>Ga0164243_10001898_pt1 | contig 35039 bp, 33 predicted proteins | sample OricompcompostOP_FD_108781 | JGI IMG/M metagenome (GOLD analysis project Ga0164243, IMG submission 108781) | Organic Plus compost microbial communities from Emeryville, California, USA - Original compost - Organic plus compost (OP) | ecosystem: Engineered > Solid waste > Mixed feedstock >...
AGGTGGTCCCACTCCTTCCCATCCCGAACAGGACAGTGAAACGCCTTCGCGCCGATGATAGTGCACATCCGTGTGTGAAAGTAGGTCATCGTCAGGCTCTTATCCCCAAAACCCCAGTGAGCTTCCCTCACTGGGGTTTTGCTTTTGAGACGAACGGAAAATGCCACCCCAAGGCTGATCGGCGCTCAGGCAGCGGAAAAAATCTAACCATTTGTTCATAATTCCCTGGGACTGACCCACCGCCCTTGGGCTAGAATCGCGCACCATCCGGATTTCCATTACCGGAAATTAATACGGTGCCTATGGAAGACGTCGTTGTCTATATTCGCAGCCGGGCCAAGTTTGGCGACCAGATCGTCTCGTTTCCCGCGCTATATCAATTAAAACAATGGTGGCCGCAAGCCACGCTGCGGGTAGTCGGACAGCATGCGGTGTCGGGATATTATCTGGCGCTGCCCTGGGTGGACGAGTACGTCCAGGCCGAAAGCCTGCTGGATGCCGCCAAGGCCATGCCCTGGCGGGCCGACATGGCGGTATACCTGCACCACAGCAGCGAACGCTACGGCATCATCAGCCTGCTGCGCAGGCCCAAGGTGCGGCTGGGCTTCCAGAATGGCCGCATGCTCGACTTCGCGTGGTCGCACGCCTGGCGCAAAGATATCAACGAATATATCGGGCTGGCCAATCTGCTGATGCTCGGCACGTATCGGCCGGTGCAGCCGGAGGCGGCGGCGCGCGCCTGTTTCGAACACATCGCGGCCTTGGCGCAACGGCCCGTGCCGCCAGCGGATGTCGTCATGATCCCGGGCGGCGGCGATGGCGAATTCAAGCGCTGGGGAGTACGCAACTTCGTCGCGCTGGCCGACCTGCTCAAGGCCCGGCTCGGCGCCCAGACCCGTTTCAGTTTTATCCTGGGGCCCGCCGAAGCCGCCGAACAGGCGGCCTTGCAGGCGCTCAACCGACCGGATTTCGAGCTGGTCAGCGGCCGATCGGTAGCAGAGCTGGCGGCGCTGATGCTGGACGCGCGACTGATCGTGGCCAACGACTGCGGGCCGTCGCATATCGGCCAGGGAGCCTGCGTGCCCTATGTCGGCATATTCAATGAGGCCAATCCCGAGTGGTTCTGGGCACGCCCCTATACGGAAGCCGTATATCCAGACTCGGGACGGGTCGATATCCAGCTGGTCGCGCCGGCCCAGGTGGCCCAGGCCTGCCTGCGGGTGTTGCAGGCGCCGCGGACGCGCTGATCAAGGTATATGGATACCCGCCAGGCGCAACAGATTGGCGGTTTCAAACAAGGGCAGGCCCATGACGCCGGTGTAGCTGCCTGACAGGTGCGCCACGAAGGCGCCGGCCAGGCCCTGGATCCCGTAGGCCCCGGCCTTGCCGTAGGGCTCGCCGCTATCGCAATAGCGCTCGATATCGCTGGCGGACAACTCCCGCATGCGCACTTCAGAGATCGACACCGCCTCGCGCAGTGTTCCTTCATATCCCAGCACGACCGCCGTATGCACCTGGTGCGTGGCGCCGGACAGGCGCTGCAGCATGGCAATCGCATCGGCCCGGTCGACGGGTTTGCCCAGGACTCGTCCCCGCAGGATCACGGTGGTGTCGGCGGCCAGTAGCGGCAGGATGGGCAATTCCTGTTGCGCCAGCCACAGCGCCGCCCGCTCGGCTTTTTCGCGCGCGGTGCGCCGGACGTAATCGGCAGCCGCCTCGCCGGGGTGCTGGGGTTCGTCCTCGCCGGGCGGAGCCGGCACGGTCAGGACCGTGTGCGGCAGGCCGATCTGGGTCAGCAGCTCGTGCCGGCGCGGGCTGGCCGAGGCGAGGTAGAGCCGTGGCGCGGGATCCGTGACAGGGGCCATGGGCATTCAGGCGCGGTGATAGGGGTGGTTGGTCAGGATGGCCCAGGCGCGATAGAGCTGCTCGGCCAGCACCACGCGCACCATCGGGTGCGGCAGGGTCAGCGATGACAGCCGGATCTGGCCATCGCAGGCGTTTTTCAGCGATTCGTCCAGGCCATCGGGCCCGCCCACCAGGAACACCGCATCGCGGCCGCTGGCGCGCCATTGCTCGAGCCGTTGCGACAAGGCCATGGTGGTGAGGTCGCGGCCGCGCTCGTCCAGGGCAAGCCGCAAGGCGCCGGCCGGAATCGCCGCCTCGATGCGGCGCGCTTCCGCCGCCATCATCTGTGCCGGCGTCTTGCCAGATGTGCGGGGTTCAGGCTTGATTTCCCGCAGTTCCAGGGCGCAGTCGGCGGGCAGCCGCTTGGCATAGTCGTTCCAGGCCGTCTCGACCCATGCCGGCATGCGATTGCCCACGGCGACGACGATCAGCTTCACGCCGGCTCAGCCTTCGTCGTCGTCGAATCCGCTGTCCGCCGCGCCGGGACGGGTCGAGCCGGGCAGCAGTTTGACGCGCACCGGCTTGTCGCCCCAGATTTCCTCCAGGTTGTAGTACTGGCGGATGGCGGGCTGCATGATGTGCACCACGATGTCGCCCAGGTCCACCACGACCCATTCGCCGGTATCCTCGCCTTCGACAGTGATGCCGGCCAGCTTGAGCGACCGCCCGCGGTCGGCGACGCTGGAAGCGAGCGCGCGGGTCTGGCGGTTCGAGGTGGCGCTCGCGATCACCACCCGGTCGAACAGGCTGGTCAGGTGCGTGGTGTTGAAGACCCGGATGTCCTGCGCCTTGACGTCTTCCAGGGCGTCTATGACGGCGCGTTGCAGTTTTTGTATATCCATGTTCTCAAATATAACCCGGCCAGGGGAGCCGGCCGGCCGATTTACCGGTACAGGCCATGGTCGGCGATGTAGCGGGCGACTTGCGGCGCCAACTGGCCGGAGGTGGATTCGCCGCGCGCCAGCCGGGCGCGGATGTCGGACGCCGATACGTCCATGGGCGCGAACGGCAGCGCCTGCAAGCGGCGCCCGTGCGCGGCCAGCCATTGCGCCAGTTCGTCGGGCGGCGCCAGCGGGGAGCCGGGCCGGGTCGCCACGGCCAGGTCGACCAGTTTGGCGATCTCCCGCCATTGATTCCAGGTGCAGAAATTGGCGAGCTGGTCCGCGCCCAGCAGCCAGACGTACTGGACGCCGGAGGGCAGGGCGCGCAGCGTGTCGATGGTGTAGGTGGCGCCGCCGCGCTCGAGCTCGATAGGGTTGACGGCCAGGCCGGCTTCGCCGTCGATGGCCAGCTCGATCATGCGCAGGCGGTGCTCGGGCGCCGCCCGCAAGGGCGCCCGCTGCCAGGGGTTGGCCGCCGGGATGAACTGCACCTGGGCCAGCTGCAGCTCGTCCAGGGCGGTGCGCGCCAACGCCAGATGGGCCAGGTGGATGGGGTCGAAGCTGCCGCCCAGGAGGCCGATGCGGTTCATGCCCAATCCCGTGGCTGCAGGAAGGCGGCCAGCGCCGCTTCCGGGGTGCCGGGGGCCGGATGCCAGTCGTAGCGCCATTGCGCCATGGGCGGCATCGACAGCAGGATGGATTCGGTCCGGCCGCCGGACTGCAGCCCGAACAGCGTGCCGCGGTCGAACACCAGGTTGAATTCCACGTAGCGGCCGCGCCGGTAGGCCTGGAAGTCGCGTTGCGCCTGCCCGTACGGCATGTCGCGGCGACGCTCGACGATGGGCAGGTAAGCCGGCAGGAAGGCGTCGCCGACCGAGCGCATCAGGGCGAACGAGGCGTCGAACCCGGGCTCGTTGAGGTCGTCGAAGAAGATGCCGCCGACCCCGCGCATCTCGTTGCGGTGCTTCAAATAGAAGTAGTCGTCGCACCAGCGCTTGTACTGAGGATAGTATTCCGCGCCATGCGGTTCGAGCGCCGCGCGACAGGCTTGGTGAAAATGCCGGGCGTCGTCCTCGAAGGCGTAGTAGGGGGTGAGGTCGAGCCCGCCGCCGAACCAGAAGACGTCGCTTTCGTCGTGGCCCGGCCGGGCGGCGGCCACGAACATGCGCACGTTCATGTGCGTGGTAGGCACGTACGGGTTGCGCGGGTGCAGCACCATGGACACGCCCATGGCCTGCCACGTGCGCCCGGCCAGCTCGGGGCGGTGGGCGCTGGCCGAAGGAGGCAGCCGCGTACCCTGCACGTGGCTGAACAGCACGCCGGCCCGTTCCAGGAACTGGCCGCCTTCGATCAGGCGCGATACTCCGCCGCCGCCTTCCGGCCGCTGCCAGGTATCGGTGCGGAAGCTCTCCCCGCCGATCTGTTCCAGGGCCTGGACGATCCGCGCCTGCAGGCCGGTCAGGTAGGCGTGGACGTCGGCAACGGGGATCGCGTTCATCGGTGCTGCCTGCATGGTCAGGCCTGCGGCTTGGCCTTCTGTTGCGAGGGCCTGAGCGCGCGCCAGCCGATGTCGCCGCGATACTGGCGGCCATCGAAGTGGACCGCGTCGACCGCTTCGTAGGCGCGCTCGCGCGCCATGCGCACCGAATCGCCCAGGGCGGTGACACACAGCACCCGCCCGCCGGCGGTCTTGAGCTGGCCGTCCTCGAGGCGGGTGCCCGCATGGAAAATGGCGCAATCTTCCGTCTCGGCCGGCAGCGGGCTGATGACGTCGCCGGTGCGCGGCGTGCCCGGATAATTGTGGGCGGCCAGCACCACGCCCAGGGCGGTGCGGCGGTCCCAGACGATGTCGGCCTGGTCCAGCGTGCCGTCGACGGCGTGCTCCAGGGCGTCGAGCAGGTCGCTCTTGACCCGCATCATGATGGGCTGGGTTTCCGGGTCGCCCATGCGGCAGTTGAATTCCAGTGTCTTGATGGCGCGGTCGGGATCGTCGCCCGGCGCGATCATCAGGCCCGCATACAGGAAGCCGGTGTACGGGATGCCGTCGCGCGCCATGCCCTGCACGGTGGGCAGGATGATCTCGCGCATGATGCGGTGGTGCAGCTCCGGCGTGACGATCGGGGCCGGCGAATAGGCGCCCATGCCGCCGGTGTTCGGGCCGGCGTCGCCGTCCTGCAGGCGCTTGTGGTCCTGGCTGGTGGCCAGGGCCAGCACGTTGCGGCCGTCGCACATGACGATGAAGCTGGCTTCTTCGCCGACCAGGCATTCCTCGATGACCACACGGGCCCCGGCCTGGCCGAGGCTGCCGTCGCCCAGCATGGCGTCCACGGCCGCGTGCGCCTGCGCCAGGTCGGTCGCCACGACCACGCCCTTGCCGGCGGCCAGGCCGTCGGCCTTGATGACAATGGGCGCGCCTTGCTGGTCGATGTAGGCGTGCGCCTTGGCGGGGTCGGTGAAGGTCTCGTAGCGCGCGGTCGGGATGCCGTGGCGCACCATGAAGGCCTTGGCGTAGTCCTTGGAGCTTTCCAGCTGGGCTGCCGCCTTGGTGGGGCCGAAGATCTTCAGGCCGCGGGCGCGGAAGAGGTCGACCACGCCGGCCGCCAGCGGCGCTTCGGGGCCGACCACGGTCAGCGATACGCCTTCGCGCTGCACGAAATCGGCCAGGTCCTCGGGGCTGGTGAGCGGTACGTTTTGCAGCAGGTCGCCGTGCTCGGTGCCGCCGTTGCCGGGCGCGACGAACACTTTGTGCACGCGGGGAGAGCGGGCCAGTCGCCAGGCGAGGGCGTGTTCACGGCCGCCGGAACCGATAACCAGGAGTTTCATGTCGGGTTGCTTTCTAAAGTGGCCATGACGATGCCGCGGCACGCATGGCGTACAGGTTCGGCGCGGCGCCTTTCGCCGCGCCGGTGACGGGTCATTGCGCTTCGTCAAATACGACCGTGGTATAGACTTCCTGTACGTCGTCCAGGGCTTCCAGGGCGTCGAGCAGCTTCTGCATCTTGGCGGCGTCGTCGCCGGTGAGTTCGGTTTCGTTCAGCGGCTTCATGACGATGCCGTCGACTTCGGCTTTCAGGCCGGCGGCCTCGAATGCATTGCGCACCGCAGCATAATCGCTCGGGGCGCTGATGACTTCGATCACGCCTTCCTCGTCGGTGGTGACGTCCTCGGCGCCGGCCTCCAGGGCGGCTTCCATGACCGCGTCCTCGGGCGTGCCCGGGGCGAACACGAACTGGCCGCAATGCTTGAACATGAAGGCGACCGACCCTTCCTGGCCCAGGTTGCCGCCGTTCTTGGCAAACGCATGGCGCACCTCGGCCACGGTGCGGGTGCGGTTGTCGGTCATGCAGTCGACGATGACCGCCGCGCCGCCGATGCCATAGCCTTCGTAGCGGACTTCCTCGTAGTTGTCGCCGTCGGCGCCGCCAGCGCCGCGCTGGATGGCGCGCTGGATGTTGTCCTTGGGCATGTTGGCGTCGGTGGCCTTGTCCCAGGCCATGCGCAGGCGCGGATTGCTGTCGGGGTCCGGGCCGCCGGCGCGCGCCGCGACGGTGATCTCACGGATGATTTTGGTCCAGAGCTTGCCCCGCTTGGCGTCCTGACGCCCCTTGCGGTGCTGGATATTGGCCCATTTGCTGTGTCCGGCCATGGTTTCCCAGAAGATGATGTCGGCAAAAATGGCATTTTACCGTGCTTGGCCCCCCTGGTTGCGGCCGTGCGCACAATCGGCGTCGCTCGCTCTACACTTGGGGCACCTTTTTTGCGCTGCCTGGAGAGCTGCCATGCCCGACCCCCTCGTCATAGCCAAGAACGCCAAGGCCAGCCTGGCGCTGCTGCCCGCGCTGGCCAACCGCCACGGCTGTATCACCGGCGCCACGGGTACCGGCAAGACGGTTACATTGCAGGTGCTGGCGGAGGCCTTTTCCCGCATCGGCACGCCGGTGTTCATGGCCGACGTCAAGGGCGACCTGACCGGCATCTCCCAGGCGGGCGCCGCCTCGCCCAAGCTGCAGGAGCGCCTGGCCACGCTGGGGCTGCCTGAGCCCGCCTGGGGCGCCAGCCCGGTCGTGCTGTGGGACGTGTTCGGCGAGCAGGGCCTGCCGGTGCGGGCCACGGTGTCGGACATGGGGCCGCTGCTGCTGTCGCGCATGCTCGAGCTCAACGACACCCAGGAGGGCGTGCTGACGCTGGTATTCCGCGTCGCCGACGACGAAGGCCAGTTGCTGCTCGACCTGAAGGACTTGCGCGCCATGCTGCAGAACGTGGCCGACCGCGCCGCCGAGTTGAAGACGCGCTATGGCAACGTGTCTTCGGCCTCGGTCGGCGCCATCCAGCGCAGCCTGCTCACGCTCGAGTCGCAGGGCGCGCAGCAGTTCTTCGGCGAGCCCATGCTGGACGTGGCCGACCTGATGCGCACCGACGCCCAGGGGCGCGGCATCGTCAGTATCCTGGCCGCCGACAAGCTCATGCAGTCGCCGCGCCTGTACGGCGTTTTCCTGCTATGGCTGCTGGCCGATCTCTACGAGAAGCTGCCCGAGGTGGGCGACCCCGACAAGCCCAAGCTGGTGTTCTTCTTCGACGAGGCGCACCTGCTGTTCGACGATGCGCCCAAGGCGCTGCTGGACAAGATCGAGCAGGTGGTGCGGCTGGTGCGCTCCAAGGGGGTGGGGGTGTATTTCGTGACCCAGAATCCGCTCGACATCCCCGATTCGGTCCTGGGCCAGTTGGGCAACCGGGTGCAGCATGCGTTGCGGGCGTTTACCCCGCGCGACCAGAAGGCCGTGAAGACGGCCGCCCAGACCATGCGGCCAAACCCGGGGTTGGACATCGAGGCCGCCATCACCGAGCTGGGGGTGGGCGAGGCGCTCGTATCCCTGCTCGACGCCAAGGGGCGGCCCGCGCCGACCGAGCGGGCCTGGATCCTGCCGCCGGGCAGCCGCATCGGCCCGGCCACCGCGGCCGAACGCCAGGCCCTGCAGGATCCTGCAATGGCGGGCAAATATGCCCAGTCGGTGGACCGCGAGTCGGCCTACGAGGTACTGAACGCCCGCGTCAGCGCCGAAGCCCCGGCCGAGACGGGGCAGGCAGGACCGGGCCAGGCTGCCGGGCGGGCGCCCGCCCAGCCGGCCGAATCGGGCGGCTTGATGGATGGCCTGAACGAGGTGCTGTTCGGTTCCACCGGCCCGCGCGGCGGCAGGCGCGACGGCGTGGTGCAGTCGGTGGTCAAGAGCACGGCCCGCACGTTCGCCCGCCAACTGGTGCGCGGCGTGCTGGGGTCGTTGCTGGGGTCGCGGCGGCGCTAGGAAAGGCTGCCCGGCGGCGGACGCGGCCGTCCGGGCAGCTTCTCAGGCGGCGACGAATGCGCTGACGTCGTCCAGCGTGGCGGCAAAACGCCGGACCATGTCGCGCACCTGGTCGGCCTCGATCACCAGGGGCGGGCAGAAGGCCACGGTGTCCTGGATGCCCCGCACGATCAGTCCATGCGCATGAGCGCGCTCGTAGGCATGGGCGCCGGCCTTGCCCAGCGGGTCGAACGGCTGCCGGGTGTTCTTGTCGGCCACCAGCTCCACGCCCGCGATCAGGCCCACGCCGCGGATTTCCCCCACCAGCGGATGGTCGGCCAGCGCGCGCAATTCCTGTTGCATCAGCTGGCCCATTTCGGCGGCATGCTCGATCAGGCCGCGTTCGTCGATGAAGGCCAGGTTCTCCAGGGCCACCGCGGTGGCCACCGGATGACCGCTGGCGGTGTAGCCATGGCCGAATGTGCCGAGCTTGCCGCTGTGGGCCGACACGACGTCCGCCACCTTGGCATTGAGCAATACCGCGCCCAGGGGCTGGTATGAAGAAGTGATCTGCTTGGACAGCACCATCATGTCCGGCTCGATGCCGAACACGTCGCTGCCGAACCGCTGGCCCAGGCGGCCGAAGCCGGTGATGACTTCATCGGCGATCACCAGCACGTCGTATTTGCGGCATACCGCCTGGATCTTTTGCCAATAGGTGCGCGGCGGGACGATGACGCCGCCCGCGCCCATGACCGGCTCGCCGATGAACGCCGCCACCGTGTCCGGTCCTTCCCGCAGGATCAGCGCCTCCAGCTCGTCGGCCAGGCGGGTGGCGTAGTCTTCTTCCGATTCGCCGGGCTGGCCGTGGCGGTAATGGTGAGGGCACGCCGTATGCAGGATGCGCGGCAGCGGCAGGTCGAAGCCCTTGTGGTTGCCCGGCAGGCCCGTCAGGCTGGCCGAGGCGACCGTCACGCCATGGTAGCCGCGCAGGCGCGCGATGATCTTTTTCTTTTCGGGGCGGTCCAGCGCATTGTTGTAGTACCACACCAGCTTGACCACGGTGTCGTTGGCCTCGGACCCCGAGTTGGTGAAGAACGCCTTGGCCATGCGGCCGCCGGTATAACCGATGAGGCGTTCGGCGAGCTCGATGGCCGGCGCGTGCGATTTATGCGTGAAGGTGTGGTAGTAGGGCAATTTCTGCAGCTGGCGCGCCGCCGCGTCGGCCAGCCGCTGCTCGCCGAAGCCCACTGCCACGCTCCACAAGCCGGCCATGGCTTCCAGGTAGCGCTGCCCCTGGTCGTCGTAGACATACACGCCTTCGCCCCGGTCGATGACGATGGGGCCGGTGCGCTGGTGCGTGACGGCGTTGGTGTAGGAGTGCAGTTGGTATTGGACGTCGCGTTGCTGGGTCTGGGTCAGTGAGCTCATGGGTTCGGCCTGAAAAAGCGGCGGGGCGATGCGCCGGGCGCCTGTCAGCCTGTTATATCATCAACAGGTCCAGGCGTGCGCAGCGGCGCACGCCTGCTTTCATTGGTTCACGACCGCCGGGGATCTGCGCGCATGAAAATCGTCTTCGCTTCCAGCCATGAAATTTCCCAGCACGAATGGATCGAGCCGTTGGCGCAGGCGCTGCCGGGAGCCGAAGTGGTCTTGTGGCGGCCCGATCTCCCGGCGCAGGATGCCGACGTGGCGGTGGTCTGGACGCCGCCCGATGCGCTGTTCCAGCGCGAACGCAGGTTGCGCGCGGTGTTCAACCTGGGCGCCGGCGTCGATGCGTTGTTCCGCCTGCCTTCGCTGCCGCCCGACATGCCCGTGGTGCGGCTCGAGGACGCGGGCATGGCGGTGCAGATGGCCGAGTACGCCGTCTGGGCAGTAGTGCGCGCCAGCCGCCAGTTCGATGCCTATGTAGCGCAGCAGGGGGCCGGCCAGTGGCAGCCCCTGCCGGAGCTCGATCGTGCCCAGTGGCCCGTCGGCGTGCTGGGAACCGGCGTGATGGGCACGCGCGTGGCCCAGACCCTGGCCGCGCTCGATTACCCGGTGGCGGGCTGGTCGCGCAGCGGCAAAGTGCCGGCCGGCGTCGAAGGCTTTGCGGGCGCGGATCAATTGCCGGCGTTCCTGGCGCGCACCCGGGTGCTGGTCAATACGCTGCCGCTCACGCCCGAAACGCGCGACATCATGCGCCGCGATACGTTGCGGCAACTGTTGCCCGGCGCCTACCTGGTCAACATGGGGCGTGGCGACCATCTGGTCGAAGAGGACCTGCTGGCGTTGCTCGACACGGGGCATATCAGCGGCGCGACGCTGGACGTGTTCCGCCAGGAACCGCTGCCCCAGGAGCATCCGTTCTGGCGCCATCCGCGCGTGACCGTGACGCCGCACGTGGCTGCGCTGAGCCTGCGGCGCCAGACCATCGCGCAGGTCGCCGACAAGATCGGCCGCTTCATGCGCGGCGAACCGCTCACCGGCGTGGTGGAGCGCGGCCGCGGCTATTGAGCCGGTGCCGCGCCGGATCAGGCCGGCAGCAACTTGCGGTTGCCCTGGCCGGGCAGGCAGCGCAGGCCATGTCCCAGCGTGGCCGTATATTGCGGCTGCTTGACGGTGTCGACATAGTGCCAGTCGGCGCGCACCGCCTCGTGGGTGGCGGTCAGCACCATATAGCCGCGCAGGCTGGTTTCGGCATACTTCAGGCTGCCTGCCCAGTTCCGGCCGATGGGCGGAAGATTGTTCAGGTTGGTCAGTCCGGTCACCAGCGCCGCCAGTTCGGCAGGCGTGCCCGCGCCGGCAAGGTACTCCTCGAAACCGGGCGACGAGACAGACGAGGTCGCGAACTCGACGCCCACCGGCGTGCCTGCCATGTCGCGCAGCTCGCCGGCCCACGCGTTGTGCGTATCGCCGGCCAGCACTACCAGGTTGCGGTCCAGGTCGCGCGCCGCGGCCAGGACGCTCTCGCGGGCGGCCCAGTAGCCGTCCCAGGAATCCAGGTTGTAGGGCAGGCAGGGCAGGGCCAGCAAGGCCTGCTCCGCCTCGGTCAGTGTCGGATCGCCGGCTGCCTGGCGCTGCAGCAAATTGACGTACTGGGCCGGGCTCGCCAGCAGATGGGCGGGCACCTTCACGTCGCCAAGCCGGCCTGCCGCCGAAAGCATGCCCAGCAACACCGGCAACGGCAGTTGCACCGGCGTCATCAACACCTGCTGGCCCAGCACCTGCCAGGTGGCGCGGGATTCGGCCAGGCCCGCGCGCAGCCATTCCACCTGCGGTGCGCCCAGCAACTGGCGATCCGCCGCGCTGACGTCGGCGCCGAACCTGGCGATGAACTGCTCGAGCCCTGCCTGCGGATCGGGGTTGCCCAGCAGTTCGGGCAAGTAAGCCTCCAGGGCCAGTTGCCGGTCGCGCGCCAGGACGCGGGTATCGAGCATATGCAGCGACAGCAGGTCGCCGAAGTCGAAGCGGCGGAAGACTTGGTTCAGCGGCTGCTGTTCGCGGGTGGGCAGCCATTCATGGTAGGCGCGGATGGCAGCCGCCTTGCGCAGCTCGAAGTCGCCCTCGGAATCGGGCTGGTGATTGGCCGCTCCATCCTTCCAGGTGTTGTCGGTGACTTCATGATCGTCCCAGACTGCGATCATGGGCATGGCCGCGTGCAACGCCTGTAGATCGGGATCGCCGCGGTACAGCGCGTAACGCTGGCGGTAGTCGGCCAGGGTGATGATCTCCCGGTCGGGCAGCACTTCGCGCTGCATGTCGGCCGCCTGTCCGGAGGCATAACCTTCCCGCCCATACTCATAGATGTAGTCGCCCAAATGCACGGCGGCATCCAGGTCGCCGCGCTTGGCGGCCTCTGCATAGACGTGAAAATAGCCAGCCGGGAAATTGGAGCATGAGAACACCGCCAGCCGGACTTGCGCCACGGCGCCGGTGGGCAGCGTGCGGGTGCGCCCGACCGGCGACAGGGTCTCGCCATGCGCGAAGCGATACCAGTAGGCGGTGGCCGCTTGCAGGCCCTGCGCATCGACCTTGACCGTGTAGTCGCGCATGCTGTCGGTGGTGGCCTCGCCGCTGGCGACGATCCGGCTGAAAGCTTCGTCTTCGGCCACTTCCCATTGCACTGTCAGCGTGGCGTCCCGCTCCGGCGTGGCGCGGGTCCAGAGTATCACCCGGTCGGCCATGGGATCGCCGCTGGCTACCCCATGGTCGAAGCTGACCTTGGGCCGGTCATCGTCGTCATCGCTGCTGCCGCAGGCAGCCAGCGTCAGGGTCGAGGCGACGGTCAGGGAGCCCGCGGCATTGCGCAGGAAGCGACGGCGGGAGATGCGATTGGCCATGTTCGGTGGGCGCGCGCGGAACGCGGTCGTTTGGAGTGCGCACAGTCTGGGTCACAACGGTGACAGTGCTATGAACGGGCCGCTGGGTGCGGCAGCCTTGGCGCCGGCCGGGCGGCCGGGCCAGCTTGATCTGCGACAAGGCAAAAAAGTAGGACCACCTCCTACACTGCCGGGCATGGAAATCCGAACGACCCCCATCGGCCTGGTGGCTCCCGCCGGCAGCCTGGCGGCCCTGAAGGCCGCACTGAACGCCGGTGCCGACGCGGTCTACCTGGGGCTGAAGAATGCCACCAACGCGCGCAACTTTGCCGGGCTCAATTTCACCGAGAACGATATCCGCGCCGGTGTCGACCAGGCGCATGCCATGGGCCGCCAGGTGCTGTTCGCCATCAACACCTTCCCGCAGGCCGGGCACAGCCAGGAATGGCGCGCCGCGGTCGACGCGGCGTATGCGCTGCAGGCCGATGCGGTCATCATGGCCGATCCGGGCCTGCTGGCGTACGCGCGCGACCGCTACCCCGAACTGCGCCTGCACCTGTCGGTGCAGGGCTCCGCGACCCACGTCGACGCCATCGAGTTCATGCGCGAGCAATTCGGCATCAGCCGGGTCATCCTGCCGCGCGTGCTCACCATGGCCGAAATCGGCAAGATCTGCGCCCAGACCACCGTCGAGATCGAAGTCTTCGGTTTCGGCAGCCTGTGCGTCATGGCCGAAGGCCGCTGCCTGCTGTCCTCCTACGCGACGGGCGACTCTCCCAACAACAAGGGCGTCTGCTCGCCGGCGCATGCCGTGCGCTGGATCGACACCGACGGCCACATGGATGCGCGCCTCAACGGCATTCTCATCGACCGCTACGCGCCGGGCGAGCCGGCGGCGTATCCCACGCTGTGCAAGGGCCGCTTCGAGGTCGAGGGTACGGCCGACTACGCCCTTGAAGAGCCCGCCAGCCTGAACGCCCTCGGGCTATTGCCCGCGCTGCACGCGATGGGAGTGGCGGCGCTCAAGGTCGAAGGGCGGCAACGCAGCCCGGCCTATGTGGCCCAGGTGGTAAGCACATTGCGGGCCGCCCTGGACGCCGTGCACGCCGACGCCGCCCGTTACGCCGTCAAGCCGGACTGGCTGGCTGCGCTGGCCCGCCACGCCGAGGGGTCGCAGGTCACGCAAGGCGCTTTCGATCGTCCCTGGAAATGACCGCCATGTCGTATCAGATCTCGCTGGGCCCGTTGTTGTACTACTGGCCCAGGCAAACCGTGCTGGATTTCTACGCCGGCCTCATCGACACGCCGGTGGATGTCATCTACCTGGGAGAAACCGTCTGCAGCCGGCGCCACGAGCTGCGCGCCGCCGACTGGCTCGAGCTGGCGCGCGCGCTGCGCGATGCCGGCAAGACCGTGGTCCTGTCGAGCCAGACGCTGATCGAAACCAGTGCCGATGCGCACGCGCTGCGGCGCTTGTGCGAAAACGACGATTTCCTGATCGAGGCCGGCGAGATCGGCGCCTTGCGCCATCTGAAAGGGCGCCATTTCGTCGCCGGCCCGCACGTCAATGTCTACCACGGCGACACGCTGGCCTGGCTGGCGGCGCAAGGGGCGATGCGCTTTGTCGCACCGCTCGAAATGGACCGGCAATCCCTGCAGCGCCTGCTGCAGGACAGACCGGCCGGGATGCAGGCCGAGGTGATGGTATGGGGCCGCCTGCCGCTGGCCTTCTCGGCGCGCTGTTTCACGGCGCGGCATTTCCGGCTGAAGAAGGACGCCTGCGAGTTCCGCTGCATCGATTACCCGGATGGCCTGTGCGTGCGCACGCGCGAGTCGCAGGATTTCCTCGCGATCAACGGCATCCAGACCCAGTCCGCGGCCTGCCTGGATCTGCTCGATCATGGCGCCGACCTGGTCGAGATGCAGGTCGATGTCCTGCGCGTGAGCCCCCATTCGCAGGGCACCCTGGATGCCATCGCGGCGTTGGACGACATACGCCATGGCCGGCAGCCCCGGCCGGTATCGCCGCCCGCCGGCATCGGCCGGTGCAACGGCTACTGGCATGGGCGAGCCGGTATCGACTTGATAAGTACCTCACCATGAAACGCCATCCTTCACTGCTGCCCGCGCTGGACCGCCTGTTACCGCCGCCGCTGGTCTCGGCGCATTTCGTGCTCGGCCTGGAAGTGGCCAGGCTGCTCAGGTGGCTGGTCCCGCCGCCCGAAATCGAAGGCAGGCGCTTTGCCATCAAGGTCGATGACGTCGGCCTGCGCAGCTGCTTTACCTGCCGGAACGGCCGTTTCCGGCCATTATGGACGACCGAGGCCGACCTGGAGCTTGGCGCCTCGTTCGGCGACTTCCTCGCTCTGGTGCGAGGCACTTCCGATGCGGATACCCTGTTCTTCCAGCGGCGCCTGCGCATTGCCGGCGACACGGAGCTTGGACTCATCGTGAAGAACTGGCTGGATGCCGCCGACCGTCCGGCATGGCTCCGCCGCGCCGGCGGCCAGGCCTGACCACCGGGCGCCGCCATGCCGAAACCTTCGTTGCCCCTCGTGTACTCGTGCTCCGGCTGCTCCAGCGTGGCGCAGTTGGCCAACCGGCTTGCCATCAGGCTGGACCGCGAAGGCATGGCCGAGATGTCCTGCATCAGCGGGGTGGGCGGAGGCGTGCCGGCCCTGGTGAAGCGGGCCCGCAGTGGGCGGCCCATCCTGGCGCTGGATGGTTGCGTGCTGGGATGCGTGAAGGCATGCCTGGCGCGTGCCGGCATTCGCCCGGACCGGCACCTGTTGCTCAATGAACACGGTGCGGTCAAACGGTATCACCAGGACTGCTCGGAAGAAGAAAACGCCGCGGTATGGCAAACCGTGCGGGAAGCCGCGGCCAGCCTGCTCCAGGCCGGCCACTGCGTGGAGTGAATGGGCACGGTGCCCCGCAACGGGGCGCCGGATATCAAGTCGTTGCCAGGGAGGCGTCGGCGGCGGCAGGGGGCGTCGCCGGCATGCTGCCGTGCAGCAGGTAATCGATGAGTTCGCGCACCGGACGAATGGCATTGCCGAAAGGCAGCTTGGACGCGCCACGGAAGAACAGGCCTCGGTCGATTTCTCCCCGGACGGCGGCAGCCAGCTTGAGGTCGATGCAGAACTGCCCGAACCGGGCGATGCCGTCGCGCAAGCCGCATTGGGTCAGGCAGTCCATGCGCTGGGTGCAGCGGCGTGGATCGGCCCGGGCATGTTCCTGCAGGCGCTTTTCCTGGCGCAGGTAGCGGGTCAGCCATGGGGTCGCGACGGCACGCGCGGGCAGGCCGGCCACGCTGATGAATTCTTTCAGCTGGGTGGGGTCGGCATCGATCAGGACTTGCTTGAAGTTGCGGTGAGCGTCGCCTTCATCGGTGACGGCGAAGGCCGTGCCCACCTGCACGGCGTCCGCGCCATTGGACAGCCAGTGCCGCACTTTTTCGTGGCTGCCGACGCCGCCAGCCACGATGAGCTTGGGCGCGTCGCGGCTCAGGCCGAGTTCGTCGAATATTGCCCGGCATTCGGCCAGGACCCGCCCAAAGCTGAAGCGCTCGTCCCGCAGTTCGGACAGCTTGGTGGCGCCGAGGTGCCCGCCGGCATGGCCGGGGTGCTCGATGACGACGGCCGAGGCCAGGCGGCCCTTTTTCAGCCACTTCTTGAGGACGATGCCGACGCCGCGGGCTTCCGACAGGATGGGGATGAGCGCGACCTTGTCGTGGCCGGCCGTCATTTCGGGGAGGTCCAGCGGCAGGCCGGCGCCCATCACAATGGCGTCGGCGCCGCTTTCGCAGGCCTGTTGGACCAGGGCGGCATGGTCGCGTACCGCCTTCATGACGTTGACGGCGATCAGGCCGCGGCCGCCCGAGAGTTGGCGCGCGGCGCGGATTTCGCGGTCGAGCGCCACGCAGTTGGCCTGGTCGATGGCGGCGCGGTCGCGGCACTTGATGGTTTGTTCGAGCAAGTCGGGGTGATGATGACGCAGATCGACGCTGGCAATGGTGCCGACGGCGTTCTCCCGCGCCACTGCGCCGGCCAGGCGGTGAGCCGAGATGCCCACGCCCATGCCGCCCTGGACGATGGGCAGCAACTCGCGGCCGGCGAGCGTCAATGTCTTGAACCACATGGAAAAGAAATCCCTATTTTGGGCAATGGCGCAACGGTAGGGCATGATGTGTGTCCCTGTATTGCGCGAGATCAATGGAAACCTAGGACTTAGTTACGAAGCCCTAGCGATAGGAGAAGCACGGGAACAGTGCCTGGAGCTGGTCCAGCGCGGCGGAGCTCAGCAATGCCGTGGGGGCGGCGGCCGGCGCGGCGCGATGGTGCTGCACCGCGTACTGACGCACGCCGCGGGCGGCGAGATCGCGCGCGAGCGCCAGCAGTTCCGGTTCGCCGAGCCATTCCGGGCTCCAGGTGGTGCGGCATTCGAATTCGACCGCGCCTGCCAGCAATGCCTCCAGGCAGGCCTGCGTGGCGGCATGGCTGTTCGGGCGCCCGACCAGGGCGTCGTAGCCGGCGGGATCGGTCTTGATATCGAGCCCTACCCAATCCAGGCGAGGCAGGAGGTCGCGCAGCCGCGCGGGATAGATGCCGGCCGTATGCAGGGCGACGCGGAACCCCATGGCCTGGACGGCGCGCACCATGTCCGGCAGGCGTGGCTCGGCCAGCGGCTCGCCGCCGGAGAACACGACCGCATCGAGCAGGCCCCGGCGCCCGCGCAAGAAGCCGAGCACGTCGTTCCAGGCGTAGTGCCCGGCGCGGGGCTGCAGGTGCGGATTGTGGCAGTAGCTGCAACGCCACGGGCATCCGGCGATGAAGACGACGGCGGCCAGCATGCCGGGCCAGTCCACGCTGGAGTAGGGCACGAGGCCGCCGATGCGGGGGGCGCCGTGCGGGACGCCTGCCACGGCGAGCGGCATCGACGGCCGCCCTGCGCGCGCGCCGAGGGGCTCAGGCGGCGCGTCGTTCACTGAAGAAGCGGCGCTCATTGAATTCGCCTTGCTTGCCCGTATTGAACGAGGCGACCGGGCGGTGATACCCCATGACGCGGGTCCAGATTTCGCAGCGCACGCGCTGGCTGTCGTCGAGCTGGACCGCGGTGCGGGCGGGAGTGTCGGGAGATAGGACTTGCATGATGGCTCCTTGGGTGAAGGGGAGTGCGGGCCGGCGGGACGGCTCGCGCAGGCGCCGGACGGCGCCTAGCTGCAGCATGCCGCTTGCCTGGCGAGCAAGTCGGCATCGCATTTCGGGCAGAACTCGTGCCGGCCGGACAGGTAGCCGTGAGTCGGGCAGATCGAGAACGTGGGCGTGACGGTGATGTAGGGCAGCCGGAAGTTCTCCAGGGCGCGGCGTACGAGCTGGCGGCAGGCCGCGGCGGACGACACGGCCTCGTTCATGTACAGGTGCAGGACCGTGCCGCCGGTGTACTTGCCTTGCAGCGCTTCCTGCATGGCCAGCGCCTCGAAGGGGTCGTCGGTGTAGCCCACCGGGAGCTGGCTGGAGTTGGTGTAGTACGGCTGCGCGTCGGTGCCGGCCTGCAGGATGTCGGGCCACCGCTTGCGGTCTTCGCGGGCGAAGCGGTAGGTGGTGCCTTCGGCCGGCGTGGCCTCGAGGTTGTACAGATGACCGGTGGACTCCTGGAATTCCGTCATGCGGGCGCGCACGTGGTCCAGCAGGCGGACCGCCATGGCATGGCCCTGGGGCGAGGCGAGATCGTAGGCGTCGCCGCTGAAATTGCGGACCATTTCGTTGATGCCGTTCACGCCCAGCGTGCTGAAATGGTTGCGCAGGGTGCCCAGGTAGCGCCGGGTGTACGGATACAGGCCCTGGTCGATATAGCGCTGGACGACCTTGCGCTTGACCTCGAGCACGTCGCGTCCCAATTCGAGCAGGGTGTCGAGCCGCCCGAGCAGCGCCGCCTCGTCGCCGGCATGCAGATAGCCCAGCCGCGCGCAGTTGACCGTGACCACGCCCACCGAGCCGGTTTGCTCCGCGGAGCCGAACAGGCCATTGCCGCGCTTGAGCAGTTCGCGCAGATCCAGCTGCAGGCGGCAGCACATGGAGCGCACCATGTGCGGTTCCAGGTCCGAGTTCAGGAAGTTCTGGAAATAGGGCAGGCCGTACTTGGCCGTCATTTCGAACAGCAGCTCGGTATTGGGGTGGTTCCAGTCGAAATCGGGCGTGATGTTGTAGGTGGGGATGGGGAAAGTGAAGACGCGCCCCTTGGCGTCGCCGGCCATCATGACTTCCATGTAGGCGCGGTTGATCATGTCCATCTCGGCTTGCAGGTCGCCGTAGCTGAAAGGCATCTCCTCGCCGCCGATGTAGGGAATTTGCTCGCGCAGGTCGGCCGGGCAGGTGAGGTCGAAGGTCAGGTTGGTGAACGGCGTCTGGGTGCCCCAGCGGCTCGGCACGTTGAGGTTGTAGATGAGTTCCTGCATGGCCTGCTTGACGTCGGCGTAGCGCATCCGGTCGCGGCGCACGAACGGCGCCATGTAGGTATCGAACGAGCTGAATGCCTGGGCGCCGGCCCATTCGTTCTGCAGGGTGCCGAGGAAATTGACGATCTGGCCGATGGCGGCCGACATGTGGCGCGGCGGCGTGGCTTCCACCTTGCCGGGGATGCCGTTGAACCCTTCGGTGAGCAACTGGCGCAGCGACCAGCCGGCGCAGTAGCCGCTGAGCATGTCGAGGTCGTGGATGTGGATGTCGCCGTCGCGGTGCGCCTGGCCCGCCTGCGGGCTGTAGACGTGGGAAAGCCAGTAGTTGGCCGTGACCTTGCCTGCCACGTTGAGGATCAGCCCGCCCAGGCTGTAGCCCTGGTTGGCGTTGGCATTGACGCGCCAGTCGCGCTGGTCGAGGTATTCTTCCATGGCGCTTTCGACGTCCACCAGCGTATGCCGCAGCGAGCGCAGGCGGGCGTGGCTCTCGCGATGGACGATGTAGGCGCGCGCCGTGCGCCAGTGGCCGGCTTCGACCAGCGTGTCCTCGACCAGGTTCTGGATGGTCTCGATGCCGGGGCAGGGCTGCTCCGCCAGGCGGTCGATCACGCGGGCCCCCAGCATGCCGGCGCGCGCCGCGTCGATCTCGCCGGTGGCGCTGCCCGCCGCGGCGATGGCCTGGACGATCTTGGAGGCATCGAAATCGACGATCCGGCCGTCGCGCTTGAGGATCTGCTGGGGAGTCATGGCGATATACTTCATGTAGTGTGAGTGCTGGTAGGCTACTACTACATGATGTGGTCTGGAAGCTTGCCAGCCAGGGCAATCGGCGGACGCTTGATGCGGCGCAAGCGCAGCGATCAATTGCTGAATATTTGCGCTAAATCAAGATGTTGGGGAGGGCGCTTTCCGATAATGGGGTCATGCAATCCCCTCTTTCCGCCGGCGCCTGTCCGGGCCTTCCTTCCCATCCCCCCCCAGCCGCCTCCGCACCGCCGCCTTCGCCGCCCTCCACGGCTTGCCGCGCTCCCGAGGTAACTTCCCCGCCGCTGCCTTTCTCGCGCGACATCCTGGCCCGGCTGGACAAGAACGGACCACGCTACACGTCGTATCCCACCGCCGATCGCTACCACGACGGCTTCGGCCAGGCGCAATACACGCAGGCGCTCAAGCGGCGCGCCCAGGATGCCGCCGCCACCGGGCCGCGGCCACTGTCGCTGTACGTGCACATCCCGTTCTGCGAATCGCTGTGCTATTACTGCGCCTGCAACAAGGTCATCACGCGCCACAAGGAGCGCGCCGCCCGCTACCTGGACGCCCTGGAGCGCGAAATGGCCCTGCATGCGCGCCTGATCGGCCATGCCGAGCCGGTGTCGCAGCTGCACTTCGGCGGCGGGACGCCCACGTTCCTGTCCGACGCCGAGCTCGATCGCCTGATGGCGGCGCTGCGCAGCCATTTCCGGCTGCTGCCCGACGCCGAGGTCTCGATCGAGGTCGATCCGCGTACCGCCACGGCGCAGCGGCTGGCGCACCTGGCCCGGCTGGGGTTCAACCGCTTGAGCCTCGGCGTGCAGGATTTCGACCCCGCCGTCCAGCGCGCCGTGCACCGCGTGCAGTCCTACGACAGCGTGCGCGACCTGGTGGCCAGCGCCCGCGCAGCGGGTTTTGCCTCGGTCAACATGGACCTGATCTACGGCCTGCCCCTGCAGACGCTTGCCTCGTTCGCCCGCACGCTGGAACAGGTATGCGGCCTGCGGCCGGACCGCATCGCGTTGTACGGCTATGCCCATCTGCCGCAGCGCTTCAAGCCGCAACGGCGCATCCTGCCAGCGGAACTGCCCGACGGCGAAACCCGGGTCGGCCTGCTTGGCCTGGCCATCGGCCGGTTCCTGGACGCGGGCTACGACTACATCGGCATGGATCACTTCGCGCTGCATGACGACACCCTGGCGCAGGCCCGCCGCGCGGGGCGCCTGCATCGCAACTTCCAGGGCTACAGCACCCAGCCCGACTGCGACCTGATCGCGCTGGGGGTGTCGGCGATCGGGCGGGTCGGCGCCACCTACAGCCAGAACGCCAAGGGGCTCGACGACTATTACGCGCATATCGAGAGCGGCCGGTTCGCGGTCGAGCGCGGGCTGGAGCTCGATGCCGACGACCTGCTGCGCCGCGACGTCATCATGGCCATCATGTGCCAGGGCGGGCTGGATTTCCGCGCCGTCGAGCAGGCCCATGGCATCGCCTTCGAGCAGTATTTCGCCACCGAACTGCAGGGGCTGCGCGACCTGGCCGCCATGGACCTCGTCCATCTCGTCCCGGGCGGCCTGCGGGTCACCGACATGGGCTGGTACTTCGTGCGGGCCGTGGCCATGGTGTTCGACCGCCATCTGCGCGAGCGCAGCACGCAGGCGCAGTATTCGCGCATCGTATAGGGCGACGCCCAGCGGGCGCTCGTCGCCAACCGATAGACAGAGATAAACTGACGCCGAGGCGGCACGGCGCGCCGGGAATCGCCTTCCCGGCGCGCCGTGCCGCGCTGAATCGGTTCAGACCTCATTTGGAGAATACTGGTGGCAGGAAACAAGCATAAGATTGCCGTGATCCCCGGCGACGGCATCGGCAAGGAAGTGGTGCCCGAGGGCCTGCGCGTGCTGGACGCCGCGGCGACGCGCTTCGGCATCGACTTTCAATGGGATCACTTCGACTGGAGTTGCGATTACTACGCCAAGCACGGCAAGATGATGCCGGACGACTGGGCCACGCAGATCGGCAGCCACGAGGCGATTTTCTTCGGCGCCATCGGCTGGCCCGCCACGGTGCCGGACCACGAAGCCCTGTGGGGTTCGCTGTTCCGCTTCCGCCGCGATTTCGACCAGTACATCAACCTCCGCCCGGTGCGCCTGATGCCGGGCGTGCCGTCGCCGCTGGCGGACCGCAAGCCGGGCGATATCGATTTCTTCATCGTTCGCGAGAACACCGAAGGCGAGTATTCCAATAGCGGCGGCCGGCTGTTTGCGGGCACCGAGCGCGAGGTCGTCATCCAGGAAAGCGTGTTCACCCGGGTGGGCGCCGACCGGGTGCTGAAGTTCGCCTTCGAGCTGGCCCAGAAGCGCGGCAAGCACCTGACCGCGGCGACCAAGTCGAACGGTATCTCGATCTCGATGCCGTGGTGGGACGAGCGCGTGGCCGACGTGGCCAGCCGCTATCCCGACGTGCGCTGGGACAAATACCACATCGATATTCTGTGCGCCCACTTCGTGCAGCATCCCGACTGGTTCGACGTGGTGGTCGCGTCCAACCTGTTCGGCGACATCCTGTCGGACCTGGGGCCGGCCTGCACCGGCACCATCGGCATTGCGCCGTCGGCCAACCTGAACCCGGAGCGCAAGTTCCCGTCGCTGTTCGAACCGGTGCACGGTTCGGCGCCCGATATCTACGGCCAGGGCATCGCCAACCCGATCGGCCAGATCTGGAGCGGCGCGCTGATGCTGGATTTCCTCGGCTACCCCGAAGCTTCGCAAGCCGTGGTGAGCGCCATCGAGAAAGTGCTGGCCGAGGGGCCGCGCACGCGCGACATGAAGGGCAATGCCTCGACGGTGGACGTCGGCAAGGCCATCGCCGAAGTCGTGGCGCGGGGCTGACTGTCTACTTGCGCTAACAAGGTGTCACTAACAAGGTGTCAGACACCCGGAGGGTGTCTGACACCTGCACCATCGCAGCCACGCCTGCGACATCGCAATCCACGTCCGGGCTGACTGTTGGCGGCGCCTGGCGAAGGGTCAATGCGCGCCGGCCGCAGCCTCGGCGGCGCCGCCACCGCCGCTCGCGGCCTTGTCGCGGCCATGGGCGAACCAGACCAGGCCGGTAAGCAGGATGAAGATCACCCCGGACGCATAGAAGACGTCCAGCGCCGACATGGTGAAGGCCTGGGTATTGATCATGCCGTCCAGCCGCGTGATGGCTTCCTGGTGCGATATGCCCAGGCTGTTCTGCAGCGTGGCGATGGCCTGGTCGAACGGCTGGTGGCCGGGCGCCGCGATCTCGGTCAGGCGGGCGTGATGTTGCGACGCGCGGTTCTCCCATACGGTGGTGGCGATCGACGTGCCGAATGCGCCGGCGGTCAGGCGCAGAAAGTTCGACAGGCCCGATGCGGCCGGGATGCGCCACGGCTCGAGGCCGGACAGGGTGATCGAGGTCAGCGGCACGAAGAAGGCCGCCATGGCTGCGCCTTGCACGATGGTGGGGATCATCAGCGTGCGCATGTCGACCTGCGGGTTGAAGTCCGCCCGCATGAAGCACACCACCGCGAAGATCAGGAACGCCACGGTGACCAGCAGGCGCGGGTCGCGCGTGGCCAGCATCTTGCCGACGATGGGCGTGAGCAGGATCGCCAGCAGGCCTACCGGGGCAGTCACCAGGCCCGCATAGGTAGCGGTGTAGCCCATGTTGCTCTGCAGCCATAGCGGCAGCAGCACGACGTTGCCGAAGAATACGCCGTAGGCTACCGCCAGCGTCAGCGCGCCGACCGTGAAGTTGCGCTGCTTGAACAGGCGCAGGTCCACCACCGGATGCGCGTCGGTCAGCTCCCAGATCAGGAAGAACACGAACGCCACGAACGCCACGATGGCCAGGGCCAGGATGACGGGGCTGGCGAACCAGTCCAGTTCCTTGCCTTTGTCCAGCATGATCTGCAGGGAGCCTACCCAGACCACCACCAGCACCAGGCCGAGCTTGTCGATGGGGAGCTTGTGGGTGGCGGATTCGCGATCGCGGTAGACGCGCCAGCTGATCCAGGCGGCCAGCAGGCCCACCGGCACGTTGATGTAGAAGATCCACGGCCAGGTGTAGTTGTCGGAGATCCACCCGCCCAGCAGCGGCCCGGCCACGGGCGCGACCAGGGTGGTCATGGACCATACCGCCAGCGCCATGCCTGCCTTGGATTTGGGAAAGCTGGCCAGCATCAGGGCCTGCGACAGCGGGATCATCGGCCCGGCCACGGCGCCCTGCAGCACGCGGAATGCGATCAGGGCCTCCAGCGACGGCGAGAACCCGCACAGCCAGGAGGCCAGCACGAATAGCAGCGTGGAGGCCAGGAACAGCCGCACCTGGCCGAAGCGCTGCGTCAGCCAGCCCGTCAGCGGCACGGTGATGGCATTGGCGACCGCGAACGAGGTGATGACCCAGGTCCCCTGGCTGGTGCTGACGCCCAGGTCGCCCGAAATGGTGGGGATGGAGACGTTGGCGATCGAGGTGTCCAGCACATTCATGAACACCGCGGTCGACAGCGCGATCGAGCCGATGATGCGGGTCGCGCCCTCGAGCGGCGGCGGGGCGCCGCCGGCGGCCTGGGAACGGGCGGCGGTGCTCATGATGCCAGGTTGGCCCGGATGATCTTGGCGATCAGCGCGTCAGCCTCGGCCTGGGTATCGCTGAACGCCTTGGTGGACCAGGCCGGTTCATGGCGCTGCGGCAGCGGCGCAAGCTGGTCGCCGTCCTGGCTGACGTCGACCTCGACTTCCATCGACAGGCCGACGCGCAGCGGATGCGCCTTCAGTTCCTCGGGATCGAGTTCGATGCGCACCGGCACGCGCTGCACCACCTTGATCCAGTTGCCGGTGGCGTTCTGCGCCGGCAGGAGCGCAAAGGCGCTGCCGGTGCCGGCGTCCAGCCCGACCACCGTGCCGTGGTAGGTGACCGAGCTACCGTACATGTCGGCCGTCAGCGTGGCGGTCTGGCCAGGATGCATGCGCCGCAACTGGCCTTCCTTGAAGTTGGCCTCGACCCAGACCTGGTCGAGCGGGACGACGTTCATCAGCGTGGCGCCCGGCGCCACGCGCTGCCCCACCTGCACGCTGCGGCGGGCGATCAGGCCATCGACCGGCGCCGGCAGCACGGTGCGCGAATGCGCCAGCCACGCATCGCGCAGCCTGGCGGCCGCCTGCCGTACGTCGGGGTGGTCGGCTACCGTGGTGCCTTCGGTGAGCGCCTGGTTGGTTGCCAGCCGCGCCTGGGCGGCGGCCAGCGCCGCCTTGGCCTGCGCGAGGCCGGATTGGGCCGATTTCAGGGCGGTGCGGGCGTGGGTGAGCTCCTCGCCGCTGACGCCGCCCGACTTGGACAGGGCCTGGCGGCGCTGCAAGTCGGTTTGCGCGCGGCTCAGGTCGGCCTGGGCGCGCTCGATGTCGGCCTGGCGTACCTCGACGTCGGCCGCCAGGGAGTCGTTCTGGGCGTACAGCGTACGCACCTGGCGCACCGTCTGGGCCAGCTGGGCCTCGGCCTGCTGCAGCGCCACTTCGGCGTCGGCCGGATCGAGCCGGACCAGCGGCTGGCCGGCCTTCACGTGTTCGGTGTCGCCGGCTTCGATGGCGATGACGGTGCCGGGCACCTGCGGGGTGATCTGCACCAGGTTGCCGTGTACGTAAGCGTCGTCGGTGCTTTCCACGCGGGAACCGAACAGCGCCCACCAGATGGCATACAAGACCGCCAGCGCGATGAAGACGCCGGCGGCGATCAGCAGCATGCGTTTGCGTGCGGGATTGGCTACGGGAGTTGCGGTCATGACTTCGGGATCCGGGTCGGTCAATGTGAAGAAGAGGGGGCCTGGGCCGGGGCGGGCGGGGCATAGCCGCCGCCCAGGGCATAAGCCAGGTCGGCGTCGAGCTGGTAGGCGCGGAAGCGCAGGTCCGTGTCCAGCCGCGCCTGGGTCAGTACGCCGGTCTGCGCGACCAGCACGGTCAGGTAGTTGCCCATGCCGGCGCGATAGCGCTGCACTGCCAGGTCGTAGGCGGCGTCGATCGCCGCGCGCGCTTCGTGCTGCTGGACCTGCTCGCGATCGAGCAGGCGCAGCGCGTCGAGCGCATCGGCGGTCTGGCGCACGGCGTCCAGGACGCTCTGGTTGTAGTCGGACACGGCCAGATCGGCGTCAGCCTGCCGGCCGGCCAGGTTGGCGTTGAGTTCGCCGCCGTGGAAGATCGGCAGCGTGATCGCCGGGCCGATGCCCAGCGTGCGGCTGCCCGCCTCCAGCAGGTTGCCTGTGCCGATGGCCTGGAAGCCGGCGAAGGCCACCAGGTTCACGTTCGGATAGAACGCCGCGCGGGCCGCCTCGATCTCGTGCCGGGCGGCTTCGGCGCGCCAGCGCGCCGCCGTGACGTCGGCACGGTGACCGAGCAGGTCGAGCGGCACCGAGTCGGGCAGCACGCCGGCCGGCGCCGTCAAGGCGACCGGCTGCAATTGCTGGCCGCGCTCGGGACCCGCGCCGGCGAGGGCCGCGACCTGGTTGCGCAGTTGCGCGATGGTCGTCTCGGTCTGGGTCAGCTCCACCTTGGCCGCCGCCAGCGACGATTCGGCCTGCTTGACTTCGACCTGCGTATCCAGGCCGGCGCTCTGGCGGCCGCGCGTGAGCTTCAGGACATCGGCGCGCTGCTCCAGGATCCGCTGCAGCACCTCGCGCTGGGCAAAGGCGTTCTGCAGATTCAGATAGCTGCGGGCGACCGCCCGGGCCAGCACGTTGCGGGCAGCCTGGGTCTCGGCTTCGGCGGCCGCCTGCTGCGATACCGCGGCCTTCAGGCGCGCCCGGTTCTTGCCCCAGAAGTCCAGTTCATAACTGAAATCGAGCGCCAGCCGGTTGTCGGAGCTGACGCCGCCGGCCATGGGCGGCTGGTAGATGTACTTCTCGGGCAGGTGCTGGCGGGTGAGGTCGTAATTGGCGTCGACGCGGGGGAACAGGGGCGCGCGGGCGCCGCGCACCGCCGCGTTGGCCTGGGCCAGCCGGGCCTGTGCCGCTGTCATGGAGGGGTTGGCGGCCAGCGCCTCATCCATCAGCGCGTCCAGTTGCGGATCGCCGTAGCGGCGCCACCACTGGGTATCGGGCCAGGTGACCGACTGGCCGTGCAGCCCGAGCCGGGCCGCGTCGAGCTGGGCCACGGGCTCGGAGGCGGGGTCCATCGATGCGCAGCCCGCCAGGGCCAGCAGGAGGATCACGGGGATTGCGAGTTTCATCCTGACGATTTGCTTAAAATGATTGATCAAACTGTATTTGACTAGGCAGTTATTATGGCGCAATGACGGGCAAGGACCGGGAATTCCCCGACAGGGCGCAGGGTCGTACGGGCGTGCGCCGCGGCGCTCAGGAATCCGGCGCGCCGCCGGCCGAGCCGTTGGCGAGCATGCGGCCGAGCAGGTGCTTGAGCTGGGCCAGCTCGTCGGCGGAGAAGCCGCGCAGGTGGTGATTCAGCACCCGCGCGATATTGGCCGGGATCGCCCTGGCTTTTTCCTGGCCGAGCTCGGTGAGCTCGATCTTGACCACGCGGCGATCCTCCTGGCTGCGCACGCGGCGCAGCAGGCCCTTGGCTTCCAGGCGGTCGAGCGTGCGCGTCATGGCGCCGGTATCGACGCCGTGCAGGCGCGCCAGTTCGGCGGGGGTGTCGGCGCTGCCGCGCGCCACCATGGCGATGGGGCGCCACTGCATGGCGGTGAGGTCGAGCGGCGCCATTTCCAGGTCGAGCATGCGGTTGAGCGAGTTGTACACCTGCTTGATGACGAAGCCGACGTTCTCGTCCGTCATGCAGCGGAAATTGCCGCGGTAATGGACCGGCGTATCGGGCGCGGCGGGAGAGCGGGGGGGATTCATGTCCGCCATTTTATTGCCTAGGCAGATATTGTCAAGGCATTTGGGCGCGCCTAGTGCGCCGCCTTGCGCAGCCCGGACCAGACGATGGCGGCGACGATGAGCGCGGCGCCGAGCATCATGCGCAAGGTGGGTTGCTGGGCGAACAGCAGCCAGGCGAAGCCGATGGCGTAGACCGGTTCGAGCGCGATGACCAGCCCGGCGCTGCGCGCATTCAGGCGGGTGAGGCTGGAAACGAACAAGAAATGCGACAGGCCGGTGCAGAAAATGCCCAGCAGCGCCAGCCACAGCCAGTCCAGCGCGGGCAGCAGGGGCAACTGGCCGGCGGCGAAGGGCAGCAGGGCGAGCACCACGACGATATTCTGGCCGCAGGCGACCTGCATAGCATCCAGGCCGACCGCCGAGCGCCGGTTGGTCAGTGCCAGCAAGGCGAAGGAAAGGCCCGAGAGAATGCCCCAGGCCAGGCCGATGGTGCCCTGGTCGGCGAAGTCGAACGACGGCGTGACCAGCACCAGGCCGGCGGTCACCAGGCCCAGCAACAGCCATTCCGCGGCCCGCACGCGCTCGCGGAACAGCAGGCCTTCGAGCAGGGTGATGAATGCCGGGAAGCTGGCGAAGCCGAGCGTGGCAATGGCGATGCCGCCCGTCTTGACCGAGATGAAGAAAGTGACCCAGTGGGCGGCCAGCAGGCAGCCCGCGATGACCAGCACGAACAACTGGGCCGGGGTGAGCGCGCGGAACAGGGGGCGGCGCTGCAGGCGGGCAAACCCCGCCAGGGCGACGACCGCGAAGGCGGCGCGCCCCAGGGTGATCACGGCCGCGCCGGCCTGGATCAGCTCGCCGAAAACGCCGGTCAGGCCGAACAGTACGGCGGCAATGTGGATATAGGCTAGGGCGCGTTGGCGGGTCATGCGGGAAGCAGATGGAAGACGGGATGCGCGGCAAACCGGCCGGCGCCGGAAAATATAAAATCATCGCATGAATCGCGCCGCCGAGTCCCGCCCCTTCGATTTCGTCTCTACACGCGCACTCGGCTTCTTCCTGGCGACGCTGGGCGCCGTGCTCTTCGCCGCCAAGGCCATCGTGGTGAAGCTCACTTACGAGTATGGCATCGACGCCGTCACCCTGATCGCTTTTCGCATGCTGTTCGCCATGCCGTTCTTCGCGCTGGTGGCCTGGCGCGAGGCGCGCCGCGCCGCGCGCGGCGAATTGCCGGTGCTGACTGCGCGCGAGCGGGTGCAACTGTGCCTGCTGGGCCTGCTGGGCTACTACTTCTCGAGCTTCCTGGATTTCCTCGGGCTGCGCTATGTTTCCGCCAGCCTGGAGCGGCTCATCCTGTTCCTGTCTCCCTCGATGGTGGTGTTGCTGTCGGCCTGGTGGCTGAAGCGCCCGGTGACGCTGCGCCAGTGGGTGGCAATGGTGGCGTCATACCTGGGCGTCATCCTGGTGTTCGCCCAGGACCTGGCGCAGGGCGCCGGTTCCCATGTGCCGCTCGGGGCCTTGTTCATTTTCGGCTCGGCGCTCAGCTATGCTGTGTACCTGATCTGTTCCGGCGAATTGGTCAAGCGGGTTGGCGCTACGCGGCTGGTGGCCTATGCGATGCTGGTCTCGTGCGTGGCCTGTGTCATCCAGTTCTTTATCGTCCATCCGCCATCGATGCTGGTGCAGCCGGCCGGCGTCTATGGTTATTCGTTCCTGCATGCCACGCTCAATACCGTGGTGCCGGTATTCATGCTGATGTGGGCGGTGGCCCTGATCGGCGCGCCCACCGCGTCGCTGCTGGGCATGGTGGGGCCGGTGTCGGTGCTGTTCCTGGCGGCCTGGCTGCTGGACGAGCCCATCACGGTCTGGCAGCTCGCCGGCACGGCGCTGGTGCTGTGCGGCGTGTTCGTCCTGATGGGTCGCCCGGCCGCCGGCGGCAGTTGAGGGCAGGATGGCAAACAGTTCTTGCGGCGTCGAGCCGCTCAGTCAGTCTGGGTATTCAACACACAAAAAGGAGGCCGGCATGGCCAGCAATCTCGTCAAGGCAGTACGCATCGAGCAGCACGGTGGTCCCGAAGTTCTCAAGGTGGTCGAGGTCGAGGTGCCGCCGCCGGCGGCCAACGAAGTGACCATCCGCCAGCATGTGGCCGGGCTGAACTTCATCGATATCTACTACCGGACCGGGCTGTACCCCCATCCGCTGCCGCATGGCCTGGGATTCGAGGCCGCCGGCGTGGTCGAGGCGGTCGGCGCCGACGTGAAGCACCTGAAGAAGGGCGACCGCGTGGCCTACGGACAGAGCCCCATCGGCGCCTACGCGCAGGCGCGCAACGTGCCGGCGGCGCAGGTGGTCAAGCTGCCCAAGGGCGTGGCTTTCGACGAGGCCGCGGCGCTGATGCTCAAGGGCCTGACCGTGCAGTACCTGTTCCGCCAGACCTACCGCCTGCAGGGCAACGAGACCATCCTGTTCCACGCGGCCGCCGGAGGCGTGGGCCTGATCGCGTGCCAGTGGGCCAAGGCGCTGGGGGTCAAGCTGATCGGCACCGTGTCCAGCCCCGAGAAGGCCGCGCTGGCGCGGGCCAACGGCGCCTGGCAGACCATCGACTACTCGCGCGAGAACGTGGTCGAGCGCGTGCTCGAACTGACCGACGGCAAGAAAGTGCCGGTGGTCTATGACGGCGTGGGCAAGGACACCTGGGAAACCTCGCTCGACTGCATCGAGCCGCGCGGCCTGATGGTGAGCTTCGGCAATGCGTCCGGGCCGGTATCCGGCGTGAACCTGGCCACGCTCAACCAGAAGGGGTGCCTGTACGTCACCCGCCCGTCGCTGGGCCTGCACGTGAATACGCCGGAGAAGCTCAACGCGGCGGCCAGCGAATTGTTCGACCTGGTGCTGAAGAAGAAGATCAAGGTGCGCATCGACCAGCGCTACCCGCTGGAAGAGGCCGGCCAGGCCCAGACCGCGCTGGCCGCCCGCAAGACCACGGGCGCCACGGTGCTGACCCTGGACTGAGGCGGGGCGGGGCGGCCGGGCCGGCCGCCCCGGGCGACCGTCAGGCCACGCGCATGTGCTGCAGGGCGGCGATGCGCGCCGGGATCGGCGGGTGCGAGGCGAAGATGGCCGCCAGCCCGCCCTTGCCGGCGATGCCGGAGGCCTCGAACGACTTGGGCAGCTCGCCCGCCTCGATGCCGCCCAGGCGCGCCAGCGCGCGCATCATGGGTTCGCGCGACCCCATCAGTTGGGCCGAGCCGGCGTCGGCGCGGTATTCGCGCTGACGCGAGAACCAGGCCACGATGATCGAGGCCAGGATGCCGAAGATGATTTCACAGACGAGCACGGTGACGTAGTAGCCGATGCCCACGCCGCGCTCGTTCTTGAAGACCGCGCGATCGATGAAATAGCCCACCAGGCGCGCCAGGAACACCACGAACGTATTGACCACGCCCTGGATGAGGGTCAGGGTGATCATGTCGCCGTTGGCGATGTGGGCGACCTCGTGGCCCAGCACGGCGGCGACTTCCTCTTCGGTCATGTTGTCGAGCAGGCCGGTCGAGACGGCGACCAGCGAGTTGTTCTTGAACGCGCCGGTGGCGAAGGCGTTGGGAGCGCCCTCGTAGATGGCGACCTCGGGGCGGCCGATGCCGGCGCGATCGGCCAACTGGTGCACCGTGTCGACCAGCCAGGCCTCGCGCTGGCCGCGCGGCGCGTTGGGATCGATGACCTGGGCGCCGGTGCTCCATTTGGCCATGGGCTTGCTGATCAGCAGCGAGATGATGGCGCCGGTGAAGCCAATGACGGCGGACATGATCAGCAGAGCCTGGATATTGATGCCTTGCGCCGTGATGTAGCGGTCCACCCCCAGGATGCGCAGCGTAGCCGACAGCACCACCACGACGGCCAGGTTGGTGACGATGAACAGAAAGATGCGTTTCATGCTTGTTGTGTTCCTCTGCGAGCGATGAGCGTCTGTTTCGACCGGCACGCGGCGAGGCGGTTCCCCGCCGGGGACGGTAGGCTTTCCGGACCCGGAGTATAGTATCGCTTTCCCCTATTTCCTCTCTCTTTTTTCATCTCTCCGCCCCATGCAGGCTCTTTGGATGTTGCTGGCGTCCGCCATGTTCGCCGTAATGGGGTCGTTCGTGAAGCTGGCCACCGAGCACGGCGCTTCGCTGCCCCAGATCGTGCTATTCCGGGGGTTCCCCTCGGTGATCCTGTTGCTGGTCTGGGCCCGCGCCGCGCGCCAGTCCATCGTCCCCACCAGCTGGCGCCTGCACCTGTGGCGCAACGTGGCCGGGGTGACTTCCATGTGGCTGGGCTTCTTCGCCCTGTCGCACCTGCCGCTGGCCACCGCCACCAGCCTGAACTACACCGCGCCGCTGTTCATTGCCTGCTGGATGCTCGGCTGGGGCGGCGCGCAGCGCGACCCGGTGCGGATCGCGGCGGTGGCGCTCGGTTTCGGCGGCGTCATCGCCGTGCTGCGGCCCAGCATCAATGACGATCAATGGCTGGCGGCCCTGTTCGGGCTGGGCGCCGGGTCCATGTCGGCGGTGGCGATGATGCAGATTCGCCAGCTCGGCCGCATCGGCGAGCCCGAATGGCGCACCGTGCTGTTCTTTTCCCTGGGCGTGTGCCTGAGCAGCCTGGCCGGGTTCGCCCTGGAAGGGTGGGGCTATGCCGACCTGCTGGGCTATGCCGCGCTGGGCGGGGTGGGGGTGGCGGGCCTGTTCGGCCAGTTGGCCATGACCCGGGCGTTCGGCGCCGGGTCTGCCCTGTTGACGGCCGCCTTACAGTACACCACGATCATATTTGCCGCCCTGTTGGGCATGGGCCTGTGGGGCGACCACCTCGACGGCCTGGCCTGGGCGGGCATCGGCCTGATCGTCGCGGCCGGGCTGCTGTCGGTCTGGCGCACCATGCGCTCGCCCGCCGGCGCCTGACACCCCGCCGGCCGGGCGCCGGCTTTCCCAATCGTTTCCGCAAGGAGCCCTCGCATGACGACGACGCTGATTTCCGCTTCCGACCTGGCCGCCCGGCTGCAGGGGCCGGACCTGCGCATTTTCGATGTGCGCCACGACCTGGCGGACCACGCGGCCGGTCGGCGGGCCTACGAACAAGGGCATATTCCCGGCGCGCGCTACCTGGACCACGAAACCGAACTGGCTGCCGCGCGCACCGGCAAGAATGGCCGCCATCCGCTGCCCGCGCGCGCCGACCTGGCCGCGCTGATGGCGGCGCACGGGGTCGCCCCCCGGACGCTGGTGGTGGCTTATGACGCCAGCGGCGGCATGTTCGCCGCGCATCTGTGGTGGATGCTGCGCTGGCTGGGGCACGAGCGCGTCGCCGTGTTGGACGGCGGCTGGCAGGCCTGGACGGCGGCCGGCTTGCCGGTCAGCGCCGATGCGCCGCCGGCCGTGCCGGCCGGCCAGGCGGCGGCGGGAGTTCCGCTGGTCGAAACGGTGGACGCCGAGGCCGTGCTGGCCAACCTGTCGCGGCCGGCTTTCACCGTGCTGGACGCGCGCGCGGCCAACCGCTACCGGGGCGAGGTCGAGCCCATGGATCCGGTGGCCGGACACATCCCGGGCGCGCTGAACCGTCCGAATGGCGAGAACTTGCGGCCCGATGGCCAGTTCAAGTCGCCGGCCGAGTTGCGCGCCGAGTTCACCGCGCTGCTGGGCGAGCGCGATCCGCAGACCGTGGTGCACCAGTGCGGCTCGGGCATTACCGCGTGCCACAACCTGTTGGCGATGGAGATCGCCGGGTTGAGCGGCTCGCGCCTGTATCCGGGGTCGTGGAGCGAGTGGTGCAGCGACCCGGCCCGTCCGGTGGCGACCGGCGCTTGAGCCGGCGCGCTACCAGACGGCGGCGAGGCGGGCGCGGCCCGATACGCGCTCGGCGATGTCCAGGTAGTAGTCCAGCGGCTCGGTGAGCCGGTCCGGCGACTTGGCCATGTCATCCCAGCGTCTCAGCCGGATGGCGTCGGGGGCGCCCGGCATGCTGGCGAAATCGACCGCCTGCCCGGCGTCGAAACTGCCGCCTTGCAGCGCCAGGCTGCGGCGCGAATCGGCCGACAGCATGGTCTCGTATTCCGGCTCCACGAAACACAGGTAGCGCTTGGCTTCGACGTGCAGCCGGATCGGATCGAGCACGGCGGCGCCGAACAGCCCACGCAGGAACGGCAGCACGAAATACTGGTGCTTGTCGTCCAGGCCGCGCAGCGTGGGCGTGGCGGGGTGGTCGGCGATGAGGTGGCCCAGGTCGTGCAGCAGGCAGGCCGTGATCAGTTGTGGCGTGGCGCCCGCTTCCTCGGCCAGGGCCGCGGTCTGCAGCGCGTGCTGCAGTTGGGTGACGGGTTCGCCGTCATAGGCGCGGTGCCCGCGCTCCAGGAACAGGCGTTCGATATCTTGCAGGGTAAAAGCCATGGCGATGCCTCTCGGGGTGTTCCCCTCCCCGGTGCTGCGCCGCGCGAGCCGGGCCGCGACGGGGCAGGGGGACCAGTAGACCGCCGGCATTTGACGATTTGATGACGGCGGCTCGCGGCGGGGCGCCAAAAACACAGGGCGGACCCGAAGGTCCGCCCTGCGTGGCCCTGGCAGGGTCGCCGTTCAGGCCGGTTCCTGCATGATGCGCCGATACCATTCGTGGAAGTGCTGCATGCCGTCTTCCATGGGCGACTGGTAAGGGCCGGCCTGGTTGACGCCGCGGGCCATGAGGGCCTTGCGGCCGGCATCCATGCGCTCGGCGATCTCGTCGTCCTCGACGGCGGTCTCCATGTAGGCGGCGCGCTGTGCCTGGACGAAGTCGCGCTCGAAGGCGACGATTTCCTCGGGGTAGTAGAACTCGACCACGTTGAGGGTTTCCTGGGGGCTCTTGGGGTAGAGGGTGGAGAGCACCAGGACGTGGGGGTAGAGCTCGATCATGTGGGTGGGGAAGTAGGTGACCCACACGGCGCCGAAGTCGGGGGCGTCGCCGGCGCGATAGTCGAGCACGCGGTCGTGCCACTGTTTGTAGACGTCGGAGCCGGGCTGCGCCAGGGCCTTGTGCACGCCGACGCGCTGCAGGCTGTACCAGTCGGCGAACTCCCAGGTGAGGTCGTCGCAGGTGACGAAGCGGCCCAGGCCCGGGTGGAAGGGGCCGACGTGGTAGTCCTCGAGGTAGACCTCGATGAAGGTCTTCCAGTTGTAGTTGCAGTGGTGGACCTCGACGTGGTCGAGGACGTAGTCGCCGAAGTCGAACTCGGGGCGGGCGAACAGGGGGGCGAGATCGGCGGCGGGGTCGCGCGGGCCCTCGAAGAGCAGGCCGTGGCAATCGCGCAGGCGAAAGCGCTGCAGGTTCATGCAGGGGGTGCTGTCGAACTGTGGCGCGCCGAGCAGTTCGCCGCGGTTGTTGTAGGTCCAGCGGTGCAGGGGGCAGACGATGTTGCCGCCGGAGTCCTTGAGGTTGCCGTGTCCGTGGGCGGGGCTGGCGACGTTGCCGGCGTGGCCGCCGAGCATGAGGGCCTGGCGGTGGCGGCAGACGTTGGAGATGAGCTCGACGCCCTGGGGGTTGCGCACGAGCACGCGCCCGCCGTCTTCCTGGGGCAGGGTGCGCCAATCGCCGACCTCGGGCACCAG
>Ga0164243_10001899_pt1 | contig 35038 bp, 28 predicted proteins | sample OricompcompostOP_FD_108781 | JGI IMG/M metagenome (GOLD analysis project Ga0164243, IMG submission 108781) | Organic Plus compost microbial communities from Emeryville, California, USA - Original compost - Organic plus compost (OP) | ecosystem: Engineered > Solid waste > Mixed feedstock >...
CATCGTCGAGCAGTTGGGGTTGGCGATGATGCCCTTCGGCGCGTCGGCGATGGCCTCGGGGTTCACCTCGCTCACCACGAGCGGCACCTCGGGGTCCATCCGCCAGGCGCTGGAGTTGTCGACCACCACAGCCCCCGCCGCGGCGAAGCGCGGGGCGTAGGCCCGGCTGGCGGTCGCGCCGGCGGAGAAGAGGGCGATGTCGATCCCGGACGGGTCGGCCGTCTCGACGTCCTCCACGATCACCGACGCGCCGCCGAACTCGATCGCGCGGCCCGCCGAGCGCGCAGAGGCGAACAGCCGCAGCTCACGGACCGGGAAGGAGCGTTCGGCGAGGATGTCGCGCATGACGCTGCCCACCTGGCCGGTGGCGCCGACGATGGCGACGGAGAGTCCGGAATCGGAGATACGGGTCATGGAGGGTTCCTTGGCGACGAGCGATGGGGCGTTCGAGGCGCAGACGCGGGCGCCGGGTGGGCGGGGAGCCGCGCCTGGCGCCGATGTCAGGGTTCCGGCGAGTCTACCGGGTCCGGGGGCGCCCGGCGCCCCTTCCCGTCCGACCCGCCCTGCTGCCTCTGCCTGCCCCGCCTCACCGAGCCCGGCGGACGTTGCGCCTCCCTCGCTCCCGTCGCGATCTCTGTCGCTTCGTCGCGGGAACAGCGACAGAAAGTGAGACGGGAGCGGAGTGGACCGACGGAGGCGCTGCAAGGCCCGCCCGCGGGGCGAGGACGACGCCTCAGCGACCGGTGCCGGCGGCGACGACGGCCTCGACCTCGCCGTCGAGCCCGTAGGCGGTGTGGACGGTGCGCGCGGCCTCGGCGAGGTCGTCGCCCCGGACGACGACCGAGATGCGGATCTCCGACGTCGAGATCATCTCGATGTTGATCCCCGCGGTCGACAGCGCCTCGAACAGGATCGCCGAGACGCCGGAGTGCGTGCGCATCCCCGCGCCCACGACCGAGAGCTTGCCGATCTGGTCGTCGTGCACGAGGCCCAGGAACCCGACGTCGGCCTGCTCGGCGGCGAGCGCCTTGAGAGCCGCGGACGCGTCGGACTTGGGCAGGGTGAACGAGATGTCGGTGCGCCCGGTCGCGGCCGCCGACACGTTCTGCACGATCATGTCGACGTTCGCGCCGGCCTTCGCGACGATCTTGAAGATCTCTGCGGCCTTGCCCGGCACGTCCGGCACGCCGGAGACGGTCACCTTGGCCTGGCTGAGGTCGGTGGCGACCCCGGCGACGATCGGCTCTTCCATGGAATCTCCCTCGGGTCCGCGGGGGTCCTTCATGCCCTCGCCCAGAACATAGGTGCCCTCGTTCGACGTGAAGGTCGAACGGGCGTGGATCAGCACGCCGTGGCGGCGCGCGTACTCGACGGCGCGGATGTAGAGCACCTTCGCGCCGTTGGCGGCCAGCTCCAGCATCTCCTCGCTGCTCACGTGCGAGAGCTTGCGGGCCATCGGGACGACCCGGGGGTCGGCGGTGAAGATGCCGTCCACGTCGCTGTAGATCTCGCACACGTCGGCCTCGAGCGCCGCGGCGAGCGCGACCGCCGTGGTGTCGGAGCCGCCGCGCCCCAGCGTGGTGATGTCCTGCGTGTCGTCGTTGAGCCCCTGGAAGCCCGCGACGATCACGATCGCCCCCTCATCGAGCGCCTCGCGCAGGCGCGTGGGGGTGACCTCCACGATCCGCGCCGCGCCGTACCGGCTGTCGGTTCGCATCCCCGCCTGGGGACCGGTGAACGACCGTGCGTCGAAGCCCATCGAGTGGATCGCCATCGCCAGCAGCGCCATCGAGATCCGCTCTCCGCTGGAGAGCAGCATGTCGAGCTCGCGCGGCGCGGGGATCGGCGCGACCTGCGCGGCCAGGTCGAGCAGCTCGTCGGTCGTGTCGCCCATCGCGCTCACGGCCACGACGACGTCGTGACCGGCACGGCGGGTGTCGACGATGCGCTTGGCGACGCGCTTGATGCTCTCTGCGTCGGCGACAGAGGAGCCGCCGTACTTCTGCACGATGAGGGCCACGAAATCACTCCCGGGAACGGAGGGCGGACAGAGACGTCGGCGCCCTGCGACATTCTACGAGTGCGACGTATGCTGCATCGGCCATGTGACACGCGCCGCACCGCTGCGAGATCGCGCCGCCGTGGCCGCAGCCGGATCGCGTGGCTGAGCCGGCCCGTGCGCGCCGGCCGCGAGAACCGGTGGCCCGCTCACTCGCCGAGGAGCCCGCGCCGGCGCGCCTCGGCCGCCGCGGCGCTGCGGCTCTCGACACCGAGCTTCTCGAGCAGGTGCACCACGTGGGTCTTCACGGTCGCCTCGCTGATGAAGAGACGCGCGGCGATCTCGCGGTTGCCCGCGCCCGTCGCGACGAGGGCGAGCACCTCCTGCTCGCGCGCCGTCAGCGTGACGCGGGGCGCCCGGAGCGCGGCGACGAGCCGGGTGTCGCCGCCGGGCGTGGGGACGGCGGAACCCGCGGCCGCGTCGGCGATCGCCCGTGCGATCACGTCGGTGCCGACGTCCTTGAGGAGGTATCCGGCCGCTCCGGCCTCGACGGCCCGGATGATCTGCGCGTCATGGTCGAAGGTCGTCAGGATGAGGACGGCCGGGGCGTCCGGCAGCGCGCGCAGGGCGATCGTCGTCGCGACCCCGTCCATCCCCGCGCCGAGGCGCAGATCGCACAGCACCACGTCGGGACGGAGGTCGGCGGCCAGCGCGACGGCCTCCTCGCCCGTGGCCGCCTCGCCTATCACGGACACCCCGCGCGCCTGGACGACGGCGCGCAGCCCGGCGCGGACGATCGGATGGTCGTCGACGAGCAGGATCCGGATGCTCATGCGCTCCCCTCCCCCCGCTCGCGGACCGGCGCCTCGGCGGTCAGGCGGACGCCCTTGCCCGGCGCCGTCTCGATCCGCAGCTCTCCCCCGAGCTCGCGCATCCGGGAGCGCATGGCGGGGAGCCCGAACGAGGTCCGTCCGGCGGAGGCCTGCGACGCAGCGGCCGCGTCGGGGGCGAACCCCTTGCCGTCGTCGGCGATCTCCATCCGCGCGACGGCGGCGCCGGAGGTGAGCCGGATCGTCGCCGTGCGGGCCCCGGAGTGCTGGCGCACGTTGGCGAGGGCCGACTGCGCGACCCGGAGGAACGCGACCTCGACCGCCGTCGGGAGCGGCGTGGGGTCGTCGTCGACCACGAGCGCGGTCGCGATCCCGGTGTCGTTCCCGAGGGCGTCGAGCATCCGTCCGAGCGCGCCGGCGAGCGCCGCTCCGTCCAGGTCGGCCGGGGCGAGCGCGGCGACGATGCGCCGCAGCTCCCGCAGGGAGTGCTGCGCCAGCTCGTCGATCTGCCGCAGCCGCGCCGCGTCGCCGGTGCGGGCGATCAGGGCGATCGAGCTGAGCTCCTGCGCGATCGTGTCGTGCAGGTCGCGGGCCAGACGCGTCCGCTCCCGCAGGGCCCCGGCTTCGCGCTGCTCCTCGGCGAGCTCCTCCTGCAGACGGGCCGACTCGTCCTGCGCCCGGAGCAGTGACGAGATGAGGCGCTCCCGCTCGACGGCGTCGCGCAGCAGATAGTCGTAGCCGAGCGAGATGCCGAAGGCGAAGCCGCCGCCCACCAGCGGCCCGATGACGTGCGCGGTCCCCACCGCGGCACCCGTCGCGCCCGCCCCGGTGCCCGCTGCCGTGCCTGCCGCGCCCGCTGCCCAGAGGTGGACGAACGGCGCGGTAATCGCCGCGGCGGTGACGACGACGGCGAGCACGGCCGACCAGGGCAGACGCAGCACGTGTCCGGCGAGCAGCAGCAGGGCGAACGCGAGCCAGACGAACTCCGGCGAGATCGCGAGCAGGCCGCCCCAGAGCACGGCCAGCCCCACGATCCACCAGCCGGCGGAACGACCCCGCGCGAAGGAGGCCCCGGCGCCGTACCAGGCGAGGAACGCGCCCGCGGCGACGAGCACGACGAGGAGGTCGCCGCCGGTGGACGCCGCCCGCACGGCGGCGACGACGGTCAGCACGACGGTGATGACGTGCAACGCCGCCCTGGCGCCGCGCAGCATCCGCTGCCGGGCCCGGCCGTCGGCCGGCGGCGTCTCGCCACGGCGGACGGGGGCGTGTGCGTCGTCCATGCCCCCGATTGTCTCCCGCGGAGGCATGGAGGGCACCTCCGGAAGATCGACCTTTCGATGGATCTCACCCCCGAGCGGAACGCGGAGGCTGGGGCCATGACCGATTCCACGCCCCGATCCTCCGTCCCCCTCGGCTCGTCCGCCGCCGGGCCCGCGCCTTCCGGCCCCGCCTCCGCCGCCTCCGGAGAACCCGTCGCCGGGTCGCGGCCCGCCCCGCGGCAGCCACTGCGGCTGCTCCTCGCCGCAGCGGCCGTCTACGTCGTCGTCGGCCTGGCCGCTGGGCTCTTCTACCGGGAGCTCACGAAGCTCAACGGCTTCGAGGAGGGGATGCCGGGGCAGCTCGGCCTCGCGCACACGCACCTCCTGGCCCTCGGCGCGCTCGTGAGCCTGATCGTCCTCGCCCTGGAGAAGTCCTTCCGGCTCTCGACGAGCCGCCTCTTCCCCTGGTTCTTCTGGATCTACAACGCCGGGGTGGTGCTGACCGGCGCGATGCTCGTCTGGCACGGGACGCTGCAGGTCCTCGGCGCCGAGTCCTCGAAGATGATCGCCGGGATCGCCGGCGCCGGGCACATGCTCGTCGGCGCCGGCTTCGTGCTTCTGCTGCTCAGCCTGCGGGCGTCGATCCGCCGGGAGGGCTGATCGGCTCGCCGGGCGGATCCGTCGCCGTCGCCGCCCCCGCCACCTCGGCCGTGCCCGCCGCCGCAGGGGCACGGGCGGGCCGAAGCCGTCCGCCCGTGCCGGCGAACCAGCATCCGACGATGATCAGCGGGAAGCCGATGAGGAGCCCCACCGTGAGCGGCTCGGCGAGCACGATCGCGCCGAGCACGATCGCGACCACCGGGTTGACGTAGGTGAACAGCGGCGCCCGCACCGGCCCCACCTCGCGGATGAGCGCGAAGAAGGCGAGGAACGCCACGGCGGTGCAGATCACGGCGAGCGCGAGGAGGGCGCCGACCGATCCGGCCGTGGGGATCTCGTGCTGGGTGACCGCGGCGAGGGGCAGGTACAGGATCCCGATCATCAGGAGCGCGAGCGTGATCGTGCCCAGCGACGGGACCTCGGTGAGCTTGCGGGCGACGATGAACGGGGCGATCGCGTAGAGCACGGCGACCAGGAGCACCCCGCCCGCGGCCAGGAGGTTCACCTCTCCTCCGGCGAGCCCCGGCCCGGCGACGACGATCGCGACGCCGACGAACCCGACCAGCAGGCCGATCAGGCGCGCGGGGCTGAGGACCCCGCGATCGCCGCCGCCCAGCGCGATGAGCGCCGCGAACAGCGGGACGGTCGCGACGAGCAGGCCGGTGAGGCCCGAGGGGAGGGTCTGCTCGGCGTGCCCGAGCAGGAGGAACGGGCCGCCCATCTCGACGAGCCCGAACGCGAGCACCCACGGCCAGAGCCGCAGCGCCTGGCGGAGCGCGCCGCTGCGGATCGCGAACGGCAGCAGCAGGAGCGCCGCGATGAGGGTGCGCCCCGCCACGATCGCCGGCGGCGAGAACGACTCGACGGCCATGCTGATGAACAGGTACGGCACTCCCCAGAGGAGCGCCATCGCGCCGAAGAGCAGCCACCCGCGCCGGGTGAACCCGCCTGCGGCGGTCATAGGACGCGCCGGCCTTCGAAGGCGCGGCCGAGCGTCACCTCGTCCGCGTACTCCAGGTCGCCGCCCACGGGCAGCCCCGAGGCGAGACGCGACACGGTGATCTGCATGCTGGTGAGGAGCCGGCTGAGGTAGCTCGCCGTCGCCTCGCCCTCGAGGTTGGGGTTGGTGGCGAGGATGACCTCCTGCACCGTGCCGTCGGCCAGGCGCGACATGAGCTGGGCGATGCGGAGGTCGTCCGGCCCGATGCCGGCGATCGGGCTGATCGCCCCGCCGAGCACGTGGTACAGGCCGCGGAACTCGCGGGTGCGCTCGATCGCGGCGACGTCCTTGGCGTCCTCCACCACGCAGATCAGCGCGGGGTTGCGACGCGGATCGCGGCAGATCGCGCATCGCTCCTGCTCGGCGACGTTCCCGCACACCTCGCAGAAGCGGACCCGCTCCCGGATCTCGGTGAGCAGCTCGGCGAGCCGGGCGACGTCGAACGACGGCGTCTGCAGGATGTGGAAGGCGATGCGCTGCGCCGACTTCGGCCCGATGCCGGGCAGCCGGCCGAACTCGTCGATCAGCTCTTGGACGATTCCGTCGTACATCAGGAGAACCTCGTGGGCGGCTCATAGGGCTCCTCGCGCACGAACCTTGCGCCGAGCACCTGGCGGACGACGGCCTCGCCGTAACGCTGGACGCCTCCGGGCGCACCCTGCCCGCCGGTGGCCGGACGCGCGGGACGCGTCGGGGGCTCGGGAGCGACGGAGCGGCCCGGACCGGACGAGACCTCCTGCGCCGGCGGGGTGCCGGGCGCCGTGGGAGCACTGAACGTCGCGGCAGCACCGGGCGTCGCGGCCGCACCGGGCGTCGTGGGAGCCGCCGCTGACGGCATGCCCTGCCCGCTCGGCGCCGGGGCGGCGGGCGGGGTCGACGGCCCGGCGTACGGGGGCTCCTCCTCGGGCGGCTCGTCGTCGGGGTAGGGCGGCTCGTCGTCGAGCACGTCGCCGTCGTGGACCGGCTCGTACCAGCCGCCCGCGGGCATCGCCTCGACGTCGGCTGGCTCCTCGTCGACGGGGAACTGCGCAGGAGGCGCCGCGGCGAGACTCGCCGGGGCGGAGCTCTCTTCCACGTCGCCCCGGGGGATGGGCGCGACCGCCCACTCGGTCACCGGGGCGGCGTTCGCCGACGCCGGGCGCGGAGCGGAAGGGCCACCGGAGGGACCGGAGGACGCGGGGCGGTCGGCAGAGCCGGCGGAGCGGTCGGGTGCTCCGGACGCGGGTGCGGAGGAAGCGGAGGGAGCGCCCGCGCCGCCCTCTGCTGAGGACCCCGCCCCGCCCGGCGCTCCCCCGGGCGGAAGCGGCGCGGGGAGGTACTTGACCCGCACGCCGAGCTCTTGCTCGATCGCGTCGCGGAGGTGGTCGGAGGGCCCGGATCCCGGCGTCTTTCCCTTGAACAGGGAGACGTCGTTGGGGCTCGCGAAGCCAAGCCGCAAGACCTCGCCCTCTTCGTCGTATCCGAGCGGCTGCACCGCGGTGACGACGAGCCAGGACGGACGGCTGATGCCCGCGAGCCGGGACAGCACGTCCGGCCAGGCCGCGCGGATCCGCTCGAACGAGACCGGCGCCACGGGAGCCGCCGGTGCGGCGGAGCCGGCGTCGCTCGTCGCGCCCGCAGCCGACGGTTCCGGAGCCGGAGCCCCCTGCCCGCCCGAGGACGACCCGGACGAACCGTCAGACGCCCCGTCGGCGGAAGCCACGGCAGGGGCAGAGCCCGCAGAGCCGGACGAACCGGAACCAGACGGAGCGGAGCCGGACGAGCCGGAACCAGACGGCGCGGAGCCCGACGGGCCGGAACCAGACGGAGCCGAGCCGGCCGAGACAGAGCCGGACGGGGCGGAACCGGCAGGCACCGCCCCCGCCGAGACCGCGTTCGGCCGTGCCGCCGGCGCGGAGCCGCCAGGCACACCCGAGGCACCAGGCGCACCCGAGGCACCCGATGCAGCAGGCGCACCCGAGGCACCAGGCACGCCCGATGCACCCGGCGCGGCCGTCGCCGCGAGGACGCGGGCCATGAGCAGCTCGAGGTGCAGGCGCGGCGAGGTGGCCCCCGTCATGTCGTCGAGCGCGGTGCTCACCAGGTCGGCGGTGCGCGAGAGGCGCTCCGTGCCGAACGCCGACGCCTGCTCCCGCATGCGTGCGAGCTCGTCGTCGGGGACGCCGCGCAGCACGGCGGAGGCGCCGTCGCCCACCGCCGCGATGACGATGAGGTCGCGCAGGCGCTCGAGGAGGTCGTCGACGAAGCGCCGGGGGTCTTGCCCGGTCTGCACGACCCGGTCGACGGCGGGGAACGCCGCCGAGGCGTCGCCCGCCGCGAGCGCGTCGACGATCTCGTCGAGCAGCGCGGCGTGCGTGTAGCCGAGCAGCGCGACGGCGCGCTCGTAGCTCACCGTGACCCCGCCGTCGGGAGCGGCGTCGGACCCGGCGATCAGCTGGTCGAGCAGCGAGAGGGTGTCGCGCGGCGAGCCGCCCCCGGCCCTGACCACGAGCGGCAGCACGCCCTGCTCCACCGCCACGCCCTCCTCGCCGCACAGCTTCTCGACGTACTCGAGCATGGCGGCGGGCGGGACGAGCCGGAACGGATAGTGGTGGGTGCGCGAGCGGATGGTGCCGAGCACCTTCTCGGGCTCGGTGGTGGCGAAGATGAACTTCACGTGCGACGGCGGCTCCTCGACGAGCTTGAGCAGCGCGTTGAACCCCTGCGGCGTGACCATGTGGGCCTCGTCGAGGATGAAGATCTTGTACCGGTCACGGCTCGGCGCGAACGTCGCTCGCTCGCGGAGGTCGCGCGCGTCGTCGACGCCGTTGTGGCTGGCCGCGTCGATCTCGACGACGTCGAGCGACCCTCCGCCGGCGCGCGACAGCTCGACGCAGCTGGGGCAGACGCCGCAGGGGGTGTCGGTGGGCCCTTCGGCGCAGTTGAGGCAGCGGGCGAGGATGCGGGCGGACGTGGTCTTTCCGCAGCCGCGCGGGCCGGAGAACAGATAGGCGTGACCCACGCGGTCGCCGCGCAGCGCGGTCATGAGCGGGTCGGTGACCTGCGACTGCCCGATCATCTCCGCGAAGGTCTCGGGCCGGTAGCGGCGGTAGAGGGCTGTGGTCACCCGTCCAGCCTAGAGCGTGCCCTCGACATCGGCTCCCTCCCGTCGGATGGGCGAGGGGAGGGAGCCGGAACGGCGGGCTACTCCCCCGCCGAGCCCACGATCGGGATGGCCGAGGTCACCGGGACGGAGGCCGAGAGGAGCGATCCGTCCTCGCGCCGCACGCGCGACGCGAACTCCGGACGTCCCGGGATCACCGGTCCCTGATGCGGCAGCGGGACGATCGCCGGGTCGTCCACCGACGCCGTGTGGGCGCTCCCGCGCACCGTGAAGTCGACCGGATCGCCCTCGTGCACCGCCACCCGCAGCTCGTCGCGCGTGACGGTCACCTGGACCAGCGACCCCTGCCAGCGCAGCGGGTAGGAAAGCTCGGGCCAGTCGGACGGGAGGCGAGGATCGAAGCTCAGCTCGCCGTTGTAGTCGCGCATGCCGCCGAAGCCGCTGACCAGCGCCGTCCACACCCCGCCGGCCGAGGCGACGTGCACCCCGTCCGAGGCGTTGTGGTGCAGGTCGGCGAGGTCGACGTAGATCGACTGCTCGAAGTACTCCCGCGCCAGGTCCTGGTACCCCACCTCGGCGGCGAGGATCGACTGCACCACGGCCGACAGCGTCGAGTCGCCCGTGGTGAGCGGGTCGTAGTACTCGAAGTCGGCGAGCTTCTCGGCCTCGGTGAAGTGGTTGCCCTGCAGGAACAGCGCGAGCACGACGTCGGCCTGCTTGAGCACCTGGAACCGGTAGATCACCAGCGGGTGGAAGTGCAGCAGCAGCGGACGCTGCGAGGGCGGGGTATTCGGCAGGTCCCACACCTCGCGCTCCAGGAAGAGCGAGTCCTGCGGATGGATGCCCAGGGCGGGGCTGAACGGGATGAACATCGCCTCGGCGGCGCGCTCCCAGCTCTCCACCTCGTCCGGGTCCAGCCGCAGGCGGTCGACCATCGAGGCGTACTCCTCCGGCGCCTCCTCGGCCATCTCCGAGACCACCCTGGCGGCGAAGCGCAGGTTGTAGCGGGCCATCACGTTGGTGAACAGGTTGTCGTTGACGACGGTCGTGTACTCGTCCGGTCCCGTGACGCCGTGGATGTGGAAGGTCTCCACGTCTCCGCCGGTGCGCCAGAACCCGAGCGTCGCCCACATCCGCGCCGTCTCGACGGCGACGTCCACGCCCTCCCGGTACATGAACTCGTCGTCGCCCGTCGCCCTGACGTACTTCCCGAGCGCGAAGCTGACGTCGGCGTTGATGTGGTACTGCGCCGTGCCGGCCGCGTAGTAGGCCGACGCCTCCTCGCCGTTGATCGTGCGCCAGGGGAACAGCGCCCCGCCCTCGCTGAGCATCTTCGCCCGCCGGCGGGCGGCGGGAAGCATGTGCACGCGGGCGCGGAGGGCGTTGCGCGCCCACTGCGGAGAGGTGTAGGTGAGGAAGGGGAGCACGTAGATCTCGGTGTCCCAGAAGTAGTGCCCGCTGTACCCCGAGCCGGAGACGCCCTTCGCAGAGACGCCGGCGCCGTCGGCGCGGGCCGCGGCCTGCGCCAGCTGGAAGAGGCACCAGCGAGTGGCCTGCTGCAGGTCGTCGTGTCCGGCGATGCGGACGTCCGAACGCTCCCAGAACGCCTCCAGCCAGGCCACCTGCTTGGCGAACTGCGCCTCGACGCCCTCGACCGCGACCCGGTCGAGCGTGCGGCGGCAGCGGTCGACGAGCTCGCGCGGAGGCACGCCGCGAGAGGTGTGGTAGCTCACGAGCTTGGTGACGCGGATCGGGACCCCCGCCTTGGCCTGCACGCGGAAGACGTTCTTGGCGATGTCGGGCTCCACCAGGCGGCGGGCGGTGAAGTCGTTCTCCGTGTCGATGAGGTGGTCGGCCACGACGGCGAGGGTCATCCCCGACTCGGTGACGCGGTACGAGAGCGCGGAGCGCCTGTCGTCCTGCCAGTACTCGGCCGGCTGGAGGACCTGCTCGGCGATCCGCTCGGCCTTGCGCGGGTCGAACCCGCTCCTGCCGCCCGGCCGGCTGGCGGCCGCGCCGTTCATCGACGGCATCCCGCCGAACACGTCCTCGCCGTCCTGGCGGTTGAGGATCTGGCACGAGATCGTGACCGGGGCGTCGGCGTTCTCGACCACGACCTCGAGCCGCAGCACGGCGAGATGCCGCTCGTCGAACGACACCATGCGCTCGTCCCGCATGCGCACGCGCTTGCCCGAGGGGCTCACCCAGAGCACCTCGCGCTCCAGGACGCCGGTGCGGAAGTCGAGGGCGCGCCGGTACTCGCGCACGTCGGCCTCGTCGAAGCTCAGCGGCTCGTCGTCGACGTAGACGCGCATGACCTTGGCGTCGGGCGCGTTGACGATCGTCTGCCCCACCTCGGCGAACCCGTACGCCTGCTCCGCGTGCCGGATGCGCCAGGTCTCGTGGAACCCGTTGATGAAGGTGCCGTGCTCCAGGGCCTCGCGCCCCTCGATGTGGTTGCCGCGCAGACCGAGGTAGCCGTTCCCCACGGCGAAGAGGGTCTCCGCGACGCCCTGCTGATCGGCAGGGAACCGGGTCTCGACGAGTCGCCACGGGTCGACGGGAAAAAGGTCGCGGTCGATCATGCTGATTCTCTCTGGGACGGGTCGGTGAGGAGGTCGGGTGTGCGGGTCGGGTGGCGGAGGGCGTCAGAGGAGCCGGGCGAGGTCGTCGACGACCAGCGTCGCCCCGTGCGCGCGCAGCGCGTCGGCGCCCGCACCCCGGTCGACGCCGATCACGAGACCGTAGCCCGCGGCCGCGACCGAGGCGACGCCGGAGGTGGCGTCCTCGACGCCGACCGCGTCGGCCGGGGCGACGCCGAGGCGTTCGGCGCCGACGCGGAACACGTCGGGGGCGGGCTTGGAGGCCAGCCCCTCCCGCTCGGCGACCACGCCGTCGACGACGACGGAGAAGAAGTCGCGGATGCCGGCCGCGGCCAGCACCTCTTCCGCGTTCTTGGAGCTGGAGACGACCGCCAGCGGCACGCCGGCGGCGCGCAGCTCCCGGAGGAGGGCGAGGGATCCCGGATAGGGGGCGATGCCGTCCTGGCGCAGCGCCGTCTCGAAGGCGGCGTTCTTGCGGTTGCCGATGCCGCACACCGTCTGGGCCGAGGGCGGGTCGTCGACCTGCCCCCACGGGATCTCGACGTTGCGGCTGTGCAGCAGGCTGGCCACGCCGTCGTAGCGCTTCTTGCCGTCGACGTAGGCGTAGTAGTCCTCGTCGGTGTAGGGCGGCGTGATGCCCCACTCCGCGAACACCGCGTCGAACACGGCCTGCCAGGCGCGCATGTGCACCTCGGCCGTGGGGGTGAGCACGCCGTCGAGATCGAACAGGACGCCTGCGGCCGCGCGCAGATCGGGCGCGGCGGAGGAGGTGTCGGACACGGCGGGACCTCTCGGAGACGGGGATCGTACGGACCGGCACGTCTCCGTGCCTGCGCACCAGCGTACTGCCGCGGGCCGCTCTCCGACAGAGGGGAGATGGGGCGAGCCGCGATCGGGTGACATTCTCGTCCCGCCGACGGGATCGCCGCCCCGGGAACGAGAAGACCCTCCGCGCACCCGGCAGAGCCCGGTTACCCTTGCTGCGTTTCCGCCCTGGGGGAGTTGGCCTGGATGTCGTCACGCGGAGGGCCGTCGTCCAGTCTACAGGCTCGTCCGAGCGCGCCAGGCCGTCGCGAACGCGCCCCGCCCCGGTGACGTTCCGGCCCCGGTCGTCCACAACCCGCACCGCGGCGGAACCGCGCCCGCCGCACCGGGTTAGGATCGCAGCAGCGCGCCGGTGCCTGCCCCGCACCGCGCACGGCAGCCCCCGGAAGGATCCCATGGACGCCCGCCCGCTGAACGCCGACATGACCGCCGACCGGTTCGCCGACCTGACGACCCGGATCCTCCGCTCGATCACCGGGGTGATCGACGGAAAGGACGACGCGGTGCGCAGCGCCCTGATCTGCCTGCTCGCCGAGGGCCATCTCCTGATCGAGGACGTGCCGGGCGTCGGCAAGACGATGCTCGCTCGCGCCCTCGCCGCGAGCGTGGACGCGACCGTCCGCCGCATCCAGTTCACCCCCGACCTGCTCCCCGGCGACGTCACGGGCGTGAGCGTGTACGACCCGGTCGAGCGGGAGTTCGAGTTCAAGCAGGGAGCCGTGTTCGCGCACATCGTCATCGCCGACGAGATCAACCGCTCCTCTCCCAAGACGCAGTCGGCGCTGCTGGAGGCGATGGAGGAGCGGCAGGTCACGGTCGACGGGCATACGCACCCCCTCCCCGACCCGTTCCTCGTCGTCGCGACGCAGAACCCGCTCGAGATGGAGGGGACCTACGCGCTGCCGGAGGCGCAGCGCGACCGGTTCATGATGCGCATCTCGATGGGCTATCCGGACGCGGCCGCCGAGACGCTCATGCTGCGCCAGCGCGACACGGTCAACCCGCTCGACGCGATCCGTCCCGTCCTCGCCGCGACCGACGTGCGCGCCCTCGTCTCGTGGGCGAGGACCGTGCACGTCGCGCCCGCGGTCGAGGAGTACGCGGTCGCCCTCGCCCAGGCGACGCGCTCGGACCCGAACCTCCACCTGGGTGCGAGCCCGCGGGCGACGCTGCAGCTCGTGCGCGCGGCCAAGGTGGTCGCCGCGCTCGACGGGCGGGAGTTCGTGATCCCGGACGATCTGTCCCGGCTCCTCCCCGCCGTCTTCGCCCATCGGCTCATCCCCGCCCGCGGGGCGCACCGGACCGGGGTGCGGGCGATCGAGGCCGCGCTCGGCCGCATCGTCGAGCGCACCCCGGTCCCGGTCGGCGCGGGACGCTGATGCGCCGCGGCCCCCTCACCGCCCGCGGCGTCGCGGCGCTCGTGGCGGGTCTGCTGTGCATGACGGCGGCGAACGTCCTCGCCGCGCCGCTCCTGCTCTACCTCGGGGTGCTGCTGATCGTGCTCGTCCTCGTCGCCGCGATCGCGACGCACCTGCCGCACCGGGACGGGACGGTGACCCGGACGATCGCCGCCGACCTGCTGCCGGTCGGCGAGTCCTCGACCGTGCTCGTCCGCCTCGCCCTGCGCTCCCCCTTCCCTCCGCCCGTCGGCACCTGGTCCGACGCCCTCCCGGCCGCGGTCGCCGGGCAGGCGGGCGGCGACTTCCCGCCCGCGGACGCACGCTCCGGACGCCCCGCCGAAGGGATCCCCCTGACGCTGAGCTACGAGATCGAGGGGCTGCGCCGGGGCCTGTGGGCCCTGGGCCCGCTCACCGTGACGACCACCGACCCCTTCGGGCTGGTCCGGCGCCGCCAGGAGTTCGGAGACGCCCGGCCGATCACCGTCGTGCCCGAGGTCGTCGCGATCCCCGCGCTGCGCGACCGGGCGGGGATCGCCGGCGGCACCGCGCAGACCTCCTCGCAGCGGCTCGGCCAGGGCGCGGACAACCTCACCCCGCGCCGCTACGTCTCCGGCGACTCCATGCGCCGCATCCACTGGCGCGCGACCGCCCACCGCGGCGACCTCATGGTGCGGCAGGAGGAGCAGGAGTCGAGCCCCGACGCGCTCGTGGTGATCGACCGCGCGGGCGCCCGCTGGCCGGGCTCGGGGGCGGGGACGACGAGCGCGGATCCGTCCTTCGAGCGGGCGGTCTCGGCGGCGGCGTCGATCGCGCTGCACCTCGCCGACCACGGCTACGCGGTCGACGTCGTCGACGCGACCGGCGCGTCGATCGGCCGCCTGCGCGGCGCCGAGGACGAGCGGGACGGCCTGCTCATCGCCCTGGCGGCGGTCTCTCCCCGCCGCGGCGAGCACGACGAGGGCCTGCCCGCGACCCACGGCGCGCACGCCCTCGGCCCGCTGATCGTGCTGACCGGTGCGCTCTCCGCCGCCGACGCCGCCGTCCTCTCCCACGGCGGCGCGGCCACGCCGGTGCTCCTCGCGACGGATCCGGCGCCGGGAGCGCTCGACGCCCTCGCCGCCCACGGATGGTTCAGCGGCGGCCTGGACGAGGACGTCGCCGGGTCCTGGGCCGACGCCGTCCCCACCCCGCGCGGAGAGGGGGCCGGCGGTGTCCGTCGCTGACCGGGAGTCGCGAGGCCGGAACAGGGAGCGGCGAGGCCGCGACGCGCGGAGCAGGGAGTCCCCGCTCCGCGACGCCCAGGCCCGGGACGCACAGGTCCGCGACGCCCAGGCCCGGGAGCCACAGTCCCGGGAGCCACAGGCCCGCGGCGGCGCGGGCCCCGTCGGCGTCGCCGTGCTCACCGGGCTCAGCGTGCTCGTCGCACTGTGGCCGGTGGCGGGCGTCGTGCTCCCCGGCCGCTGGAGCGTCGACGTCGTGGCAGTCGCCGTCGGCGTGATCGCGGCCGGGCTCCTCTTCCGACTGCTCCTCCGCCGTCGGGGGCCCGTGCTCCGGATCCTGGCGGTGCTGTGCGTGCAGGCGGCGGCGGGGGTCGCGGTCCTGACCTTCCTAGAGTTCCGCCCGCAATCGCTGCTCGGGGTCCTCCCGTCGCCGGACGCCTTCTCGGCGATCCCCTCCCTCTTCGCCGCCGCCGGGGAGGAGATGTACTTCGGCACGGCGCCCCTGGAGCCCTCCCGCGCCCTGGCGGTGGTGCTCGCGATCGGGGCCGGGGCGCTCACGATCTCGCTCGACCTGATGATCGGCGTCGGGCGGCTCCCCCTCGTCGCGCTCCTCATCGTCGCCGTCGTCGGCGTCATCCCCTCGACCGCCGTCTCCGGGCACGGCGTCGACGTGGTCTGGTTCGTCGCGCTCGCCCTCCTGCTCCTCGTCCTGCTCCGCGTGCGCGTGGAGGACCCCGGCAGCGCCGGCGACACCGGCGGCGCTGGCGACCTCGACGCCTCTCGCGGCCTCCCGTCCGACCCCTCCGGCACGGGTCGGGGCCGCCCGTCGCGCGCCCGTCCCGTGGCGACCCTCGCGATCGGCGCCGCCGCGGTCGTCGTCGCGGTCGTCGTCGCGCCCCTGCTCCCCGTGGCGAGCACCGGCATCGTGCTGGGCGGCACGAGCACGGCGCTGACCCCGACCCTGCGCCTCGGCGAGGACCTGCGGCGCCCCCGCCCCGCACCCGCGCTCACGCTCCTCACCGACGGCTCCTCGGCGCCCTACCTGCGCATCGCCACGCTCTCGGCCTTCGACGGGAGCGTCTGGCAGCCGGACGAGGAGGCGACCACGCCGCTGGGCGACGGGCTCGCGCCGGTCACCGCCGACCCCGGCATCGCCATCGTCCCCAGCCGCACCACGATCCGCACCACCGGCGTCAGCGGAGGCTGGCTCCCCGTCCCGTATCAGGCCACCTCGGTGCGGGGGCTCGAAGGGGTGTGGGAGACGATGGCCGGCAACCGCACGGTCGTCGCCCGCGGCGCGGACGCCGCCGATCAGAACTACACGGTCGAGGCGGCGAGCGTGCTGCCCACCCAGGACCAGATCGCCGCATCGACCGCGACCGGCGTGCCGGGGATGGACGCCTACCGCGCCCTCCCGGAGCAGATGCCGCCGGTCATCGCGCAGACCGCGGAGGAGATCGCGGGTACGGGACGCTCCGACTACGAGCGGCTGCTGTCGCTGCAGACCTGGTTCCGCAGCTCCTTCACGTACTCGCTCGACACCCCGGTCGAGGAGGGCTTCGACGGCACGGGAGCCGACGCGGTCGCCCGGTTCCTCGAGCGCAGGGCGGGGTACTGCGTGCACTTCGCCGGCGCCTTCGCGCTGATGGCGCGATCGCTCGGCATGCCGACGCGGATCGTCGTCGGCTACCTCCCCGGCACCGCCACGGACGAGCGCCAGCAGGGCCGCCCCGTCTACCTCGTCATGAGCGATCAGCTGCACTCCTGGCCGGAGGTGTACTTCGAGGGGCTGGGCTGGATCCCCTTCGAGCCGACCGCGACGCTCGGGACCCCGACCCGGTTCGCCGCCGCGGCCGCCGGGGTGGGCGAGAGCTCCCCCTCCGCGTCACCGGGCACACCGACCGCCGCGGCGACCACCGCGCCCCGCACCTCCGCGCCGACCGACCGGACCGAGCGGGATCCGGGGGCGAGCGGCTCGGCGCCGCAGCGCGCGCTCGACCCGTCTCCCGTGCTCGGCGCGGTCGCCGGCGTCGTCGCGATCCTCCTCCTCCCCGCGGCGACGCGAGCCGTCCTCCGCGCGATCCGGCGCGGCCGCGTCCGCCGCGGCGACACGGCCGCGGCCTGGGCCGAGGTGCGCGACACGCTCCGCGATCTCGGCCTTCCCGCCTCCGCCGCCGAGTCGCCCCGCGCCAGGGGCGACCGCCTCGTCCGCGAGCGCGACGTCGATCCGGACGCCGTCCACCTGCTCGTGCGTGCGGTCGAGCGCGCCAGCTACGCCCGACGCCCCGACGGCATGGCACCGGACAGCGCGGCGCCGAACGGCGCGGCGCTGAACGGTGCGGCCCTGGACCGTGCCGTCCGGCGGATCGACGCCGACCTCCGCCGCAGCGTGAACGGCCGCGACCGCCTGCGCGCGACGCTGCTCCCGCGCTCGCTGCTCGGCGGACGGCTGGCCCCGTCCTCCACGGCCTGACGCGCGGGACGGTCGCTTCACGCGTGCCCGGGCCCGCTCCCGGGCTCTCAGACGCGCTGGGCGTCGCGGGCGTGCTCGGCGCAGGGCACCGCGACGCAGTCCGCGCAGACGACGGCCTGATGACGGCAGGAGGGGTCGGGGCAGTTCGCGGTGCGGTTCGTGGCCGTGCCGCAGCCGGCGCAGGAGCCGATCACGGCGGCATGGTCGCTGAAGTCGATCGACCCCCGCCCGTCGAAGACGTAGAGCGAGCCCTCCCACAGCCCGTCGTCGCCGAAGGTCTCGCCGTATCGCACGATCCCGCCGTCGAGCTGATAGACCTCGTCGAAGCCTCGCGCCCGCATGAGGCTGGACAGGACCTCGCAGCGGATGCCGCCGGTGCAGTACGTCACGACGGGGCGCCCCTTGAGATCGTCGTAGACGCCGGAGTCGAGGAGTCCGACGAAGTCGCGCGTCGTGGCCGTCTCGGGCACCACGGCGCCGCGGAACCGGCCGATCTCGGCCTCGAACGCGTTGCGCCCGTCGAAGAACACCACCTCGTCGCCCCGCTCGGCGACGAGGTCGTGGAGCGCCTCCGGGCTCAGCCGCGTCCCGCCGCCGACCACGCCGTGCTCGTCCACCCGCAGCTCGCCCGGCGCGCCGAACGAGACGATCTCTTCGCGCACCTTCACGCTGAGCCTCGGGAAGTCCGCGCTGTACCCCGCCTCGTCGACGGCCGTCCCCTCGCTCCACTTCACGTCGGCGTCGCGGAACGGACCGTAGGAGCGGAACGAGCGCAGCCACTTCTTCACCGCGGGCAGGTCGCCGCCGAGGGTGCCGTTGATCCCGTGCGGCGAGATCAGGATCCGCCCCCGCAGACGCAGGGCCTCGCACAGGTCGCGCTGCCAGAGCCGGATCGCCTCGGGATCCGGCAGCGGCACGAAGGCGTAGAACAGCACGATCTTGGGGGTGGCCACCCGGAGAGTCTAGGACGAGTCCCGGAGCGGGAGCCCCGAAGGGAACCCCGCCGCAACGGCCGAGGCCAGGAGCCCGGCGGAGAGCTCATGCCCGGCCGAGAGCTCGTGCCGGCCGAGAGCCCGAGCCCAGGCACGGACGAGAGGCCCGGCCCGGCCGCTCACGCCGGAGCCGGCGGCGCGGGCGGCTGTCCCTTCGGCGCCCGCCGGCGCCGTGCCCAGGCGCCCGCCGCGTCGCTCGACAGCGCGAGCAGGGCGAGGCAGCTCATCGACGCGGTCAGCAGCGTCCCGTTGAAGCGCAGCGCCTCCTGGCCGTCGACGTAGCTCACCGCGGTGCTGAGCACGTTGACCGTGATCAGCGCCATCAGGATCGCCCGCGAGCGCCGTCCACGCCGGAGCACGAACCAGCCCATGACGGCCTGGGCGAGCGTGAGCACGGCGCCGAACCCCAGGGCGACGAACCCCGCGAGGCGGTCGACCTCGTTCCCCACGGCGATCGCCTCGGCGATCTCGGGATCGAAGACGAACTTCAGCAGGTCGATGGCCGCGCCCAGCATCACGACCGCGACGGCGAAGATCACCTCCAGCGGCGCCCGGTGCACCGCGTCGTCCGCCTCGGCGGAGGCGCCGACGGGAGCCGCCGCGTCGCGGGCGTCCTGCTCATCCACGGCGACCTTGCTCACGTCCACGATCGGCAGGTCGCCGTCGGTGATGAACCGGTCTCCGCCGCCGTTGCGGGCGTGATAGCCGGTCGTGAAGTCGCGGAGCACACGGACCTCGACCGCGTCGTCCGCCTTCTTGGCGCTGTCGACGACGTAGTCCCGCTCGATGTCGGTGTTCTCGTCGATGCGGTGGGTGAGCTGCAGCGTGAACAGCGACAGCCCCACGTCCGTGTCGTAGGTGCCCGCACCGAGCCAGTCCACCTTCGCGCCGCCCGGCAGCATCCACCCGGGCGGGCAGTGCCAGAACCGCACGTGGTGGCGCTGCTTCGGGTTTCCCGCCACCTCCTGCTGATAGGCGACGTCGTGCCGGCGCCCGAAGAGCATGAGCGGCGAGACCGGGGCGGTCGGATAGCTGCGCCGCGTGATCGTGGACACGACGATGCGCCAGGTGGAGGCGGCCGTGATCTCGTCGGCGCGATGCCACCCCGCCTTGGTCATGACGGCGTCGAGCTGGACCGCCGATCCGTCCACCGCGAGGTTGACCGGATCGCCGAGCAGGCCCTCGGCGGTACGCGTGCGCCCGAAGAAGTAGTCCGGCACGTAGAGGTCGGAGAGCATCCGGTGCAGCCGCGGCAGCACGAGATAGGCGGTGATCGCCCAGACCGGGATGAACAGCAGCACCGACCAGGGATACCGGAACCCCTGCAGCGCGATGATCGTGCACAGCCACACGGCCGAGGCGGTGCCGACGAGGAACGCGACGCGGTCGAAGACGGTGGAGGCGGGGAGCGGCTGCTGCATCCGCATGGCCCACCGGCGGCGCGACGGATGCTGCTCCGGCGACCGAACCTTCATCTGCCCTCCTGACCCCATCCTCCCATCTGCCGAGAAGGATGTGCGATGATCCGGACGACGGCGCCGTCGCCGGGCGTCGGTCCCTCGTGCCGAAGGAGGACGCGATGACGACGCACGCGGTGACCAACCAGCCCCCGCCCCGGGAGGGGATCGACGAGTACGGCCTCAACGTCCCGCTGCGCGAAGGGGTGCGGCGGCACGGAGCGGCCTGGGCCGAGGAAGAGCTCACCGCCACCGGCCTCCTGGCCGGGTCGGCCGGGGCTCGGCCGTCGGGCTCGGCGAACGAGGCTCAGGCCGTGAGGCGGGCGCGCAGGTCGTCCAGCTCGGCGTCCGACAGCCCGCCCTCGGCCAGGTATGCCGCCGAGCCGCCGTTTTCGTCGATCCACGCGAGCGCCGCCTCCATCGCCGCCGGCGGCGTGGCGGTGACGAGGTCGGTGACGGCCGGGACGATCGGCACGCCCCATCCGCTCACCCGGGCGAGCATGCGCTCGGCCCACTCCCCCGCCAGGTTCGCCTCGCTCACGGCATAGTCGGCGACGATGGCCGCGCGCTCGGCGCCGACCGCGTCCAGCAGCAGCGCCGTCGCGATGCCCGTGCGGTCCTTGCCCGCGGTGCAGTGCACCAGCACGCCGCCGCGGGCGGGGTCGGACGGGCGTGCCACGAGCCGCGCGACCTCGGCGAACGCCGCGGCTCCGTGCCGGAGCATCCCGACGTAGAGGTCGGGGAGGGTGGGGATCCGGGCCACGAGCTCGCGCGCGACCTCGGGAGTCATCTCCTCGGGACGGGGCGCGGCCATCGCGCCTTCGAGCACCGAGAGCTCGACCGTGCGGATCGGGGCACCGGCCGGCAGCCGGTCGGCCGCGTCGGCGCGCTCGACGTCGGTGCGGAAGTCCACGACCGCGCCGATCGGCCCCTCCGCGATGACGCGCAGGCCGTCGTCGGTCACCGTCGCCAGCGCGTCGGAGCGGAAGAGCACCCCGGCACGGGTGGACCCGCCGCTCCGGAGCGGCGTCCCTCCGGTGTCGCGCGAGTTGTGGGTCCCTGCGATCAGCACGGTCATGCGTCCTCCTCGGGTCGTTCGGCGGGGTGTCAGCGGCGGGGCCACGGGGCGACGGGACGGCGTCCGGCGCCTCGCGGTCGGCCGTGTGCGACACGGCCTCCGGACGGGTGTCCGGGCGTGCTTCCGGACGGGCGTCCGGGCGCGGGCACTCGAAGCCTACCGAGTGCGCCGCCGTGGCGCGGCTCATCCCGTTCCGCACTGCCCGCTCGCCGCCCTCTCGCCGTGTTGTGTCCGCTGCGTCCGTGGTGCCGCCTCCTCCTGCACTGATATCCGCGCGGGGCGGGTTCTCCACAGGTGCACTTGTCGCACCCGAGATTCGAATATTTGTTCTATTGTGAGGTATGCACACGAGCCCCGCGCCCGCCTCACCCGCCACACCGGCGGGGCGGATCGCCGACCGCGAGGTCACGCCGGCGGACGCTGCGCTTCTGACGGACGCTGCGCTTCTGGACGAGTGGGTGGAGCTCTCCCGGCAGATCGCGGCCCTGGAGGCGCGGCGGGCCGAGATCCTTCACGAGCGGATGGAACGCCTCGCCGCCGCATCGCCCGGAGCGGCGGTCGGCGGCGGGAGCGTGAGCTTCCGTTCCATGGTGTCGGAGTTTGCTGCGGCCGGACACGTTCCCCCGGCGACGATGGAGGGCGAGTTCGGGGCGGCCTGGTCGCTCGTCGAGAGATATCCCGCCGTCCTCGCCTCACTGCGCCGGGGCACGATCTCCCGACGGCACGCCGACACGATCGTGGCCGCCGGCACCGTCATCCCGTTCGACGACGACCGGCGGCGCGACGAGTACACTCGGCGAGCGCTGCCGTTCGCCGAGTCGGAGACCGTCGCGCGCACACGTGCCCACACCCGAAGCCTGGTCGCGTCGCTCGTCCCCGCCACGGTGACAGAGCGGCACCGTCGGGCTCGTGACGACCGGGGCGTGCAGGTGCTCCCCCTCGACGACGGCATGGCCGAGCTCCGCGCCGTCCTCCCCGAGATCCTCGCCCGCGCCATCCACGACCGGCTCACCGGCATCGCGCGCCACGTGGCGGCCGTCCATCGCACAGCCGGCTCGGGTCACGAGGACGCCGCCTCGCTTCCCACCGCGGCCGGCGCCCGAGGACTCGATCATATCCGCGCGGACGTCCTCGCCGATCTGCTGCTCACCGCCGCGCCGGCCAGCGTCGACCGCACCGCCCTCGACGCGATCACCGCCACCGTGCAGGTCACGCTCGCCGCCTCCACGCTCGCAGGCGAAGACGACCGCCCCGCCGAGCACGACGGGCACGGCCCGCTCGATCCCGCGGTCGCTCGCCTCCTGGCCGGTGGTGCCACGACCTGGACGCGCCTGTTCCTCGACCCCGCAGGACAGGTGGTCCAGACCGACGGATACTCGCCGACGGCGTCGATGCGACGCCACCTCCGCGCACGCGACCGGCACTGCCGCTTCCCCGGCTGCCGGGTTCCGGCGCGGCGCTGCGACATCGACCACAACCACGATCACGCCCGAGGAGGACCGACGAGAATCGGCAACCTGAGCCTCTTCTGCCGCCGGCATCACACCCTCAAGCATCCGGACCTCGACGACGGCGACCGCTGGAGCGTGGAGCAGCTCTCCGGCGGGCGCCTCCGCTGGCGCAGCCCTCTCGGGAGGACGTACGAGGACACCCCGCCCCCACGCGTCATGTTCGGCTAGCCCCCTCACCGCACCCCGCCCCCGCAGGTACCCCCAGCACGCACGTCATGGGGTCGGAATCCCTGCACGGTCGTCTCCTACGCGCCTGCCTTCCTCGGTGGACATGAGCCGTGCGGGCGTCGGGTAGGATGGTCTGCGGCCCTCCGGGGCCCCTGGAGGATTCGCCTAGTGGCCTATGGCGCACGCTTGGAAAGCGTGTTGGGGATGAAACCCCTCGGGGGTTCGAATCCCCCATCCTCCGCCAGCAGCCTCCCTGGCCACCACCGGGGAGGCTTCTTCTTTGCGAGGCGGCGAGTGCCACGAGGCGGGCGAGTGTCGCGAGGCGGGCGAGTGTCGCGAGGCGGGCGGCTCGCACCGTCGGCACGGACCTCCGCCCGCCGACCTCGACGCCGCCAGAGACTGTCGCCCTCGACGCCACCAGACGCCGCCGACCTCGATGCCACCATCAGATACCGCCATCCAGGCATCTCTCAAGCTCCCGTCTAGTATGACTAGTACGCTCATTAGGATGAACCCCTCCCCACTCAGCCGACGGGGATTCCTCTACGGAGCGTCGGCGCTGATCGCCCTCGGCATCCCCCTCGCCGCAGACGGAACGCCGGCTGCGGCGACGACCCGCGCTCCTGCCCCGGGCGGCGGCATCACCCTGGACGACTGGATGTCGCTTCTGCCCGACACCACGTCGCTGACGTCTCTCTCCATCCCCGGCACGCACGAGAGCCTGGCGCTGCACGGGGGCGCCATGGTCACCTGTCAGCAGTACGGGATCGAGGAGCAGCTCGAGCGCGGGATCCGCTTCCTCGATGTCCGATGCCGCGCGATCGACGGGGTCTTCACGATCCACCATGGCTTCGTGTATCAGGAGATCAACTTCGGGAAGGTCCTCCAGCACTGCCGCGAGTTCCTCCACCGCCATCCCGGCGAGACCATCCTGATGCGCATCCAGCAGGAGTACTCGTCGGCGTCGACGGAGGAGTTCACGAAGATCTTCGAGGACGAGTACCTGTCGACCGCGAAGGACCTCCTTCGCACCGCCGAGACCCTGCCCGCGCTCGGCGACGCCCGGGGAAAGGTGATCCTCCTCTCGGGGATGCCCTACGTGGGCGGCATCTGGTTCAACAACGACAACCCCGGCGTGGTGATCGAGGACGAATACTCCATCCCCACGATCTTCCACCGGGGACGCAAGTGGGACCTCGTGGTGGCCGCGCTCGAGAAGGCGCGGGACTCCCCACACGACCGCAAGCTCCACATCAGCTTCACGAGCGGGTGGGGGATCGGCTGCTGCCCCTCGCTGGTGGCCGGCTACATGAACCCCGCGCTCGTCGACTGGCTCCGCGCCCTTCCCGGCACGACGCCGCGCCGCCTGGGCGTCGTCCCGATCGACTGGATCGGCTACTACGAGAAAGACCTGGTCTCCCTCATCGTGCAGCAGAACTTCGCGCCCTGATCGGACCCGCTCGCCCGCGCGGCGGTCTTCGCGGCACGGCGCCGGCAGGGCACCGGCAGGGCACCGAGAGCGTGCCGACCGGTGCCGAGAAGGTGCCGAGACGGAATCGACCCGGAACGACACGGGACCGACCGCCCTCGCAGCGCCGCCACAGACGAACGCCCCTGCCGCAGTGTCGCGGCAGGGGCGTTCCCCGGGGACGGGACGGCTCAGTCGCGCATCTCGTCCTTCGCCTCGTTGCGCGCCTTCACGGCGTCGCGCTCCGCCTCGGCCTTCTTGACCTTCGCGTCGGCGGTCATCTCGTCGGCCTTGTCCTTGACCTTGTCGACGGCGTCCTCCACTGCTCGACCGGCCTGCTTCGCAGCCTCGCCGATCGTCTCCTTGGCGTTGTCGAAAACTCCCATGGGTCCGACCTCCTCCTGTTCGTGGATGTACAAACAGGCTAGAAAACCGACCTGGGAGAATCCGAAAAGCGACGCTCTCAGCAAGTCCCGATCCGACGCGCCCCGCCCGGATCCGACGTGCCCCGTCCGGCCCCGACGCGCCCCGCCCAGACCCGATCCGGGCGCGGCGGCGCCGATCCGGCGTCGCGGGCGGATACGTTCTCCTCATGGCCGTCCGTCAGACCCGTCGTGCCCGCGCGAATCGCCGTCGCGCACGGCGCGTGGCCGCCTCGGGCAGCGATCTCACCGAGGAGCAGTGGCACCGCATCCTCGACGCATGGGCGCGCTGCGCCTATTGCGGAGCCGACGGCGCCGCCCTGCAGAAGGACTGCGTGCTGCCGATCTCCCGTGGCGGACGCTACACGCTGGAGAACGTCGTTCCCGCCTGCCGGTCCTGCAACGCCAGCAAGAGCAACGACGAGGTCACGTCCTGGATGCGGCGGCGGCGTCTCGACGAGCCCCGTTTCCTGCTCCGCTGGGCGGAGATCCTGCAGAGCCTGCGCGAGCTCCCGGATCAGTCCTCGCCGATGCGGATCCCGAGGATCGCCGTGCCCTCGGGTGAGGGCAACGGGAAGAACCCGAGCCGGTCGTAGAACGCGGCGGCGCCGGTGTTCGCCGGGCTCATCCCGAGGTGCAGCCGGCGGACGCCGCGCCGTTCGAGCTCGGCGAACAGGCTCTGCACGAGCCGGCGCCCGAGCCCCTGCCCCTGCGTCTCGGGAAGAAGGTCGATGTGGAGGTGCGCCGGATACTCGGCCGCGTTGGGCTCCTTGCCGGGGCCTCGCCCGTCCGCATAGTCGAGCAGCTTGTCCTGCCGGGTCGGCTCGGCGGCGCCGGACCGGGCGTAGCGTCCGGCGCGCGGAGGCCACCACTCGTCGCGGAACCAGGTCTCGAAGGCGTCGGTGTCGTCGGTGGCGACGATGTAGCCGATCGTGCGGCCGTCGTCCGACTCCACGACCCAGCTCAGCCCCGGGTCCCGCTCCACGTAGGGGACGGCGAAGAGATCGCCCCAGAGGCGGTCGTCGGCCAGCATCCCCGTCGCGTCGCCGCCGGAGTCGGCCGTCTTCAAGCACACCTCGTACAGCGCTTCGCGGTCGGAGGGACGGTACGGGCGGATGTGCGACACGGCGGCCTCCTGGGGGACGGGCGGGGCAAGATGCAGAACGGGCGGGGCAAGATGCGGGAGCGGGCGGCGCTCTGAGGCGGCGGGCTGAGACAGCGGACGAGCTGGAGACAGCGCCGAACGCCGAGACAGCGCGCCCGTCCAGCCTAGCGAGCGAGGTCGCCGGATGCGCGGGCGAGGACGCCCCGCCCGGTCCGTCCGCGCACGAGCCACGGCCAGACGGCCGCCGCGACGAGGAGAGCCGCGCCGACCCCGGCCAGGGTGCCTCCGACCACGTCGCTGAACCAGTGGACGCTGAGCACGGTCCGCGAGAACGCCATCGCCGTCACCCACAACGCGCCGCCGATCACGCTCAGGACGTGCGGGAAGAGCAGGCACAGGACGACGGCGATCGTCGCCGCGTTCGCCGCGTGGCCCGAGGGGAACGAACCGAAATCGGAGGAGACGAGAAGGTCCTGCGGCCGCGGTCGCCCGACGGCATGCTTGACGAGCTGCACCAGCCCGGCGCTGGCCAGGAAGGCGGCGAGCGCGAACGCCGCGGCGCGCCATCCACGGACCAGCAGCAGGAGCGCCGCCAGGCCGAGGGGGATGACGAAGGTCGCGATCCACCCTCCGCCCAGGCCGTTCATGACCAGGGCGAACCCGATCAGCGCCGGGGATCGCCACTCGCCCATCTCCAGGTTCCAGGCGTCGTCGAGGTGCTGGACGATCGCCGGCCCTGCCACGACCAGCACGCCGAGGACGACGACCGCGCCCAGACAGGCGATGCCGGCGACGAGGGCGCTGCGTCGGGTCATGCCCTCATTCTCGACGTTCGCGCTGGGAACCTCCTGCGGCGCGGGGCGGACTCCTATCCCGCGCATAGGGCCGCACGCCATCTCAGGGGCTCAGGGGCTGAGCATCCCGACCGTCCGCGGACGGACGACGAGCCACAGCGAGAGGATGGCCACCACCGCGCAGCCGACCATCACCGAGGCCATCGTCGTGGCCGTGATGCCGGCGTCCTTCGCGATCCAGCCGACGATCGGCGAGATGAGGGCCGCGACGCCGTTGTTGCTCGCGCCGAGGATCGAGGCGGCCGTGCCCGCGGCCTTGCCGTGCCGGTCGAGCGCGAGCACCTGCACGCAGGGGAAGCTGAACCCGCAGGCGGTCATGAACAGCCACAGCGGGACGACGGTCCCCCACAGCCCGAGGCCCAGCTGGTCGGTCACGATGATGGCCGTCCCTGCCAGCAGGAGCACCGCCGTGGACACGGCGAGGACCCACTGCGGCCCGAACCGCGCGGCCAGCCGGGACGAGATCTGCACGCCCGCCACCACGCCGACCGAGTTCGCGGCGAAGAGCAGGCCGTACTGCTGCGCGTCGAGGCCATGGGTCTGCTGGAACAGGAACGGCGACGCGGACAGGTACGAGAAGAGGCCGGAGAACGTCATCCCGCCGATGACGAGGACCCCGATGAACACCCGGTCCGAGAGCACGCTGCGATACCGCTGCCAGACCGTCGTGGCGCCCCGCTCCTGCCGCCGCTCGCGCGGAAGCGTCTCCGGGATGAGCACGAGCGCAGAGACCAGCATGACGGCGCCGTACACGGCCAGCACGATGAAGATGCCCTGCCAGGGCATGACCCCCAGCAGCCACGACCCGATCAGCGGGGCGACCACGGGCGCGACGCCCGAGACCAGGGCGAGCCGGGAGAGCATGACGACCAGACGGCGCCCGCCGAACAGGTCGCGGACGATCGCCATCGCCACGACGCCTCCCGCAGCCGCACCGACGCCCATCAGCACGCGCGCCGCGCCCAGCAGGAGGAGCTCGGAGGAGAACGCCGCCGCCACGCTCGCCAGAACGTGCAGCGCCGTCACCGCGATCAGCGGGACCCGCCGGCCCACCTTGTCGCTCAACGGGCCGACGACGAGCTGGCCGATCGCGAACCCGATCATGGTCCCGGTGAGGGTGAGCTGGATCGCCGCAGCCGTGGTCTGGAAGTCCGCCTCGAGCACGGGGAAGGCCGGCAGGTAGAGGTCGATCGTGAACGGCCCCAGGGCCGTGAGGGCGCCGAGCAGGATGATGTAGACGATCCGGCGCGCGGCCGGGATCGCATCTCCCGGATGCAGCATCACCGGCGCGGTGGCCGGGTTCGCGCCGAGCGTGCGGATCGCCCCGGTCGGCGTGGAGGTACGGATGCTGCCCGTGATCGTCCGGATGCTCCCGGTCACCGTGCGCTCTGCGCCTGCACGCTCCGTGCCGGCGGACTCCGCCCTACGGTCGGCGCCCTCGCGGCGGGCGTCCCCGCCTGGGGGAACGGGGGCGGTGGGCGGGGTGGACGGGATGCGTTCGGTCACGAGCGGGCTTTCCAGGGCGGGGGTGAGCAGGGACGACGAGACGGCGGGCGGAAGGACGCGGAGGAGACCGCGGACACGTCATGCCGACGAAGGAACGGAGCGACGCCACGAGCCGGTGTCGAGACCGGCGCACCGCGGACGCCCACACGCGGACGACCGATCGAACCGATTCGAGCCGCGAGAATCCCCCTAGCCTACTCCCCGATCGCCCGAGCGCGAAGTCCGGACGCCAGGCGGACGAGAGCCGGGCAGACGAAAGCCGGGCCGGCGGAGGCGCGTTCCCGCGCTCCCGCCGACCCGGCTCCGAGGTGGCTCGCTCGATGCGGCCCTCGCCGCGTCAGCCCTTGGTGGCCCCCGCAAGGAGACCGCGGACGAAGAACCGCTGCAGGGCGAAGAAGACGATCAACGGGACGATGATCGAGATGAACGTTCCCGCGGACTGCAGGAACCACTTGTCGCCCCACGATCCCGACAGCGAGTTCAACGTCTGCGTCAACGGCAGGGAGGACGATGGCGCGAAGATCGTCGCCACCAGCAGGTCGTTCCAGACCCAGAGGAACTGGAAGATCCCGAAGGACGCGATCGCCGGCATCGCCAGCGGCAGGATGATCCGGAAGAAGATCTGCCCGTGACCGGCGCCGTCCACCCGCGCCGCCTCCACGACCTCTCCGGGGATCTCGGAGATGAAGTTGTGCAGCATGAAGATGGCCAGCGGCATCGCGAAGATCGCGTGCGCGATCCACACGGTCGCGAAGCTGTGGTCGACGTCGCGCAGCCCGAGCCCGGGGAACACCTGCACCTCGCCGATCGTGAGGCCGCGCGAGAAGAGCGACAGCAGCGGGACGAGCGCCATCTGGATCGGCACGATCTGCAGCGCGAACACGAACACGAAGATCACGTTCTTGCCCCAGAAGTCGATCCACGCGAACCCATACGCCGCGAGCGACGCGATCACGATCGGGATGACCGTGGCCGGGATCGCGATGGCCAGCGAGTTGAGGAACGACTCCCCCAGCGTCAGCGCCGTCCCCCCGGACGTGAGCGCCTGGAAGTAGTTGTCCAGCGTGAAGCTCGGGTTGACGAAGACCGTCCACCACCCCGTGCTGTTCGAGTCCGCGCCGGGGCGGAACGAGGTGACGAACAGGCCGAACGTCGGGATCGTCCAGAAGATCGCGATGATCACCGCGCCGATCGTGGCGCCCTTCGAGGTGAGCCGCTTCTGGGCGGTCTTCTCGTTGCGCCGGGTGTCGCGCTCGACCTGTCGCTTCGTGCGGTTGTCGGCGATGATCGCCGTCTGCGTGGCGGACATCAGCGGATCTCCCTCTGCTTGCGCATCTGTCGGGCGTTGTAGATGATCAGCGGCAGCACGAACAGGAACAGGACCACGGCCAGCGCCGAGGAGTGTCCGTAGCTCTGGAACCGCTGCTGCTGGTTCACCATCTCGAAGCCCAGCACGGTGGTGTTCGCCCGCCCGCCGGTCATGACCGCGACGATGTCGTACACCTTCAGCGAGGCGATCGTGATCGTGGTGAGCACGACGATCATCGAGCTGCGGATCCCGGGGAAGGTGACGTTGCGGAACCTCTCCCAGGCGTTGGCGCCGTCGAGCGCCGCGGCCTCCAGCTGCTCGGTGGGCACGGCCTTGATCGCGGCGGAGAGGATCACCATCGCGAACCCGGTCTGGGTCCAGATGAACACGATCAGCAGGAAGAACGTGTTCACCAGCGGCTGGGCGTCGAGCCAGGCGACCGGCTCGCCGCCGAAGAACGTGACGATCGCGTTGAGCAGGCCGATCTGGTCGCCCTGACGATAGTCGTACATGAACTTCCAGATGATGCCGGCGCCGACGAACGAGATCGCGACGGGCATGAAGACCAGGACCTTCAGCACCTTCTCGCCCCGCGCCCGGTCGATGAACACCGCGTAGGCGAGACCGATCGCCGCCGAGAAGGCCGGCGCGATCAGCGCCCAGATGAGCGTGTTGATCACCGACCAGAAGCCCTCGGGGTTCGTGAAGGCCCAGACGTAGTTCTCGAACCCGACGAACGTCTTGCCGCTCTTGTCGAAGAACGACTGCACGACCGTGCTGATCGCCGGGTAGACCAGTCCGAGCAGGAGCAGGATCGCGGCCGGCGCCATGAAGAGGACCAGCTGCACGAGGTAGCCCGATCCCTGCCGCGCACGGTAGTCGGCGAAGAACAGCAGCCCGCCCGCGATCAGCGCGATCGCCATGACGTACAGCACCGCGTTCTGATACGGCCGCAGCAGCATGAACGCCAGCGCCGGGATCGCGAAGCTCGCGACCAGCCGCAGCCAGAAGTAGCCTTTGCCGGGCCGCGGCGCGTATTCGATCAGCAGCAGCAGGATGCCGGCGACGGCGCCGAAGACCACCAGGATGATCGGGATCTGCACCAGCGGGTTCAGCCCGCCGATCCAGACGAAGAAGCTCCGGAGCGAGAAGCCCAACGAGGTTGGGCTCGCCTCCGGCGCCGGTGCGCTGAAGAGCAGCGCGATGAAGATCGCGACCATCGCGATCGCTCCGACGACGATGGCCGTCACCGTGACGGATCGTGAGGCGATCGTCCGGCCGCTCGTCGACGTGGCCACGGATGCCTGCGACATGTGGTCCCCCTTCTCGGTTCTCCCTCGAACTCATCGGGCACACCTGCAGGACGGCCGCGGGGGCCGCCCGCCGAAGCGGACGGACCCCGCAGCGCAGTCCCGCAGGTAACGCCAGACTAGTTCTTGTAGCCCGCCTGGATGTCGTTCAGCACGTCAGCGGTCGGCTTGCCGTCGATCCAGCTGACCATGCCCTTCCAGAACGAGCCCGAGCCGACCACGGACGGCATCAGGTCGGAGGCGTCGAAACGCATGACCGTCTTGTCGTCCTGCAGGGTCTTCATCGCGTCGGTGAGGAACTCGCTCGAGGCCAGCGACGGGTCGGCGCCCTTGTTGGCCGAGATCACGCCGCCCAGCTTGACCCGCGCGTTGGCGAAGTCGGCCGACGACATGTACTCGAGGACCTTCTGCGTGGCCTCGGAGTCGGAGAGCCCGGCGACGAACTCGCCGCCGCCCTCGATCGCGACCTCGCCCTCCTTCATGCCCGGGAGCACGAAGGCGTAGACGTCGCCGTCGGGTGCGACCTTCGGGGTCTGGCCGGAGGCGGTCTTCACGTCGAGGAAGTTCGCGGACAGGAACGACGCCTGGTGGGTCAGCGCGCAGCTGCCGTCGGCGACCTTGGCCGCGACGTCGGCGAACGCGGTCGAGTTGATGCTCTTCACGTCACCGAAGCCCGCGTTCACGTACTCCGGGTTCAGCAGGATCTTGCCCGCGGCGTCGAAGGCGTCCTTGATCTGCGGGTCGGTGAACTTCACCTCGCCCGCGGCCCACTTGTCGTACACGTCGGGGCCGCTCTGGCGCAGGACGAGGTCCTCGATCCAGTCGGTGCCGGGCCAGCCGGAGGCGTCGCCCGACGAGAAGCCGGCGCACCACGGAGCCGCGCCGCTCTTCTCCTTGATGGTCTGGGTGAGCGTCAGCAGCTGGTCCCAGGTCTTGGGGACCTCGACGCCCCACTCCTTGAACTTCGCCGGCGAGTACCAGACGTAGCCCTTCACGTTGCCGAGCATCGGCGCGGCGTAGAACGTGCCGTCGACCGTGCCGTACTTCTTCCAGTCGGCCGACCAGTTCTTGTCGACGTTCGCGGTGACCGCCTCGGTCGCCTTCTTGACCTCGCCGGTCTCGATGAGGCTCTTGAGCAGACCGGGCTGAGGCACGATCGCGATGTCGGGGGCGTTGCCGCCCGTCACCTTGGTGACGATGTTGCCCTCGAAGCCCTTGTCACCGGTGTACTCCACCTTGATGCCGGTCTCCTTGGTGAAGTCCGCGAAGGCCTCGTTGAGCTTGTCCGCCTCGGAGCCGGTGATGCCACCGGAGATCTTGACCGTCTGACCCTTGTCGGATCCTCCGCCGCCCCCCGAGCTGCCTTCCGCACAGCCGGCGAGGGCGAGGCCCAGGACGCCGATGACGGCGAGCGGGGCGACGAGACGACGTCGCTGAGACATTCCCATACGTTTCTCCTTTGAACCGCGCGGGGAACGCTTCCCCACGCTGGGGCTCCTCTCAGGAACCGCTTCCAGGTGACTTTAGGCGAGGTGCGTTTGCCAGCACAACACCTGGCTGATCACAACCTGACAACCATTCTCACCCATGGATCGACGAGCCGTGGGAGCGGTACCATCGACGACGACATGGAACCGGTTCCCTTTTCCGGCCCGGCGCACTACGCTGGAGACTCGCACCGACGACGGGCTAGGGGGATCCCACGACGGGAGAGGATCTCGGATCGATGACGACCATTGCCGACGTCGCCGCGCGGGCAGGCGTGTCGAAGGCCACGGCCAGCCGCGCCCTCAGCGGCCACGGGTACGTCTCTCCGCTGACCAGGGAGCGTGTGGAACGCGCGGCTCAGGAGCTCTCCTACATCGCCCACTCCGGCGCCACGAACCTCGCCACGGGACGGATGCAGACCGTGGGCGTGATCATGCCGTCCGTGGACCGCTGGTACTTCGCCGAGCTGCTGGCGGGGCTCCAGCAGGCGCTCGTGGACGCGCAGCTCGACCTCGTGCTCTACAACGCCCCCGAGGGCAGTCCCGCTCGGGAGCGGATGCTCGACCACGCGCTGTCCCGGCGGCGTTTCGACGGCATCATCGCCGTCTGCGTGCAGCCGGGCACCGACGAGCTGGAGCGGCTCGAGGCCGCCGGCCTCCCCCTGGTGACGGTCGGGCCGTTCCACGAGCGCTCCAGCGCCGTGTCGATCGACGACCCTGCCGCGGCGCGCGTGGCCACGGAGCACCTCATCGACCTGGGACACGAGGACATCGCGTTCCTCGGCGGCATCCCCGAACCGGATCGCTTCGGGATCGGAGACGAATGGCGGGCCGCGGGGTACCGCGCCGCGATGGGCTCCGCCGGGCTCGCCGACCGGATCAGAGAGGTCCCGGCCGCGTCGACCATCCCCGACGCCTTCACGGCCGCGGTCGACCTGCTCGCCGACCGGCGGCGCCGGCCGACCGCGATCGTCGCCGTGTGCGACGAGAGCGCGATCGGCACGATCGTCGCCGCGCGGCGCCTGGGCATCGGCGTGCCGTCCGAGCTCAGCGTCGTCGGCATCGACGACCACCGCTACGCCGAGATGTTCGCGCTCACGACCATCCGGCAGAACCCGCTCGCCCAAGGGGCTGAAGCGGTACGGCTGCTGCTGGACCGGATGGCGGATCCCGAGGGGGCCGCCGAGCACGTCCTCGCCCCGTCGTCGCTCGTCGTGCGCTCCTCCACCGCCGGCCCGCGCACGGGATGAAACCCGCGGAGGCCGGCTGACCAGACGCCCGCCGACCGGACGCACGAAGGCCCCGGGCGAACCCGGGGCCTTCACGGCGTCGAAACGCGAGATTACTTGAGGGTGACCGACGCGCCGGCCTCCTCCAGAGCAGCCTTGGCCTTGTCGGCGGTCTCCTTGTTGGCGCCCTCGAGGACGGCCTTCGGAGCACCGTCGACGAGCGCCTTGGCCTCGCCGAGGCCGAGCGAGGTGAGCTCGCGGACGACCTTGATGACCTGGATCTTCTTGTCGCCGGCGGCGTCGAGGACGACGTCGAACGAGTCCTTCTCCTCGACCTCCTCGGCGGCACCGGCGCCACCGGCAGCGCCGGCGGCGGCGACCGCGACCGGAGCCGCAGCGGTGACGTCGAAGGTCTCCTCGAAGGCCTTGACGAACTCGGAGAGCTCGATGAGGGTGAGCTCCTTGAACGCGTCGAGCAGCTCCTCGGTGCTGAGCTTTGCCATGATGTTTCTCCTTGATTGGGGTTTGTCTTGCCGTGCCCGTTATCAGGCAGCGGACTCCTGCTTCTCACGCAGCGCGTCGACCGTGCGGACGGCCTTCGACAGCGGAGCGTTGAAGAGGTACGCCGCCTTGGTGAGCGAGGCCTTCATCGCGCCGGCGAGCTTCGCCAGCAGGACTTCACGGCTCTCGAGGTCGGCGAGCTTGTTGACCTCGTCTGCGGTCAGAGGGTTGCCGTCGAAGTAGCCGCCCTTGATCACGAGAAGAGGGTGTGCCTTGGCGAAGGCACGCAGGCCCTTCGCGACGGCGACCGGATCGCCGTGCACGAACGCGATGGCCGACGGACCCTTCAGGTCGTCGTCCATCGACGAGATCCCCGCGTTGTTCGCGGCGATCTTCGTCAGCGTGTTCTTCACCACGGCGTACTCCGCGTCCTGACGAATGCTGTTGCGGAGCTCCTTGAGCTCGGCAACCGTCAGACCGCGGTACTCGGTGAGCAGAACGGCGGTCGAGTCCTCGAAGTTCTTCGTGAGCTCGGCGACCGATGCTTCCTTCTGCGCCATGGCCACTCCTTGTGTGTACGAGATGCCTCACGGCAGTGGGGCATCGGCCTGGACCTCGGTCGTTCTCGGCGCTGCGGGCAAAGAAAAACGCTCCGGCGCAAGCGCACGGAGCGTTTCATCCAGAATCTGGAGGACGATCGTGTCACCTGCGCGGGCCCCTCTTCGCAGGATGCGGGATCCTGGTCGGCAGTGCTTCGATCGGGATCCGCTCGCGCGCACCCCGATGACCGGCGGTCTTCGGTTGCATCCAGGATACCCGCCCCGGGGCCGCCCGCCAAATCGACGAGGCCCGCCTCCCCGGAGGGACGACGGGCCTCGTGCGGATCGAACGATCGGGCGCTTACTCCGCGGCCTTCTCGTCGGCGGCCTTCTCCTCCGCGGCAGCGGCGGGGGCCTCCTCGACGACCTCGGCGGGCTTCTCGTCGGCCTTCGGCTCCTCCGCCTTGGCGGGCTTCGCGGCCTTGGCCGCAGGCTTGGCCGCCGCCTTCTTCTTCGGCGAGACCGGCTCGAGCACGAGCTCGATCACGGCCATCGGCGCGTTGTCGCCCTTGCGGTTGCCGACCTTCGTGATGCGGGTGTAGCCGCCCTCGCGCTCGGCGACGAGCGGAGCGATCTCGGCGAACAGCACGTGCGTCGCGTCCTTGTCGCGCAGGATCGAGAGCACCCGGCGGCGGGCGTGCAGGTCACCGCGCTTGGCGAAGGTGAC
>Ga0164243_10001900_pt1 | contig 35008 bp, 32 predicted proteins | sample OricompcompostOP_FD_108781 | JGI IMG/M metagenome (GOLD analysis project Ga0164243, IMG submission 108781) | Organic Plus compost microbial communities from Emeryville, California, USA - Original compost - Organic plus compost (OP) | ecosystem: Engineered > Solid waste > Mixed feedstock >...
GCAGGCCACCGTATGCCAGCGCGCGGCGACATCATCGGGTACGTCGGCAACATGCGGCTTGTCGCCCGAGCGTGACAGGCATCCCACCTCGTAGCCACGGCGGGCCAGCTCATAAGCGATCATCGCCCCAATACCGCGACTCGCACCCGTTACATAAATCAATCCTGAGTCCATGCTTCAGCAGTCCTTGAAATGGGCAGGCCGTTTTTCCACAAAGGCGCGCAGGCCCTCGGCGGCGTCATCGCTGCGGTAGGCGAGCGTCGACAAATCGCGTTCGATGCGCAAGCCGTCTTCCAGGCCAGTACGTCCGCCTCGCTGCACCGCTTCGCGCGCGAAGAACAGCGCGCAGAGACTGTGCTTCAGATACGGTTCCAGATAACGTTTACCGATCTCCAACGGGCTGCCCTCGTTGTCGATACGGTTGACCAAGCCAATGCGCTCGGCCTCTTCCGCCGCGACGGTTCGCCCTGACATGATCATGTCCAACGCGCGCCCCTCGCCCACCAGCCGCGGCAACCGCTGGGTGCCGCCGTATCCAGGAATCAGGCCGAGTTTGACCTCGGGCAATCCGACCTTCGCACGCGCTGTCGCCACTCGGAAGGTGCACGCGAGAGCCAGCTCCAGCCCACCGCCAAAGGCATAGCCATGAATCACGGCGATCGATGGAATCTTCAACGCGGCAATCTGGTTGAACACCGCCTGCCCTTTGGCAGCCCCTTCGAGCTCTTGCATCAACGGCCGGTTCATCAGCTCGGGAATGTCCGCGCCTGCGCAGAACGCCTTTTCACCGGCACCGGTGAAAATCAATGCGCGCGCGTCCGATTCGGCGACCTGAGCCAACGCGCTACCGAGTTCCGCCAGGACCTCGAAGCTCAGCGCATTGAGGACTTCGGGACGATTGAGCGAGATATGCGCAAACTCGCCGTCATACTCCAGCTTCACGCTCATAGCGATACCCTTTCCTTGATAGCATTGTTGACGTCATTGGATGCCGATGACGCTTTCCAGCGCACCGGTTCGGGCTCGATGCGGCCGTCTTTCAACCACTCGACCAATTCGCGTTTGAGGATCTTGCCGCTAGGAGTAAGCGGGAACGCCTCCATCGCGAGGAAATACTCGGGCATGTCGTACTTGGACAGCCCCGCGTCATGCAGGTGTTGCAGGACTTCGCTAGCGCTCAGTGAAACGCCGGACGCGAAGATCACCGCCAGACAAACTTTTTCTCCCAGACGATCGTCAGGTACTGGAAAAGCCGCAGACTTGACGATGCCCGCATGCCGATGCGCCAGATCCTCGATCTGAGACGGATAGATGTTGTGCCCGCCGCGAATGATCAAGTCTTTCTTGCGGCCCATTACGTGCAGGCAGCCGTTTTCGTCCAGCTTGCCCAGATCCCCGCTCAGGAACCAGCCCGAGGAATTAAAGGATTTCTCGGTTGCATCCTGGTTGTCGTAATAGCCCAGCGTCAGCACGCCACCTTTACCGCCGATCTCGCCCGTCTCGCCCGGCGCCACTTCAAGGTCGGGGTTTTCGGGATTGAAGATCCTGATTTCGTAGCCTTTGCAAGCGCGCCCGCATGTCGACACAATCGTATTGCTGTCATCCGTGGGCAGCGTGTACTGATGCGAGCCGTTTTCCGTCATCCCATACACGTTCTGCGGTTTGACGCCCAGATCCAAGAAGCGTTGCGCCACCTCGCGAGGAATGGGTGCGCCCGCCATGTAGAACACCGTGACGTTGCCGAGTTGGCTCAGACCACGCTCGCGCAACGCATTCAGCATATCCATGGCATGCGTCGGCACGCCCATGACATACGTAGCTCCGGTTTCCAGCGCCCAATCCAGGGTCGAGCGGCTGGCGGCGGGGTTGTACAGCACCAATTCAATGCCCGCCACCAGAGACTGCTCCAGTGCCACCGTGCCGATATGATGACTCATGGGGCTGAGTGCGAGCAGAATCGTCGACGCATCGTGTCTCCAGTCCGCAACCAATGCACGTCCGTTGGCGAGCAGCGTGTTGTCGCTGTGCATCACGCCCTTGGGCTCGCCGGTCGTGCCCGAGGTGAACGCCAGGTACACCACCTTGTCTGGATCGAGCACCGGTGCGCTGCTGATTCCGATACTGCTGACATGATCAGGAAACGGCAGCGCCCCCTCGGGCAGCCAGTCGCTGGCGGGCTCCGCGCCCTGCGGTGCCAAGGCATATAGCTGCCTCAAGGTCGCGATGCCCGCAGATTCCTTGAAAATCGAGTAACGATCCGAGTCAGCGCCGTACCCCGGCTGTGCGAACAATGCCTTGCAGCGTATGCGCGAGAGCAACTTGACGATTTCGGCGTTGGTGTAGTTTTGATGCAAAGACGGGCAACATACATAACCGTTGCGCGAACACGCCAGGAAGATCAGCACCGCCTCGATACGGTTGGGCAACCAGATCGCCACGCGGTCGCCACGCCGCAGGCCACCCTGATACAAGTGCTCGGCAATGATATCGACATTGGCGAGGACCTCTCGCCAGGTCAGACGGCGATATGGGTCACGTACCGCGCAGGCATTGGGCCGCACACGGGCATGCTCGCGCGCCAGCGAATACAGTGTGTCCTGGTGCCACACACCGCTCAGGTAGTTTTCCCTGGCGGTCTGTGGATCATGCAACGTCAGTATGGTGTTCACAACACTCCTCCATGAATCTTTCTATGCTTGAGCGGCGCGTTCACACCGCGCCGGCTTCTCGTAATCGTTTGATGTCGGCGGACGTCAGCGCGAGCATGCCGCTCAGAATCGCCTCTGTGTCCTCACCCAGTACGGGTGGCGCCTTACGATGTACCGCTGTCTTGCCATTGATGGCAATCCCGAGGCCGACCTGCGGTACCGGCCCGTTGGCGGCCTGCGCCTGGTAGAGGAAGCGCTGCTGCAGCAGGTTCTCGTCGCGTGCCACGTCATCCAATCCATTGATAGGGCCGGCAGGAATGCGGTGCTCGCCCAGGAGGTTGAGCCACTCGTCCCGGGTGCGGGTACTCAGGATTTCGGAGATCTTCGCTACGATCTCTTCGCGGTGCAGACGGCGATCGGCATTCGACTTATAGCGGGGGTTCTCACCCACCTCGGGCTGTCCGACGGCCGACCAGAAGCGGCGCCAGATCGCATCATTGCCCAATCCCAGCGAAATCTGCCGGTCTGCGGTGTCAAATACCTGATAAATGGCAATAACGGAGTCCTTGCCGCCAGATCGCCGTGGCAACTCGTCCGAACTCAAGTAAGACACCAGGCGCGGCGCCATGAAGCGCGTCATGCTGGCCTGCATCGACACATCGATTTGGGCGCCCAGCCCGGTGCGCTGGCGCGCGGCATACGCAGCCATCACCGACATGGCCACATCCTGTCCCGCCAGGAGATCGGCCGCCGGCGTGCCCACCTTCTGCGGATCGTTCTGTGCCTCGCCGGTCAGATCCATGACACCGGAATATCCCTCGGCGATGAGGTCATAACAGGGCAGATGACTGCGCGCCCCCCGCAACCCGAATCCCGTCAGCGACGCATGGATCAGACGCGGAAATTTGGCACCGAGGCGGGCATAGTCGATGCCCAGCTTCTTCTGAACGGGCTCGGTCATGTTCAGCACTAACACGTCGGCCTGAGTCAATAGCTTTTCCAGTACGGCCAGGCCTTCGGGACGCGTCAGGTCCAGCATCACGCTGTGCTTGTTGCGGTTCACGCTTAGAAACCAGGGCGACTCGCCATGCAGGAACGGCGGCCCCCATTGGCGCGCGTCATCGCCCGCACCGGATTTTTCTACCTTGATTACCGTGGCACCGAAATCGGCCAGCAACTGAGTGGCGTATGGCCCCGCGACCGACGTGCTCAGGTCGACCACGCACATCCCTCCCAATAGGTTGTGCCCCTCTTTCTCTACCATTGGCAACTCGGCAAACGGGGGTTCAAGCACTTCTTTTTGCATGTGTCAGCTACCTTGTCCTGGTTCTCCTTCCCATTTCAAGCACAATTCATGCCAAGTGTGTCTTCCCTCTATTGCCGTACCGGCCACAGTGTTAAAGTGTCCAAAAATTGTCCACCATGTATCGCACAAGGACATGTAAATGGGTGAAGGCAGACAAAATCAAAGTACACGCAAGGGTGTTCTGGTACTCGACTCCGAGGGTAACGCCGTTTTTGCCTCCGGTACCGGGCTGGACAAACACATCCAGGAAAAACTCACTTCCCTCTGGAAGGATCGAGACCTGCGCAAGGTGTCACCCATGTTCACGCTCGAAGGCACGAGCGAACCGATAACAGTTGTGTCGTTCGTATCGGCCGGGACAGGCTGTTTTGTGCTGTATCGCCACGACAGCGGCGATGCACTTTACGAATTCGTCAGCAGTGTGGATTTCTCGGCGGATATCCTGCGCCATTTCGTGACCGACCCGTACGAGGCCATTACCGTCATCGACGACAAGGCTCGCATCCAGTACATGAGTCCCGTGCATGAGAAATTCTTCGGCGTTCAGCGGGGCCAGACCTGGGGCGCGGACGTCAATACCGTCATTGAAAACAGCCGCCTGCCCGCCGTGCTGCGCAGCGGAAAAACGGAAATCGGTCAGATTCAACGTATGCGCGGAACCAGCCGCGTGGTCAGCCGCACACCGATCACCAATCCCGAAGGCCGCATCGTCGGCGCGATCGGTCAGGTCATGTTCAAAAGCCCGGCCGCCGTCGAGGCCTTGAGCGAGGAAATCAGACGCCTGCGCCAGGAGATCAGTTTCTATGAGCGTGAGTTGCCGCGTCTGCGCGGCAATATACACGGCATGGATTCCATCGTCGGCGAGAGCGACGCCATCCGCAAACTGAAAGATCGCATCAAGAAAATCGCCGCCCTCGATGTGTCCGTGTTGCTGGTCGGTGAAAGCGGCGTGGGCAAAGACCTGGTCGCCCATGCCATCCATCAGCTCAGTCCGCGCGGCAGCAAAGACATGGTGCTGGTCAACGCCGCGGCCATTCCGGGCAATCTGGTGGAGGCCGAGCTATTCGGCTACGAAGGCGGCGCTTTTACCGGCGCCGAAAAGCGCGGCCGCACAGGAAAATTCGAAGAATCCGATCACACCACCTTGTTTCTGGACGAAATCGGCGATATGCCCTTGGACATACAGGTCAAGGTGCTGCGCACGCTGCAGGACGGTACTTTTCAACGCGTGGGCAGCAGCACCCAGCGCCGCTCGGATTTTCGCCTGATATCGGCCAGCAACCGTGACTTTCAGCGCATGCTGGCTGATGGCGACTTTCGTCTCGATCTGTTCTACCGCATCAGCGCAGTCACTATCCGCGTACCGCCGCTGCGCGAACGCCTTGAGGACGTGCCGCTGCTGGCCCAGACATTTCTCGAACGATTCATGCAACGCCACAATGTAAAGGGCAAGTATTTCGGACCGGGCGTCATTGCCTATCTGCAATCATTGCCGTGGCCCGGCAATGTCCGTCAGTTGCAGCATACGGTCGAACGCGCGGCCATTTTTTCGGAGCAAAACGAAATCACCTGCTCCGACTGCGAAGTCCCGCTGGAAATGAACACGAGCGTCAGCCTCGATCCGTTGAATACCGCGCTGCAAGAGATCACAGCGCCGACTGACGTCCTGCCTTTTGCCCCCAAGGAATCGGCCGATGTACGTCAGGCCAAGTCGCGCGTTGAATTGGACCTGATCCGCGATGCGCTGCAAAAATTCGACGGAAATAAAAAGAAGGCTGCAGAGTACCTGGGAATCTCACGATCGCATCTTTACAAGAAGCTGGGCGACGTCCAGGTGAGCTGAAAACGGTCCAATCGATCCTGCTGGAGAATGTCCTCCAGCAGGATCATCACGATCCCGCTATCGTCATAGCATGGCTACAGCGCCATCACGACATGGCATCCAGTGCCCGTTTCAGATTTCCCACGGTGCGGTCCAGATTGTGCAGCTTGTCCAAGCCAAACAGCCCCAACCGGAAGGTCTTGAAATCGCTGGGCTCGTCGCACTGCAATGGCACACCCGCAGCCGCCTGTATCCCTACTGCGGCGAATTTGCGAGTCGAATGTATGCCGTCATCATCGGTGTAACTGACGACAACGCCGGGGGCAGCAAAGCCATCAGCCGCCACGCTCTTGAAGCCCTTTTCCCGCAACAACGCACGCACGGCATCGCCCAGCGCCTGTTGTTCCGCGCGTACTTTATCGACGCCATAGGCCTCGAGTTCCAACATCGCATCGCGCAAGACCGTCAATGAATCCGTGGGCAAGGTCGCATGGTAGGCATGGCCGCCGCCTTCGTATGCCTCCATGATTTGCAGCCATTTACGCAAATCAGCCGCGAAACTGGTGCTGACCGTATCGCCAATACGCTGACGTGCCGTCTCACCCAACATGACCAGGCCGCAGCACGCCGATGCCGACCAGCCCTTTTGCGGAGCGCTGATGAGAATGTCGACGCCGACCGCTTTCATATCGACCCATATGGCGCCCGACGCAATACAGTCCAGCACAAATAGGCCACCCTCGGCATGCACCGCATCAGCGACTTTGCGCAAGTAATCATCGGGCAGAATGATGCCTGATGCCGTCTCGACGTGCGGAGCGAACACCAGGTCGGGTTTGTGCTGCTTGATGGCCGCTACGACTTCTTCCACCGGCGCGGGCGCGAAAGGCGCCTGCCTGCCAGCGCTCACAGGGCGCGCCTTGAGCACAATCGATTCCGACGGGATGCTGCCCATGTCAAAGATCTGCGTCCAGCGGTAGCTGAACCAGCCATTGCGAATGACCAGGCAACGCTTGTTGGTCGCAAATTGGCGTGCGACAGCCTCCATGCCAAAGGTGCCGCTACCCGGCACCACAATGGCCGCCGACGCGTTATAGGTTTGCTTCAATACCCTGGAAATGTCTTTCATCACGCCCTGGAAAGCGTTCGACATGTGATTGACGGCGCGATCGGTGTACACAACCGAATACTCCAGCAAACCGTCCGGATCTACGTCGGGCAACAGACTGGGCATGTTTTCTCTCCTAAACGTTGTACTAGAGCCGACCCGACAGCGTCGGGACGGCTGGCTTTCAATCGAGTGTATACCGAGCTCGGCAACGAGCGTTCATTGCTACGCAGACACGGCGATCCGCCTCAGGCAATCGGTTTGCCTAGCATCCGGGAAAGCTCTGCTCCCTATTTTTATGAAAATGGTTATTATTAACATTTTCATCTACCCTTCACTGCGCCATGTCCGCCGGCCCCCTACCCGATATCCACGCTATCGAGGATTTGTACGCCGAGAATCATCTCTGGCTGCAAAAGTGGCTGCGCAGCAAACTGGGCTGCGTGCATCATGCGGCCGATTTGGCTCAGGATACGTTTGTCCGGATCCTCGGCAAGAGCGAACCCGTCAACATTCGCGAACCGAGGTCGTATCTGGCGACGATCGCCAACGGATTGGTGTATGACTTTCGCCGTCGCCAGCTTTTGGAGCAGCGCTATCTGGAGGCACTGCAGCAACTGCCGGAACCGCTGCAACCGTCGCCGGAAACACGCGCATTGCAGTTGGAGGCGTTGAACGCTCTGGATGCTTTGCTTGACCAGCTACCGCCGGCAGTGCGGCGGGCTTTTCTGCTGTCGCAGCTCAGTGGATGGACACACGCACGTATCGCCACCGAGCTGGGTATCTCTGTCGCGACGGTGAAACGCCATATTGTGCGTGGGCTCACGCAATGCTGCCTGCTGCAGTGACGGGATCATGACCTCGTCTCCCAACTCCGTCCTGGACCCGCGTCTCGTACGTCAGGCATCCCAATGGTGGGTTGACCTGCAGTCCGAGGGGGCAACGGCGTCGCTGCGTCAAGCATGTCTCGAGTGGCGCAAGGCAAACCCGGAGCACGAGCGCGCGTGGCAGCGCGTGCAGGCAGTGACAGGACAGCTGCATGGTGTCCCTGAACCGCTTATTCAAGCCACATTGCTGACGCCCCGGCGCACAAATCGACGCCAAGCCATCAAGACACTATTGCTGCTGGCGGGCGTAACAGGCGCAGGCATAACGACCGTGCGCTTAGCTCCTTGGACGGACTGGAGCGCCGACGAGTCCACGCGGATCGGTGAATCCCGTCATGTGACACTGCCAGACGGGACCAGCGTCGTATTGAATACTGGCACGGCCATCAACGTGTGCTATGACGCGAATGAGCGCCGGGTGGTGCTATTGCATGGCGAAATTCTGGTGACAACGGCCGTCGATGCCGGCCCCCACCGCCGCGCCTTTCTGGTGGAAACTACTCACGGGACATTACGTGCCCTGGGGACACGTTTCCAGGTACGGCAAGACGGCGACGATAGTGAACTGCAGGTGTATGAAGGCGCAGTGGAAGTTCGCGCCGCGCGTAACGATTCCGTCGCAGAAGTCATACACGCCGGTTTTCGCGTGCGCTTTGACGACATGCGTGTCACCGCTGCTGGCCCTGCCCAGGAAACCAGCGCCACCTGGGCGCGCGGCATGCTGGTGGCCACGGAAATGCCCTTGCGCCAATTCCTGGAGGAACTATCCCGGTATCGGCGTGGCCATTTGGGGTGCGAAGACGAGATCGCCTCGCTGCCGGTCTCGGGAACATTTCCGCTCGCGGACACGGACCGGATTCTGCGAGCATTGGAGTATGAGCTGCCGGTCGACGTGCGGCGCTACACGAATTATTGGGTCACGCTGCGGGCGCGCGCGTCGTGATGACAATTTTTTTTGAATAACGTGAGCTGTTTGCGTTCTTCGTTCGGCCTTACAGATAGAAGCCTCATTTTCTACCTGATTCAAGGACGTCGAATGACCCCAGGCAAGCTGAACAGATCGCTATCGCGCACACCGCGCGTCATTGTCCGACGGCACCTCGTGCGTCACTCATATTGCGCGATGCTCACCGGGACCGTTTCCGTGCTGGCTGCAATGTTACTGGCTATCCCGATGTACGCTCAAGCCGCCGAGGTCACCTACAACCTGCCGCCAGGTGAATTGGGGCCGGTCCTCACACGTTTCGGTAACGAGGCTGGGATTCTATTGACGTTCGATAATGCGCTGGTGGCGGGCAAACGGACGGCGAGTCTACAAGGCCGTTATAGCGTGCCGCAGGCCTTGTCGGTGCTATTGACGGGTACTCAATTGGAATCGGTTGCGCGTCCGGACGGCAGTTATTCGTTGCGCCAGCGCCCCACGACAGGTGGGGCGGCAGAACTGCCCGTCGTCACCGTCGTCGGCGCCAGCGGGGACCGTCCAGACTTGCCCCCGCCCTATGCCGGCGGGCAGATAGCACGCGGCGCCGGAATGGGTGTGTTGGGTGATCGGGACATCATGGATATCCCGTTCTCCGTAAACAGCTATACCCTGCAGACAATCGAGGACCAGCAAGCGCAGAGCGTGGCCGATATCGTCACCAACGATCCGGCCATTCTGAATGTCGATCCGACGAATGCCAGCTACGCCAACACATTCACAGTGCGCGGACTCTTGTTGGGTAACGGATCGGTTGGGTTTAACGGCTTGTTCGGATTAGCGCCGAACAACCAGACCACGTTGACAGGCATCGAACGCGTAGAGGTCATCAAAGGGCCAACCGCGTTTCTGAACGGCATGTCTCCCAGTGGTACGGGCGGAGCGATTAACCTGGTGCCCAAGCGTGCTGGGGATGCTCCGCTGACGTCATTCACGGCCAGCTATCTATCCGATTCGCAGTTCGGCGGCCATATAGATATCGGTCGCCGTTTCGGACCGGAAAATCGGGTCGGCATTCGCCTGAACGCCATGTATCGGGACGGCGATACCTCGGTCGATCAGCAATCTCAACGGCTCGGCACCTTTACTCTCGGCGTGGACTATCGCGGCGATCGGTTCCGTCTATCGGCGGATGTGGGTTACCAGAATATGCACACTGACCGCGCGAACAGCACCATTGCGCCGGCCGTCGGACAGTCCATCCCGAATCCGCCGTCGGCCGACAAGAGCTTTATGTCGCCATGGAATTTCGTCGACACCGAGGACCTCTACGGCATGCTGCGCGGCGAGTACGACATCAATACACGAGTGACCGCATACGCGAGCGTCGGCCGTAGCAATACCGATTGGAAACAAGCCCTCGATTTCGGCACGCAATTGCAAGAGAACGGGGATTTCCTCAGCACCAGCCGCATGAATTTCACTGGCATCGAACGCACCGTCGGCGAAGTCGGTCTTCGCGCACGAGTGGATACGGGGCCCGTGCGGCATGACCTCAGCTTCAGCGTCAACGGGTACAAAGCGGATCGCACGAGCGCGGGAACGATCACGCTGGGCTCGATCAAATCCAACATCTATGATCCTGTGTTCCTCGACAAACCCGACATGGATCCCCCATCGCGTAACCGTATCAGCAGAACGGTGCTATCCGGTTACGCGCTGTCCGACACGCTCTCGATTCTCGATGAACGCGCGCAATTGACGGTGGGCGTACGCAAGCAAAGAATCATGGCGGACAACTACAACATCGCGACCAACGAGCGCACGTCGCGCTATGACAAGACAGAGTACACACCCATGGTTGGCCTGGTTGTCAAACCAGCAGACGACGTTTCGTTATACGCGAGCTACATCGAAGGCATGCAACAGGGTGCTGTCGTAGGCGCGAGCTACGCCAACGCCAATGAAGTGCTCGAGCCGTATCTCTCCAAACAATACGAAGCCGGCGTCAAGGTCGATTGGGGAAATCTCAGTACAACACTGTCGGCATTCCAGATCGAACAAGCGTCGGCCATTGCCGATCCAGTCTCCAATACATTGAACGGCGATGGCGAGCAACGTAATCGCGGCATAGAGCTTAACGTGGCGGGCGAACCGTGGCGCGGCCTGCGTGTGCTGGGCGGATACATGCTGCTGGATGCGAAACTCACTCACACCGCAGGCGGTGTCAACGATGGAAAAACGGCGCCCGGCACATCGCGTCATCACTTCACATTAGGTGTTGAGTGGGATACGCCGTTTGTCACCGGACTGACACTGACTTCACGCGTGATGCATGCGAGCCGGCAATATGTTGACGCCGCCAATACCCAGTCCATCAAGCCATGGACCACGGTGGACCTCGGGGCGCGCTACGTGCTGGAACATTCAGGCGGATATCCGATCACCCTGAGAGCGAATCTGCGTAATGTGTTCAACAAGAGTTTCTGGACGACATACCCTGGGGCCGGCACGTTGAATGTGAGCGAAGGACGCGCGTTGATGCTCTCGGCGACAATGAATTTCTGATGCAGGACGCATACACGGTACGAATATGTTGCTACATTAGGGGCGACACTCACCGCGAGATTGGTTCTCGATGTTCCCCAGTAGCCGAGAGCGACACCCATGACCGTCCAGATCCGACACGAAACACCCGACGATATCGCCGCTATCGAGGCGGTCACCATCGCGGCCTTTGCAGAGGCGGCTCACACGAGCCATACCGAGCAGTTCATCGTACGCGCCTTGAGAACGAGCGATCAACTGACGCTTTCACTTGTCGCCGAGGAACAAGGACAAGTCGTCGGCCATGTCGCGCTGTCGCCCGTTGCCATCACCGATGATCACGGCCATGAGGCATCCGACTGGTACGGGTTGGGACCAATCTCTGTATTGCCGGCCAAGCAAGGACAAGGCATCGGCTCGCAGCTGATCAAACAAGCGTTGACGGAACTACGGACGAACAACGCTGCCGGTTGCGTAGTGCTGGGCGAGCCGGCGTATTACACGCGCTTTGGTTTTCAGTGCCATTCGGACCTGCAGTTGCCGGACGTACCCCCAGCGTATTTCATGGCGTTGGCTATGCTGGGGCCAGTACCTGCGGGGACCGTGCGCTATAGCGATGCCTTCAACGCCGTCGACTGAAACTGCACGCGGCTGAGTGGAGCTGCCGTAGCAATGTGCCCTCACTCCGCTACCGGCGGATCAAACAGATTTTTCTGGATCTGCACCAGATGCGCAACCAGCGCCTCGCGTGCGGTTTCCGCGTCGCGGTCTTCCAGCGCGGCAACGATGGCGCGATGTTGACGCTCATACTCCGCCCGGCGTTCCGGCGTGAGTGAATTGCGCTTTAGTCTGCCCCAATCATCCTGCTGACGGACGCGGTTACTGAGCGCCAGCACTTGCAAAAAGAAGCGATTATGCGTGGCGAGCGCGAATGCCTGGTGCAGCTCGCCGTCCCACCGCTCGAATTCTTCCACCGTTTGAGCCCGCTCTCCGTTTATCAGGCATTCATGCATGCGGGCAAAATCGCTGCGCGAAGCATGGCGCACGATCAGGGTCGGCATGAGCGGCTCAATCAGCAGACGGGCCTCCATGAGTTCGGCGGGACTAGTTTGATCCAGCACAAGCTCATCAGCACCCGCACCTATCGACTCCTCTAGTGCAGGACGCGCGGCGAATGTGCCGCTGCCGACCGTTTGCGTAATCCAGCCGCGATCTCTCAATGCTGACAACACGCGTCGTACGGAACCTCTCGATGTATTGAAGCGCTGACTCAGCTCTCGCTCAGCGGGTAGTTTCACACCGACGGGGATGTTGCCTGAGCGAATCTCTGCCTGCAGATAAGCCGCCAAGGCTTGTGCCCCGGCACTACGCAAGCCCGATACAAGTACGTCTGATGTCATGACAGGAGATGGGTACAAAACAATGCTGGCAGCATAGCATTTTTATACCAATTGGTACTACATATACGGTAGCGCGGATTGTCAAAATCTACACGAATTCAGGGTTATTGCATGGCCTACTGCAGAACCATATACTCAGATTTCCATACCAATACGCCGTATTGGTACAAAAATGGTCCATATTTGTTTATATGGGGCCACCGGCATCACCCATCGAAGGAAATCTATGCGTATAGCGACCTACACGAAAGACCAACAACGCCATGTCGGCGTTGTCAGCGACGACGCGCTGACGGTGCAGGCATTATTGGATATCCCTCCCGGCACGACCGAGCAAGGTATCCTTGGCCTGATCCAGGCATTTGCGGACCCTGCCCGGCTCGCTACATTAAGCCGAGCCGCCGCAGAGCCATTGGATTCGGTAAAGCTGCTCGCCCCCGTGCCACGCCCCCGGCGCAATATTTTCTGCGTCGGCCGCAACTACCATGCACATGCCAAGGAGCTTTCCGGCTCGGTATTCAAGGCGAACAATGCCGATCCCGCAGCATGGCCCATCGTTTTCACCAAGGTGCCCGAAACAGTCATCGCCCATGGTGAGGATGTCATCCTGCCCGTCGGCATCACCGAGCAAATCGATTACGAGGCCGAACTGGCGATCGTGATCGGCAAGGGTGGCAAGAACATCAGCAAAGCCGAGGCGATGAACCATGTGTGGGGATACACCATCGTCAACGATGTGACCGCACGCGATGTGCAGATGCGCCATCAACAGTGGGACCTGGGCAAGTCGTTCGACACCTTTTGCCCCATGGGGCCATGGTTGATCACGGCTGACGCATTCGATGCCACCGATACGCGTGTGCGATGCTGGGTCAATGACGAACTGCGGCAGGACGGTCAGACCCGCGACCTGATTTTCGACTTGCCTACGTTGATCGAAACCTGCTCGCGCGGGATCACGCTTTACCCGGGCGACATCATCGCCACTGGCACCCCTGCTGGCGTGGGCATGGGATTCAACCCGCCTCGCTATTTGAAGTCCGGTGACCGCGTTCGCATTCAGATCGATGGCATCGGCACACTCGAAAACACCTTTAGATAGGCCGTGCGAGTGGCAACGTATCAGATAAAAAGCCCGCAGTAGGCTTCGGTGAAGGAGACAACATTGAATACGACGACATTAAAAACACTCGCAGTCGGCATGACGCTGATGGCCTCCAGCATGGCGTGGGCCGATTACCCGACACGTCCGATCACCATGATCGTGCCCTTCCCTCCGGGCGGCGTGACCGATACGGTCGCACGCCCCATCGCCGATGCGCTTGGCAAAGCGCTAGGGCAACAGGTGGTCGTCGAGAACAAGGCAGGCGCAGGCGGCGCCATTGGCACCGGAGAGGCGGCACGCGCGAAACCAGATGGCTACACCATTTTGCTGATGCTTTCGTCTATCTCGATTTTGCCCGAGGCCGACAAAATACTGGGACGTAAAGCGGCATACAACACCACGGACTTCAAGCCCATTGCACGCATCACTGCGGACCCGACCGTGCTGGTAGTGTCTGCAAAATCCCCTTGGAAAACCGTCGATGAATTCGTCGCAGCGGCTCGTCAGGCGCCGGGCAAAGTCGACTACGGCAGCTCGGGAATCTATGGATCCATGCACGTGCCCATGGCCATGCTGGAGAAAAACGCGAACATCAAGATGACTCATGTCCCCTACACAGGCGCGGGCCCGGCCGTAGCGGCATTGCTGGGCGGCCAGGTCGATGCGATATCGACCGGCCCCTCCAGCGTTCTGCAGCATGTCAAGGCAGGCACGGTGCGGCCCCTGGCGCATTGGGGCGACAAGCCGCTGGACGCATTGCCCGATACGCCGAGTTTGGCCGACAAGGGATATGACGTGAAGTTTGTGCAGTGGTCAGGCATCTTTGTGCCAAAAGACGTGCCTGCTGACGTGATCAAACGATTGCGCGATGCAGCCAAGACCGTGGCAAACGATCCGGACGTGCAGGCAAAAATCCTCGCGGCAGGCAGTCCTATCGATTATCTGGACGCCGATGCGTTCCAGACATATTGGGATGAGGATGATGCGTTATTGAGAAAAGCGGTGCAGGATATCGGGAAAGTGGAATAGCACACCAACGCATCCCAGCGGTCATTGACCGCTGACTGCCCCGAACCTCTCCTCATACAGTTCGCGAACCCAGTCAATGAATACACGCACCCTTGGCGACAGCTGACGGTGAAATGGATAAAGGGCGGAAATCGGCAAATCGGGGCAACGCCATTCCGGCAGGACTTGGACCAGCCTGCCCGCCTTCAGGTGTTCTTCCAATCGAAACCGTGGCACCTGGATCAATCCGCAGCCGGCCAGCGCGGCGGTCGTATAGCATTCGGCATCACTGACCGAGATCCAGCCGCTGGCCTCGAATTCTTGTACCTCCCCGTCCATGATCACGGAGAACGGGTAACGGTAGTTATTTCCGCGAGAGAAAAAACCTATCCCTTGATGCTGTTCCAGATCGCTGGGATGCTTCGGTGTGCCATATCGATTCAGATATTCCGGACTGGCGCAGATGATCTCTGGCAGATCCGCCAATTTTCTGGCGACCAGCGTAGAGTCGCGCGGCTGGCCGGCCCGCACTACGCAATCGATACCCTCTTTGACCAAGTCGACGAGACGATCGCCGCTGCTGAGCACCACGTCGATATTCGGATAGCGCTCTCGAAACTCGGTGATGCGGGGCAACAGAATCATCTGTCGCATGCACACCGTGCACGTCCAGTCGCAGCGTGCCGCGCGGATTGGCGACATGCGTGCTGAGGGACGCTTCGGCATCCTCGAGTTCGGCCAAGACACGCTTGCTGCGCTCATAGAAGGCCTGCCCGTCCAAGGTCGGCTTGACGTGACGGGTCGTGCGATCCAGCAGTCGCGCCCCCAACCGGCTCTCCATCTGCTTGATGGCGTGTGTCGCGGTCGCACGAGGCAGATTCAGCATTTCTGCGGCTTCTGTAAAGCTGCCGAGTTCGACGATTCGATTGAACAGTTGCAGGGTAAGAAATCGATCCATGGAGCGTCAGTCGTTACGTTAGTAAAAGCACGCTAATCCAGAGCCGTGCGCACCGATGGGCGCTGCTGGGTGAACTCCTTGGCAGACGCATCCAGCACTTGGGCCATGATCTGATTCTGCCAATCGAAATAAGGATTGAAGGTAAGCCGCGCGTGGATCTTTCCCGGCTCAATATAGCCCCAGTCAGAGAACCAGACAGGCGCCCCCTGCTCGCACTCGGCGCGTGCAGCGTCTGCCTGCCCATTCCAACACATACGCAGGCTGCCGCTGGCGCCATACAGATCATTGCGCGGGGAAAACAGTACCCCCATATGAGAAAACTGGCTGATGTGCAATTCTGGCAGGTAATCCGACCGAACCAAGACCCGCTCGTCTTGCTGGAATAGGTCGCGATCTTTTCCATACCAGATCAATCGGCTCGCCGGATGGGTGAACTGCGTGGTGAATACATTCGACAGATAATTGCTATCGAGCACCGAATCGTTCTCTGCCACTACCATCAGGACAGGCTTGCCATAAGGCGCGCCGCGCATTGCCTGCCGCACCGAGCGGCTGCTGCGGTAAAACTGCGCAAAGCCATTCGTAGGCACGTTCATATACCGTACAACAGTCTGCATTGGCCGGCCGTTATCCGCCGCCAGCAGCCAAGGGCGGGCCCAACTGACCAGAGGCGCCAACCAGTCAAAGGCACTGTTCGACATAAAGGCGGGCGAAAAGAGCAGCAGCCCTTGGATGTCGGGATGTGCGTAGGCATAATCCAGGACCAGATTGGCGCCGGTCGAAAATCCACCCAGATAGACCTGATCGACGTCACGGCTCAAGGCCTGCGCTTGTTCTGTCACCACTCCGCGCCAGTCCTCGAGTGTCACATCCAACATATCCTCTGGACGCGTACCATGCCCTGGCAGCAATACCGTACGAACCAGAAAACCTTGATCGGCCAGCTGTTGGCCTATATCGTGAAAAGACCACGGCGAGTCGCCCAAGCCGTGAACGAGCAATATGCCTTTATGAGGCTGCCCTGCTGGCCGCCATTCATGGGGCGCATTCCATTCAATCTCCGCAACCTGGTCCGCGCCCTGAAAGGCGCGCCGCTGCTGCAGCAGTTGGACAGTGTCCTGCCGATATGTGTCAAAGGAAATCTGACGCGGGGAAGCATCTGGACGCTCTGTCACAGCACATGCGGCAGTGATCAGCAAAGCGGCGATACCGCGCGCTGCACGGCCTAGCATGTATATCCGACGACGGGCTGTTTTCACAATGACATTCCCTATGCTTGCAGGGCGCTACGGTGGCGGCAGTCGCAAGCCGAACGTCACACGATTCAAACGGAAACTTTGAGCTTGCGATCCACGGCAAAACTGCCACTGCCACGCACTGCAATATACAGCGCTAGAAACAACATCAGCATGGGAAACTCTATGCCACGGTCAATCCACGGCCAGGTGGGGCCCAGTGCATAACTGATTCCCACCATCTGCACGGCGATAGCTAACGCAACAGGACGAGTCCATAAGCCGATGGCCAGCATCACCGCACCGACGGTCTCAAGCAACATGACGAGAAACGCTAACTGCGGCGCAAACGGCAGCCCCATTACGTTCTGGATGAGGTTGATCGAACCCGCCATGGGGTCAGCCATGGACCCATGAGAAGTGCCCAGGGCCTTGGGCAGGCCGTGCGTGAACATGACGATGCCAAAGACCACCCGCAATACCGCGTACAGCACGGGTTCTGCACGGCTGTAGAACGAACCCAGTGCAGGAAACAATAGTCGCTCGGCAGACGGCGATGGATTTTCGGCAGCAACGGGGGCAGTGGAATGAGAAATTTGCATGTCGCCGCCCTAAGAAACGAATTTCGCTTGGCCTGCATTCTGGTGAATGCGCTTTTGCAGTGCATGCGCCAGAAACGCTGCGGTCGCTCCAAGGGTGGCTGCCACGGTCAGCATGGAGAACGCCGACATCGAAGGCGGCTGATGTGAGGCGAAATAGGCGACCAAACCGAGAAAGAAACCCAGCAGGTTGTTGAACACGGGCACTTTTGCCAACGAGAGGGCAATGCCGGTGACCGCGAAAACAACGGCACTGATTGCGTAGCCGCCAAGCAGTGGAGTGAGTACGGCTATTGCATGTGCGGCGCCAATACCCAAGGCCAGGCCGATCAACACGCAAGCCAGATTGATCGCGCCTTGTTTCAGGTTCACGCCGCGTGTGAAAAAAGAAATCCAGCCTACGAACATGGCCCAGACCGGCACTTCCAGCGCTGCCGTGCTGAGCGTCGCCGCAGACGACGCGATGACCGCCTCGCCAATCACGACTTTCAAATGGGTAGATGTCGCGCTATTTGCCATTGGAGCCTCCCTGAGATGCGCTCAGTCCTGTAGTCAACGATTCGAGAGCTCAAACGGGACGGGCCGTTTGCACCATGGGGACCATGATGTCATTTGGCCAAAAACGAATAAATAGTGGGAAATTGCCTTGTTAATTCGAAAACAATCAACAATTAGGCAGAAATGAGTATGTGCCTGCTGTGCTCGTCAGACTGCGAGCACGACGGGTAGCCAGGCACCCGATCACTCCACCCGCGCGCCCGACGCCTTTACCACCTCTGCCCAGCGCTCCAATGCTGCATCGACCTGCCGGCCAAAATCCTCAGGCGTAGAGACATAGGTGACAGCACCTTGCGCCGCAAATTTTTGCTGGATCTCAGGGGTATTCAGCAACGCACCGATATCGCGATTCATGAACTGAATCTTGTCCGCACTGACCCCGGACGCCGTGAACAATCCAAACCAAGGGTTCACATCGAACGAGGGATAGCCCTGCTCCGCAATCGTGGGAATATCAAGAGCGTTGGCGGATCGCTTGGCACTGGTCACGGCCAACGGCACGAGCGTCTTCGAATCGATATACCCCTTGACTGAAGGCAGACTGGTGAACACCACATCGATCTGGCCGCCCAGCAAGTCCTGAATCGCAGGGGCCGCCCCTCGATACGGTACGTGTGCCATTTTGACATCGGCAGCGGAATTAAACATTTCCCCCAACAGATGATTGACCGACCCATTACCGGCCGAGCCGTAGGTCACACGGCCCTTTTTAGCGGCCTCGACCAGATCGGGCAGACTCTTGATGCCGGACTTGGGGCTGGTTACGGCAACGAATGGCAAGGTTGCCAGGGTCGCCACGGGCGTGAAGTCTTTCTTCACATCAAACGGCAATTTCTTGTACAGCGCCGGATTGATCGCGTGCGAGCCCTCATAGCTCATCAACAAGGTGTACCCGTCGTCGCCGGCGTTCACCACATATTCCATACCGATGTTGCCGCCAGCGCCTGCCCGGTTTTCCACGACCACCGGTTGTTTCCATTTCTGTCCCAACGCTTGTGCCATGATGCGGGCCAGCGTATCCGATGCGCCGCCGGGCGCTTGCGGCACGACCAGATGGACAGGCTTGTCGGGAAAGGTCTCAGCGGCGATGGCCGGCCCCAGCATACAGGCGGCAGCCAGAGCCGAACTCGCCATTTTCAGGATCATTCGCATCTTGTCTCCGTATGATTTATCGTTGTGTCTGTCAATCATACACATGACGATCGGCCATTCGGGACCGGCACGTCAATACGGAGACACTATGGAAACCCGGAAAATTGCAGGCGCGTTGGGAGCAGAGATCAGCGGCATCGACTTGCGCCAGAAGCTCGACGCCTCGCAAGCCCGTGCTGTGCGGGAGGCGTTGCTTGAGCATCAGGTCATTTTTCTGCGGGATCAAGACCTGACTAAACAGCAGTTTCTGGATTTCGCCACCGCCATGGGTACGCCGATCGAATACCCGTTCGTCAACGGGCTGGAAGGGTTTCCCCAAATCATCGAAGTCAAAAAGCTGGAAAACGAGCGCTCGAACTTCGGTGGAATCTGGCATTCGGACACCACCTATCTGGAAGAGCCTCCGATGGGCTCCATGCTGCTGTCACGCGAAATCCCACCCTATGGCGGCGATACGCTGTTTGCCAATCAATACCTGGCCTACGAAACCCTATCCGACACGATGAAACGTCTATTGGACGGCTTGCAAGGCATCAGTACTTCTGCCAAGGCAGACGTATCCCGCACCCGCGAAGACCGCATCAAGTCCGACGGCAAGAAAGAAGCTCCTCAAAACTACATTGCCGAGCACCCCATTGTGCGCACGCACCCGGAAACAGGCCGTAAATCGCTATATGTGAACGTGGCTCACACCGCTGGGATCAAAGGCATGAGCGATCAGGAAAGCGCGTCGCTGCTATCGTTCCTGTTCGAACACCAGGTCAAGCCGGAGTTCACCTGTCGATTTGTCTGGTCGCCTAATGCGATTGCGTTCTGGGACAATCGCTGCACCATGCATAACCCGATTAATGATTACCACGGGTTTCGCCGCGTCATGCACCGCATCACGCTAAAAGGCGATCGGCCCAGCTAACGATGTAACGGCCGGGCCCGAGCTTCCGATTAAAAAAAGATGCTCGACCTGTAACCCAATCTCCCATTGCAGCGAATTAGCTTATGTATTCGCTATGGATACCGCAGATCCAACCAATGGAGAGATTCACATGTCCGCAAAAACCACCGTCACGTCCGCGCTGCTTGCCAGCGCCGTCGCCACCGTCTTTGCTTCGCTAGCCCACGCCGCCCCTTTAACAAAGGCCGAGGCCGACGCGGCAGTCGCTGCGAAAAAAGAAAAATGTTACGGCGTCGCGCTGAAGGGGCAGAACGATTGCGCCGCAGGGCCCGGCACGACCTGCCAAGGTACCTCGACCATGGATTTCCAGGGCAATGCCTGGAAATTCGTCAAGGGCGGCACGTGCACCAGCATCATGACCCCGGGCGGGGGCCACGGCTCGCTCACCCCGATCAAATCCTAGTATCGGTCCGGCTAGGCAAACGGGGATGGTCATGGATGCTCCGATCGAGCCCGAGTCGATACGCGCCCAGGGCCACCCCTGGCCGTCGGCCGCTGCAGGACAACAACTGGCCGGAGTCAGCTTCAAACACGCCCATCTGCAGGACATACTGGCAAATGCGCCGGTAGAGGGTTTCTTTGAGGTCCATGCCGAGAACTATATGGGCATGGGCGGCCCCCCGCATCGCATGCTGACGGCCATACGGCAGGACTATCCGCTATCCCTGCACGGCGTCTGCATGTCGATCGGCGGTACGGATGAATTGGATAGCGGTCATCTGGCGCGCTTTCGCGATCTGGTGCGCCGCTATGAACCCATGCTTGTTTCGGAGCATCTCGCTTGGTCATCGCATGGAGGCACGTTTTTCAATGACTTGTTGCCGTTGCCCTATAACCACGACACGCTGGCACGTGTGTGCTCGCACATCGCACAAGTACAGGATGCCATTGGACGACCGCTGTTGCTGGAGAATCCGGCGACGTATGTCACGTTTGCCTCCTCGACGATGAGCGAGCTCGATTTCATCAAGATGATGGTGCAACGCACCGGTTGCGGATTATTGCTCGACATCAACAATGTGTACGTCTGCGCCACTAACCACGGGTTCTCGGCGAGCGCCTATCTCGCGGACTTTCCGCTCGAACAGATGGGCGAGATACATCTGGCGGGACATGGCGCGCAGGTCGACGATGAGGGCGATGCGCTGCTGATAGACGGGCATGATCGAGCCGTCGCCGATGTCGTCTGGGATCTCTATGACAGCGTCATCGCGCGTGGCGGACCAAGGCCTACCTTGGTCGAATGGGACAGCGATTTGCCTGGCTGGCCGATCCTGCGCGACCAGGCATCCCGGGCCCGCCAAATCATGGCGGCACACCGTGTCTCGCCACTGCGAGCCCATCATGTCGCGTGAATTCCTGACTTGCCATCTCCCCTACGCCAGCTCATTCTCCATGGGGTTGATGGACCCGACACTCGAGCCCCCGGACGATGTGATCGCCCACGCCGACAAGGGCGTGACGCGACGCTATAACGTGTACCGCAACAACGTGACCGTCAGCCTCATTGACGCGTTGGCCGCGATTTATCCCGCCGTGCAACGTATTACAGGGGTTGAGTTCTTTCGTGCGATGGCGCGATTTCATGTGAGGGCGGCACCACCCACGTCCGTGCTGCTGTTGGAATACGGCCGGGATTTCCCCGACTTTATCGAATCCTATGCGTATGCGCGCGACATGCCATGGCTGGCCGACGTCGCGCGCATCGAACGCGCGTGGCTGGATGCGTATCATGCCGCGGACGCTGCCGTTCTCGCTGTCGAGGCACTGAGCGCTGTCGATCAAGCCTTGTTGACGAACCTGCAATTCGCCCCTCATCCCGCTACCCGGGTACTGCGGTCGATATACCCCGTAGTGACGATTTTCACCATGAACAAGACTGATGAGCCCGTATCGCCGATAGACCTCAATAAAGCGGAAGACGCGCTCATCACGAGACCGGACGCGGATGTCATCGTGTCTCGCTTGCCCGCAGGTGGTGCGGCTTTTCTGCTGTCCTTGATGCAAGGCGCCACGCTCGGAGCGGCGGCCACAGCGGCCTTTGCAGAGGCGCCTTCTTTTGACCTCGCCTCCAATCTGGGCGGAATGATATCGGCGGGAGTGTTCTCCACTATCCGCCATGGAGGTTGAGCGATATGTCAGCGTTACAAGAAAATCTATCACACCAAGACAAGGGCGTGATGACGGTCATTGCCGCAGCCAACCACTATGTGCAAAGGCTCGCCCAGCCGTGGTTCGTGCAGCTCCTGCTGCGCGTCGCGCTGGCCGTTCCGTTCTGGAAATCGGGCATACTAAAATGGCAAGGTTTCCTGCAGTTGAACGACATTGCCGTCACGTTGTTTACCGAGGAATTCCGGTTGCATCTGCCTGGTGGCCCCTATCCCTTTCCTGCGCCGGCTGTGTTCGCCTTTCTGTCGGGATGCGGTGAGGTCCTTTTCCCCGTGTTGCTAGTGCTGGGACTGGGGACACGGTTTGCGGCGATGGGGCTGTTTCTGATGACCTGTGTCATTCAACTGACCGTGCCGGACGGTTGGCCTATTCATCTCACGTGGGCCGCGATGGCCTGGGGCATTGCCGCCTGGGGACCTGGCAGAATATCCGTTGACCATTTCCTGGCAGATTGTTTCCCCAGAGCGTTGAGAAAACCATGGCGTATACGTACCTAGCATGACTCACGCAACGCAGCAGCACCAGGCCACCGAGTTTAGGCTCAGGGCCCTGCTTTTAGCTGGCCTGGAAGGCGAGGCGCAGTCCTATCATGCGTTTTTGCAGGCATTGGGCTCGCATCTGCGCGCCTTCCTGCGCAAGCGTCTGCACAACCAGCCGGCCGATGTCGAGGACCTCGTCCAGGAAATACTGATCGCTGTCCACAACGGCCGCCATACTTATCTACCCAGCCAACCGCTGACGGCTTGGGTTCATGCGATTGCGCGGTACAAGATCGCAGACTACCTGCGCAGCCAGTCGCGTCACGAAAGGCGCAACGAACCCTTGGATGAGCAACACGAGATCTTCGCCGACTCTGACGAACACGCCACCCAGGCAAAACGCGATGTCGAAAATTTACTGGCTCAATTGCCTGACCGGCACAGGCTGCCCATTTTGCATGTGAAGCTGCAAGGACGGTCAGTGGCCGAGACCGCCCAACTAACCGGCCTGTCGGAATCGGCAGTCAAGGTAGGAATACACCGCGGGCTGAAAGCCCTGGCCGCAATGATACGAGGCGCACTATGAAAACCAATGACATGATCTCGATGCTGGCCGCCAACATCGAGCCTATAGACTACGGCGCGCTGGCTCGCCGCTATCGCTGGGCGCTCATGGCTGGCGGACTCGGCTCTGTGCTGGTGCTGCTGGCGACGTTCGGCATACGGCCCGATATCGACACGATGCTGGTGACGCCGCTGTTCTGGGCGAAAGTCGCCTTTCCCGTATGTGTGGCGGCAGCAGCATTATTAGGCGCCGCCCGTCTCTCTCGGCCTGGGATGCTGATGGGGCGCACGTGGCTACTGCTGGCCATGCCTATTGCGGTGGTATGGCTGGGCGCCGCGTACACCTTGGTCGTTGCGCCGTCGCCCGAACGCCTGCCCATGGTGTTCGGCAGCTCGTGGCGCAGTTGCCCATTCAACATCACCGTGTTGTCAGTGCCCACGTTCATTGCGGTGTTCTGGGCCATGAAAGGCCTGGCCCCTACGCACCTGCGAAAAGCCGGGGCCATCGCGGGTTTGCTGGCCAGCTCAGTCGCCTCGATTGCCTATTGTCTGCATTGCCCCGAGATGGAGGTTGCATTCTGGGCGGTGTGGTATCTGATCGGCATGCTGATTCCCGCCGCGTTGGGTGCGCTGCTGGGGCCACGCCTGCTGCATTGGTAAACGGCTTTGCGGCCAACGCAGCACCGGCCAGCTTTGGAAAACGTCACAAAGGTCAGGCGGCGTTGCGGGAGCTGGCTGCTTCTCGTTGACGCTTGGCTTCCTCCAGCAGATAAACCTGGTAATCATCCAGATCACCATCAAAGTCCGTCACGCCGCCACGCGACACCATCCAGAATTCGTCGCAAACGGAGCGCAGCAACGCGCGATCATGGCTGACCAGCATCACGGAGCCTTCGAACTCGTTCAAGGCGACGCCCAGCGCCTCGCGGGTCGCCAGATCCAGGTGGTTGGTCGGCTCGTCGAGCAGCAACAGATTGGGCCGCTGCCAAACGATCATGCATAAGACCAGACGGGCTTTTTCGCCGCCGCTCATGCTGCCGACAGGCTGCTTGACCATATCGCCGCTGAAATTGAAGGTCCCGAGAAAATTTCGTAGCCCTTGCTCGCGGCAATCCATGGCGCTGGGGCGTACGCTGGCCGGGGTGTCCCGCACCAGACGGATCATGTGTTCCAGCGGGTTATCGGCAGGCCGCAAGACATCCAGCTCTTGTTGCGAGAAATAGCCGATATTCAGGCCCTTTCCGGTGATGATCTCGCCCGCGATCGGCTGCAATGCGCCGGCGATGGTTTTCACCAGTGTGGATTTTCCCTGGCCGTTGGCGCCCAGGATACCGATGCGCTGTCCCGCCAACACAGAACGATTGATATTCTGCACGATGACGATGGGCTTTGCGCCGTCCGGCGCGTCTGGCAGTGGCGGGTAACCACAGCTCGTCGCGGACATGGCGAGCATAGGGTTGGGCCGGCTAAAGGGCTCTTTGAATTCGAACTGAAATTCGGCATCCGCCAGGACAGGTGCGATCTTTTCCATGCGTTCGAGCGCCTTGACACGGCTCTGCGCCTGCTTGGCCTTGCTGGCCTTTGCCTTGAATCGATCGATGAATTTTTGCAGATGCGCGGCTTTTTCCAGTTGCTTGGCATGCGCGGCCTGTTGCAGCAGCATTTGCTCGGCCCGCATATCCTCGAACTTGCTGTAATTGCCGCCGTAGCGCACCAGTTTGCCATGATCGATATGCAGGGTGACGCCGGTGACGGCATCGAGGAACTCACGATCATGGCTGATCACCACCATCGTCCCCGCATAATTCTTGAGCCAGGCTTCGAGCCACACCAAGGCGTCCAAATCCAGGTGGTTGGTGGGCTCGTCAAGCAGCAGCAAATCCGACGGGCACATCAACGCGCGCGCCAATTGCAGGCGCATGCGCCATCCGCCCGAAAAGCTGTTCACAGGCCTGTCGAGCTCAGCCACGCTGAACCCCAACCCCAAAATGAGCGCCTGCGCGCGGGCAGGCGCATCGTGCGCACCGGCGTCGTGCAACGCAGTGTAGGCATATGCCATGCGCATGCCATCCTCACTGGCTTCGGAGGCGGCGACTTCGGCTTGCGCCGCCATCAGGAGGGTGTCGCCCTCCACGACGAAGTCCGTCGCACTCTGTTCGGTTTCCGGCATGTCTTGCGCGACCTGCGACATGCGCCATTGCGCGGGAATGGAAAACTCGCCGCTGTCCTCGTGCAAAGTGCCGTTGAGGGCTGCGAATAACGAAGATTTTCCTGCGCCGTTACGGCCAACCAAACCCACTTTCTCCCCGGGATTGAGCGTAACTGAGGTCTTGTCGAGCAATACTTTGCTGCCGCGACGCAAGGTCACGTTCTTGAGGATGATCATTGAGGCTAGGTCTTTTCTTACACGCGTGGCACGCGAATCTTTCTTGATTTTAAACGGTGCTGCGTGACAAAAGAGACGCGACCAATCGCCTGCGGACGAGTTCGGTGGCCGCTTGGCTCAATCCCTGCGCTTTCGCATAGATTTTCCTGTCCCGAGAACCTCGCGCGCCACATCCAGCCAGGCACGCGCGGCATACGACAGATATCGCTGCTGTACCCAGATATGCCCGATTTCCCATTGCACGCCTGACCGCGCCAGGCGCGCAGTACTCACACCCCGAACGTTCAGTTTCCGCATCAGCGGTTCCGGCAGCAGAGCCACCCCCAGATCGGCCGAGGCCATGGACGCCAGAAAATCCCAATGCGCACTCTGCGCGGCAATCGTCGGCGTGAATCCATGCTGCAGACAGGCAGCACGCAGCCGCCTCGTCAACGCAAAATCATCGGTCGGAATCAGCAACGGAATATCCCGCAAGGCAGCCAGAGGGACGGCTGTCTTGCCGTGCCAACTGGCCTTGGGCGGGCCTACTGCCCACAGGGCGTAGCTGCCAAAGCGCTCGCTCTGCAATGGTCCTTGGTCAGACACCGGCAGCACCGTTGCCCCCACCTCCAGCTCGCCGGCAGCGACCAGCCGCTCGACGCCCTGCCCCGTGTCTTCGCGCAGGGTGAGGCGGATATCTGGATACTGCTCGCGAAAGCGCTTGACCACCGGCGTAAACAATACATTGATCATGGGCGGAATACCCACGACCAACTCGCCCCGACGCAGCTCCACAGCCTCGCGGACCTCGGCGCTCAACTGCTGCATCGCACCGAGGATGTGTAGCCCGCGCTCATAGACGATACGGCCGGTATCCGTGGGACGCGCCGTGTGGCCTTCGCGTATCAACAGCGATGTGCCGACTTCGTCTTCCAGTTGGCGGATCATCTTGCTGACGGTGGATTGCGTCACGAACAAGGCTTGCGCTGCCCGCGTAAAGCTGGCTGTACGCACCGTCTCCACGAAATAGCGCAGGGCGCGAACGTCCATGGCAAAGTTTCCTTAAGCCCAAATCATGAAAAAAACGACTTATTTCTATGATTTTAAGTCGTTATTCATTTTTTGCGATGCTTTCTATACTGCGGAAAACTTCGTGCCCCCGACACAGCTGGGGACACAGCTCAACTCAAAACGCCGCGATAGACGGTGTCCTGGATCTGAGGCCACGAGCCTATCCCGACACCCCCGGCCGCACCCTGTGCCTGGAGACAAGCATGCATTCTGATCGAATCCGTCACCCTGCCCTGCAACAACGCATCGTCAGCGCTCAAGACGCTGCACGGCTTGTACACGACGGCATGACGGTGGGCATGAGCGGATTTACACGCGCCGGCGACTGTAAATCCGTGCCGGCCGCGATCGCTGAACGCGCCTCGCGCGAATCGCTGCTGATCACCCTGATCACCGGAGCCTCGCTCGGCCACGATACCGACAAGCAACTAGCGCAGGCTGGCGCGCTGGCGCGTCGGATGCCCTTTCAGGTGGATACCACGCTGCGCCGCAAGATCAACAACGGCGAAATCGCGTTCATTGACCAGCACCTGTCTGAAACAGCGGAACAATTGCGCGCCGGTCATCTGGCACCCGTAGATGTCGCCATCATTGAGGCCGCGGCGATCACCGAAGACGGCGGTATCGTGCCCACGATGTCGGTCGGCAACTCAGCATCGTTCGTGCAGCAGGCCAAGCACATTATCGTCGAGCTGAACGTCGCCGTGCCTGCGGCCATCGAGGGGCTGCACGACATCTATGTACCCGGAGCGCGCCCCGGCCGTGCGCCCTTGTCATTGACCCAGGTTCAAGATCGCATGGGTCAGACGTATATCCAGGTCGATCCCGAGCGCATTGCCGCCATCGTCATTACCCACGAGCCGGACAGTCCGTCCAATGCATTGCCTCCCGATGAGGAAACCGATGCGATCTCGGCGCATATCGTGAATTTCCTGCGCCGAGAAGTCGAACAGGGCCGTTTGGGCAAATCATTGCTGCCTTTGCAGGCGGGCATAGGCACGATTGCCAATGCTGTACTGCATGGTTTTGGCGAGTCCGATTTCGAGCAGCTGACCATGTATTCCGAAGTCCTGCAAGACAGTGCCATAGAGCTGCTAGATTCCGGAAAACTGGCTTTCGCATCAGCTTCGTCGATTACCGTGTCGACCCCGGTATATGAACGTATTCTGAATAATCTGGAACACTATCGCGAACGCCTGGTGCTGCGTCCGCAAGAAATCAGCAACGCCCCTGAACTGGTGCGGCGCCTGGGGGTCATCGCCATCAATACCGCATTGGAATGCGATATCTATGGCAACGTGAATTCCACACATGTGGGGGGCACCCACATGATGAACGGCGTAGGCGGGTCCGGCGACTTTGCCCGCAATGCCAGCCTGGCCATTTTCGTGACGAAATCCACGGCCAAGCAAGGCGACATTTCCAGCATCGTGCCCATGGTGGCTCACGTGGACCACAACGAGCATGATGTGGACGTCATCGTGACCGAATGCGGCTTGGCCGACTTGCGTGGCCTGTCCCCGCGCGAGCGCGCCCGAGCCATCATCGCCAACTGCGTGCATCCGTCGTATCGCGATGAGATTCAGCGATATTTCGACAGCGCCTGCGCACGAGGCGGCCAGACACCGCATCTGTTGTCCGAGGCCTTTGCCTGGCATACCCGTTTCGAGCGCACGGGATCGATGCATCCAGCGCCGGAGTATGTGCCTGTCGCCATGGTCGCAACGGCCTGAGACAAACTCCGCTCGCGAAAAGCGCCCCCTATGGGGTCGCTTTTCCGCCAGCTTGGTTGCGCAATACGAAATCGGAAACGTCCTCGACTGGCGGCAACCTCCCCAAGGCCTGTCCCAATCGCTTGGCCAAGGCCTCACTGACTGGCGTCATCGGCAGGCGCAGCTCATTTGAGCTGAGGCCTAAAATGGCCAGGGCCTGTTTGATAGGGCTTGGGTTTGGCTCTTGGAACAGCAATCTGATTATCGGCTTCAACGGCGCAAACAACATCGCTGCGTCATCATGACGTCCCAGCTTTGCGAGATTCATTACCGCCAGAAATATGTCCGGCCGTATGTGTGCGGACGCGGAAATCGCGCCGAGTCCGCCTTGCAGGCAGTGATCGAGAAAGGCCATGTCTTCCCCGCAAAGCGCATTGAGCCTTCCACGCGCGTTCATGGCGGAAAGCACGATAGGATCACATTCCTTGACGGCTACACAATTGGTGTATTGGCAAAGATGCTCCATCAATTCGACCGACAGCACCGTGCCTGTTCGCTTGGGGATGTTGTAGATAATGATCGGCCGTTTGGTTGCCCAGGCCACTTCTTTATAGTGCCATACGAGACCGTCGGCGGCAGGGCAGAGATAATAAGGCGGCGGAACCAGCCATCCATCCGGCTTTAGTCGATCCAGCTTCCTAATCCCTAGACACATGGTTCGCGTATCGATGGCACCTGCACCAAGAACGATAGGCATCTGCGGCGCCGCCTCTCGTACCGCATTCACAATACGAGACTTTTCGTCAAGCGTAATCAGATTGCCCTCGCCTGTAGATCCAAACAGAACAAGACCGGAGATTCCGGACGTCGCGTAATAGCAAGCCAACGACCGCACGGCGCGAATATCTAACTGTCCGTCACGAAAAGGGGTGATCAGCGGTAGCCACAGCCCATCGAAATTGACGCTCGTATCAGTACGTGCCGTCTTCTTATTCGCGGTCAACATTCCGGCAGCTCCGAAGAGTCGGTGATTATTCTGCCGAACTGCGCTGCGGGGATATGCTCCATTACCCCGCACATGAGCTCGTCGATGAATTGACCATGCAGGCCGACTCTATAGGTGATGCTTCGAGAATGAAAAACGGTGTCGGCGGAAACAATGTCGATCGATGAGACGTGACATCGGCTCAACTCATGATGCGCCAGCAGTGCATATCTCGAATCCACGCGAATGAAAATAAACACTTTCCCGACACTCGGATTGGCCTGCGAGGGACGCGGGCGTGGCCGGGACTCTGACATTACGTTTCGGGGCAACATTTTTCTCAGGGCAACCAGATCTTGTCAGCGAAATGGATCTCGACTAACTGCATCGATCACTTTCAGTGTAAGAACTTGGTCGTAAAGCCGCTGTAAACGCGCTTTGGCTTCCCCTAAAATTTTCGTAAAACTTAAAATCCCTGAGACTAGTGCGACTGAGGCCGAGATATGACTGACTCGGTCACGACACAATCAATGCCCTCTGCAATACGCATGCCACATGCACGGCCGGCAAGCAACCTTCCTTTTGAGAGCCATCGGCAATCTGATGACGGCAACTGGTGCCATCCGCAACCAGCACAGTATCGGCGTCCGCCTTACGCACCGCAGGCAATAAGGAAAGCTCGGCCATCTTCATGGAAGTCTCGTAGTGCGACGCCTCGTAGCCAAAGCTGCCCGCCATGCCGCAGCAGCTCGACTCGATCAATTCCACCTTTAGCTCGGGAATCAATGCCAGTATCTGCTGAACAGGTTTGACGGCGTCGAAGGCTTTTTGGTGACAATGGCCATGCAGCAGTGCGTGCTTTTGCGGCAACGGATTCAGCTTCAGGTCGAGACGGCCTGCCTTGAGTTCACTGGCCAGGAATTCTTCGAATAGATAGGCTTGCTGAGACAGCGCCTGTGCATCATCGCCCAACCCCATAACCAGAAACTCATCGCGCAGCGACAGCAGACAGGAAGGCTCCAGGCCCACGATAGGCACGCCTCGGGCGACGAACGGCTGCAGCGCATTCACGACACGTCGCGCTTCGGCTTTCGCATGATCGACCATGCCTGCCGACAGGTAGGTACGGCCGCAACATAACGGACGATTGGGCTCGGCATCATCTGTCGCTGGACGTGCGACGTGAACTCGATAGCCGGCTGCTTGCAGGACGGCAAGCGCGGCACGGGCGTTCTCGGATTCAAAGTAGTTGTTGAACGTATCGGCAAACAGCACGACGTCGGCCGTCTCTGCATCAACCGACGCAGCCCGATCGGTAAAAACGTCATTGCGCCAGGTCGGCAGCGTCCGCTTCGAGGAAAAACCCAACAGGCGCTCGGATAGCCAAGCCGCCCCCGGCAAGGTGTTGCGCAGATTAAACAGGAAAGAAAAGCGGGCAGCCCAGGGCGCCCAGCGCGGCAGCGTGGCAATGAGTTTGTCTTTCAGCGCCAGCCCTCTTTTCTGCCGCCATTGGCTCATGAACTCGATTTTCATGCGCGCCATGTCGATGCCGGTGGGACAGTCGCGCTTGCAGCCTTTGCAACTGACGCACAAATCCATCGTGGCGCGCATCTCGTCGGAGGTGAACGCATCCTGCCCGAGTTGGCCCGACAAAGCCAGTCGCAATGTGTTGGCGCGGCCGCGGGTCAGGTGCTGTTCATCACGCGTGACGCGATAACTGGGGCACATGGTGCCCGCGTCGAACTTGCGGCAATGTCCATTGTTGTTGCACATCTCCACTGCCTTGGCCAGGCCCTGGGCGGGATCGCCACCAGTGCCTGCATCGCTGACCGTATCCGAGGCAGGATCGTTGTTCACGTTCCAGGCGGACCAATCCAGTACGGGCGTAAGCGGGATCACACGATAATCGGGTTTGAAACGAAACAGGGTTCGATCGTCCATCTTGGTACTGCGCACGATCTTGCCCGGATTCATCAATCTATCCGGATCAAAAGCATCCTTGATGGCTTCGAATGCGCGCGTGAGCTGCGGTCCGAACTGCCATGCTACCCATTCGCTGCGCACCAGCCCATCGCCATGCTCGCCGGAAAAAGCGCCCTTGTATCGCCGCACCAGTTCACCGGCCTCTTCGGCAATCGCGCGCATCTTTGCTGCACCGTCCCGCCGCATGTCCAGAATCGGCCTGACGTGCAGCGTGCCGACTGAGGCGTGCGCATACCATGTCCCTTTCGTGCCGTGCTTGGAAAACACATCGGTCAACTGACTGGTGTATTCGGCCAGGTGCTCCAGCGGTACTGCGCAGTCTTCGATGAAAGAAACCGGTTTGCCGTCTCCGCGCATGCTCATCATGATGTTGAGCCCTGCCTTGCGGACGTCCCATAGTGCCTTCTGGGCTGCTGCCTCCGGCATTTCCACCACCGAACCTGGCAATCCCAGGTCACCCATCAACTCGACCAATTTTGCCAGGCTGGCCAATTGCTCATCCTGCGATTCACCCGCGAACTCCACCAGCAGAATGGCTTCGGGCTCACCGATCAGTGCTTTCTCGATGACAGGACGAAACGCGGGGTTGCTGCGGGCCAGGTCGATCATGGTTTTATCGACCAACTCCACCGCACATGGACCCAGCGCCACAATGTGGCGCGCCGAATCCATGGCCTGATAAAAGGTGGGGAAGTTCACCACACCCAGCGCTTTGGCAGCGGGCAACGGCGACAACTTGAGCGTGATGCTGCGGGTATAGGCCAGTGTGCCTTCGCTGCCCACCAGCATATGAGCGAGATTGACCTGACCGTCGGCCGTATAGGGTCGCGAGCTTTGCGGGTGAAAGATATCCAGGTTGTAGCCACCCACGCGGCGCAATACATTGGGCACCATGCGCTCGATCTCTGCGCGCTCGCGTGCCGCGATATCCTGCAGCGTTTCCATGAGGGCCCGTATCCGGGGCGGCGCATCGCCCATGCGGCTGGTTTCAGCAAACGTCGCAGCCGTGCCGTCCAACAACAATGCATCGATGCTCAGCACGTTATGCACCATATTGCCGTAGGCGATCGATCGCGAACCACAGGAATTATTGCCCGCCATGCCACCCAGCGTGCACTGTGCCGACGTGCTGACGTCGACCGGAAACCACACGCCATGCGGTTTCAACCATGCATTGAGATGATCCAGCACGATACCCGGCTCTACCGTGACAGTCATGGCAGCCAGATCGAAATCGAGCACACGGTTCAGATATTTGCTGTTGTCGATGACCAGCGCCGCCCCGACAGTCTGCCCGCATTGCGAGGTGCCACCACCGCGGGCCAATACCGGCACAGACAGCTCACGACATACGTTCAGCGCCGTTGAGGCATCTGCGCTTGTCCTGGGAATCAGCACACCAACGGGTTCGATCTGATAAATAGATGCATCGGTGGAATAACGTCCACGTGCGCCGCGCTCGAACAACACTTCGCCTTGCGTTTCACGACGCAGGCGAGCGGCCAGCTCTAGATGCAATGGATTCAACTCGGCTTGTGCTTGTGAGGATAACGGCGCGTTCATGGTTGTCCTGCATCAGATCGATTGAGAGATATCAGGATTCGCCTGGGTCGTCAGGGATATCCGCGGTATGGGTAGTGCTCAAGGTATCAGCGTGGAGCCTCAGGCTCTCGAGGACAGCCTCGCCTTTGCGTCGCAAATGGTCGCGCATGATCTGCGCGAGCCGGGGGCCATCGCGTGACGCCAGCGCATCGACCATTTCCAGATGCTCGCGCATGGCCCTGTCCCATTTTTCGTGGTTCAGGTTGGAGCGAAACCTCAGGTTCTGCAGGCGCAGGTTGATGTTCTGATAGACCTGCGACAGCAGATGATTCTGGCCAGCAGCATTGATGCGATCATGAATCGCGCGATTGACGTGGTAGTACGACGAGAGATTCTGTCTGGCGTGGCAGGCCTGCATTTCAAAGGTCAGCGCCCGGATCTCTGCAATTTCCTGCTCGGTGATGTGCTGGCAGGCCAACTCGCCGGACAAGGCCTCGAGCGCGCCCATGACTTCAAAGCTTTCCCGGATGTCTTTCTCCGACAAGGCCACCACGTGCGCCCCGCGATTAGGCTGAATGCGAACCAGCCCCTCTGCCGACAGCAAGCGAAAGGCTTCGCGTAATGGCGTACGCGAGACCTGCAGCCGATCACATAGTTCTCGTTCATTCAGACGCGCGCCTGCGGCCAGTTCACCTTCGATGATCATCTCGCGCAGCCGGTCAGCGATGGTCGCTGGCAGCGTGCGTCGGTCCACGGCCTCCGATACCTGCGCGGGCTCCGCCGGTGGCGAGGATGAACGATTAGGTAGGCTCACAGAGTCGATTTTCATTTGTATACAAATTCAAGAGGCATGTACGTCATCGGCATTGCCCGTTGCCATGCGCGGCCGATCGTCGGATGAGTTTTCTATTTTAATGGGCCTCATGCCTCCTGAAATTGCTGTGGTGCCGCATAAGTTTTGCTTGCGAGATTGCAGCCTTGATGCGTATTCTTCACCAAGATTTGTATTTTGTATACAAGTTCCTGAGGAGCCCTACACATGCTGCCATTGCATTCACACCCCTCCGGTCGTCATTTCCTGCAGATCCCGGGCCCGACGAATGTGCCTGATCGTGTGCTGCGCGCCATCGACAATCCCACGATCGACCATCGAGGCCCGGAATTCGGCGAGCTGGGCAAAGCCGTGTTGGCAGGCATGAAAAAAGTATTCCAGACCGAGTCGGATGTGATCATCTACCCGGCCTCGGGCACCGGCAGTTGGGAAGCCGCGCTGGTCAATACGATGTCGCCTGGCGACAAGGTCTTGATGGCAGAAACCGGCCATTTCGCCACGCTGTGGAAAAAGGTCGCAGAAAGGTTGAAGCTGCGCGTGGAGTTTCAGGAAGGCGATTGGCGCCACGGCGCGGACGCCGAACAAATCGGCAAGCGCCTGGCAGCCGATACCGGTCATGAGATCAAAGCGGTATGCGTGGTACATAACGAAACTGCCACCGGCGTCGTCAGCGATGTCGCCGCCGTGCGCAAGGCTATCGACGACGCCAACCATCCCGCCCTATTGATGGTGGATACGATATCGTCCTTGGCATCGATCGACTACCGACACGATGAATGGGGCGTCGATGTCACCGTCGCGGGCTCGCAAAAAGGCCTGATGCTGCCGGCCGGGCTGTCGTTCAACGCGATCAGCGCCAAGGCCTTGAAGGCCTCCGAGACCGCCGCGTTGCTGCGTTCCTACTGGGACTGGAAGGAGATGCTGGCGATCAATCCCAGCGGATACTTTCCCTACACCCCTGCCACCAACTTGCTTTACGGCTTGTACGAAGCATTGCAGATGCTGTTCGACGAGGGATTGGAGAACGTGTTTGCGCGGCACAAGCGGCATGGAGAGGCAACCCGCCGCGCCGTGCAAGCGTGGGGGCTGGAGATCCTGTGCC
>Ga0164243_10001901_pt1 | contig 35001 bp, 25 predicted proteins | sample OricompcompostOP_FD_108781 | JGI IMG/M metagenome (GOLD analysis project Ga0164243, IMG submission 108781) | Organic Plus compost microbial communities from Emeryville, California, USA - Original compost - Organic plus compost (OP) | ecosystem: Engineered > Solid waste > Mixed feedstock >...
ACGGCGCTGGCACCCGCCGCGATCGCCTTGGCGATGTCGCCGGAGTACTGGATGCCGCCATCACCGATCACCGGGACGCCGTAGCGATCGGCAACCTTTGCGGCCTCGTAGATCGCGGTGATCTGCGGGACGCCCGTTCCGGCGACAACGCGCGTGGTGCAGATCGAGCCCGGTCCGACGCCGACCTTGACGGCCTCGGCCCCAGCGCGGATCAGGGCTTCCGCGCCTTCACCCGTCGCGACGTTGCCCGCCATGATCGGCACATCGTACTTGTTCACGAACTTGCGCACCGTGTCGAGGATGTACTGCGAATGCCCGTGCGCGGTATCGACCACGAGGACATCGACACCCTTCGCGACGAGCGCATCGGCGCGATCCTCGGCATCCTTGCCGACACCGAGTGCGGCACCGACGCGCAGGCGACCGCGGCTGTCCTTGGTGGCGTTCGGGAACTGGAGCTTCTTCTGGATGTCCTTCACCGTGATGAGCCCGGTGAGGATGCCGTTCTCGTCGACGACCGGGAGCTTCTCGACCTTGTTCTGGTGGAGGATGGCGCTGGCCTCATCGAGCGTGGTGCCGGTCGGGGCGGTGACGAGGTTCTCCTTCGTCATCACCTCGTCGATGCGCTGATTCGTGTGCTGGATGAAGCGGAGATCGCGGTTTGTGAGGATGCCGACGAGACGTCCGTTCTCGTCGGTGATCGGCACACCGGAGATGTGGTAGCGCGCCATCACCGCCTGGGCGGAGGCGACGGAATCATCCGGGCGCAGCGTGACCGGCTCGACGATCATGCCGGCCTCGGAGCGCTTCACCTTGTCGATCTCGGCAGCCTGATCCTCGATCGAGAGGTTGCGGTGCACGATGCCCATGCCGCCTTCGCGCGCGAGGGCGATGGCGAGGCGTGCCTCGGTAACCGTGTCCATCGCGGCGGAGACGAGCGGGATGTTCAGCGTGATGTCACGGATGAGTCGCGTGCTGGTGTTGATCTCGGCCGGATGCACCAGCGAATGCGCCGGCACGAGCAGCACGTCATCGAAGGTGAGCCCGATGCCCGTGAACTTGTCGGAGCGCATCGCGTCGTGCGGGGCGCTGAAGGTGTCCGTCTGAATGACCGCTACGTCGGGAGGGGTAAGCGTTTGACTCATGCGATGCGAAACCTTTCTGTACGAGATCGGAGAGATACGGCGAAATCCGCGAGGCGAGCAACCATCAGATCATGTCAGCGCGTGTTCCGGGGAGGGAACCGCACGCGGCGACGGGGTGAGCGCCGCCCGTGCAATCAGTTCATCGACATAGGACGCATAGGCGATCCCTCCGCGGGAGGAGGGGTCGTATTCAACGATCGACTTGCCGTAGCTTGGCGCTTCGGCGAGTCGGATCGACCGGGGAATGAGGGTGGAGAACATCCGCTCGCCGAAGAAGCGACGCACCTCGTCGACGACATGGGCGGACAGGCGCGTGCGACTGTCGTACATCGTCATGAGGACGCCGAGGATATCGAGCGAGGGATTGAGCTGCTGGTGCACGCGATCGATGGTGGTGACGAGCTGGCTCACGCCCTCGAGCGCGAGGAATTCGCACTGGATGGGGACGATGATGCCATCGGCCGCGGTCAGGGCATTGACCGTGAGCAGGCCGAGACTCGGGGGACAATCGATCAGCACGACATCGTAGTCGTCGAGTGCGGCGGTGAGGGCGTTCCGAAGGCGGTATTGGGCGTGGTCCGCATTGACCAGTTCCACTTCGGCGGCGGCGAGGAGGGCGGTGGTTGGCAGGAGATCGAGGCTGGGACGTACATCCCGCGAGACGCACTCGGCGACCGGTGCCTCGTCGACGAGGACATCGTAGGTCTCGCCGGCCAGTTCCTGCTTCTCGACACCCAGCGAGGAGGTCGCGTTCCCTTGCGGATCACTATCGACGAGCAGAACCCGGAAGCCACGTCTCGCCAGGACGACGGCCGTGTTCACCGTGCTCGTCGTCTTCCCCACGCCACCCTTCTGGTTGGCGAACGCGAGCACGCGAAACGACTCCGGCTCCGGAGAGCCATCGGCATTCGGGTGATCGAGCTGGTGCGTTGACGAGGTGGCAGTCACGACATCCCCATGTGGTGATGTGGCGCGGAATTCAGACGAATCGATTGAGATTCGGGGTGGAGCGAGCCATCGGGATCCGATCGGATCGCACAAGGCGATGATCGGAGTATCAGACGATGGTACCAGTAAAAGTGCTCACGCTCAATAACAACGCGACGCGGACTACCCGGATAGGCAGGCCGCGTCGCGTCGTGAACGGATGCGCTACTCGACGACGGTGACTTCGGTACCAAGCGGTGCCCAGCCATACATGAAGGCTGCGACATCGAGGGGCTGATTGATGCAGCCGTGGCTCATCGGGTTGCCGAAGTTGTTGTGCCAGTAGGCGCCGTGCAGTGCTTCGGCGCTCATGCTGAAGTACATGACGTCCGGCACGTCCTCGACCTCCCAGCGGCTCTCGCCGGCCGGGGTGCTGGTCTCGTCGTCCGCGAAGCCGGTGACCTCGCCGGTCGCGTCGGTGAAGCCGGACATCGTCTGCGACGGGTACTTCAGACGGATGTGGAATTCGCCCGGAGACGTCACGTTCGGTGCGAGACCGCTGCTGATGTACGACTGCAGGACGACGGTGTCGCCCTGATAGACCGTCATCATCTGCTCGCTCAGGCTGACGTAGATCCAGCGGCGACCCGAAAGCTGCGTGACATCGACGCCGCTCGGATTGTAAGCCGTCTGGAAGAGCGATTCGTCGTAGGTCGGGATATCGCCCTGGTCGACCTTCGCGGTGTCGAAGCCCCATTTCGCGGCAGTGTCATACGGTGAGGAGAGGAGCTCCGCGCCGTTCTTGCCCTGCGCGAGGATGCCGCGCTCGTAGTACTGCACCGTCTTGCCACGCTGCGCGAACGGCTCGCTGAGCGGCGATCCGAGGTAGAAGTCCCCCTCGTTCGCGTCGTACCAGGTCGCGAAGTCGCCGGCGATGCTGAAGCCGGTCACCTCGGAGAAGCGACCTCCCAGCTCCTCGACCTTCGCGGCGCGCTCCGAATCGGCGGACGGCGGGGTGAAGGCGACGAGATTCGCGATACCGCCGCTGCGACGACCATCCGCGCGGCTGGCGTCGGTGAGGTCGGCAAGCAGCATCTGACCGATCGGCATCGGGCGGATCACGGGATCTTCCGTCCAGAGGTAGGTCGGGTCGTACTGGAAGATCGCGCGCTCGAACGCCTGGCTGTAGAGTCCGTTCGGCCCGACGAATGGCTCGGAGATCGGGTTGCCGTAGATGAGGCCCGAACCGTTCGCGCGCCAGTAGTCGAGGATCATGCCGCGGATGGTGTGACCGGTCTCCGGGATGTAGACCTGCAGCTCGGTCTGTCCCTGATCGGGCGGGATCAGGCTGGGATCGAGTTCGTCGATGCTCATGGCTGCCGCCGGAATGGCGTGCAGCATGGGGCTCGCAGCGGCAATCGCGATGGCTCCCCCCGCTGCTCGAAGCATGGATCGTCGCGAAAGTGTCCTCGAAAGCATGGTTCCCTCGTGGCATCCGACCGGGGATGCAGGTGTGATGATCGACGTGTACGCACACGCTGGTCGCGGCCGTGCATCCATTGATACGCGCGAACCACACGATTGGTTGAGCGCAAGACGTGGCATGAATGCACGACATTCGATTCGGGCGGGGAGATCAGCCGCGCGGGCGGTGCTCGTTGATGGCGAGACGCAACTCGTGGGCGGCGGTGCGGGCGGCATCGGCATAGTCGGTGCCGCTGCTTGCATACATGATGCTCCGTGACGCCGAGCAAAGCAATCCCGTGCCAGTCGCCGTCGTGCCGACGGCCACCGATGCGGCCAGATCGCCACCCTGCGCGCCGATGCCTGGCAGCAGGATCGGCTGATCGGGGAGGAGCGCGCGCACCTCTCGCAGCTGCTCTGGCCACGTCGCGCCGACCACGACGCCAACCGTCGCGGGATACGTCTCGTTCCATGTCTTCGTGCGCTTGGCGACGTGATGGTAGAGGGGTTGCGTCAGATCCGTCTGCACGGTGATGTCCTGCAGATCGCCACTGCCCGGATTGCTCGTCTTGCAGACGACGAAGACGGCGCGCGCCGCATCCTGCAGGAAGGGTGCGAGCGAGTCCTCTCCCATATAGGCATTCACCGTGATGGCGTCGAAGTCGAACTCGTCGAACCAGCCGGTCGCGTAGCCCTTCGCGGTGCTGTCGATGTCCGCGATCTTGCAGTCGAGCAGGACCGGGATCTCCTGCGGGATGGCCTGTCGCACCTCCCAGAGCGCCTCGAGCCCGCGACGACCCAGCCCGACGAAGAAGCCAAGGTTCGGCTTGTAGATCGCGGCATCGTCCTTCGTGGCCTCGATCAGGTTCACGCAGAACTCGATCACGCCATCGACCGACGGCGCGACGCCCTCCGGCATCCGCGCGATGGTGGGATCGATGCCCACGCAGAGGAGCGAGTCGGCGGCGTCGATGCGCTGCTGGAGGCGGTCGGTGAAGGTGAGCGTGGCGGTGCTGGGCATGGGGATCCTCCGGTGGGCGCGGGATGCGACGACGACGGTGCGGTGCGGAGAGAACGGTGCATGAATCCTGTGACAATACGGAACATCTGTTTTCTTCCGAAAGGGCACGGTACACTCGGGCTTGATGAGGGTGAACGGACACTCCTTTCCGCGAAGGCCCGCGCCATTCACTCCCACATCAGGAGACCGGATCTGCTCCGATCACCGCAGGTGTTCCGGGTAGTATCGCAAATTGCGCGTGAGGATGACATTGACTTCCACGACTGTATCGCCAACCGAAACGGGTCACGGCTGGACGGGATACATCCCGACCCTGGCCGATGTGTTCTCGGCGCGGAAGGCGATTCGTCCGTATCTGAAGCCGACGCCGCTGATCGAATCGCCATCCCTGTCGGATCGGTTCGGGTGCCGGGTGCTCGTCAAGTGCGAGAGCCTGAATCCGACCGGTGCGTTCAAGGTGCGCGGCGGGATCAATCTGGTCAGTCGTCTTTCGGAGGCGGAACGGCAGCGCGGAGTCGTCACGGCATCCACAGGGAATCACGGGCAGTCGATCGCGTATGCGGCGCAGCTGTTCGGCGTGAAGGCGGTGATCTTCGCACCGGAGGTGGCGAATCCGCTCAAGATCGCGGCGATGCAGCGACTGGGCGCGGAGATCGTGCAGACCGGGCGTGATTTCGATGCGTGCTTTGATGCGGCGCGGATCTACGCCGAGGAGCGTGGCGCGCACTTCGTGCATTCGTCGGATGAACCCGATCTGATCGCGGGTGTCGGGACATACACACTCGAACTGCTGGAGGAAGCGCCAGAGGTCGAGGCCATCTTCGTGCCGGTGGGGGCGGGGAGTGGCGCGTGTGGGGCCTGCATTGCAGGCAAGGGAATCAAGCCCGACCTCGAGGTGATCGGTGTGCAGGCGGAGGGTGCTCCGTCCTTCCATACAGGATGGAAGGAACGGAAGCTGGGGATCATCCCGGACTCCGACACGTTTGCCGAGGGGATCGCGACGCGACAGTCGTTTGCCCTCCCTGCGGCAATCATGTGGGATACTGTGGATGACATAACGCTGGTGTCGGACGCGGAACTCAAGCGTTCGATCGTCACGCTCCTCGAGGCGACGCATCTGGTCGCGGAGGGGGCGGGTGCCGCCGCGTTAGCCGGAGCCTGGAAGCAACGACACCGATTCTCCGGGAAGACCATTGCGGTGATCCTCTCGGGCGGGAATCTGACCAACGATGTACTCGTGCAGGCTTTGACGGAGGAGCGTCCCTGGTGAGTGGATGGATTGAAAAACTGGCCGGCAAGGGGAAGCGTGGCGGCAGCGGCGTGCTCGTGCAGATCGCGCGTGAGGTCGTCGGACGGAAGCGTTCATTGCAGGGCGCGATCAGCGAGGTGCGCCACCCGGCGGTTCTCGACGCGCTCGCCGATGAGGACTTCCGCATGCTCGACGAGCTGATCGTCGAGCGCGTCGAATCCGATCGCGAGTTCGCGCAGGTGCTCGCCCGATTGACGCACGCGGCGGCGCACGCCAAGGGGTTCGATCGGCAGACGGTCGATGCGGCGCTGCGTCTCGATGCATTGCTGCCGTCGGATGATCCGGCGCGCGAGCGCGAGAAGCTGCTCGGCGATGCCTATCGGGCCGCTCAGCGCGCGGGCTACGTGCAGGGTGGACGTCGTGCGCTCGCGAAGCTGGGGCAGCGCGCGGCGTCCGCCGGTGAGGCGGAGCGCGCGCGGATGCTCCTGCAGCAGCAGGTCGATCTTGGTCCGGAAGGGGCCGACGGTGAGGACGAGGTCGATTCCGCGATCCTCCTCGGCGACCTGCTTCGCCGCGATGGCGACGCGAATCGTGCGCTCGATCTGTACGAGCGTGCCGGGCGATCGGCGGCGCGCATGGGCTACGTGCGCGCACTGGCACCGGCGCTCCTGCGTCAGATCGACATGAAGCGTGGATCGCTCGCGCCGGAGGATCTGATCCTCCTGCAGCAGGATGCGCTCGATGCCGTCACCGAGACGGGGGACGATGCGGTCCGGGCGACGCTCATCATCGAGATCGCGCAGGGCTTCATGGCGCTCGGTCGCTTCGATGAGGCCGAACAGCAGCTTGAAGATGGACTCGCCTTTGCGCGGGACATCGGGGATATGCGTCTGGAGCAGGATTGCCTGACGCTCATGTCGGAGGTCGATGAGGTGCTTGGACGACATCAGCCGGCGCCCGTGCCGGCCCCGGAACCCGAAGCGTATGATGACGAGCCGGAGGAGTCCTACGCGGCCTTCGCCCCGACGCGTCGGAGCGCCGATCCGCTCGCCGAGGCGACGGAGCTTGTCAATGCGGGACGTCTCGATCAGGCGCGTGTCGCCTTCGAGGACGTGCTCGCATCCGCCGCGCAGCGCGGTGATCTTGCGACCGAGCAGCGTGCGGCTGGTGGTCTGGGTGTGACCTACTCCCAGCTCAACCGCCCGGTCGAGGCGCTCAACCAGCTGATGCGCGCGCTCGAGATCGCGCGGGCACAGGGCGATGAGCGTCACGAGGCGCAGTGGCTCGGCAGCATCGGCGAGGCGCTCTGGAAGTTCGGTCAGCTGGATGATGGCATCCAGGCGATCCAGCAGGGCTTCACGGTTGCGCATCGCGCTGGCGATCGCGATCTCGAGGCCGGGATGCTCGGACTGCTCGGACGCATCCTCGTCGCGGAGCATCGCACGAGTGAGGCCGAGGAGTGCTACGAGCGCGCGATCGGCATCTATCGTCAGCTCGGCGACACGCAGGAAGAGATCTCGATGCTCTCCGCGATGGGCGCGATCGCGATGGACGACAACCGTCCACACGATGCGATGACCCTCTACGGGGACGCGCTCGAGATCGCGGCCCAGTCCGGTGAGCGGGCTTCGGCGGTGCGCCTCTATGGACGCCTCGCACGCCTCGCGCAGCGTCAGGGCGACACCGATGCGGCGGTCGAGGCGCTGGAGCAGGCCGTCGAGCTGGCCGAGACGGTCGATCAGCCGGCGCTGCTGAGTCAGGCACTGCAGCATCTGGCGGTCACGCAGGACGAGCTTGGCATGAGCGAGGCGCTCGACACCTACGAGCGTGCGCTCAAGCTGGTCCGCGAGCTTGGCGATGATTACGCCGAGTCGATGCTTCTCGTGAACGTCGGGGCGCGCATGCTCGCTGACGGCGACAAGCGCGGTGCGACGCAGATCCTGCGCTATGGTCTGAGTCTGATCGAGAACCTCGGGGTCGCCGGCGATCGCCTGCGCGATCGCGCGGAGCGTCTGCTCACCGCCGCGACGACGCAGGCCGCGCCACGACGCACCGCCAACACGTTCTCGGCACGCGCCGAGCAGGCCTCGCGTCGCGTGATCGTCCGCCAGCAGGAGCCGGAGATCCGCCGCTCCCCGAGCGAGACGGGTCGCGCAGCGACGCCGGTGCCGCAGGACTATTCGACGGAGGCCTCGTTCGGCGCGCGCTAGTTCGGCACGAGACGGGACCTGTGAACGCGACCCCACCGACACGATTCGTGCCGGTGGGGTCGTGCCATACATGGACTGAACATAGGCCGATTCGACGCGGTTTTTCACGATCGGTATACTCAGAGGATGAATTCCTCGTGGTTGCTGGCCCGCACAGGGGTGGAGGGACGCCAGCACCACACCAGAACGCGCGCATGCATCACCATTCCGTCCGCGATCCTGACCCGTCAGGTCCTCGCGTGACGGGTCATCCTGGTGATCGTGACGCGATTCGGAGCACCATGGTCAAGGCACATCGTACATGACGCTATCGCCAGCACTCACGGTGGCACTCGCGGTCGACCGAGGCGTGCCCGCCGACGTTCGGTCCTGGGTTTCCGTCGATCTTGCCGAGTACTTCACGGCAGGGCGGCGTGGGTTCCTCATCGCCACGGAGTCCCTGAACGCGACGTCCGACGGCGAGGAACTCGCCCGGCAAACGCGTGCCGTGATCATGGCCGAGTTGCGGCGTCAGTACCTCCTCCCCGCCGAGCGCGCGCTGGGACGCGCCTTCGCCGCCGGCAACGCCTTCGTGCTGGAGCAGCTCCGCGACGCGATCGTGCCGGATGGCTCGTACCCCGATCGCGTCGGCGTGACGGCGGTCGTCATCGACGGGCATATCGCGACGATCGGCTTCGTGCCACCGGGGCAGGCGATCCTCATCGAGGACGGGCTCGTCTATGCCGTGCCGCCGATCGAATCGTGGTACACCGACTTCGCCGACCCGAACAGCGACGATCCGCCGCCGGAACCGCTCGGGTTCGGGACACGCGTCGCGCCGGTGATCGCGCAGACCGATCTGCGCGCTGGTGACACGATCATCCTCTGCTCGACCTCCATGAGCCGCGCCTTCGCGGACGAGATGGACGCCGCCGGCGTGTCATCGAGCGGTCTCGCCTTCCTGCACGGACGCGATCCCGACAAGATCCTCGATGTGTTCCGCGATCTGATCGTGAACGAGGAGATCGCGCGAGGCGCAGTCACGGTGCTCGGATTCGCCCCACGCGCGAGCGGCACGCAGGTGCGGACGCTTGGTGATGTCGGACGTCGCGCCAAGGACACGTGGCGTCGCACGAAGAGCGAACTCGGACGCGTGCGCCCACATCGCGAGACGACGCCGGAGATCCCGCCCGAAGTCGCACCGATGGCCGTGACCGTCGCGCCGGAGGATGATCCGCTTGCCCTCCCCGATGTCGACCGCGATGCAACGTCGACGGCGACATCGCCCAGTCGGCGCGCCGCGCTTCGCACCCGATCCCTCCAGCTGGCAGAACGCCTCGTCGAACGGCGTCAGACCACGTGGGAACCCCCGACGCACATCCGCCAGTTCGGCGTCCCCGGTGCACATGGCGTGCAAGGATATCGCGGTCTCGCCTCGGAGACGGGCGAGGAGGGATGGCGGAATCGCTTGCCGCGCATCCCCGTGCCGGGTCCAGTGGTGTGGGCGTTCTTCTGCCTCCTGTTGATCGCGGTCATCGTCGGTGGCGCGTTCGCGCGTGAGCGCTGGTTCTCGTCGGAGCAGGACTACCACGACGATCTGACGGCGGTCGATCGCAGCATCGTCGAGGCGCGCTCGCTTACGGATGAGGATGAGATCGACGACGCGTATCAGCAGGCGCAGCGTGACCTCGAGCTGGCGGAGGCCTCGGGCGCGCCGAAGGATGCCGTCGAGCCGCGTCAGCAGGCGATCACGTCCGGGCTCGACGAGATCCACGACGTGATCCGCATGGATGGCGTGACGCGCATCGGTGGTCTGCCGAGCGACCTGCAATCGGGCACGACCCGCGTCGTGCGGACGCCGGGCGGCATCTTCCTCGTCAGCGGCAGCCTGTATCTGTTGCAGGCGGATCAGAAGCAGATCGACAAGGTCGTGGACTCTGGTACCGAGATTGTCGCCGGCTCGCAGGTCGGCAATCTCTACGGGATCGCCTACGACGCGACCGGACTCTACATCACTGACGGCGCGTATGTGTACGTGTACACCAGTGCCGACAATGAGTGGCGTGCGGTGAAGCTCGGCGAGATCAACAATCAGGGACCATGGCCCGCTGGGTCGGTGGGGACATTCGACGGGAATCTCTACATCCTCGAGGCGGAGTATCGAAACATCTACCAGTTCAATACCGAGCTGGAGGCGGGATCGACGACGGCCGACGCGATCGACTGGGTGGCGACCTCCGCGCGTCTGAATCTCGACGACGCCGTGGATATGGCAATCGATGGCAACATCTACGTGCTGCTGAATGATGGGACCGTGGTGAAGTATCGCCAGGGAAACATTGACGCTACCGATCCGATTGTGATGACGGAACATCTCACGTTGGCGGATGGTGAATCGGTGAAGTCGATCGTCACGGGACCGGCAACGGGCTACCTCTATGTGGCGATCACTGATGGCAAGAATGGACGGATCGTCGCCTTCAATCCGACGACGGGGGACGGATATCAGCTGGAACTCCCGGCCGGATTCAGCACGGATGGCGTCGGAGTGAAGGCCCCGTTCCAGGATCTGCAGACCATCGCGATCGATGAGGATGCCGGGACCGTGTACATCGTGAATGGTGATGCGATCTGGTCGGCGCGCTACTCGCTGCCGTCGGATGCGACGCCCGGAACGCCGGTCGCGACGCCGGACAGCGAGGGCTCGTAGACACGGAGATCGGGACGCGAAGAGGGGACGTTCGCTCAGGCGAACGTCCCCTCTTCGGCATCTGGAAACCGAATCTCGTCTAGTTGTAGAACGCGAGATTCTTGGCCTTGAAGGATGCCCACTGCTCCGGGACGTCATCTTCGAAGAAGATTGCTTCGACCGGGCACACCTCGGCGCAGACACCGCAATCGATGCACTCCGACGGGTTGATGAAATACTGCTCCTGATCGTCATCCGAGTGGATGCAGTCGACCGGGCAGACCTCGACACAGGACGCATCCTTGGTGCCGATGCAGGGCATAGCAATGACGTGTGTCATGGCTCCCAATTCTCCTTGCCCCATACGTGGGGACAACTATGTCGTGTGCTGGGCCTGCTGGGAAGGGCTGTCGCTCGTCGGTGACGAACTGGCAGGCAGTTGCCAGTATAACAATATTGGCGCGCGGCGCAAGACGAAAGAGAATGAGTCTCATGAGAACGTGTCGGCCGTGCTGTGCATCCTGCCCGCGAAATCATGCGTGCGGCACAAACCGGAAGGCAGATCATCGTGCGGTCATGCGGAGTGCGCCGGAGTGGCGCGGTGGGTGAGGAGGTCGTCACAATACGCGGAGGCGCGGACATGAGACGTCGTGCCCACTGACGACGGACGCCGGTCAACGGCACACGAGGAGTACGCCTGAATGAGCGAACCGTTTGACATGCTTGGCATGCGGGAAGATGAGCTGTATCGCTATCTGACCGATCTTCTGCACGAGGAAGCTGCGGAAGCCGCCGCGTTGAAGGGAACAACCGTCGACGAGGAGCTGGAGTCGGCCGGATTCACGGCGGCGGAGGCGGCATCGACCTACGCGATCAAGCTGATCCTCGCGAACAACGCGTTTGTCACGCGGCAGCTGCTCGATCTCGGGATCATCGCTCCGGGGAGCGGTGCCGAGGCGGAGTAGTCCTGCCGAGACGCGAAAGGCGGGATGTCCCATCGAGGACATCCCGCCTTTGTGGTGCACGCGCGGATCAGGCGACCCAGTACCACTGCGCGAACTGCATCGTGAGCAGCACGAGCAGCACGGTCGAGATGCCCGCGACGACCCAGCCGACACGGCGATCCTTGATCAGCAGCGCGATGACGACGAACAGCGGGAAGAGCGGCAGCACGAAGCGCGGCATGCTCATCAGCGGATGCACGGAGCTCGGGCTGAACAGCGGCACGAGCAGCGGCGGCACGACGAAGGCGGTGTAGTAGAGCGGCAGCTTGCGCAGGCCGATCAGCACGAGTGCGAACGCGAGGATCGTGATCACGAACTCGAGGACATCGCTGTTCGCCATGCGATCGCGCCATTCGTACGACGTGAAGTGCGACCACGTCGGATGGCGAATGAGGTCCCCGATCCATCCCCAATCGATCGGCGCGACCGGGAAGTCCCGCGAGGTGTTGCCGAACTGACGGACATCGGCCGTGCAGCCGTTCAACGTGCAGTCGAACGTACGCCATGGCATGGCGGAGAAGCGATTCCACTGCCACTGCTGGGTGATCCAGTCGTCGTACTTCATGCCGCGATGCGTCAGGTACCAGCTGTATGCGGCAAGCCCGAGCACCGGGAAGGCCGCCGGAATCGCGTTCGGGAACCAGCGACGCGGGTTGTTCCAGCCGTACTGCTGCAGGAAGAGCACCGCGAACGGTGCGAGGAGCATCACACCCGCGGAGCGCGTCAGCGCGGCGAGGATGCCGATCAGGCCGGCGATCCACCATTGCTGACGTCGCGCGGCGTAGAGTGCCCCGGCGGCCAGGATGAAGAAGAGCGACTCCGTGTAGACCGCGGTGAAGAAGAACGACGTCGGGAAGAGCGCCAGCGCCCAGAGTGTCTTGCGGGCGATGGAGTCGTCGAAGTCAAGCGCGACGATGCGATAGACGATGAAGAGTGCCCCGAGGAACGTCAGGTTCGAGATGATGTAGCCGATCGTCTCGGCGGACATCCCGGTGAGATCGGCGCCCCAGCGCATGAGCGTCGGGTAGGCGGGGAAGTAGGCCGCGAGCGCGGGCATCCCGGCGTTGTAGTCGAAGACGGAGACGAGGCGATACCACGAGCCGTCCCACAGGCGCATCGGTTCGACGAGCCACTTGGCGAGGCCACTCAGAGGTTCCGGATTCCACTCCGGATTGCCGCCATACGCCCATGAGGTTCCGCGCAGCAGCTGACCGGCGCTGTCATACGTGTCCGGTCGCTGGGTGCCATAGTGGTAGGCGAGAGTGGCGGGGATCTGGGTGATCAGCCAGTGGATGAGCCACACGAACAGCGGGAACTGGATCGCCTCGCTGCCGAATCTGGTGGTTCGCGCCTTGGTACGCGCTCTCGATGTCGTCAAAGGGGGCGGGGTGTCGATGTGGATGGTATCGGTGCTCACAGATCCTCTTTCTCGACGTGGTCCGCCGCACGATCGTCATGTCGGGCGACGGAGACGGCAGGAGCGCGCACGCACTGGACCGCGTACGTCGGGGGTAGGATAGGGCGAGAACGTGCTGATGTGCCACTGATGTGGCGGGTGGCTCAGCTGGCGAGCGCGATGGGTGGCGTCGATTGCGCGATGAGATCGCGGACTTCCGGCGTATCGTAGAAGCCGCCGTCGTCCTCGTTCTGGAAGAACTCGACCTCGTGGCTGGAGCCGTCCGCGAGATAGAGCTCGTAGATGAACGGGTCCTCGACCGGCGCCCCCGTGAGAATCGGCACTCCAAGCGCGTGGGCAAATGCCGCGAGGTGCTTCTGGATGTTGTCGAACTGTTCGTCGGTCACGTACAGGTTGTACATGCTGGGCCAGTCCCCCGGAAGGTTCTCCCACAGCTGAATGACGACATCCGCATCCGCAGGCCATGATGTCCCGAGTTCGCGAATGGCGACGCGGGTGATGCTGACACCGAAACCCGACGCGGCACCACGACGCAGCGCTTCCGCTGAGACGTCATCGTGCAGCATGATGTCACCTGCCAGTTCCATTGCGTCGCTCCTGTTCCCGTTCGCGCAGGCGCCACAGGCGCCGAGCGATCTCTCGGTCGAGATCCGTCAGTCGATTGTCTCGCGACAGCTCATACTCGGATCGCGTGTTGATGCCATTGTAGTGCACGAAAACACGCAGAGCCTGATGCTGCCGACCCGTCAACGGAACGAACCCTGGTCCTGCGATAGGGAAAATGGTTCCCGAGTTCGTGCTCACATGCATCCCATACGTGCGTCCATTGACCCAGATTCGGGCTTGGCCTGCATGATAGTGCGCTCGTCCTATCCGCATTTCGGTCATGTCCGCTTCGACATCGACCCACGGTTCGATGATGGTGTTGATCGTCTCGCCGAGCTTGCTGCCACGTTTCGCGGAGTCTTTCGCTCCCAGGCGCATCAGGTCGTGGCGGTTGGCCGGGCGCCGCGGATCGAGCGGGACCGGTCCGCGTACATAGCCCGGCGGAGGTGCGTCCTCTTCCGATTGCTCCGGTGATGATGACGGATCGTCCTCCACGCACAGGCCCTCCGGAAGCTACAGTTCGTCGATCTCCGTGCCGACTGCCAGGTTCACGATCTGGCTTTCGCCATCCGCCGACTCCTCCACGCGCCAGATCTCGTCGAGCATCGGCGCCATGCGGACGTCGTCGACGTGGCTGATGATGAACATCTGCTGGAAACCGTCGCCGCTGCTCGCGATGCGCCCGAGCATGTCGAGCAGGCGCGTACGGCGGTCGCGGTCGAGCGAGCCGAAGACCTCATCGAGGACGAGGAAGCCCGGCGGGCTCGCAGCCTGACTGCCGATCATCCGCGAGAGCGCGATGCGCGCGCAGAGCGAGATCGCGTCGCGCTCGCCACCGGAGAACGACGCCAGCGGGAAGCGCTCCTCGGTGCCGTCGTAGACCTCGATGCCGTAGTCGTGATCGAACTCGACGCGATCGTACTTGCCGTCCGTCACGTCGCGGACGAGATCGCTCGTCATATCGCTCAGAATTGGCGTGTAGTGAGCCGCCGCGTACTTGTCGAATTCCGTGAACTCGCGATACATCCGGTCCGCCGTGTCCGCATCACGCTGACTGGCATCCGCCTTGACCGCGAGATCGGCGATGCGCGCCTGATCCCGTTCGAGGTTCGCGCGCGCCTGCTCCGCATCGCGGAGGGCGATCTCCGCGGCGTGACGCTGTTCGGTCGCGTCCTTCTCGGCGATGCGCGCCTGGCGGAGATCGCGCTGCACGGCCTCCAGCGCCGCGGCATCGAAGCCGTTCTCACGCCGCTCCTCGGTGAGGGCGGTGATGCTCGCGGTGAGCGTCGCCTCGCGCGTCACGATCTGCGTGCGTTCGGCGACGAGATCGCTGCGGCGGGCGAGTTCGCGATCGATCTGCGTGATGGCCGTGCGCGCGCGATCGGCGGTCTTCTGCTCGTCCGCGATTTCGCGATAGTGCGCCTCATCGAACGTCGCGTCAGCGAGCGGAGTGAGGTCGCGGGCGATCGCGTCCTGCAGCACGGTGAGCTGGGCGAGGGCATCGCGAATCTCGGCGAGGCGCGAGCGCGTGTCAGCGATGCGCTGGTAGAGCGCGACCTCCTCGCGCACGGCGGCGAGATCGTCGGCGGTCGGCACGTCGCGCAGATCGGCCGCGACGAGGGCGCTGGCGAGGGCGTCGGACGCGCGCTCGACGGCGAGCTGCTGGTCGTCGACGAAGGCGACGCTATTGTCGAGGCTGTTGCGCGCCTTCGCGATCTCCGTGGCGCGCTGCTCCTCGCGGGCACGCTCGGCGTCGAGGCGGCTGAACGTCTGCCGGATCTCTTGCTGGCGCTGGAGCGCCTCGCGATTCGCGGTCTCATGCGTCGCAACCTGTGCCTGCAGCGACTGCACGACGATCTCGGCGTCGTGCTCCCCGAAGGGGCGCGCGCACGTCGGACAGCGATCGCCGAAGTGCTGATGCGTCAGATTCGTGATCAGCCCACGCGCCTGGGTGATCTGCGTGTCGCGCTGACTCTGCTGCGCCTGCAGATCGCTCAGCTCGCGCTGGAGGGCGTCGCGCTGCGCCCCGATCTCCTGGAGCTGCGCGGTCGGATCGCCCTCCGCGAGCGAGATCGCGAGCTGGGAGCGCAGGGCATCCTGCCGGCGGAGGTACGTCTGCAGCTTGGTGTGTTCGCGTTCGACGGCGATGGACGCATCCAGCGCGGTTGCGAGCTGCTGCTCGCGCGCCATGGTCTCCCGGAGCGGGATTGACGTCGCAATCCGGAGGCAACGCTCGGTGGCGGTGTGGGGATCGCGCTCGTCGTCTGCGGTCCACTGCCAGCCGCGCACGCGGCGGGACGCGTCGATGGCGCGAATCGTCGTGGCGAGCGAGCGTTGCTGATCCTGGAAACGCTTCGCCGTCTCATCGCGTCGCTGTTCGAGTTCACGCCGCTTGAGATAGCGCGTGCGCGACTCCTCAAGCGCGGCAAGCTCCGCGGTGAGGCGAGGCAGCGGCTCGGCGAACTGCACGAGCTGCGCCCGCTCGGATTCGAGCTGAGCGAGGCGCGTCAGTTCGGCGTCGATGCCGTCGCGGCGTGAGGCTGCCGCCTGACGCTCGGCGTTGGACTCCGCGAGCTGCTGCGCGAGGGTGACGTCCCGCTCGCGCAACGCCTCGATCGCCTGCAGCGATGCCTCGTGCGTCGTCACGATCTGATGCGCCGTCTCGACGCGCGCGTTGGCGGTCGCGAGCGTCTCGGTGCGGATCACGATCGTCTCGCGGGCGGCCTCGAGCTCGGCGGCGAAGTCGCGTCCCTTCAACTGGTCGTCGTACTGGCGGCGATAGGAGAGGGCGTCGGCGGCGAGCTTCTTGCGATCCTCCGCGATCGCCTGCTGTGCGGTGCGGATGGTCTCGAGCCCGAGAAGTCGCCCCACCTCGCGGCGACGATCGGTGTCGCCCATCGTGCCGAAGAACGAGAGCTCCTTCTGCCGCGTGAAGAACGTCGCGACGAAGGCGCGATGGCTGAGCCCGATCAGGTGTGTGGCGACGTACTCCGTCACCGGCTTGGTGCCCTGAACGATCAGCTTCTCCTCGCCGCTGGCGTCGACCTCGAAGAGCGTGGCGGTCACGCTCGCGCGCTTGAGTTCGCGCTCGATGATGTAGCGACGTTCGCGCGCTGGATCGTCGAGCGTGAGCGTGACCTTCGTGAAGCCGGAGCGACCACGCGGGCGGATCTCCGCCGCCTTGATGGTCGTCGGGTTGTAGAGCGCCCACTCGATTGCCTCGAAGAGGGTCGTCTTGCCAACACCATTGCTGCCGATAACGCCGATCGTCGCGACGGTCGGGATCTCGATCTCGTGGCGATCGACGTACTGCTTGTAGTTCTCGAGCTCAACCTTGGTGAGGATCATGCCGTGCCCGCCTCTTCTGGTGCCGGGGTCTCCTGTGCCTGCAACGCCTCGGCGATCGCGCGGTCGCCGCGTTCGAGGAACGCGGTCGCGAAGTCGCCGTCGTACGTGGTGCCGATCCGCTCGCTGACGAACTGCGCGAAGAGCGTCCGCAGGTCGGTGACGCCCTCGATCTCGCTCGGCTGCGTGGAGGTCGGATCGGCCGTGAAGGACGTCCGCTCCTGCGCGACGGTCAGGTGCCAGACATGCTCCTCGGCCTCGCGCCGCATGATCGACTCGACCTCGCGGCGGACGGCGCGCTCGACCTCGCGGAGCTCGACGCGGACCATCGCGGTCGGCTCATCGAGCGCGGCGATCTGCCCGAGGATCTGATCGGCGAGATCGCGCGCGAGCAAACCGTTGCCGTACATCGGCTTCAGCGAGCGCATCGGGCGTGCCTCGATCTCGACATGCTCGACCGCGACGGCGTCCCCCGGCGCGCCCATCGTGACGAGCGTGTAGCCGGGCGTGACATCCCAGTCGCCGAAGCCCATGCGCTCGGTCGCGCCGGCATACCAGGCTTTTGGCGCCGCGTTCATCGGGACGTGGTAGTGCCCGAGCGCGATGTAGTCGAACGAGATATCGAGCAGCGCGGCACTCAGTTCCTGCTCGCCGGACTCCGTGTGGACGCCCGGCGCGAGGATGCCTGGCACCATGCCGTGGCAGATCATGATGCTGCGGCGCGTCGGATCGGCGTTTGGGAAGACGGGATCGGGATTGGTGAGCGCGCCGTGCGGCACTGCGTGCAGGTGCAGGTTCAGCTCGGCGAACGGCGTCTCGCGCACGATCTGATCGGTGTAATCGGCGACGAAACGAATGTCCGGCAGCGCCAGATCGAGCACGCTGTAGGCCGAGCCGCCGGTGCGCATGCGTGGCGTGTCGTGGTTGCCGGCGATCACGATCGTCGGGATGCGCCGCGCCTCGAGCCGACGCATCTGCCGGATGAAGTGCCGCAGCGAATGCCACGTCGGGCGGGTGTGATGGAAGACATCGCCGCTGTGGATCACGAGATCCACGTCCTGCGTCAGGATGTCGTCCATCGTGCGCTCGAACGCGTTGTCGACGTCGACGGTGCGTTGATTGCGTCCCGTCTCGGGATCGGTCTTCGTCAGTCCACGGTAGCCGAGATGCGTGTCCGAGATGTGGGCGATGCGGATCTGATCGCTCATGAATGCCCCCGATGTTCGCGTGCCGTGTCGATCTGTCGCTTGGCCGTCACCCACGGGTTCGCGCCCCGTGGGAGACGATCGCCGCTGTAGAGCTGGCCCATCTTGATCACGATCGTGTCGATCTCCTCCGCGTCGAGACCTTCGGCGTAGGTGCGGACCTCCGCGATCGCTGGTGCGCGGGTGCCCATCAGCTTGACGAGCGTCACGTGCAGGCCATCGGCCGGATGGGTGATGCGCTTCTGCCCGCCGAAGATGCGCTGGCCATACTGTCCCGGCAGGGTCGGCGGCATCGGGAACGTGCCGAAGAGCGGCGCGCGGAAGTGCGCGTGGCGGATCAGCATGCGTCCCTTGGGGAGGCCGAGCAGCTCCTGCTTCTGCGTGTCGGAGATCGAGCGATAGGCCGCGTTGATGATCTCCTCGTCACCGATACGCCCGTAGAACGACGTGCCGCAGTTGCCGAGGATCTCGCTGTCGACCTTCGAGCGGAACTGCTGCGCGCCGAGCAGCACCACGTTGAGGTGACGTCCGCGCGCGGCGATGTCGACAAGCGTGTCGCGGACGCCCCCCTCGCTGCCAGACGGCGCGTACTTGTTCAGCTCATCCACGAAGACGATCAGCTTGTCGACGCCCATCTCGTTCTTCTCGGCCATCTTCCAGACGCGGTTGATGGTCGCGTTCACGATCAGTTCCTGCGCGACCGTGTTGCACGCGGAGATGTCGACGACGCGAAGCTCCTTCGGCGAGAACTGGTGATCCACTTGCGGCGACGATCCGTAGTGGACCGCGCCATCGGCGAGCAGACCGCCGAGCTTGTCCTTGAGTCCCTTGAAGCGATTCTGCGCCTTGCGGATCGTGGCCTTGTGGTGCCCGCGCCAGGTGTCGTCCATCGACTCGGCGAGCTCATTCTCGATCGAGGCGAAGAGGCGCTTCAGATCATCGAGCGAGGAGATGTTCATCTCGCGCAGCTCGTAGATGAAGCCCATCATCTTGTCGTCGAGATCGTTGAAGTCGAAAACCTTGTGCGGGTACCAGAGCACGCGCTCCAGCGACCACAGGACGGGGAAGACGTTGCGCGTCTCACCTGGCGCCTGCCGCTCCGTGTTGAGGCGCTTGGTGTCCGAGAATCCCTCGAGATCGACGCGCCCGTTCACGGGCGCCGGATCCTGTGCCGGGCGCATCGGCGCGAAGACGCGGAAGTTCGTGAACGGTTCCGGCTCGAGCCCGAGCGCAGCGTAGGCGTCGAGATGATCCTTGCTGAGACCGTTGAAGCGCGCCGCCTCGTAGGCCGCACGATGCTCGTCGAGCGGCTTCGCGGGCTTGTCGAGCCAGAGGAGATCGGCACCCTTCACGTTGAACATCAACGCCGCGACCGACTTGTGCTCGCGCTCGAGCGTCTGGAAGACGGAGCTGATGAGGAAGAGCGCGTGACTCGTCTTCGTCGCGAGACCGGACTGCCCTGTCCAGTTCGCGTGACCGGCCTCCGGACCGAGCAGATAGTCCTCGTCGAGATAGAGCGGCGTCTGCTGGAAGCGCGGATTGCCGCGCTCGTCGAAGACGACATCACCATGCTCGTCGCGCTGATAGTTGCCGTTCGTGTGCATCAGCGCGGGGACGGCTGCGCCGTCGAACTTCTCGACGCCGAGCGCAAACTTGATCGCGGCGGGTGTCGCGAAGAAGACCGGTCCCGTGATCGCCGGGCGGTGCGACGTGACGTCCTCGCGGAGGTGCTTCGTGGCGAGGACGTTCACGGTGAACACGAGGATCTCCGGGCGACGCGTCGGCGCTTCCTGTTCGAGGCCAAGCTCGAGCCGTCGATCGAAGTAATCATCGAGGAATGAGCGCAGATCGGAGTAGCGACGCGGCTCGTCCACGACGCCGATGACGGCGGCCTCCTCGGAGAAGGCGACGACGATGTGCCCGACATCGAGTGCGAGATGATCGTGCTGCTCGGATGCCCAGAAGAAGAATGTGTGCGCCTGCGACGGCTCCTTCTCGCTGCTGACGACGCGCCCGATGACGCCCGTCCTGGTGTCGATCAGCTCCGCGAAGAGCGGATGGTTGGCGATGCCGATGTCCGCGGGATCGGGCGTGGGCACGGGATTGACGAAGTCAGACATGGGCGAGGTCTCCGGCGGTCATCGGGTGGGTCGTGATCATCAGCTGGGCCAACCGGCGGTCATCGCGGCGAGGCGGCGCTTGAGGATCTCCTCGAGGAAATGGATCGGGTAGAGCAGGGTTGGCCAGCGCGCATCCATCGTGGCGCGCGGCAGTCGCTCCGTCATCAGCCATGCGGCGATCTCGTCGATCGCGTCCGACGTGGCGACGGTCGGGGAGGTCTCGATGCGCGCGAGTCCATGCCGCGCGTCGAGACCGGATGCGTCCCAGAAGCGCTCGTACCAGGTCGTCGGGCGAATGCGATCGTAGTCGGTCGTGTCGGCCTCCGGATCGACCTGATCCGGACGTCGTGCCAGGGGGCGGAATGCGGTCGTGCGATGTCCCTGCGCGAGCGAGAAGAGCTCGATCGCCTCGGTGCCGGCGAGATGCTGCGTCTCGAACGCCTTCACGAGGCCGATCGCGCGCGTGGTCTCGCGCTGGTACGCGCCGTCGACGACGAGCCAGCGGTCGGGATTGTAGGGAGCGACCTCGTGCTCCCAGTAGTCGAGGAGCTCCGTCTCGACGACACTGCGAAGCTCGCCTGACGTGCGCTGCGAGAGCTCGATCAGGCGACCGTAGTGGCTCAGCAGCTGATGGTAGTCGTCCTCGGAGGCACACTGTTCGAGCGGGTCGCGGACGGTCTCGCCCTCGGCCTCGAGCCAGTCGATCCAGCGCTGCAGGTCGGGGTCCTCGCTCTGGAGGGGGATGATCCAGACGCGCTGCTCGCGGAGCGATCCGGGAAGCAGATGCGCGTAGCCGTCCTCGTCGCGCTCGAGGATGCCGGCGGCGGAGAGCGCCACGGAGATCGGCATCAGGCCGACGCGCCCGACGGGGAGCGTTTTCTGCGCACCATCGAGAAAGTAGGCGAACTTCGAGGGGGAGGATGCCGGCGGGATCTCGCGGCCGACGATGTAGCCTTCGAGGCGCTCGATCGGAGCGGGGAATCCGGAGGGCGGGATGTGCAGCTGATGCCGGGGCGTGTTCGATGGGGTACCGAGCTCGAGGGAACCCGAGCGACGCATGTCGATGAAGGAGAGATCCGCGTCCTCATGATCGCGCTGAAACTTGAGCATCTGCTCGGCGAGCGTCGTGAAGCTGGATGCGCGCATGGCTGACTTTCCCGGATGACGATGTCGCGGCCGCGGCAGACCCGATCCGACCGCGACGCTGGTGCTGACCCTGACACGAACAGACGTTCCACGCCGTCAGTATAGCGGACGACGCGCACGCTGATCAGATCGCCTGGCAGGGATTCGCCATCTCGGGGACGGTCACGAACGTGTAGCCCTGCTCGCGGAGTGTCGCGATGATGCGCGGAAGGGCGAGCGCGGTCGAGCTCTCCGTCGCGGGGCCATCGAGATGGAACTCGACGATCGCGCCATCGTCGACGCCGGCGATCACGCGCTGGTAGACGCTCTCGGCAGTGGCCGTCTCGTCATAATCCGCCGCGGCGACCGTCCAGCCGACCGGCACGAGGCCGAGCTCGGCGGTGATCCGGCGCACGCGTGGATCAGTGTCCGCGGCATAGGGCGTCGCCCAGAGGATGGGCGCGCTGCCGGTGACCGTCTGGATGTTCGTCAGGGAGGTCGTGAGATCGGCGCGGATCTGCTCGTCCGTCGCGGCGGTCAGAGAGATCGACTGATCGCCATGCGTGCCGATCGGGAAGGACGACGCGATCTGGCGCAGGTAGTCCGGATGATCGAGCGCCCAGCCGCCCATCGGGAACATCGTCGCGGCGACGTCCTCGCCGAGGAGGGTGTCGATCACGGTCTGCGACGGCGTGTAGCCGATGCCGATGTTGAAGATGAAGGCGACGCGCTTGCAGCCGGCCTCGCCGTGGGTGAACCACGTGTCCTCGACGCTGTCGGTCACGAAGAGGGCGTAGGCGTACCCTTGCTGGCCATCGACGGTGACTGGCAGGAACCCGTTCTCCGGCTCGCCCAGTACCGTGACCGGATCGCCGAGATCGGCGGTCGTCACGATCTCGCAGTCGGCGGAGGCGCAGGCGCGGATGTTCACGGCATCGGTCGCGGTGATCCATGCATTCGGCGTGATCGAGGTCGACGCATCCTCGGACGCGGCGGTCGCGAGGACATTGTCCTGCGCGAGCGCGGCGGGGGAGGCGATCGCGAACGTGAGGATGGCGATGAGGGCGATCTGGACCATGTGTCCGAACGTGCCCTGTCCAGCTTGTGCGTTGCGTGCGAGTGGCGATCGGCGTGTGCGCATGGGTTCTCCTTCCAGAGCGCAGAACTGTACGTACACTATAGGCGGGCCGTGTCTCCGCGTCAACGCATCAGGTCTTGGCAGGACCCGTGGGGATGGTAGGCTTCGTGATGATCCGCGCGAGATGCGTCGTCGGGACGCCGCGCACCACCATGCCAGTCGCCTTCCATCAGGAGCCTCGCCTCAGATGTCCAGTCACCTGCGTTCTTCCGGACCCGCGACGTCCCCGTCGACCGCGCCCAAGCGCTGGGCGGGGCGTTTCTCCGAGTCGCCGGATGCTCGACTCGAGGAGTTCAATGCCTCCGTCACGTTCGACATCACGCTCGTACGCGAGGATATCCGCGGCTCGATCGCGCATGTCCGCATGCTCGGACGTCAGGGCATCATCGGCGCGGACGAGGCGAAGACGATCGAGGATGGGCTGTGGCGGGTGCTCGACGAGGTCGAGGTCGGCACCTTCCAGCTGACGATCGCCGACGAGGATGTCCACACCGGTGTCGAGCGTCGCCTCTACGAGCTCGTCGGACCGGTCACCGGCAAGCTGCACACCGCCCGCAGCCGAAACGACCAGGTCGGCACGGATCTGCGCTTCTGGATGCGTCGTGCACTCGTCGAGATCGGGAACGGCCTGACGTCGCACGCGCACGCGCTGATCGATGTCGCGAAGGCGCACCCCGAGGTGGTGATGCCGGGGTACACGCACCTGCAGCGCGCGCAGCCAGTGCTGCTCGCGCATCACCTGCTCGCCTACGTGGAGATGACCCTGCGCGACATCGACCGGGTGATGGAGGCATACAAGCGCGCGGATGTCCTCGTGCTCGGCTCGGCGGCGCTTGCTGGCACGACGTATCCGATCGATCGCGAGTTCGTGGCGGAGGATCTGGGGTTCAGCCGCATCTCCGCGAACAGCCTCGACGCCGTCTCCGATCGTGACTACGTGCTCGACACGCTCTTCGCCTGCTCGCTGATCGCCGTGCACTTCTCGCGCTTCAGTGAGGAGCTTATCCTCTGGGCGTCCGGCGAGTTCCGGTTCATCACGCTCTCCGATGCGTTCTCGACGGGCAGCTCGATCATGCCGCAGAAGAAGAACGCTGATGTCGCCGAGCTCGGACGTGGCAAGACCGGGCGCATCTTCGGCGATCTGATCGGCTTGCTGACGGTGGTGAAGGGGCTGCCGTTGAGCTACAACAAGGATCTGCAGGAGGACAAGGAGGGGGTCTTCGATGCGGTGCACACCGTGCTGCAGTTGCTCGACGTCTTCCCGCCGATGATCCGCACCACGACGTTCAACGCCGAGCGCATGGCCGAGGCGGCAATCGCGGACTTCACGCTCGCGACCGATGCCGCGGATTTGCTCGCGAAGCGGGGCATCCCGTTCCGCGAGGCGCATGAGGTGATTGGCTCGCTGGTCGGTCGGTGCGTCGCCGAGGGCAAGACGTTTGCTGATCTGACGGATGAGGAATGGGCGGCGATCCACCCGGTGTTCGCCGAGGAGAAGCCGCCGCTGGATGCGCTCGCCAGCATCGCCGCGCGCGACGTGCCGGGCGGCACCGCGCCGAACCGCGTGCGCGATGCGATCGCGACGGCCGAGGCCGAGATCGCGCTGTGGGAAGCGCGCCTTGCGACGCTGCGCGAGCAGTTCGATGTGCTCTTCTCGCGACCGGGCAGCACGGCGTAGATCATTCGTCGGGACGTGCAACGAGGGCGGAGTCACTCGACTCCGCCCTCGGTCGTTCTGGCGATCAGCCGTGATGTGCGACCTGGTGCGCCCCGTGTCCACGGTCGTGTGAGCGGTGCGACGTTCGCGAGGCTGGCACATAGAGCGCCATCGCGAGGAGGACGATCGCGATCCCGTTCAGTATGTAGACCGCCTGCAGCCAGTGGAAGCCGATCACGACGTACTCCACCGCAAGGTAGACGATGATCGCGAGCCCGCTCAGCGCGGCGGCCTCGAGCCCCGTCTTCACCTGGATCTGGATCGCCGTCGCGCCCCAGCTCGCGAGGATGCCGACGGCGAGCAGCACCCAGCCCGGGATCACGTAGCTGTCGAAGACGGAGCCCGCGATCGGGTCCGGTCCCGGGTCGATCCATCCGTGCAGCAATCCGGTGCCGCCAACCACGGCCGAGATGCCGAGAAATGCACTGAGCAGCGAAAGTCCGATCCAGCCTCGTTGCCGATCCGTCATGGTGAATCCACCCTTCTCGCGTGCCTGCCAGCCGCAGGTCTCCCGTCTTCGATGGCGCGTCGTCGCGTCATCCCGATGTCGACATCATGGTCGCCGAAGTCCGGTCACAGGCGCGTTTCAGTCCGGAAACAGGTGTCGCAAGATCATCTCAATCGCGACATCACACACGATTGACTCGCCAGACGCGCTATGCTGGACGCACGAAGGTCCCCTGCGCACCGTTGCGGGATGGGGTCGTTGAGTGATACGGCTGGACGTGACGTCCGCGACCGAAAGGGGGATCATTCATGACCGAGCGCGCGTGGGAGATGGCGTTGGGTGCGACGGTGACGGCGGATGGCGTGCGATTCGCGGTCTGGGCACCGGATCGCCGATCGGTGAGCGTCGTGCTGTCGACGGGTGACGCGAGCGAGGAGGTGCCGCTCCGGCGCGACGAGGACGGCGTCTGGCGCGGGGAGATCGCCGGCATCGGCGCCGGGACGCGTTACCGGTATCGTGTCGATGGTGGTCAGGCGTTCCCCGATCCCCGCTCGCGCAGTCAGCCCGAGGGCGTGCACGGCCCGTCCGAGGTCGTCGATCCGACCACATTCCCGTGGACCGATGCGCCGTGGACTGGTCCGGATCCGGCGACGCTGGTGATCTACGAGCTGCACGTTGGGACGTTCACGCCGGAAGGGTCGTTTGCGGCGCTGACCGCCGAGCTGCCGGAACTCAAGCGGCTCGGCATCACGGCGATCGAGCTGATGCCAGTCGCGGAGTGCGCCGGTCGCTGGAACTGGGGGTACGACGGCGTCGATCTCTACGCGCCGAGTCACCATTACGGCACGCCCGACGACTTGCGCCGACTCGTTGATGCCGCGCATGTGCTGGGGATCGCGGTCTTCCTCGATGTCGTCTACAACCATCTCGGTCCAGAGGGGAACTATCTGCGCCAGTTCTCCGAGCGGTACTTCAGCGAGCGCTACCGAACGGCGTGGGGCGAGGGCCTCAACTGGGATGGCGAGGATGCCGGGCCGGTCCGCCAGTTCGTGATGGACAACGCCGCCGCCTGGATCGCGGAGTACCACATCGACGGGCTGCGGCTCGACGCGACGCACACGATGGCGGACGCATCCGATCCGAGCATCATTCGCGAGATCGCGGAGTGCGCGCGGGAGGTCGCCGCGCAGGCGGGACGTCGCGTCGTGATGATCGCGGAGGAAGGGCGCCACGAGATCCTGCGGACGCGTCCGGTCGAGGAGGGCGGCGACGGCCTCGACGCGATCTGGGCGGACGACTTCCACCACGAGACGCGCGTCGCGCTCACGAATGCGCATGAGAACTACTATGCCTGGTACGCCGGGACGACGAACGGGATCGCGCGTGCGATCAATCAGGGCCTCGTGCTGACGGATCGGCATCCGAAGTCGGCACCGATCGAGGAGCGTGATCCGGCCTCGGCGTTCATCTTCTGCATCCAGAACCACGATCAGGTGGGGAATCGTCCGTATGGCGATCGCCTGCATCACGAGGTCAATGCGAAGCGCTATGCCGTGGTCTCGACCCTGTTGCTGACCTCGCCGGAGACGCCGCTGCTCTTCATGGGGCAGGAATTCGCGGCGTCGACGCCGTTCCTCTACTTCACGGATCATCCGGAGGCGCTGGGCAGGCAGGTGACGGCCGGACGGCGTGAGGAGTTCTCCGGCTTCCGCGCATTCCACGATCCGTATCTGCGCGAGACCATCCCCGATCCGCAGGCGGAGTCGACCTTCCGTGCTTCGAAGCTGCATCTGCAGGAGCGTCTGCTGCACGCCGGGGTCTACGAGCTGTATCGCGAACTGTTGCGTCTGCGGCGGGATGATCCCGTGCTCTCGCAGCACGATCGCGCGCATACGCGGGCGTCGGCACCGTCCGCGCAGATCGTCGCGATCCATCGCTGGTGGGGCGCGGAGCAGCGCCTCGTGCTGGCGAATCTGGGGCATGCGATCGATCTGGAGATCGCTGGCGTGCTCGATCTCACGCTGATTCAACGCCGCGCGTGGACGTTGCGTCTGGCGACTTCGGAGCTACGTTTCGGTGGGACGGGCGAGATGCCGACCACCAGCGGGATCGGCACCGGACGCGTCGTGCATCTGCCGGCGCGCACTGCAGCCATCTGGAGTATCGCGGACTGATGCGCACGCCAAGGCGCCCCACCATGTGGTGGGGCGCTTTCCGGAGCTGCGTGACTAGCGATCGCGACCGAGCTGGCTCGTCGGCGTCTGCGTCACGCCGGAGGTTTCCGGGGTGGAGGGCGTACCCTCGATGGTGAGCCATCCGCGCTTGAGGGCGGTGACGACGGCCTGGGTGCGGTCGTTCACGGCCAGCTTGCGGAGGATCGACGTGACGTGGTTCTTCACGGTCTGTGCGCTGATGCCGAGCGCGTAGCCGATCTCGGCATTCGTGAGTCCCTCGCTGACCTTGCGCAGGATCTCGAGCTCGCGATCGGTCAACGGCATGAAGGCGTTCGTCAGCTCGACATCGCCGGAGGCGTTGACGCGGAACTGATCGAGCACGCGCGCCGCGACGTACGGCTTGCTGAGCAGCTGCTCGTTGATCACGTACTCGCCGCGGGCGGCACGGCGGGTCAGGTCGTGAAGCGTGTCCTCATTGACCTCATGCCCGCAGTACGCTGCTGCACCGGCGCGGATCGCGCCGAACAGCTCGTCGTCGTTCTCGTTCGCGGTAACCACGATGGTCGGCACCGCCGGGAAGCGGCGGCGAATCTCGGAGGCGAGCGTCAGCCCGGGCGCATCCGTGATCGTGGTGCCGACGAGCGCGACATCCGGCGATGTCTCGTCGAGCAGCTTGTAGGCGTCGTCGGTGGTCCCTGCCGTTCCGACCACCGTGATGCCATCACCGGCATCCAGCACGCCAGCCAGACCGCGGCGATAGATCGGCTCGCGCTCGATGACGGCGACACGTACCGTTTCACTCATGATATTCTGACTCCCTCACCAGGCGTACCCGAATGCCTTCACGCAGTCCCCGCGTGCACTCGTGGTGTCCCCCCAACAACTGATACCAACGAACTTCACACGGTTGATGCTGACGTGATGTCGCGAGTGACCATCCTTCCGCGAATCCGGGATTTACGCAGGAATGGGAGAGATGGATTCTCTCGAGCATTCTACTACGAATTCTCTACGGTTTAGGCCGCTTGTCCCATGCATCTCGCCGACCAAATGACGCACGATTTGTTGCTTGAGCATTTATACCATACGAATACCTAGGACGAATTACCTAGGACCGTAACGGCGATGACCTGATCGGGTGGTCCTGTGACCCTCTGTGCGCGGACACCATCCCTCCAGACGCGACAGGAGCCCGCCACTGGCGAGCTCCTGTGTTGCGTCTGGATGATGGCGAAGAGATCAGTGACCGTCGGGGTGCTTGCCGAGGCCGGCCGGCGAGTTCGACGAGCGCACGAGTCCGGTGATCGCGATCAGTGTCAGGATGTACGGCAGCGCGACGAGGAAGTCCGAGGAGATCGGGAAGCCCGAGGTGACCTGCGCCTGGATCTGTACCGCCTGCGCGGCGCCGAACAGGAGCGTCGCTCCGAGTGCTCCGAACGGCAGCCAGCCCCCGAAGATCACCGCGGCGAGCGCGATGAAGCCGCGACCGGCGGTCATGTCGAGCGTGAAGTAGGAGAGGTCGCCGATCGAGAGAAAGGCGCCGCCCATCCCGGCGAGCATCCCGCCCGCGATGACGGACGCGTAGCGCATGCGATTCACGTTGATGCCGACGCTCTCCGCCGCCTGCGGATGCTCGCCGGAGGCCATCACGTGCAGACCGGGTTTCGTGCGGAAGAGAAAGATGTGGACGACCGGCACCAGCAGGAACGCGATCGGCACCAGGAAGCTGATGCCGGAGGTCAGACGTGGCAGACGCTCGACCGAGGCGCTGCCCCCGGCCTGCCCCCAGACGACCTGCACGAGGAACGCGGTGAGTCCTCCCGCGATCAGGTTGATGGCGGTGCCAGCGACGATCTGGTTGGCGCGGAAGCGGATGCACCACACTGCGTGGATCGCGGCAGCGGCTCCCGCCGAGAAGATCGCGAGTAGCAGGCCGACCCACGGCGATCCCGACCAGTAGGTCCCTGCCACCGCGAAGAAGGCGCCGGTGAGCATCATGCCCTCCAGGCCGATGTTCGCGACACCCGATCGCTCCGACAGCAGGCCGCCGAGCGCCGTGTAGAGCAGCGGCGTCGTCATTCGCAGGATCGCGGTGAGCAGCGCGAGGGTGAAAAAGTCTCCCAACGTGGAATCCCTTCTGACGACGCGCTAGGCGGCGGCGGAGTCGGTGCGCGGCTTTGTGCCGGCCGCGGAGGCGGCACGGCGACGGAGCGCAGGCAGGTGATCGAAGACGGCGACGGCGGCGATCGCGAGGATGATGAGTCCTTGCAGCACGGAGATGATCTCCTTCGAGACGCCCGCTTCCGACTGCATGTTCGGCGCACCGGCGCTCAGGATGCCGAAGAGGAAGCCGGACAGGATCACGCCGAGCGGATTGTTCTGCCCGACGAGTCCGACCGCGATCGCGGTGTAGCCGTAGCCCGGCGGCACGGTGGTGTGGCGGTAGTTGAGCCCGAGTGCCTCACCCGCACCCGCGAGCCCGGCGAGTGCGCCGGAGATCGCCATCGCGATCATGATGGTCGCGCCCCACTTGATGCCACCGTACGAGGCCGCGCCCTGCGACAGGCCGACCGTGCGCACGCGGAAGCCGAACGTCGTCTTGTAGAGGACGATCCACAGGATCACGGCTGCGGCGATCGCGACGATGATCCCGGCGTGCATGCGCGTGCCATCCAGCAGACGCGGCAGCTTCGCGGCGTCGACGATGCGGTTCGTGGCCTGACGCTCCGGGTCGACGGGTAGCCAGGAGCTCTGCTTCTGCACGAGATAGGTGATGATGCGGAACGCGATGTAGTTCAGCATGATCGTCGAGATGACTTCGTGGGCCCCCGTCTTCGCGCGGAGGATGCCCGGAATCAGCCCCCAGATGCCACCGGCGACCGCGGCCGCGATCAGGCAGAGTGGCAGATAGAGCGCGGACGGCAGGCCGAGATCCCACGCACCAAGCAGCGCGGAGGCGAAGCCGCCCATCACGAGCTGCCCCTCGATGCCGATGTTGAACATGCCGGCGCGCGACGCGATCGCGAAGGCGAGGCCGCCGAGAATCAGCGGCGCGGAGTAGACGGTCGTCTCGCCGATGGCGCGCTTGTCCTCGAAGGCGCCGTTGAAGAGCGCGCGGTAGGCATCGATCGCATTGTTGCCGGCGAGCCGCATGACGATGCCGCCGACGATCAGCGCGAGCACGATCGCGATGACCGAGGCGAGCGCGCTCGTCAGCGCCTTACGCGTGCGTTGTGTCAGTTCGCTGCTCATCGCGCGATCGACCTCCCATGAACAGGCCCAGTTCGGTACGCGACACCTTGTCGCCATCGAACACGCCCACGATCTGCCCCTGATACAGCACGGCGATGCGGTCGCTCAGATCCATCACCTCGTCGAGATCGAACGAGAGGACGAGCACTGCCTTGTGCTGATCGCGTGCCTCGACGATCTGCCGGTGCACGAACTCGATCGCACCGACGTCGAGGCCGCGCGTCGGCTGGATGGCAAGCAGCACATCCGGATCGCGCTCCAGCTCGCGCGCGATGATCAGCTTCTGCTGGTTGCCACCCGAGAGCGAGCGCGCCGGCGTGGTGTCCGACGGGGCGCGCACATCGAACCGCGCCATCAGCGAACGCGTCAGTGCACGGATGCGCCCCTGCCGCACGAATCCGTTCCTTGCGAACGACCCGCGCTGCGTGTTGCCGAGCAGCACGTTCTCCCAGAGCGGGAAGTCGAGCACGAGGCCGCGATTGTGACGGTCCTCCGGGATGTAGGAGACCCCCGCCTCGCGGAACGCGGTCGCGTCGCCTCCGGAAATGTTCGTACCCTTGACACGAACCTCGCCGCTCTCCGGCGTGCGAAGTCCGGAGAGAACCTCGATCAGCTCGGTCTGCCCGTTGCCTTCGACGCCGCAGACGCCGAGGATCTCGCCACGCCGCAGGTTGAGCGACGCGACGTCGAGGGTCTTCTGTCCGTGCCCGCCGGTGACGACGACGTTCTGCAGCTCGACGATCGTCTCGCCCGGATGCGCGGGCGGACGCTCCACACGGAGCTGAACCTCGCGCCCGACCATCATCTCGGCGAGCTGATCGCCGGTGCTCTCGGCGGTGTTGACGGTGCCGATCGTCTTGCCGCGGCGGATCACCGTGACGCGGTCGCTGATCGCGGCAATCTCGCGCAGCTTGTGCGTGATGAAGATCACCGTCGTGCCGCCATCGCGCAGACGCTGCAGGATGCCGTACAGATCCTCGACTTCCTGTGGGGTGAGCAGCGCGGTCGGCTCGTCGAGGATGAGGATGCGGCTGCCCTGATAGAGCGCGCGCAGGATCTCGACGCGCTGCTGGAGGCCGACCGGAATGTCCGCGACCCGGGCGAGCGGATCGACGTTCAGCCCGTAGGCGTTCGCGATCTCGGCGACGCGCTTCGCGGCGGCGTCACGATCGAGCATGACGCTCGCGCCTTCCGTCCCGAGGATCACGTTCTCGGTGACGGTGAAGCGGGGGATGAGCATGAAGTGCTGATGAACCATCCCGAGGCCCGCCTCGACGGCGGCACGCGGCCCGGCAAAGTGGACGGGGGATCCGTTGATGCGGATCTCGCCCTCGTCCGGATGATGCAGGCCGAACAGGATGTTCATGAGCGTCGACTTGCCGGCGCCGTTCTCACCGAGCAGCGCGTGGATCTCCCCCTGGTAGACCTGGAGGGTGATGCCGTCGTTGGCGACAACACCGGGGAACCGTTTGACAATGTCGATCATTTCGACGGCAAGGGGACGCGATGCCGTCTCGGGGGATGTGATGGCTGGCGTGGCAGGTGAGATCTGCGGCACGGGATTCCTCGGGGTGGGGCGACGTCGCGGTGGGGCGCGGACGTCGAGGCATCCGGACCTGTCACGGACCGGATCGGCACGTGGCCGACCCGGTCCGTGGACGTGATCCGCTGGATTACGCGGCCGGGGAGGCCTCCGGCGACGCGGCCGGCAGATCGCTGACCGGGACCGGCGTGAAGGCGGCGAGCGTGTCGTCGTCGACCGGCGTCACGATCGTGCCATCGGCGATGGCGGCCTTGTAGGTCGCGACGATCGCGCGGTTCTCCTCGGAGACCGACTCGTGCAGCGCGATCAGATCGACCCCACCCTCGGCCACGCCGAGGTCCTGCACGCCGCCGGTGAACTCGTCGTTCAGCGTCTCCTCGACAAGGAGGAGGATCGCGGCGTCGATGCCCTTCTGGACGGCAGCGAGCTGATTGTCCGGGCCGAGGTGCGCCTGATCGGCGTCCGCGGAGATGACCCAGAAGCCGTCGCCCTTCTCCTTGGCGGCATCGAAGAGGCCGATGCCCGAGCGACCGGCGGCCTGCTGGAGGACGTCCGCGCCGTTGTTGAACTGCGCGAGCGCGAACTCCTTGCCCGTGGCCGGATCCTCGAAGCTGTCAACGTAGGCGATCTGGACCTCGATGTCCGGGTTGACGGACTTCGCACCGGCCACGAAGCCGACCTCGTAGCGGATCACCGGTGGGATGCGCTGACCACCGATGAAGCCGACCTTGCCCGTCTGCGTCGTCAGCGCGGCGAGCACGCCGGCGAGGAACGCACCCTGGTTTTCCTTGAAGGTGACCGAGGCGACGTTCTCGGCATCGACCGTGGAGTCGATGATCAGGAACTTGCTGTCCGGGTAGTCGGTCGCGACGGTGAGGAGATCCTCAGCGAGCAGGAAACCGATGGCCGCGGTGAGATCTGCATCCTCGGCGCCCTGCGTGAGGTTCGGCACGTAGTCGGCGGCCGTCTGGCTCTCGAGCACGCTGAGCTCGATGCCGAACTGCTCGACGGCACTGTCCGCGCCCTTCTTGGCCAGGTCGTTGAAGCTCTGATCGCCGATGCCGGCGGTGTCAGTCACGAGCGCGAGCGTGAAGTCCGATCCGTCCTGCGCGGCAACCGAGATGCGGCCGAGCATCGGTGCTGCGATGGCAGCGCCCGCGGTCGCGGCAACAAGCTTGCGTCGATCAATCCGGGAGTGCATCCAGGAAGTGTTGGCCATCGTGCCATTCTCCTTCACATGCGACGCTGCCATGTTGCGATGTCGTCGCGGTACGTTACCCTAGCCCCATCCTTGCCCGGGACAGTATCTGTTCCAGACCACAGGGAACCTTGGGATGGTACCAGTTTTCGCACAATCCCGGCGAGGACGATATGGCCCATGTGGTTGTGCACATGTTACAGAAAGACGATGGGCGATCAAGGAACATGGATCGTGGCATCCATGTCGGGATTGCGTGGGATCGGCGGTGATCGTGGTGGGGGAGTGACGGCGATGAACACGATGGTGGACCTGAAGCGCATTCTCGCCGTGCACCTGGACGCGATGCACGCGGCGCGGGCGATCGACGCGGAGGGCTTCACACGTCTCGCGAAGGCGCTCGCCGAGGCGGAGGTTCCCGATCCGGGCGTCGGCCCGCGGGCGATGCTGCCGACGCTGGTCCAGGCGATCGACAATGCGCTCCCTCCGATGTACCGCGATGTCGTGACGCTCGGCCTCACGACGACCGAGATCACGGCGACCATGATGCGCATGGCGTGGAGGCAGGGGGCGCTGACGTCGTTGCGCGAGCTGATCGCCGTGCGACGAGCCTGTCTCGAGGTCGCCGAGCTGCACGTCGCGACGCTGATGCCGGTGCGCGTACAGGGCGTCGTGGCGGTGCCGACGACGTTCGCGCACCTCTTGGGCGGGCTGATCGCCCCGCTCGCCTCGGCACAGACACGGATCGTGGCGGCATTCACGGAGATCAACCGCTCGCCGATGGGGGCGGGGGTGCTCGCTGGCGAGATCTTCGCCGGTGAGCGCCGACGGCAGGCGGATCTGCTCGGCTTCGACGCGTTGATCCCCCACACCCTCGTGGCGATCGCGGACGTCGAGGACTTCGTCGCGCTGATGACGGCGTGGCAGAGCGTCGTCGTCCCGTTGCGTCGCTTCCTTGAGGAGATCTCGGTCCTGACGATCGCGTATCCGGACGCAATCACGATCGCGGGGGACGAAGCGCGCGAGCCCGAGCCGTCGTACCCGATGCTGCGCCTTCCGACGCGCCTCGCGGACGTGATCGCGCAGCTCGGCGAGGCGGAGGATCTGTACGCCTCGTTCGGGGCCCGCATGCGATCGGTGCCGTACGTGCCGATCGGCTCAGCGGCCCATGCTGCCGATGCCGGCTATCTGGATCTGGGGCTCGCGACCGCGCAGGCGGTGATCGCGGATCTGACGATCAACCCGGCGATCCTTGCACATGCGGCGGGAGAGGGCTTCGCGACGAGCGCCGATCTCGCGCTCTTCCTGATCGAGGAGGAGCATCTGCGCCCGACCGACGCCCGGGCGATCGCGCGGATCGTCCTCGGGCGGCTCGGTGGCGAGGGGAACACGGTCAATGGCATCACGCAGGCAATGCTTGACGCGGCGGCGATGCTGACGATCGGGCGCGAGCTGAAAGTCGAGATGGAGCGTCTCGGTCGCTACCTCGCGCCGCGCCGCTTCCTCGAGCGCCGCGCGACGCCGGGATCGCCCGCGGCGGAGATGATGCGTGAGTGGATCGCCGCCGAGTACGCACGGCTCGAGGCAGACGAGGCGTGGTTGGACGCGCACGCCGCCGCGATCGCATCGAGGATCACGGCGCTGGATGCGCGCTTCTCACTCGCCGACTGAGCGCAGCCGATCGAGCGTGACGAGCGCGTTCATCGTGGCGTGGACGCGCCAGGCGTCGTTGTATGGCGATGGCCAGCCGCCATCGTCGGCGACCTCGGTGAGCAGGCGATCGGCCTCGCGTGCGATGACCTCGTCCGGGATGCGCGCGAGGATCTCGTCGCCGGCGAGCGCATGCTCGAAGAAGTGGCTGGCGTCATCGTACGGAGCGGTCGCGATGCGCGTGGCGATCGTATCGAGCCAGGCATCGCGATCCGGCAGATCGACGAACGGGACGTACTCGACATAGGGCAGCAGCGTGTAGAAATCCGCGTTCGCAATGGCGGCGTGATCTGCCTGGGCGTCGAAGAGCGCGCG
>Ga0164243_10001902_pt1 | contig 34995 bp, 39 predicted proteins | sample OricompcompostOP_FD_108781 | JGI IMG/M metagenome (GOLD analysis project Ga0164243, IMG submission 108781) | Organic Plus compost microbial communities from Emeryville, California, USA - Original compost - Organic plus compost (OP) | ecosystem: Engineered > Solid waste > Mixed feedstock >...
CAGGGCATGCGGCAGCGGCTCGCGATCGCGCAGGCCATGCTCGGCCTGCCGGAGCTGCTCGTGCTCGACGAACCGACCAACGGGCTCGACCCGCCCCAGATCCACCAGATGCGCGAGGTGCTGCAGCGCTACGCGGCCACCGGGCGCACGGTCGTGGTGTCCAGCCACCTGCTCGCCGAGGTCGAGCAGACGTGTACGCACGTGGTGGTGATGCACCGCGGCAAGCTGGTGGCCGCGGGCGAGGTCGCCGACATCGCCGCCGCCGGTGGCGAGGCGACGTTCCGGGTCGACCAGCCGGTGACTGCAGCCGAGGCGCTGCGCGCGATCGGCGGAGTGTCCGATGTGGACACCGACGGCGATCTGGTGCACGCCAACCTCGACGGGCTCCCCCGCGCCGACGCGGTCGCCGCGCTGGTGCGGGCCGGGGTCGCCGTCGAGCAGGCCGGGCCGCGGCGGCGGCTCGAAGACGCGTTCCTGAGGCTGGTGGGTGACGGTGAGTAAGCACGAGGCCGCGAACGCGGCGATCGACCACGGGGTGCACACCGATCCCGCGGCGCTGGACGAGCTGACCGAGGCGGCCCGGCACGAGCGCACCGAGGTCGGCACGGACGGTGCCGTCGCCGGGTACCGGCCGGGCCGCACCCTGCGGCTGGGCGTGGAACTGCGGCGGCAGCTGCGCCGTCGGCGGACCCAGCTCGTGCTCGGGTTCGTCGTGGTGCTGCCGTTCATCCTGGTGCTGGCGTTCGAGATCGGGCAGGCCAGCCCGAACCGGCGCTCCGGCGGATTCGTGGACCTGGCCACGGCGAGCGCACCGAACTTCGTCGTGCTGGCGCTGTTCGTGGCCGGCGGGTTCCTGTTGCCGACGATCGTGGCGTTGTTCTTCGGCGACACAATCGCCAGCGAGGCCTCGTGGTCGAGCCTGAAGTACCTGCTCGCGATACCCGTACCGCGGCACCGGGTGCTGCGGCAGAAGGCGATCGCGTCCGGGCTGCTGTCGGTGCTGGCACTGGTGCTGCTGCCCGTGGTGTCGCTCGTGGCCGGGCTGCTCTGGTACGGCGCCGGGGACGCGATCAGCCCGACCGGGGATTCGATCCCGTTCGGCAAGAGTCTCGTGGTGATCGTGCTGGCGACGGTGTTCGTGGTGATTCAGCTGGCCTGGGTGGCCGGCCTGGCGCTGTTGCTGAGCGTGTCCACCGACGCGCCGCTGGGCGCGGTGGGCGGCACGGTCCTGGTGGCGATCCTGTCGCAGATCCTGGACCAGATCACGGCGCTGGGCACGCTGCGCAACTACCTGCCGACGCACTACTCCTACGCGTGGATGGACCTGATCGCGACGGACATCGACTGGTCGCAGATCGCGGCCGGGGTGCTGTCCGCGGTGATCTACGGGACGGTGCTGACCTTGCTGGCGGCGCGGCGGTTCTCGACCAAGGACATCACGAGCTGACACACTGGCCACGTGACCGGGGTGCGAGTCGAGAAGGCCGGCGAGGTCGCGGTGCTGCGGATGACGCACGGCCGCGCCAACGCGCTGGACACCGGGCTGTGCCGGGAGCTCGTGGAGCGGCTCGACGAGGCAGGGTACGCGGGTCGGCGTGCGGTGGTGCTCACCGGTCAGGGTGGCATGTTCTCGGCGGGTGTGGACCTGGTGCGGGTACGCGACGGCGGGGCCCCGTACGTGCGGGAGTTCCTGCCCGCGTTGTCGGACGCGTTTCTGGCGTTGTTCGGGTTCGCGGGACCGGTCGTCGCGGCGGTCAACGGGCACGCGATCGCCGGTGGCGGCGTGCTGGCGGCGGCGTGCGACCGGCGGATCATGAACGCCTCGCACGGCCGGATCGGCTGGCCGGAGCTGACCGTCGGGGTGCCGTTTCCGTTGACGGCGCTGGAGATTCTGCGGTGCGCGTATGGCACGCACCGGCTGGCGGAGCTGACCGGGCTCGGGGAGTCCTATGTGGGCGATGAAGCCATGGCCATGGGCTTGGTGGATGACCTGGCGGCCCCGGAGGCGGTGGAGTCGCGGGCGATCGAGGTGGCGGCCCGGCTCGCGGCGGCACCGGCCGGTGCGTACGCGCACACGAAGGCCCAGATCCACCGCCCGTTCGACGAGCGCATCGGCGAACAGCGCGCCGCGGACGACGCGTATGTCGAGCAGATGTGGACGGACCCGGACACCCTTGCCCCGGTCGACGCCTACGTGCGGCGCACCTTGGGGCGGTCCGGGTAGGGATCGCCCGGCGGCGGCGACGTTCTTCGCTGGGGCAGGTCCGTCATCACTCGGCGGCGTCGTCGTTCTCCATGAGGCCGAAGATGTTGCCTTCGGTGTCGGTGCAGTACGCCAGCCAGCCCACCCCGGGAATCGCGGTCTTGTGCACCACCACCGTGCCCCCGGCCTGCTGGACCCGGCGCGTGGCGGCGTCGAGTGCGTCCACCTCGATCGTGGCCGGGAAGGCGTTCACCGGGGCGTTCTCGGTGGGTTCGGGCCCCTGCCTCGGCACCAGCCCGCCATCGATTCCCGGCCCGTCTCCGGTGGTGATGAGCCAGTACGGATTCGGCCCCCAGCGCTCGAAGGACCAGTCGAACACCGTCGCGTAGAACGTGATCGCCCGCTCGGGGTCGCTCGCGTGAATCTCGAAGTGAACCGGACGAGGCATCGCGCCTCCTCGGTGTGAGTGCTGGGAAAGGGAGGCCGCATTCTATCGCCCTCCTCGCGCCGCGCGCTCGCCCAATTGTTCGGGATGGGTGGCTGCGGTCCAGGCCGGGCCTACCGGCACCGCTCGGCTCCAGAGAAATCCAGAGAAAGAAGTGCCGGCTCACTTCGCCGGGCGCAGGCTGCCCCCTCCCTACTTCACGCCTGCGGCGTCCATGCCTCGTAGCTCCTTTTTCAGGTCCGCGATCTCGTCGCGGAGGCGGGCCGCCAGTTCGAACTGGAGGTCGCGGGCCGCTTGCATCATCTGATCCGTCATGGACTGGATCAGATCCGCCAGCTCCGCACGCGGCATCGTGGACACGTTGCGGTCCACCAGCACGCCCGAGCTGCGCTGCCCGCCACCCTGCTCGGGCTTCTTGCCGCGCGAGGAGTTCCTGCCCGAACCGCCGACGGCGACCTCCTCGGTGTCCTCCGCCTCGGTGTACACGCGGTCCAGGATGTCGGCGATCTTCTTGCGCAGCGGCTGCGGGTCGAGCCCGCGCTCCTCGTTGTACGCGATCTGCTTGGCACGGCGCCGGTTCGTCTCGTCGATGGCGTAGCGCATGGAGTCGGTGATCTTGTCGGCATACATGTGCACCTGGCCCGACACGTTGCGTGCCGCGCGGCCGATCGTCTGGATCAGCGACGTGCCGCTGCGCAGGAAGCCTTCCTTGTCCGCGTCCAAAATGGACACCAGCGACACCTCGGGCAGGTCGAGACCCTCACGCAGCAGGTTGATGCCCACCAGCACGTCGAAATCACCGGACCGCAGCTGCCGCAGCAACTCCACGCGCCGCAGCGTGTCCACCTCGGAGTGCAGGTACCGCACCCGGATCCCCAGCTCCAGCAGATAATCCGTGAGATCCTCGGCCATCTTCTTGGTCAGCGTGGTGACCAGCACCCGCTCGTCCTTCTCGGCCCGCTCGCGGATCTCGTGCACCAGATCGTCGATCTGCCCCTCGGTGGGCTTCACGACCACCTCGGGGTCGATCAGCCCGGTCGGCCGGATGACCTGCTCCACGAACTCGCCGCCGGTCTGCCCCATCTCGTACGGCCCCGGCGTCGCCGACAGATACACCGTCTGCCCGATCCGGTCGCTGAACTCCTCCCAGGTCAGCGGCCGGTTGTCCAGCGCGCTCGGCAGCCGGAACCCGTGCTCCACCAGCGTGCGCTTCCGCGACGCGTCACCCTCGTACATGCCACCGATCTGCGGCACCGTCACGTGCGACTCGTCGATGACCAGCAGGAAGTCCTCCGGGAAGTAGTCGAGCAGCGTCGCCGGCGCGGAACCCGCCTCGCGGCCGTCGATGTGCCGCGAGTAGTTCTCGATACCCGAACAGAACCCGACCTGCCGCATCATCTCGATGTCGTAACTGGTGCGCATGCGCAGCCGCTGCGCCTCCAGCAGCTTGCCCTGCTTCTCCAGCCTGGCCAGCTGCTCCTCCAGCTCGGCCTCGATGCCCCGGATCGCCTTCTCCATCCGCTCCGGCCCCGCGACGTAGTGCGTGGCCGGGAAGATCCGCACCTCCTCGACCTCGCGCACGATCTCGCCGGTGAGCGGGTGCAGGTAGTACAGCTTGTCGATCTCGTCGCCGAAGAACTCGACGCGGATCGCCAGCTCCTCGTACGCCGGAATAATCTCGACCGTGTCCCCGCGCACCCGGAAGGTGCCGCGCGCGAAGGCCAGGTCGTTGCGGGTGTACTGGACGTCGACCAGCGCGCGCAGGAACGTGTCCCGGTCGACCTCGGCGCCGACCTCCAGTTTGCTGGACCGGTCGAGGTAGGACTGCGGGGTGCCGAGGCCGTAGATGCAGGACACCGACGCGACCACGATGACGTCCCGCCTGGACAGCAGGTTCGACGTGGCGGAGTGCCGCAGCCGCTCGACGTCGTCGTTGATCGACGAGTCCTTCTCGATGTAGGTGTCGGTCTGCGGGACGTAGGCCTCCGGCTGGTAATAATCGTAGTAGCTGACGAAGTACTCGACCGCGTTGTGCGGGAAGAACTCGCGCAGCTCGTTGGCCAGCTGGGCCGCCAGCGTCTTGTTCGGCGCCATCACCAGCGTCGGCCGCTGCACCCGCTCGATCAGCCACGCCGTGGTGGCCGACTTGCCGGTGCCGGTGGCCCCGAGCAGGACGACGTCCTTCTCCCCCGCGGCGAGCCTGCGCTCGAGCTCGTCGATGGCCGCCGGCTGGTCACCGGCGGGCGAGTAGTCGCTGACGACCTCGAACCGGCCGCCGCTGCGCGGGATGTCGGAGACGGGCCGGAAGTCGGACTGCGCGAGTACTGGGTGTTCGGTTGCGAAGGCCACGGCTCCAGGGTAGGACCACCCACCGACAATTTCCGGCGGGCGGTCGCGCTCAGTCCAGCCAGCGGTACTCGCGGCGGGACGAGCGGGCCAGGCAGACCTCGCACGGCATACCGCTCACCCCGGCCAGCACCTCGGCCTGCTCGGGGCGGATCAGCTCGCCGCACAGGGCCGTGAGCTGGGCGGGAATCGGTCCATCCTCGGGAATCGGGACGATGTGGCTGACGCGTTTGCACTCACCCACCACACCGCGGCGCAGGCGGATCACCGCCACCAGTTCGGCCGTCCCGGCGTGGACCAGATTCCCCATGACCAGGAGAGTAAACCGGAATAATCGCGGACGCTTCGTGCCAACGGCCCAATGATCACCCGTCCAGCTGGTCCGGCTGGCCGAAAGTGCCAGCGTCGCGGCCTTGAACAGCCGTCAATCGTGACGCTCGAAGGGGTGAACGTCACGGAGTAGGTCGATCACCGGAGTGCCGCGCTGGGCGAGCTTGCGCGCGTACTCCATCGCCGCGGCGGGCGCCTCGACCCGGCCCGGGTCGATACAGTGCCGGAGGATCTGCGACGCGGTGTCGAGATTCTGGTGCGGCGGTCGTTTTCGGGGCGCGAAACCGCGAAGATGTCCGCATGACAGACATCCATCCCCCGAAGATCGAGATCTTCGATGTCGCCGCCCGTACCAACACCGATCCGAAGGGGATAGTGCGCGAGGTCGAGGAGTACCGCGTCGAACCGTTCGGGCTCTACCTCGCGCGCCCCGCGCCCGGCCGCGCGCAGTTCCACTATCTCGAATCGTGGCTGCTGCCCGGCCTCGGCCTGCGGCTGACCGATTTCTGGTTCTCCCAGGGACACGAACGCGACCAGGACTTCTACCTCGACGTGGTGTCCGTCGAAACTTCCGGCACGACCTGGCGTTCCACCGACTGGTATCTCGACATCGTGGTCCGCGAGGGGCGCGGGCTCGACGTGCTGGACACCGACGAGCTGATCGCCGCGGCGTCGGCCGGCCTGATCAGCGGCGAGGACGCCGAACGCGCACTGGAGATCACCTACGGCTGTGTCCAGGGCCTGGCCGCGCACGGCTACAAGATGCGCGACTGGCTGTCCACAATGGACATCGAGCTGACCTGGCGCAGGCACTGAGCGCTGCTAGGGCGTCCAGCCGGTGGCCACGGCCCAGTCCTCCGCCCGGCGGAACGCCTCGTTGACCCACGCCTGCTTCTCCTGCGCGTAGGGCAGGACCGTGCCGTCGCCGGCGTGGGCGTCCGCGAGCTTGCGCTTCACCTCGGCGTAGGCGTCCCGCTCGGCCGGGTTCGCCCGCAGCCACGCGGCGAACAGCAGCGCGAGGCGCCACGCCGGCGTCTCCTGCGAGCGGACGTGCAGGTTGACCGGGCGCGCGGGATCGGCGCCGACGTGGACACGCTTGTCCCACCTGGCATCCGTGTCGCCCGGCGGATCGTCCCACCAGTCCCCGTCCGCCCGGACGAAACCCGCGTCGGAGAGGGCGTCCGCGAACCCGTCTGCGACGTCCACAGTGGACACCGTGAGCTGGAGGTCCAGCACGTCCTTGGCGGGCAGCCCCGGCACGGACGTGGAGCCGATGTGATCCACGCGCAGCGCCTTGTCCCCCACCGCGAGCCGGATCCGCGCCAGCGCGCGGGCGGCTTGCGCCGGCCACGCGTCGTCGTAGGGCACGATCTTCGGCGACATCGGCGCGCGCGGGCGGCGCAGCCGGACGTTCGCCTCGAACGGCACCAGCCGGTCCGCCCACAGCCGGTCGAGCTGGGCCAGCACGACGTCCGGGCTGCCCCCGTTGTCGAGCCACACGTCGGCGGCGGCGCGACGGCTCGCCTCGTCGGCCTGGGCGGCGATGCGGGCGCGGGCGTCGGACTCGGCGAGGCCGCGCAGCTCCACCAGCCGCTGGATCCGTGTCTCGACGGGCGCGTCGACCACCAGCACCAGGTGATACATCGCGCCCATATTGCCCTCGACCAGCAGCGGCACGTCGTGCACGACGATCGCGTCCGGCGCGGCCGCCGCCATCAGCTCGGCCGTGCGGGCCCCGATGAGCGGATGGAGGATGCCGTTGAGCCGACGCCGGGACGCTTCGTCGGCGAACGCCTTGGCGGCGAGCGCGGGACGGTCGAGTGTGCCTTCGGCGGTGCGGATGTCCGGTCCGAAGGCCTCGACCAGCCGGGCCAGTCCCTCGGTGCCGGGTTCGACCACCTCGCGCGCGATCTTGTCGGCGTCGATCAGCACCGCCCCGTGCTCGGCGAGCCGCGCCGCCACCGTCGACTTGCCCGCGCCGATTCCCCCGGTGAGCCCCACTCGCAGCATGGGTGCATTCAACCAGCCGCCGATCCGGCGGGCGGGCACCAGTGGGTCGCGTCACCACTCTTGCGGACCGTAATTAAACCGAGACGGGGGACACGCCGACCCGGATACCCGGCTTCGGCGCCTCCGTTGCGTACCGTTCGCGTCGGAAAGTCGCCCACACGGAGGAACGATGCCAGCGAGCAAGCACGTCGGGAGGCACCGGCTCGGAACGCCGGGGCTGGTGCACTGCGTCCTGCATCGACCGGTGGCGACCGCACTCGAGGAGTACCGGCGCAACTGGCTCACGGCGCTGCTCGTCCCGGCGAAGCACAGCCTCGCGGGTCTGCGCCGCCGCGCCAGGGCGGCCGCCAGCGAACGCGCCTGGATCCCGGCCACCACCTGAGCGCGGCTCGCGTCAGTTCACGCAGTCGGTCAGGGTGGTGCCGGTGGCGGCGGGGACGACGGAGGGCTCCGTGGTGGGCGGGGTGCTGGCCTGCCCCGCCGGCTCCGCCGCGGCGTACGGCCGCACCGAGGAAGGGGCCGACGACGTCGGCGGTGTCTTGCCCAGCAGGGTCTGGATGAAGGCCTGAACCTGGTCCTTGTCCACCTTCACCGCGACCCCGTCCGAAGCTGTCTGCAGGCTCAGCGACTGCACCGGGATCGTCGCGAAGGTCAGGCCGGCCGAGCTCAGCGAGCGCATCCGCTTGGCGAAGTCGAGCAGGTTCCAGCCCTGGTCGATGGTCACCGCCTGCTGCACGGCCGTGATCAGGTTGCCGAGTTTGACCGGATTGGCCAGCGTGCCGGCATCGAGCAGGACCTTCGCCGCACTGGACAGGAACGCCTGCTGCCGCGCGATGCGGTCGAGATCGCTCGTGAGCCCGTGCCGTTGCCGGACGAAGGCCAGCGCCTGCGCGCCCGACAGTGTCTGCCGCCCCGCCGGGAAGTCCGCGCCCGAGTAACTGTCGTGCGTCGCCTGCTTGAGGCACACCGGTACCCCACCGACCGCGAGGCTCAGCGTGTAGAAACCGACGAGGTTGACCGCCGCGTAGTGATTGATCGTCAGGCCGGTGAACTGCTCGACGGTCTTGATCGCCGTGCGCGCGCCCGCCTCGTCCGACCGGCGCTCGAGTTCGGCGCCCGTGACACCTTCGGCCGACAGCTGCGCCCTGGCCTCGTTCTTGCCGTACGTGTACGCCGAGTTGATCTTGTGCTTGCCGTTGCCGCCCGCGATGTCGACGTAGGAGTCACGCGGGATGGAGATCGCCGTGGCCTCCCCGCCGCCAGCGGGAATGTGCACGACGATCATGGTGTCGGTCGTGTCCCCGCCGTCGCTTTCGTCTCCGGCGTGCAACTGGTCGAGAATGTTCTGCGGCAACGGATTACCTTGCGCGTCGGTGCGCGAGTCGATGCCCACCAGCAGGATGTTCTGCTCGCCGGCGTTGACATCCGACGTCGGCAGCTGCGCCGAGGGTTCGATCACGTCGGCGGTGGCGAGCCCGGTGGTCAGCCGGTTGAGCTGAGTCCACGCGTAACCCGTCCCGCTGAGAACCAGCAACGACACCAGCCCGACGGCCGAGTACGCGACGGGCTTCCAGCGCACCACAACCCTTTCTGATCCACCGAACCGGTGAAATCCATCATCCACGTGTTTGCTGACAGTTTCCTGTGAATACGCGTTACGGGGATGTGAGCTTTCGATCACCGGTGTGGATAGAGCGCGGCGGGACGCCGTCACGGGCAGGCTGGGCGGCCCGCCGCGCTCGCGCCGAGCGGCACCCGAGGGGGAGGGCGAGCACCGGCCGGCTGGTTTCGGTGGCGCATCCCCAGCATGCGCCCCGAACCGACGCCGCGGACCGGTAGACCTACGGAGTCGGCTACGTAGTTAGACGGCGCTGCCCCGGTGTTCGGCCAGCCATGCGGCGATCTCCGCACCCGCGGTGAAGCCCAGTTTGGCCAGGATGTTCTCGACGTGCGTTTCGGCGGTGCGCTGCGCGATGACGAGCCGCGCCGCGATCGCCCTGTTGCTCAGCCCTTCCGCGACGAGTTCGGCGATCTCGCGTTCGCGGCGGGTCAGGCCACCGGGCGAACCGCGCCGCTCGACCGGCCGTGGTTTACCGGCTTTTTCCGCCAGTGCGAAAGAAATCGACTCCTCCAGGCCGGCGTTCGCGGCCGCGTCGAACGCCGCCTGGTACGCCTGCGCCCCGATGGCCGTGCGGGCACGATCGGCGCATTCGTCGTTGAATGCCTGGTACGAATGGGTTTCCGCGACGCGGGCGCCACTGAGCCGCCACACGGTGTGCGCCGCGCCGAGCAGCCCGGCCGCCCGTTCGTGCTGTCCCGTCGCGACCGCGCACCAGGCGAGCGCGCCGATCGCGAACGCGAGATGCGTGCGGTCGCACAACCGCATCCCGATCGACTCGCGCAGCAGCGCGGTCGCACGCTGGTGATCACCGGCCCGCCAGGCGTGGATCGCGACCGCCCACAGCGCATAGCTTCTCGACCATTCGGCGCGACGGCGCACGCTCAGGGAAAGCGCTTCCTCGGCGTATCCCGCACCGCCGGGGTCCGCCAGGAAGAACGTCACCGAGGACAGCAGCACCAGCGTGTTGAAGGCCTGCGGTTCGTCACCGGCGCGGCGATACGTGGCCAGTGCGTGCTCCAGCAACGTCCGCCCGCCCGTGGCATCCCCGGTGTAGTAGCGCAACAGGCCACGGCTCTGGTCGTGCGCGGCGCGCAGCAGATCGTCGTCGAACTGTTCGGCCAGCGCCGCCAGCTCGTCCAGCAACTCCCCCGCCGCGGCCACCTCACCGAGCTGTGCGGACATGAACGCGCACACCCCGAGCGCACGCGCGCGGGCCGGCGTGGCCTCGGTGTCGAGCGCGAGCGCCCGCGTGAGCCAGTAATGGCCTTCGAGCAGGAGACCGCCCGCGTACCAGAAGTTCCACAATGCGGCGGCGATCTCGGTGGCATGCCGTACCTTCGCCGGGTCGTGCACGCAGTGTTCCAGCGCGCCCCGCACGATCGCGTGCTCGCGGCGCAGCCGGTGAATCCAGTCCAGCTGCGCCGGCCCGAACGACTCCGCGTGGTAGCGCTCCGCGAGCGCCTCGCAGTACTCGACGTGCCGGGCGCGAACTTCCGGTTCCCGGCCCGATTCGGCGAGTTTGAGCTGCCCGTACTCGCGCACGGTCTCCAGCATCCGGTACCACGCGGTGCGCCCGAAGGTGCCGTCCCGCCTGGTCAGCACCGATTTGTCCACCAGCGCGGCGATGAGGTCCAGCACATCGTCGGGCACGACCCCGTCGATCGCGCACACGGTTTCCGCCGCGTCGAGGTCGAAACCGCCCGGTAGCACGGAAACCGCCCGCCACACCGCCTGTTCCTGCGGCGTGCACAGCTCGTAGCTCCAGCCGACCGTGGCCTCCAGCGTCTGCTGCCGGGGCAGCGCCGTGCGGCTGCCGCCGGTGAGCAGCCGGAACCGGTTGTCCAGGCGCCGCAGCACCTGGTCGAGCGAGAGCACCCGCAGCCGCACCGCGGCGAGCTCGATCGCCAGCGGCACCCCGTCGAGGCGGCGGCACAGCCGGACGACGTCGTCCCGGTTGCCCGCGTCCACCGCGAACCCGGGCAGCACGGCGGCCGCGCGGTCGGCGAACAACTCGACCGATTCGGCATGCGCCGGTGCCTGCCCTTCGCCGTCCCCCGGCACCGAAAGCGGTGGCACGGTCAGGATCTGCTCGCCGTCGGCACGCAGGATCTGCCTGCTGGTGACCAGGATCCGCACGCCGTGCGCGGCCGAGAGCAGTTTCGCGGCCAGCACGGCGCACGCGTGCAGCACGTGCTCGCAGTTGTCGAGGATGAGCAGCAACCGCTTGTCCTCGAGATGCTCCGCGAGCGCGGCCACCGTCGCGGTGCTGCCGTCGGGCAGGCCGAGCGCGGTGGCGATGGTGGCCGGCAGCATCGCCGGCTCGCGGAGTTCGGCCAGCGGCACGAACCAGACGCCGTCCGGGAACGCGCGGCGCATGCTCGACGCGGCGCGAACGGCCAGCCGCGTCTTGCCGACCCCGCCCATTCCGGTGAGCGTGACAAGACGCGACTGCGCCAGCAGCCGTTTGGTTTCGGCCAGCTCACGACGCCTGCCGACGAAGCTCGTCAGCTCGGCCGGCAGGCTACCGCTGGGTCTGGGCGGTTCGGGCACGTGAAAAGTCTATGCCGCTTTCATCCCGCCGTCGCCAATTGTCAAGCGGAAAGTAACCGAGTGAACTCGCCGAGAAACCGGATCAGTTGGGAATTGACCAATTCCGGATGTTCCAGCGGAAAGGCGTGGCCCGCGCCCGGCACCACCACGTATTCCGCGTGCGGCATGGCGTTGACGATGTCCTCGCTGTCCCGGCAGGGCGTGATGAGATCGTATTCGCCCGCCATGACCAGGCAGTCGACATCCTGCAATGCGGTGAGCGCGGCCCGATTGTCGTGATACCGGAACTGCGGGAAGAAATCGACGAGCACTTCCGGCGACACCGATTCGATCAATCCGGCAAGGAAATCCACGACGGCCGGTGCGACCTCGGACGCGAACGCGTGCCTCGGTACCAGCAAACGCAGCAGATCGCGGACGGGCGCGATCCGGGACAGTGCGGACAGCCGGCACAACGCCGACAGCGCCCACGGTGCGACCCGGTGCATCGCGTCCATCCCGCGCGAGGGCAGACCGAGATCGGCGGTGACCGGACCCGCGCTGGTGCCCAGCAGCGCGACCCCGGCGATGACGTCGCCGAACAGATCGGGCCGCTGCTCGGCCAGCGCCATGATGGCCATGCCGCCCATCGAGTGGCCCACCAGCACGACCGGCCCGGTGGTGCTGGTCTGCTCCAGCACGGCCAGCAGGTCGCGGCCGAGCTGGTCGATCGTGGCGTGCGCGGCGGGACCGCGTTCCGACCGCCCGTGCCCACGCTGGTCCCACACCACGACGCGCGCCAGGCGCGCCAGTTCCGCACGCTGGAAGCACCAGCTCTCGCCGCTCAGCGCGTAACCGTGACACAACACGACGGTGACCGGCGCGCGCCGGTCACCGTCCACCTCGGCGTGCAGCACGACGCCGTCGTCGGCGAGAACCGTCCACTGCTGCCCTCGTGGCTGCCCCGCCGCGACGACCGGACTGGGCGCCGGCGTGCCACCGACGAGACCGCAGGTGGCGACGCGAGCCGCCGACCGGGCCAGGAATGCGGTGGCGGCGAGGCCCAGGTTGAGGGCTCGCATGCGGATCCTCCTTGATCCAGGTACGGACCTTTCCGGTCTCCGAGGATCGCCCACGAAGGACAGCGGGCGGCACCGGGAAAGTACGTAAGCCGCTACCGAACCGCAACGGGCAACGGCACGGGTTCCTCCAGCACGCCCGCGGTGCTGTAGCAACGAACCGCGCTCCCCTTTCACAACGCGATCCACAGCCTGCCGGCGAGCATGTCCACCCAGCGAAGGCTGGGCCAGTCCGCGCACCAGACTGGGCCTTACCCGTGCGCGGCGAGCGGTCCGGTGAGCTGGTCCACTGTGGACCTCATTCGGCCGCCAGTTCGCGCACGTTGTCGATGGTGGTCTCGATGAGCCGCCGCATCGACCGTTCCGCCGCCGTGGGCTTGCGCCCGCGCACCGCGGTCAGCACCGCCTGGTGCATCGGCAGCGCCGTGGCCAGCCCGCCCGGCGCGTGCGCGCTGACCTCGAGACCGTGGTACAGGCTCGTTTCCAGCAGCCTGCCGAGCTGTTCGATCAGCTGATTGCCGCTGGCGCGCAGCAGCACGAGATGGAACTCCAGATCGGCCTCGACGAACGCCTCCTCGCGCTCGGGCAGGTCCGGCGCGTACTCCGCCATCCCCCGGTAAGCGCTTTCCAGCTCGGTGATCTGCTCCTCGCTCGCGCGGCCGGCCGCGAGCCGCGCCGCGCCCGGCTCGACCATCAGCCGCAGCTCCAGCAGATCGGTGACGAAGTCCGTGCGCCCCAGCCTGCCGTACCAGCTGAGCACGTCGCGGTCCATGAGGTTCCACATCTCGCGCGGCAGCACCCGCGTGCCCAGCCGCGGCCTCGGCTCCACCAGCCCCTTCGCCGCGAGGGCCTTGACCGCCTCGCGGACACCGCCACGGCTTACAGTGAGCTGCGCGGCGAGGTCGGCCTCGTTGGGCAGCTGGCTGCCGCCGGGCAGCTCGCCCGACACGATGCGAAGGCCGAGCCACTCCACGACCCGGCCGTGGATCGTGCGGTGCCGGCCGAGTGGCCCCTCCTTCGTCATACTCATGGAGTAATGATCGAATCATTGGTCAATAAAGTCAACGGAACCACGGCCGCCCACGACGGGCACACCGACGCGGCGCACTGTGCTCGCCGCCGGTGCGGCGGGACTGGCGACGGCCGGTCTCGGCTCGACGGCGGCGGCCGCACAACCCGCTGTCAGCAAGGAATATTTCAGGCAGGCCGGCGGCAAGGCCCTGTCCCGGTACAGCTTGGGCAGCACGGCACCGGACAGCCGCGGGCGGCCGGCCAATGTCGTGCTCGGCTTTCCCACGCTCGCCGACTACCTTGCGAAGAACAGTCCCGCCGAGGGCGGCGGTGTCCACTTCGGCGCGCTGATCGGCCGGTACGCCAACCGGATCGCCAAGGGCCAGTTCACTGTGGACGGTCAGAGCTACCGGGTGGCGGTCAACAACAACGGCACCGGCCTGCACGGTGGCCTGTCCGGTTTGGACGACAAGGTCCGGGATGTCACGGAGCCGGCGAACGGCCTGCGGCTGAGCCTGGGCTCGGCGTGAGCTGATCAAGCCCTGGCGGGCGTCGCCCAGTAGGAAGCCATCAGCTCGGTGGACCAGGAGGGCTGCACGACGGGTTCCCGCGGGCCGAACTCCGCCATGTAGGGCTTGATGTCCAGCACCGGGCTGCCGTCGATGGCGTCCAGCGCACGGACTTTGATGGTCAGCCCGTCGACGCTGAGCAGGCGGCAGCACGTCACCCCGATGCGATTCGGCCGGTTCTTGGCGCGCTGCGCGAAAATCCCGACCGACGGCCAGTCCTGGTTGCCCCGGGGCCGGCGCGCGGAACGCTGCACCTGGTCCTGCGTGACCCGGTCGAACACGTACACGATCTCGACGTGGGAGAAGTCCTCCAGTCCCTGCAAGGCCGCCGGTTCGAACAGGGCCCCGTCGAGTTCGACGAGTGATGTCACCGAGCCCCAGTCGTCGTCGACCGGCTCTGACCTCGGGGACCGGACGTAGCCGATCGGATGCAAGATCATGCCCTTAGTGTGCCTCATGCCGCGCGGGCGCGCGCACGGTATGAGGCAGGATGGCGGTATGGATCACGCTGAGGAGTTCGCCGCGGGCTGGGTGAAGGCCTGGAACGAGCACGATCTGGACGCCCTGCTCGCGCATTTCGCCGAGCACGTCACGTTCACTTCCCCCGTGGCGGCGCGGCTGCTCGACGGTTCCGACGGGGTGGTGCGCGGGAAGGCCGCGCTGCGGGCGTACTGGGAAGAGGGGTTGCGGCGCATGCCCGACCTGCGTTTCGACATCGTCGGGACGTACGTGGGCGTCAACACCCTCGTCATCAACTACCGCAACCAGAACGGCGGACTGGTGAACGAGGTGCTGACCTTCGACGGGCCGCTCGTTGTCGAGGGACACGGGACCTACCTTCCGGCTTAGCGACCGACCCGGCGCGCGACGATTCCCGCGCCGAGGATGAGTACGAGACCGGCGACCGCCCAGCGGCGCTTCACTTCGGTCGGTGTCGCCTTGGCTCCCGACCGGGCCCCGGCCTTCGGACTCGACGGCGACGTCGAGCGGCGGGTCGGGGGTTTCTGGTGGGAGGGCGTGACCGCCGGTGGCGGGACGGCGATCGGGGCGGGGGCCGGGGTCACCGGCGGCGCAGGTGGTGGCGGGGGCGCCGCCGCGGCCGGGCGTGGCGCGGGTTCGCGTGGCGGTGATACGGGCGGCGGTGCGGGTGATGGCGGTCGCGCCGTGCTCGGCGGCGATGGCACGGATGGCGGCGGCACAGGCGGTTCCGGCGATGGCGGCGGTGAAGTCGGTGGTGGCGTGGGGGCAGGTGGCTCCGTGGGGGGCGGCGCGGGTTGCGGTGCCGGGGTCGGTGGTGATGTCGTGGGAGGTGGTGGCGGAACCGGGCGGGCACCAAGGCATCCCGCCATGTCCGTGTCCTGCACGGCGGGTCCGCTCGACAGTTCCGTGTACGACATGCCCCGCACGACGCGGTAGGTGCGGCTCCGGCCGCCGGTGGCATTCGCCGTGACATAGAGATCGCCGCCGGACAGTGCCACTCCCCCGTAGGCGCGGCTCCATGGCAGGCGCGGGCCCGGGACCACACGCACCCAACCCGTGCGTGGGTCGATACTCACCACATCGCCGCCGGCCACACCGTAGAGCTTGCCATCCGACGGGTCGAGATCGAAGTCGTCCACCGCGGCCGCCAGACTCCACGGGCGCAAGGTCAGCGCCGAGGTCAACCGCGAACTGGGGACGTCTATTGTGTACAAAACCCCGTATCTCTTGACGTACCAGACGTTTCCCGATATCGCGCCGGCCGTCATGTGCCCCAGGTCATGCCTTCCCCACCATCGCGGCGGGCCCAGGTCCGTGGTCCGACCGCGACGGTCGAGCGTCACGACGTGGCCCGCATCGCTCATGGCGTACGCGAGATCCCGCCGGGCCGAGTAGCCGAGTGCGTTGAGCCGGTAGCCCACCTGGCCCAGTGGGGTGGAGGCCATCGCCGGGAGCTGCACTCGGTCCACTGTGGACAAACCAGCACCACTCGTCACGCGCAGGGCAACGCACGACGACGCGGCCGCGGCCGGTGCGGTGAACAGGGTGCTCCCCACGAGCACGAGCGCAGCACAGGCGCCACGAAGCAACACGGCTCAGCTCAGCCTGCCGATCACCTGGCTGAACGCGTCCGGCCCGACCTTCGCGCCGCCGGCGAACGGGTTCTGCAGCTGGTAGATCGCGAACAACAGCAGCGTCGTGGTGGCGGCCAGCGTGGACACGATGATGATGTGCGTGATCTGCTTGGTCCCGCCGAACAGGTTCGGCAACAGCACGAAGATCAGGCTTCCGACGATCAGCACGAACCACACGACCAGTCCGACATTGTTGTCCCGCACGGCGTTCAATCGCGCCTGCCGCTGCTCGTAGATCGTCATCAGCTGGTCGGCCGCCTCGGTCTTCTCGCCCGTCAGCCAGTCGTCGTCGCCGGGAATCCCGGCGCCGTCGAGCATCGCGCGCATCTCGTTGAGCTGACTCCAGCCCTGGTCCGACACCGCGCCGCCGACCCGCAGCGCGGGCCATTCGACCCAGACGACGGTGTCGGCGTAGTCCCTGGCCAGCCGCGGCAGCTCACTCTTGGCCGGCTCCGGCAGGGACCGCGCCGCCCACGCGACCCCGACCAGCGCCTGGGTCTCCTGGTAGGACTCGTCCCGCACCGTGCTCGCCGCGTCGAACAGCGAGATCAGCACGAACGCGACCACGACCGCATGCAGCCCGCCGACGATGGTGAACGCCTGACCGGCGGCGTCGTTGTTGTCCATCCGCCCCTCGTCGAGCCCGTAGCGTCTGACCAGATAGGCGATCACCGCTGCGCCGACCACGGCCGCGACAACCCAGATCGAACCGGTCAGGTACACGCTCATGGGACTCCTTTACCGGCGGGGAATACGCACACGTTAATCAACCGCACAGCACCGGACAAGATCACATTTTGCCTTTCATTCGAGCGGCAGCCGATTTCCCGCGAACTCTCACTTATTCAGCCCACCTCGATTCCCCGGAGCTATTTCCGCACGCCATTTCGGGCAGCCGATTGGCGCGCCAGGGTCCGGTACTGCTCCACCCGGGACCCGGCAAGGGAATGGACGTCACGATCCGTGTTCGCCAGTGCTGCGTCGCGACTCGAAATGCCTGTAGCACAAGGATTTTCCGCGACGCCAGCCCATCGACCAGCCCGATCGTCCCAATACCTGGAGGGATTGGGTCCGTTCGGAGCAGCGCCGCGACCGCTCCGCCGAACCGCATGGAGGCGGCTCACACCGTCGGGCCGGGGCTCACTGCTCGCCCCGGGTGATCGGTAATCCGCCGGTTCTACTCTCCGTCCTACCGACTGGCGCGAATGGCTATTTCCGGCGGTCCCATTTGCCCGGCCGCCACGGACGAGTGACTGTACGGCCCACAACCCCGGTGCTACGGTCGAATTCGCCCCGTGAAATTGGGCGTCTCCGATTCCACACGCTGAATCCTGAAATAACCATGGATGGGTGGTTTTTGCCGTGACAGTGACCGAATCCGCCGAACCCGGCGTCGAGGACACCCCGCAGCAGAGCCTGAGCACCGCGGCCGCGCGGAACCTGGCGACCACGACCAAGTCCGTCCCGCAGATGCAGAGCATCACGTCGCGGTGGCTGCTGCGCGTGCTGCCCTGGGTGCAGGCGGCCGGTGGTGCGTACCGGGTCAACCGCCGGCTCAGCTACACCGTCGGCGACGGGCGGGTGACCTTCGTCAGCACCGGCTCCGACGTCCGGGTCATCCCCGCGGAACTCGGCGAACTGCCGCTGCTTCGCGGATTCGAGGACAACGAGGTGCTCTCCGCCCTCGCCGAACGCTACGAACAGCACACCTACGAGCCCGGCGACGTGATCGTCGAGTTCGGGCACCAGTCCGACCAGTCCTTCCTCATCGCGCACGGCAAGGTCAGCAAGATCGGCCCCGGCCAGTACGGCGACCAGACCACGCTCGGCGTGCTCGCGGGCGGTGATCACTTCGGCGACGAGACGCTCGTGGATCCGCAGAGCATCTGGGAATACACGGTCAAAGCGGTCACGCCGTGCACCGTGCTCTCGCTACCGCAGCACGCCTTCGACGACGTCTATGCCCAGTCCGAGGCGCTGCGCGCGCACGTCACCGCGTTCCAGTCCGGACTCCAGGCGCCCCGCAACGAACACGGCGAGGCGAACATCGAGGTCACCGCCGGCCACTCCGGCGAGCCCGACATTCCCAGCACGTTCGTCGACTACGAGATGTCGCCGCGCGAGTACGAGCTGAGCGTCGCGCAGACCGTGCTGCGCGTGCACACCCGCGTCGCCGACCTCTACAACCAGCCGATGAACCAGGTCGAGCAGCAGCTGCGGCTGACCATCGAGGCGCTGCGGGAACGCCAGGAGAACGAGATCGTCAACAACCCCGAGTTCGGGCTGCTGCACAACGCCGACGTCAGCCAGCGCATCCACACCCGCACCGGCCCGCCGACCCCGGACGATCTCGACGAGCTGCTGGCGGCGGTCTGGAAGGAGCCGACGGTGTTTCTCGCGCATCCGCGCGCGATCGCCGCGTTCGGCCGGGAATGCAGCGCCCGCGGCGTCTACCCGGTGAGCATCGACTACCTCGGCCACCAGGTGCCGTCGTGGCGGGGTATCCCGATCCTGCCGTGCAACAAGATCGGCGTGTCCGAGACCCGCACCAGCTCGATCATGCTGATGCGCACCGGCGAGCAGAACCAGGGCGTCGTCGGCCTGCACCAGACCGGTCTGCCCGACGAGTACCAGCCGGGTCTTTCCGTGCGGTTCATGGGAATCAACGACAAGGCGATCATGTCCTACCTCGTCTCGGCCTACTACTCGGCGGCGGTGCTGGTGCCCGACGCGCTGGCGATACTGGAGAACGTCGAGATCGGCCGGTGACCGTCGGTGCGGCCGAACCCGGAGCACGAGCACGCGTCGCGGTATGCCGCCGCGTGGGCGGCGGAGCTGGGTCTGCCCGTCTCCCCCGGTCACGCCCGCTCGTGTGCGGACCGGCATCCCGCCGCGGGACGCCGTGAGCTGGCCGTGGTCACCTGCTGGCACACGTGGCTGTCCTTTGTGGACCACCATTTCCCGGACGGCTGCCGCGGGCTGCCCGCCGGGGAACGGAAGGCGCGGCGGATGGCCACGTTCATGCCGGTGCACGGCGGTCCGGCGGCGGAACCGGCGGGCCCGGCCGAGGCCGGACTCGCCGATCTGTGGGCCCGCACCGTGCCGGGACGCTCGCCGGCGTGGCGGTCGCGGCTGGCCGAGGCCGTGACGCGACTGCTCATGGAGTCGTTGTGGCGCCTGGTGATCGGCTACCGGTACCCGCTGCGGAGCCCGGCCTGGTCGGCCGCACTGATCGAGTACACCACCGGGGCCGAGGTGCCCGCCGAGTCCGTCGGCCTGCTCAACCGGCGGTTCGCCGACTGCGTGTATCTCGCCGACGAGGGCGCCGGCCAAGCACTGGAGGCGCGGCTGCGCGAGTTCGACTCGCTCACGCTCGTCCAGCTTCCCGCGCTCACCGGCGACGAACGCGTGCTGCGGTACGCGAGCGGGCTGCGCGACTGGCTCCGGGCCGGCCGGCGCGCAGCGGTCCCAGCCAACCCGACCTTCCACTGATTGGTGGTTTCCTCGTGACGGTAACGGAAGTCCAGGCGACGGCGCGGCTGAGCCTGTCCACCTCGGCCGCGCGCAAGCTGTCGACCACGACCAAGACCGTGCCGCAGAGCCGCGGCATCACCTCGCGCTGGCTGCTGCGGCAGCTGCCGTGGGTGGAGACCACCGCGGGCACCTACCGCGTGAACCGCAGGCTGACCTACGCGGCGGGCGAGGGGCGCGCCGCGTTCTACAGCACGGGCGACGAGGTGCGGGTGGTGCCCGACAGTCTTGCCGAGCTGCCACTGTTCCGCGGTTTCACGGACTCCGCCGCGCTGGCCGCCGTCGCGGACCGGATGGTGTCCCGTGAGTACCGGCCCGGTGAGGTGCTCGCGGAGGCCGGAAGTCCCACCGAGGCGGGGCTGCTCATCGCGCACGGCAAGGTGAGCAAGACCGGCGCCGGCGCGTACGGCGAGCAGACGACGCTCGGCGTGCTGGCCGACGGCGACTACCTCGGGCAGCAGGTACTCGCGGAATCGCCGGAGCCGTGGTCCTATTCGCTGCGGGCACTCACCCCGGTCACCGTGCTGACGCTCGGCCGCGAGGATCTGCGGGGGTTGCTGGCGGAGTCGGAATCGCTGCGGGCGCACGTCTCGTGGCTCAGGTCCACAATGGAGCTTTCGCAGAACAAGCACGGTGAGGCGACCATCGAGCTGACCTCGGGGCACTGCGGTGAGCCCGAGCTCTCCCCGACCTTTGTGGACTACGAACTCGCGCCGCGCGAGTACGAACTGTCCGTCGCGCAGACGATCCTGCGCGTGCACACCCGGGTCGCGGATCTGTTCAACGAGCCGATGGACCAGGTCGAGCAGCAGCTGCGGCTGACCGTGGAGGCGTTGCGGGAACGGCAGGAAAGCGATCTGGTCAACAATCCGGGATACGGGCTGCTGCACAACGCCGATGTCCGCCAGCGGATCCAGACCCGCGGCGGGCCGCCGACCCCGGACGATATGGACGAACTGCTGTCCCGCCGCCGCAAGACGGAGTTCTTCCTCGCCCACCCGAGGGCCATCGCCGCGTTCGGCCGCGAATGCAGCGCCCGCGGCATCGTGCAACAAACCGCGGAGGTCGAGGGAAAGCCCTTTCCCGCCTGGCGCGGCACGCCGATCCTGCCCTGCGACAAGATCCCCGTGACGGGCACGGGGACTACGTCGATCATGGCGATGCGCACCGGTGAGCGCGCCCAGGGCGTGGTCGGGCTGCGCCAGAGTGGCATTCCCGATGAGCTCGAACCGAGCCTGAACGCGAGATTCATGGGCATCACGGAAAAAGGCCTGCTGTCCTATCTGGTCACCGCGTACTACTCGGTCGCGGTGCTGGTCCCCGACGCACTGGGCGTACTGGAGAACGTGGAGATCGGACGATGACGGATGTGATCGCGGGAACCCGCACCGCGCACGAGATCCTGGCGTGGGGCAAGACCGTCGTGGAGCCGGAGCTGCGCGCGGCGGCCGGGCAGCTGCCGCCGTCGATGCGGCCCATCGCGTGGCACCACTTCGGCTGGGCGGACGGCGCGGGCAGTGGCAAGGCGCTGCGCCCGGTGCTGACGCTGCTGAGCGCGCGGGCCGTCGGTGCCAGGCCGGAGGCAGCGCTGCCGGGGGCCGTCGCCGTGGAGCTGGTGCACAACTTCTCGCTCGTGCACGACGACGTGATGGACGGGGATGGGACGCGGCGGCACCGCGCGACGGTGTGGCGGGTGTTCGGGTCCGGTCCCGCGATCCTCGCCGGGGACGCGATGCTCGCGCTCGCGGCGCGGCTGCTCTCCGGCGCGCCGGGCCAGCTGCACGCGCTGATGACAGCGGTGCTGGAGCTGATCGAGGGGCAGAGCGCGGATCTCGAATTCGAGGACCGGGACGAGGTCGCGGTGGCCGAATGCCGTGCGATGGCGGCGGGCAAGACCGGCGCGCTGCTCGGGTGCGCGTGCGCGCTCGGCGCACTCGCCGGTGGCGCGGATCCCGGCCGGCTGAGCCATCTGCGCTGTTTCGGCGCGGAGCTCGGGCTGGCGTTCCAGTTCGTCGACGATCTGCTGGGTATCTGGGGCGAACCGGCCGTGACCGGCAAACCGGTGTTCTCGGATCTGCGCAACCGCAAGAAAACCCTGCCCGTCGTGGCGGCGCTGGCCAGTGACACCGACGCCGGTCGTGAGCTGGCCACGTTGTATCGCGGCGAACTGTCCGGAACGCAGCTGGCCCGCGCTGCCGAACTCGTTGATCTCGCGGGCGGGCGCGCGTGGGCGCAGGCGTGCGCGGACGAGCTGATGGCGCGGGCACTGCGGCACCTGCGGGCGGCGGATCCCGAACCGGGAGCGCGCGCCGAACTCGAAACGCTGGCCAGGTTCGTGGCACGCCGGGATCGTTGAGGGAGCTCGAAAAGTGTTCACCGCAGCGCAAAGCATTCTCGCCGCCAACAACCGCGGCGGGCCAGACCCCGGCGAGGTGCTGGTCGCCGACAACCTCGTCTGGTCCGACCGGCCCTCCATCAGCTGCCCGGCCGCGCCACTGCTGGCCGGTGAGCTCGCCCGCCGCGGCGTCCGCCCGGCACGCGGACGCCTGCCTGTCGAGGCCTCCGACACGGTGACGTTGCGCGGCGTTTTTCCCGCTGGCGGCCGCGAGGCCGGGCTCGGGGTGGCCGTGACCGGCTCCCCAGCACTCACCGAACAGGTCTGCGCAGCGATGGCCGCCTGCCTGGCCGTCACCGGCCCCGCGCGCAAGGTGCTGCTCGCCGCGCCGCGCTCGTTCTGCGCGGGCGTGGAGCGCGCGATCGAGATCGTGGAACGGCTGCTCGCCCGGCGCGGCGGGCCGATCTTCGTCCGTAAGCAGATCGTGCACAACGCGCACGTCGTCGCCGACCTGGAGGACCGCGGCGCGGTGTTCGTGGACGAGCTGGACGAGGTGCCCCGCGGCGCGACGGTGGTGTTCTCGGCGCACGGGGTCTCCCCCGCGGTCCGGGACCACGCGGCGCGGCGGCGGCTCGACGTGATCGACGCGACCTGCCCGCTGGTGACGAAGGTGCACGCGGAGGCGAAACGGTTCGCCGGGCAGGGCCACACCGTCCTGCTCATCGGGCATGCCGGGCACGAGGAGGTGGAGGGCACGCTGGGCGAGGCACCCGCGCGCACGCTGCTGGTGCAGTCGCCGGAGGAGGCCCGGACCGTGCGCGTGCCCGATCCGCGCCAGGTGTCCTATCTGACCCAGACCACGCTCAGTGTCGACGAGACCGCCGAGGTGGTGCGTGTGCTGCGGCAACGGTTCCCGGCGCTGCGAGGCCCGGCCTCGGACGACATCTGCTACGCGACCACCAACCGGCAGGACGCGCTGCGGGGCATCGCGGCGGCCTCGGACCTGGTTCTCGTCGTGGGCTCACGGAACTCGTCCAACTCGGTGCGGCTGGTGGAACTGGCGCGCCGGGAAGGCACCCCGGCGCATCTCATCGACGACGCCGCCGGCATCCGGCCCGAGTGGCTCGCCGACGCGCGAACCATCGGGCTGACCGCGGGCGCGTCCGCACCACCGCGCCTGGTCAACGCCGTGATCGCGGCGCTGGGCGGGCTCGGCCCGCTGTCGGTCGAGGAACGGGAGACAACTCGCGAAACTGTTCACTTCACGTTGCCCCGGAAGCTCCGCCGCTGAGCGCTAGTGTGCCCGCATGGACGCGATGACGGAGGTCAGCTCGGAAGCGGAGCTGCGGACGCTGATCGGCGAACCGCTGCCACGGGTGCGGGACAAGGAACGCGGCTCACTGCACGAGATCCACAAGCGATGGCTGGCCAGCTCCCCGTTCTGCATGATCGCCACGGCGGACGCGGAGGGCGCCTGCGACGCGTCCCCGAAGGGCGATCCGCCGGGCTTCACGCTCGTGCTGGACGACACGACCATCGCCATCCCCGAACGGCCGGGCAACCGCCGCGCCGACGGATTCCACAACATCCTGCTCAACCCGCATGTGGGGCTGAACTACTTCGTGCCGGGCCGGGGCGACACGCTGCGCATCAACGGGCGTGCCCGGCTCATCTCGGACGCGCCGTTCTTCGACGTCATGACGGTCAAGGGGCACCGGCCCGTGCTGGCGGTGCTGGTGGAGATCGAGCAGGTGTTCTTCCACTGCGCCAAGGCATTCCTGCGGTCGAAGCTGTGGGAACCGCAGACGTGGCAGCCGGATTCGGTGCCCTCACGGGCCCGGATCGCGCAAGCACTGGAGCGGCCAGAGGATTCGCTGGAGGAACTGGAGCGGTATTACGGGCCGGAGTACGCGGCCAAGCTCTACGGCTGAGATTCCGCGGGCTCGAGGACGACCACGGCGGTCTCGCCCGGCCGGCGGGAGGCGTAGGAGTCGAGATGTTTGTCGTACTTCCGCCACCGGTCCCACAGCCGTGCCCGCTCGGCACCGGTGGCGGCGCGGCCGCGGACACCGCGCCGGCTCCCGGCGAGTTCGACGGTGGTCTCGGGGTGGGCCTGCAGGTTCAGCCACCATGCGGGCTCGGGCTTGTCCCAGCCGTTCATGGCGAGCGTGACCAGGTTGGGCCCGTCCTCGAAGTATCCCAGGATCACGCTGTGCTCCCGCCCGGTGCGGCGGCCGACGGTGCTCAGGCGCATCATGCCCCATTTGCCGGGTCCCGGCCGGCGGAGCCCGGCGCGCCCGCGCGTAACACGGTAGAGGGCGCGGTGGACCTTCCACGCCAGGCGGATGAACCATCGGGGCGGAAGTGGCGCTCGTTCACGTTGCCCTGGCATGAGACCTCCAGCACGGCCTTGTCCGGCCGACCGTAGTGGCCGGCCGGACGGCCGCGACAGGGTCTGTAGTCCCTAACGCTGTCCCTGGTCCACGTCGGGATCGTCGTCGGCGGGCGGTTCCGGGTCGCGCCATTCCTCGGCGCGGCTCGGGCCGTTGCCCCGCAACGTGCCCTGCAGTTCCTGCTTGAGCTGCTCGTCCTCGCGCGGACTGTGCTTCTCGCTACCGCGGTGCATCAACGGCCTCCCTTGAGCGGATCGTGACCCAGCGACATCAGCCGGTGCCGCCAGTTCTCCTGGCCCGCCGTCGGCTCCAGATCGTCGCGCCGCTCGGCGTGCACCCGGTCGACCACCTTGCGCATCACGCGCTCGTCGTCGCTGGTCAGGTCGCCGCGGCGTTTCTGCAGGATCTCCAGCACATGCCTGCCGGTCTTCGGGCCGGCCTGGTCCGGCAGTTCCTCGGTCGTCTCCTCGGCCGAGCGAATCCGCAGCCACTCACTGAGCTCGCGGGAGGACATGTTGACCACGCGGTGGAACTCCTCCCACAGTTCGGTGTCCACGGGCATCCGGGTCACCTCCCGGCGAACTTACGGATGAGCACGATCGCGAGCACGACGGCTCCCACCGCGGCACCGGTGGACAGCGCCACCCGTTGCGTCGTCTGCGCGGTGGTCTTCATCTTCTTCGCCAGCGCCTCGGCGGTCTCCCCGAGCTCCTGGCGCGTCAGCTCCACGTCCAGACGTGCTTCCTCGGCGTCGTAAGGGAAAGTCTCGCGCTTCTCAGGCATGACCGTGTCCCCCTCGGACCGCTCGCACGTCCTTCTTGACTCCGGCGGCGGCCTCCTCGGGCACCGGCGGTGCCGCCGAGGACAGCTGCTTACGGCCTGCCATTCCCGCGATCCCGCCGATCACCAGCAGCGCGGCGCCGATCAGCAACGCGGACAGCCAGGCGGGCACGACCAGCGCCAGCGCGAGGACCGCGGCGGCGATCAGGGTGGCGCCGCCGAACAACGCGATGAGGCCGGCGGCCCCGGCCATCCCCGCACCGATCCCGGCGTGCCTGCCCTTCTCCTTCAGCTCGGAAGTGGCCAGCCGCAGCTCGTCACGCACCAGTCGGCGCATCTGCTCCGAGGCGTCCTGGACCAGCTGCGCGACCGAGCGATCCTCGACCGCGGTGGATCCACGGACCTCTTCAGTCATCGTCGTCACCTCCGGGCTCCGGCTACCCGGGGGCGGGACGGGCTAACCGTCGTGAATGTCGGCGCCGGGCGCCGCTTTCTCCGACAGCGTGGCGCGCGCCTCCTCGTGCGGCACCGGTTTTCCGGTGAGCGTGATGTGGCCTTCGCCGTGCAGCCGCTCCACCAGATGCGGGTAGTGCAGTTCGAATGCGGGCCGTTCCGAGCGGATCCTGGGCAGTTCCAGGAAGTTGTGCCGCGGCGGCGGGCAGGTGGTCGCCCATTCCAGTGAATTGCCGAACCCCCATGGATCGTCCACTTCGACCCGGTCCCCGAACCGGTAACTCTTCACCACGTTGTAGACGAACGGCAGCATCGACGCCCCGAGGATGAACGCGCCGATCGTGGAAACCGTGTTCAGTACGGTGAATCCGTCGGAGGGCAGGTAGTCGGCGTAGCGGCGTGGCATGCCCTCGTCGCCGAGCCAGTGCTGCACCAGGAACGTGGTGTGAAAGCCGATGAACGTGGTCCAGAAATGCAGTTTGCCCAGCGATTCGTCGAGCATCCGGCCGGTCATCTTGGGGAACCAGAAGTACACCCCGGCGAAGGTGGCGAACACGATCGTGCCGAACAGCACGTAGTGGAAATGCGCCACCACGAAATAGGAGTCGGTGATGTGGAAATCCAGCGGCGGGGCGGCCAGGATCACCCCGGTCAGCCCGCCGAGCAGGAACGTGACCATGAACCCGACCGACCACAACATCGGGGTCTCGAAACTGATCCGCCCCTTCCACATGGTGCCGATCCAGTTGAAGAACTTGATCCCGGTCGGCACCGCGATGAGGAAGGTCAGGAACGAGAAGAACGGCAGCAGCACGGCACCGGTCGCGAACATGTGATGCGCCCACACCGCGAACGACAGCGCCGTGATGCCCAGTGTCGCGAACACCATCAGCCGGTAACCGAACAACGGCTTGCGGCTGAACACGGGCACGATTTCGGTGATGATCCCGAAATACGGCAACGCGATGATGTAGACCTCGGGATGGCCGAAGAACCAGAACAGGTGCTGCCACAGGATCGCGCCGCCGTTCTGCGGATCGAGCAGATGCGCCCCGATGATGCGGTCCGCGCCCAGTGCGAACAGCCCGGCGGTCAGGATCGGGAACACCGCGAGCACCAGCACGCTGGTGAACAGGATGTTCCAGGTGAAGATCGGCATCCGCCACATCGTCATACCGGGACAGCGCAGCGTGACGATGGTCGTCAGCATGTTCACCGCGCCGAGAATGGTGCCGAGACCGGACACGATCAGCCCGAAGATCCACAGATTGCCGCCCATACCGGGCGAATGCATACCGTCCGACAGCGGGGTGTACGCCGTCCACCCGAAGTCCGCCGCGCCGCCCGGCGTGGCGAACGAGGACAGCACGATGAGCCCGCCGAAGAGGAACAGCCAGTAGGAGAACGCGTTGAGCCGCGGGAACGCCACGTCCGGGGACCCGATCTGCAACGGCAGCACCAGGTTGGCGAAGGCGAACACGTTCGGCGTGGCGTAGAGCAGCAGCATGATCGTGCCGTGCATGGTGAACAGCTGGTTGTACTGCTCGTTGGACAGGAACTGCAGGCCCGGATGGCCCAGCTCGCCCCGCATCAGCAGCGCCAGCGCCCCGCCGACCATGAAGAAGCCCAGCGAAGTGAACAGGTAGAGCAGGCCGATGACCTTGTGGTCGGTCGTGCGTGCGAGACCGACCAGCGCGCGGCCCTTGCGGTGCCGTGCCGGAAGGTCGTACCGGTTGCCCAGGACAATGGGACGGGCCCGCAACTCTGTCATCCCGCATCCTCGCCTTCGTCGCACACTGCGTAACCCGGCGTACCCACTCTCCTCCCCCGGGAAAAGTGAATCAAGCCCCTAATCCGTAAGTGGCGAACGCGCTGCGGATGACGGGCTGCGCGACGTTGCGAACGCGGACCCCGCCGGGTGTCACGCCCTGTTCGCAGCCGAAATGCGCGTGGCCGTGAATCGCCAGGTCGGTGCCCGATTCGTCGATCACCTCGCCCAGCTGGTAACAGCCGAGAAACGGGTAGATCTCCGGTGGCTCACCGCGCAGGGTTTCCGGGATCGGCGAGTAGTGGGTGAGCGCGATGCGGATGCCGGTGTCGAGTCCGGCGAGCGCGTTCCGCAATGCCTCGGATCGCTCGATCGTGTGACTGACGAATGCCTTCATCTCGCGTTCGCCGAAATTGCTCGCGCATTTACCGGCGAAACCGCCACCGAATCCCTTCACACCCGCGATGCCGAGCCGCTCCCCGCCGACGTCGATCGTCGTGGCCGTGCCCTCGAGCATCGTGATTCCGTGATCTTCCAACAGCTTCGCGATGTCGTCGCCGAGGTCGCTGTGGTGGTCGTGGTTGCCGAGCACCCCGACGACGGGCACGTCGAGGCCACCGAACTCCTCGGCCGCCACCCGCGCCTCGTCGAGTGCGCCGTGCCGGGTCAGGTCGCCGGCCAGCAGCAGCACGTCGGCGTGGCCGGAGAGGTTGTCGAGCGCGGGCCGGAGCCTGCCCCTGGCATCCTCGCCGAGGTGCACGTCCCCGACCGCGGCGACGCGGATCACCGCAGCTCCTCCCTCCGTGCCGGCTCGCGGGTGTCGGCCACCCGCACGTCGTTGTGCACCACCACCTCCGGCGCCACCTCGCGCAGGACGCGTTCCAGATCGGCCCTGCGGTTCTCGGTGGTGACCTCGCCGGAAAGGTAGACGTCGTCGCCCCGGACGTTGACCCGGATGCCGAGTTCCGCCGTGCGCGAATCCTCGGCCAGGGCACGCCGCACGTGGGCGACGCGGTACTGGGTTTCTTCCGTCATGCGCGCACCTCCGTCACGGACAGCGCGTTCACCAGCTGTAGAAATGCCTGTGCGTAAGGCGAATCGGCCGTCTGGCCGGCCACGTCGTCCCAGCGGACCTGCTCGCGCAGGTCGCGTGCGATGTGCAGGAGCGGCGTGAAATCGCAGCGATGTGCGTCGAGCACCAGGAGCTTGTCGACCAGCAGATCCGTCGCGTCGATCACCGGTGCCCGCGCGGGACCGATGCGCATCGTCTCGGCGCGGCCGAGCAATGCGGTCATGTCCGTCCGGTGGTTCGGCCGGAACACCAGATCGACGAGCACATCGCCGTCGTAGACCTTGAGCAGCCAGTCCTCCGGCGGATCCTCGGGACGCATCCCCGTCTCGGCGAGCGCGCGCTGGGCAGAGCGTGCGTCCTGCTCGTGGACGAAGACGTCGACGTCGTGGTCCGAGGGCGGCCCGCCGCGCGCGTAAACGGCGCAGCCACCCGCGACCGCGAACTCGACGCGGCGGTCGGCGAGCGTGTTGACCACCTTGGTCAGGGTCCGCAGCAACGCCTGCTCGTCCATCTTGCCCGGATACCCCAGCCCGTGCGGCACAAACACCGGGGGTCCGTTGTGGACTCCCGCGCCGCGGGGGTTTCCGCGCCCCGTGTGGGGGTATGTGCCGGTTCGTCACGAGAAATTTGAGACGGGGGAAGGAAAACGGATGCACAGCCGCGCCGAGCTCACCCTGGCGCGATCGCCGGAGGCGGCGCGCCGGGCCCGCCGGTTCGTCGACCAGGTCTGTGCGGACTGGCGGTTCACGGCACTGACCGGGGACGCCGAGACCATCGCGAACGAACTCGTGGAGAACACGTTGCGGCACACCGGTTGCCGGCCGTTGCTGAGGATGGAACGGCGGCCGGACGGCATGCTGGTGTCGGTGTCGGACGACAGCCCGGAGCGCGCCTACGTGAGACAGGGTGACGAACACGGTGGGTTCGGCATAATGATGGTGTCGAAAACGGCGGCCGAATGGGGCTGCACACCGGCTCCCACCGGCGGAAAGACCGTGTGGGCCAGACTGGAGACAACGTCGCCTTGTCAATGACCGGGGGCGTCCGTACCGTCGGAGACATGAGCGGTTGATTCTGACAGCCGTGCCGGAACGCATCCAACAGATCGGAAGCATCGTGCTTACACGAAGCGACGTGCGGATCGAGACCGAAGACCGGCAAGACGGCATCCAGCTGGCACGCACCTCAGGTGAGCTGGACGTTCTGGGGGCCCCTGTGCTGCGTGACTACCTCGACGACCGGATCGGCACCGAGGGCCGGTTCGTGCTGGACCTCGACGAGGTCACGTTCCTCGGCTCCGCCGGACTCCAGGTACTCCTGCGCACCAGCCAGACCGCGCACGACAAACGACTCGGCTGGGCGCTGGTGGGCAACCCACGCCCGGTGGCGAGGCCCCTGGAGGTGACCGGCCTGGCCCGGCAACTGCCGCTGCGGCCCACCGTGCCCGAGGCGATCCTCAGCCTGACGGCGGAGAAGTCCCTGGCGTACGCCCGGTAAGGAGCTACGGCTCGGCGGTGCGACAGCGGACGTTGGACGGCGCGAGTCGCGGTTTCCCTGCGCCCGAGTTGGGCTTTCGGTGCGAGCGAGTGGAGCTTTCGGTGCGAGCGAGTGGGGCCTTGGACGCTCGCGAGGGAGCGAACCAGGCCGGAACCGGGGCCGGGTCGCGCTCAAGGCCGAACTCGGGCACGCGGAACGACAGACTCGGGCACGCGGAAGGGGAGACTCGGGCGCGCGGAAGGATAGACTCGGGCGCGCGGAAGCGCCGAGAATTCCCCTACCGGCGCCGAGAACGCTCCTACCGGCCCGCGAGAAGGGCCTCCGCCCTGGCCAGCACCCAGTCCTCGCCTATGCGCAGCAAACCCGGGTCCGGTTCGTCGCTGAAGGCCGGGCCTTCCTGGCCCGACCACAGCACGGCGTGGCGGTGCGCGGTGCCCGGCGGCGGGCCCCACCGCCATGGCGGCACCGGCCCGAACACCAGCACCGACGGCGTCCCGTACGCCGTGGCGAGGTGCCCGACGCCGGTGTCGCCACACAGCACCAGCGCGGCGTCCGCGATCAGGGCCGCCAGCTCGGGCACGCCCGTCCGGCCCGCGAGCACCTCCCCACCGACGGCCTCGGCCAGTTCCCGTTCTCCCGCGTTGCCGGTCACGACCACGCGGTGTCCCTGTTTCTCCAGCGCCCCGGCCACTTTCGCGTAGCGTTCGACCGGCCAGCGCCGTGCGCCGTAAGCCGCGCCGGGGTGTAGCACCACCGCACCCGGCGCGGGGCTCGGCACGTGTGGCCTGGCCAGCGCGAGGTCGCGCGGGTCGGCCGGGATGCCGTAGTAGCCGAGGAGATCGCACCAGCGCCGCACCTCGTGCACGTCGGTGCGCCAGCGCGGGCCGTCGATCGCCGGATAGTCGTGGTGCGCGTGCGTCAACAAGCGAGCCGGCCGGGTCGCCCGCAAATCGGCGATGCTCTGCGGCCCGCTGCCGTGCAGGTTGACCGCGACCGGCGGAGGTTCGTGCCGCCAGTGCAGCTCGCCGAGCCCGCCGGTGGGCAGCACCTCGTCCACCGCGCCGGTCAGCTGGACCAGCTCGCGCAGGCCCGCGGGCGCGGCCAGAGTGATCCTGGCGCCGGGAAACGCCGCCCGCAACGCGCGCAGCGCCGGCACCGACACCAGCAGATCCCCCATGCCCAGCGCCCGCAGCACGAGGACGCGGCTCACGGCCAGGAGCCCTCCTCGGCATGCGCGACGACCAGTTCCCGCACCTCGCACCCGGCCGGCTGGGACAGCGCGAACAACACCGCCGCGGCGACATTCTCCGGATGGTTCAGTTTCGCCCCGGGCGGCGGTTTGTACTGCTCGTCGCGGCTGTCGAAGAACGCCGTGTGCATCCCGCCCGGCACCAGCATCGTCACGCCGATCTCACCGGCGGTCTCGGCGGCCAGCGCCCTGGTGAACCCGACGACGCCCCATTTCGAGGCGCAGTAGGCGGTGGCGTCCGGGACGGCCTTGATGCCCAGCGTCGAGGACACCGTGACGACCTGGCCGTGAGATCGCTTCAGGTAGGGCAGCGCGGCCCGCACGACCGCGGTGGTGCCGAACAGGTTCACCTTGACCACGCGCTCCCAGTCCTGAGTGGACACCTGGTCGAACTTGCCCGGTGTGTCGATACCGGCGGCGGTGAACACGGCGTCCAGACCGCCCGCGGTTTCCGCCAGTTCGGCGACCCCGCGCTCGGTGGCCTCGGTGTCGGTCAGGTCGACCGGCACGTACGGCACGCCGGCGGTGGGGCTGTCCTTGTCCAGCACCAGCGGTTTCCCGCCGGCCTTCGCGACGGCGTCGACGGTGGCCGCGCCCAGCCCGGACGCGCCGCCGGTGATCAGTACCTTGCCTGGACTATCCATTGTGGACCCCCTCCAGAATCCTCGTCGTCGAGTAGCCCTCGACGGTAGCTACCAGCACGATCTCGCCGCCGTGCCGCCGAACCACGGCGGCCTCGGGCAGCTCGGCCTCGATGTAGTCGCCGCCCTTGACCCACACGTCGGGCGCGAGCCGGTCCAGCAGCGGCGCGGGTGAGGCCTCGTCGAACACGGCGACCATGTCCACGGCCTCGAGCGCTTCGAGCACCCGCTTGCGGCCCACCGCCGGCGTCACCGGGCGGGACGGGCCCTTGAGCGCACGCACCGAGGAGTCGGAGTTCAGGCACACCACGAGCGCGTCGCCGAGTGAGCGTGCCTGTTCGAGCAGCTTGACGTGCCCCGGATGCAGCAGGTCGAAGCAGCCGCCGGTGGCGACGAGACGCCCGCCACGGCGGCGGACCCTGGCAGCGAAGGAAAAGACGTCCGTCGCCGCCTCGGGCTCGGTTTCGGCGGCCGGCCGCGACACCGCGGTTGCCGCGCCCGCCGCGACGAACCGCGCCGCCGACTCGACGGCGGTGCCCACGGCGTCCGCGAGGGACGCGCCCTCGAACAGGGCGGCCGCGACGGCACTGGCGAACCGGTCCCCCGCGCCGCAGGTGTCCGGCCGGACGCTCGCGGGGACGCGGGCCGCGTCCGGCACCGGGATCGTGGTGGTGCGCGCTTCCGTGGCCAGCACCGCGCCGCGGGAACCGGTGGTCACGGCAACCGGAGAGGCCCACTTCTCGCGCAGGATGGCCGCCAGGTCGTCCGGAGTCCCGCCTTCCCCGGCGAACTTCGCCGCCTCACTCTCGTTGGGTGTCACCAGCCGCGCGCCGGAAACCGGGTCGCCACCACGCGGATGCGGATCCCACACCACGGGCGCGCGTGCCTCCGCCAGCAGCCGCCGGATCTCCGGATGCGCCACGACACCCCGGCCGTAGTCCGCGACCAGGATCGTGGAAGCGTTACGCAGCAACGAAATCACGCGCTCGGGCAGCGGGTCCTGGCGAGCGCGGCCACCGCCGTGATCGAGGCGCACCACGGACTGGCCGCCGGCGCGGATCCTGGTCTTGCGCGGGGTCTCGCCCTCCAGCGGCAGTACGCACAGACCCACTTCGCCGGCCAGCAGTCCGGCGACGCGGTCGCCGCTTTCGTCCGCGCCGAGCGCGGTTATCAGTACGACATCGCGCGCGGACCGCGCCGCGAGCAACGCGGCCAGTCCGGCGCCGCCGGGCCGCTGCCATTCGCGGCCCACATCGACCACGGGCACGGGCGCTTCGGGGCAGAGCCGTTCCGCCGCCCCGTCGACGTCGATGTCGAGCAGGGCGTCGCCGACCACCACCAGTGGGCCGGTCACGAAGGAACCCCCAGCGAGGAGTCGACCGCGGCGCACAGCGCGTGCACCACCGCCAGATGCGCCTCCTGGACGGTGCCGGTGCCCGGGGCGTCGATGACGATCGCGTCGTCGCACAGCGAGACCAGCGGATTGGGCACCGGTCCGGTCAGCGCCCAGGTGGTCATGCCCAGCTCGTGCGCGGTCTTGGCGGCCAGGCACACGTTCTGGCTGCGCCCGCTGGTCGACAGGCCGACGAGCACGTCACCGGGGCGCCCGTGCGCGCGGACCTGGCGCGCGAACACCTCCTCCTCGCCGTAGTCGTTGCTGATCGCCGTGGCCGCGGAGGTGTCCGCGTGCAACGCGATCGCCGACAGCGGTTGCCGGTCGTTGACGAACTTGCCGACCAGCTCGCCGGTCAGGTGCTGGGCCTCGGCGGCACTCCCGCCGTTGCCGCAGGCCAGCAGCCGCCCGCCGGCGTCGAGGACCCGGGCGAGCTGCCGCCCCCAGGCCTCGATCCTCGGCGCCTCCGCGCCGAGTCTGCCCAGCGCGGCCGACAAATCCGCGAACCGCTGTTCAATCACGCTGCACCTCCTAGTTTCTCGACCGCCTGGCGCACTTCGTCAGGGGTCACCCCGGCCAGGCAGGGATGTCCCGGCACCGGGCAGCGCCGCGCGCGGGTGTCACGGCACGGCGCTTCCTGGTCGCCGAGCAACACGCTGGGCACGCCGTAGGGCGCCCATCGCGCCGCGGGCACCACCGGCGCGAACAGCGACACCACCGGGGTGCCGACCGCCGCCGCCAGGTGGGCGGGGCCCGTGTTCGGGGCGACGAGGACACTCGCGCGGCTCAGTACTGCGGCGAGCTGGTTCAGATCGGTCCGGCCGGCGAGGTCGAGCGCGTGCTCGCCCGCCACCCGCGCGGTCAGGTCCGCGTCCCCCGGCCCGCCGGTGACGACGACGCGATAGCCGTCCTCCGCGAGCAGCCGCACCGCCTCGGCGCACTGCTCCGCCGGCCATGCGCGGGCCGGCACGGACGCGGCCGGATGCACGGCGACGTAACCCGGTTCGCCGGTCAGGCCGCGGACATCGGGAAGCGGGCCGCGGACCGCCAGCGTGCCGTCGTCGCCGGGCGGGAGCGTGAATCCCGCCGCCTCGGCCAGCGACAACGCGCGCTCGGGTTCCGGCGGATCGCCGTCCACGCGGTGCCGCAAGTCCACAAGGGACCCCGGGTAGTCCTCACTGATCGCGCCGATCCATGGCACGCCGCACTCGCGCAGAATCAGCGCGAGTGGCAACGGCGACTGGTGGAATGACGTGACGATGAGCGCGGCGTCGAAACCGGTTATCTTGTCCCGCAGGGTTTTTGTGTGCTCGGCGGTGACCGGGGGCGGCTCGGGGTCGATCCACGGCGCGCACCATTCGATCACCTCGTCGACGCCGGGCAGCAGTTCCGCGGCCGCCCGCCCGTGCGGGCCCGCGAGCATCGTGACCGAATCCGCGCCCGCCGCGACGGCCCGCACACACGGGCCCGACAGCAGGACGTCGCCCGCGTTGTCCAGGCGTGCCACCAGAATCCTCATCCGCGCTCCCCCATCGCGATGCTGACTGCCTCGGCCAGATCCCGCGCCACGCACTCCGCCGCCGCGATCTCCTCGCGCCGGGTACGCGCGGTGGGCACGAGGATTCC
>Ga0164243_10001903_pt1 | contig 34994 bp, 39 predicted proteins | sample OricompcompostOP_FD_108781 | JGI IMG/M metagenome (GOLD analysis project Ga0164243, IMG submission 108781) | Organic Plus compost microbial communities from Emeryville, California, USA - Original compost - Organic plus compost (OP) | ecosystem: Engineered > Solid waste > Mixed feedstock >...
ATCAATGGCTTCTACAACACCCGCCGTCGCCATTCATATCTGGGTGGCATCAGCCCGCTCGCGTTCGAAGCCAAGGTGGCATAATGAGATAGGTGACCGGCACAAAACCGTTACAAGTCCAATTCGCGCTGATGTCGGCGACGACCCGGCGAAATGGTTGGCTCTTTTTCACCAGCAGCGTCGGTCTGCATCGATCAGGAAAGGATGAGCTATGGGTAAGGGCATATACGCAGCACTTGGCGCCATCGCCCTTGGAATGGCGGGGCCTGCAGTCGCGCAAGGTATCCCCGTCTACGACAGCTCCGGCTATCTGCAGGCGCTGGCCACGGTGAAGAACACCCTGTCGATGATCGATCAGGGGAAGGAGCAGATCGCAGAAGCGAAGCAGCTCTATGGCAGCTTCAACCAGGTCACCGACGTCAACGGCATCGCATCATCTCTTTCCACCGATGCCATGCGCCACCTTCTGCCGCGGGAGGCCCGTGACATCAGCCGGCTGATGTCGTCGGACAATGCCAGCCTGGGCTCGCTCGGGAGCTCCGCGACCCGTATCCGGGACGCCAACCGTATCGCTTTGCCGGAATTGCGACCAGGTGCGTCGGCGTATGAGCGCGCTTCCCGCGACAACCTCTTGCGGAACGGCGACCTCGCAGCGCGCGATGCCGCGATCGCGGAGGCGGCCTATGGCGTGTCGGCCCAGCGTACCGCCGGGCTCGAAGAACTGAGAACCTCGCTGGATACGGCTTCGGACGCCAAGCAGGTCATGGATATCCAGGCGAGGGTAGGGGTCGAGAATGCCCATATCCAGAACGACGCCTTGCAATTGCAGGCGCTGCGAATGCGGCAAGAAGCAGACGTCCAGTTGCGATCACAGCGCGAAAGCGAAGCGATACTGGCGACGAAGCTAGAAAGCTTGTCGCAATGACCGCGAGAGCTTTGCTGCTTGGGTTTGCCGCAGCGGGAATGCTCGCAGGATGCGAGCGGGCACCGCGCGGGAAGGACTATCTAACCTCTCACCCGGAAGAGCTCAGAGGACTCGTCAAGGCCTGTGCCGACGGATCACATCCCAACGAACAGGAGTGTTCCAACGCTGAAAGCCTCCGGATTCTCGACAACAAGATGCGGTCGCTTTCGAAATAATCCAGCGCCTTGGAGCTTCGCATGGCCACGGACATGTTCAATTCACTTTACGCGAACGTTGATGGGAAGCTTGATCTTTTCCTCAACGAGCGTCTCCAAAACGTCGTAGAGGTTGTCCGTGGTCCGCTCGCTGTCGGGCTGGTTATCTACATCGCCCTGTTCGGCTACATGGTGATGCGGGGCATCATCAGCGAACCATGGGGTGAGCTATTCTATCGGATGGTGAAGCTCTGTCTGCTGTATGTTGCTGCGACGACGGTCGCCTATTCCGATTGGATCACGACGCCGCTCTTCCACGGAATGCCCGATGCGATCTCCCAAGCTCTCGCCGGTAAGACGATCGACACAGTAGGAGAGGCCTTCGACGACTATTACACTCAAAGTGATGCTATAGTTGCACGGATAGAGACTGAAGCCGCAACGTACAGCGACATTAACCCATATAAACTGGTCCTCTATGCGCTGAGCCTGGGGCTGAAGGCATTAGCTGGGCTCTCGGCAGCGGTTGGATTTGCTATTACTATATTTGCCAAAGTTGCGTTGGCGATCATTATCGCACTTGGCCCCATCTTCATCGCTCTAGCTCTCTTCGAGCCAACGAGGCGTTTTTTCCACGGCTGGCTGGGGCAAGTATTCAACTATATCGTTCTCCTTGCTGTAATCATAGCCATCACGACCCTGATCACAGACCTCGGAGCGGCTGCAACAGCAGCATCTGAAGGCGTCGTGGATACGGCTTTCGGTGCTGTCCTGTTTGCAGCGTACATATTTTTGGGCACGATCTTCTTCTTCCAGGCTCCAGCCATTGCAACGGGAATAGCCGGGGGAGCCGCTGCCGGCGTGGGTGCCTTCGCCGGAACGGCCTGGGGCACGATGGCATCTCCCTTCCGACAGCGTCGCGTCATGCGCAACAGCCGCAACTTGGAGCGCGCCGCTCACCGCGGCGGCACCATCGAAGCGGCGTAGCGAGGCATCTCATGGCTTTTTCTTCACCAATATTCGCGCCTAGCTTCCGCCGTAGCGTCACCTGCCTGGGCGTTGTTCTGGCTGCGCTCGGCGTCGTCGGCTGTGCATCCGGTCCAAAGAAGCTCGCGGTTTGCAATGGCCATCACCTGCGCGACGTGAACATCTATGGAAGCGTCTTACCGGGCTCACCTGTGCCTGCGACCACGGCGCCGAGAGCTGCGCCGCCCATACCGCCGCTATCGCATCCAAGAGACGGCGATCCACCCCCACCGCCCGCCGTGCCTTCCGCGTCATCTTCCGGAGACAAAGTATCGTTCGCACCAAGGGGACCGCATTATGCGAGCTGCTGATGACCGCTCGGAGGCGGTGCCGGCATCGGGGCTGCAGCGCTATTTCCGGGACGCACGAAGCTGGGATCAGGACAGGATCCGGAACGCGCTGCGCTCGACCCGCATCGCTTGGAGCATCGCGGCCATCGCCTCACTCCTGGCCGCGGCCTCGATCTTCGCAGTTGCGGCTCTGACGCCTCTCAAGACTGTCGTGCCCTATGTTATTCGCGTCAACCAGACCACCGGCGCGGTGGATGTCCAGACCGCGCTCACGCAGCGGCCGATGCGCTACGATGAGGCGGTCACCAAATACTTCCTCGCCCAGTATGTGAGAACCCGCGAAAGCTGGATCCCGGCAGCGGCCGAAGAAAATTTTCGGTTCGTGACGATCCTCTCGCAGCCGACCGAACAGCAGCGCTGGGCGCGCTTCTACAGTAGCAACAATGGTGCCAGTCCCCAAAATGTCTGGGGCAAGAACGCAGTTGTGCAGGCGCGCGTGCGCAACATCGCCTTCATCAACGATCGCGTCGCCAATGTCCGGTTCACGCGGACAGTCCAGACCGAGACCGACATCCAGAACAGCGATTGGATCGCCACGATCACGTTCGCCTACGCCAACGCGCCCATGGCGGAAGGCGATCGCTACCGGAACCCGCTGGGATTCCAGGTCGAAAACTATCGTGCCGATCCGGAGGTGATCCGATGAGGGCGCTCTCCGCCGCCATCATTTGCGCGCTGGTGCCTGTAACGGCGGCGCACGCGGTCGAAGTTCCGCGAGGTGGTCCGTCCGACCCGCGCGTCAAGTTCGTCGAATATGAAGAGACCGAGGTCTATCGGATCGTCGGCACGTTCCGGACCGCAACACAGATTGTCCTGAGCGACGATGAGACGATCCAGCACGTCGCGCTGGGCGACACCGTATCTTGGGAGGTCGCCGTCGCCGGGCACATCCTGTTCCTCAAGCCGCGTGAGCGTGCCGGACCGACCAATCTCATCGTCACCACGTCGCGCGGAGGCGAATTGCGCAGCTATGCGTTCGAGTTGACCGCTCGCAGCGGTCCGATCACGGGCCGCAACGGCCAAGCCTATTTTCAGGTGCGGTTCCGATATCCCAGGGACGATGCAGACCGCGCCGCGCGTCTCAGGGCCGCGCAGATTGCCATGCAGGCGGCTGCCCTGGAGAGCCGGGCCGTTCGCGGCGCTCTCGATCATGGGGTCGTCGAAGGGCCTCGCAACATGAACTACAAGGTGCAGGGCTCCAGCGAGCTTCAGCCGTCGGAGGTCTCCGATAACGGGCAGTTCACGGTGTTGCGTTTCCCAGCGAACCGCGAGGTGCCGGCTATATATCTGGTGCGACCAGACGGGTCTGAGACGCTGGTTCCCTTCGACGTCCGTGACGAATTCGTCGTCGTCCATCTGGTGGCGCGTCAGCTGCGCCTTCGGCGGGGCGGCGAGGTGCTGTGCATCTATAATCAGGCGCCAGAACCCTATGGGGTCGATCATGGGACGAACACCGGGTCGCCCCATGTCGAGCGCACCATCACACATCCGCAGGAATGAGCCATGGTTGAAGATCCATCCTCCGTTTCGCGCCCTCTGCCGAGCGCCGATCTCACGCCAGAAAAAGACGAGATCCTGCACGAGCGCGGTATCGAGCCGATCGGGGGGATGACGCCTTCCAAGCGTAATACCGCCCTCATCTTTGCCGGCACGGCGATGGTACTCGGCATCCTGTGGGTTAATTCCGGAACGAGCCAACAGGCCTCCAATCGTGACCTCACTGCACCGGGCGGGGCGGCCCAAGAGCGGCGCGATATCGTGGCCCGGGAAACCGTCGATTACGCGGCGGTCGCGCCGCAGCCGAGACCGCTCGGCGCAGGCGGGAACGATCCCAACGCACCGGTGCTCAATCCCGCAGCCGGGGTTCCTGGCCCCGACGGTCAGATCGTCCCTGCCATGCAGCCCGGTGCAGCGCCCGGCCCGTCAGGCGCCCGGCCGAACCTGGCCGACCAGGCGCGACGGTCGACACTCATCGCCTATGGCGGGCGCGATCTCGGTGGAGAGACCTCGCAAGGCCCGGCGGCGGCCTCGAGCGCGCAACCGACCGAAAATTCAGGAACGCCAGGGAGTACGGAGGGCGGTGCGCCCAATGCGCTGGACTTGCTGCGACAAAGCTCAGCCGTAGGCGAAGCGCGAGCCTCGATGCTCCCCAATCGCAATTTTCTGATCACTGCGGGGACATTGATTCCCTGCACCCTTCAGACGGCCATCAATTCCGCACAGCCTGGATACACGTCCTGCCTGATTCCACGGGACGTGTATTCCGAGAATGGCCGGGTCGTGCTCATGGAAAAGGGCACGCGCGTACTCGGCGAGTATCGCGGGGGCATCCAACAGGGGCAGAACCGCCTCTTTGTGCTTTGGACCCGGGCGGTGACGCCACAAGGCGTCCGCATCGACCTTGCCTCGCCTGGGTCAGACGCGCTCGGCCGCGCCGGGCTCGCCGGAGCGGTCGACAGCTTCTTCTGGGCACGGTTCGGCGGCGCGCTCCTACTCTCGCTCGTCGATGACGCCGCCTATATTGCCGGGCAGGCCGCATCGAGCGGCAACGGCAATTTCAACAATGTCACGCGTGCGCCGAGCGAAGGGGCCGCGATCGCGCTCCAGAACAACATCAACATCCGGCCGGTGCTGAAAAAGAACCAGGGCGAGGAGGTCGGTATCTTCGTCGCCAAGGACTTCAACTTCGCCGATGTCTACAATCTGGAGCTGCGGCGGTAAGCCATGCGCGATACCGCCGTCCTCCGCCATTATCTCGAACCGCTTCTTCCGTTGCTGGAGCCGGATGATGTAACCGAGCTCGTCATCAACCGCCCGGGCGAGGCGGGGATCGAGGACCGGCAGGGGTGGCGATGGCATGAGTTGCCTGAACTGGACAGCGAGTGGCTTGGAACGCTCGCCGTCGCCGCGGCAAGCTTCACGCACCAGGACATCGATGGGCAGACGCCGATCTGTTCGACCGTCCTCCCAGGCGGCGAGCGCTGCCAGATCGTGATCCCGTCGGTGACGCCGAGCGGCTGCCCGTCCTTTACGATACGCAAGCCCTCGACCGTAACCCTGCCGATCGACCAGCTCGCACGCGCTGGCCTCTTTGACACGACGCGCGCGAGCGCCCGGGACCTTACCGAAACCGACGCCGAGTTGGTGGCACTTCGCGACGCGGGCGACTGGCCAGCCTTTTTCAAGGTCGCGGTCGCCGCGCGCAAGAATATCCTGGTCAGCGGGGCGACCGGGTCCGGCAAGACGACCTTGGCGAAAGCGCTTATCCAGCTCATCCCGCCCGACGAGCGGCTGCTTACGATCGAGGACACGCGCGAACTCATCGTGCCCCATCGCAATGTCGTTCACATGGTCTATTCGGGCGAAGGGCAGGGCCGTGCGAAGGTCGGTCCCAAGCAGCTGCTCGAGAGCGCGCTGCGCATGCGCCCGGACCGGATCCTGCTGCAGGAGCTGCGCGACGGCACCGCCTTCTTCTACCTGCGCAACGTCAACTCGGGGCACCCTGGGTCGATCACCACCGTCCATGCTGGCTCTGCGGCGGGCGCCTTCGAGCAGCTGACATTGCTCGTCAAGGAATCCGAGGGCGGCCGCGATCTCGCGCGCGATGATATCCGCGGACTTTTGCGAATGCTCATCGATGTGGTCGTCCAGACCCGGCGCCATGGCGGTCGCTTTGAGGTCGAAGAGGTCTACTTCCACCCGAAGGTGGGCGATGCCGGTGCAGCGTAACTTCTGGATCATCGGCCTGTCCGTTGCCGGCGGCACCTTATTGTGCTGCGCCATCGCCGTGCCAGTTGCCCTCTTTGGGATGGGCCAGATCGGCCCGAACACCGACATCACGGCCTTGCCCGCATGGTTGTGGTACTATCGGGCGGACCCGCTGCTTATTCTTTGGCTAAAGCGCGGGGCTCTGGCGGGCGCTGTTGTGGTCGGGCTCCTCGCAATCGGGATTCTGCGCCGCGGGCCGGCATTGCACGGCACCGCCCGGTTTGCGCGCGAAGGCGAGATCCGGCGGGAGGGCCTTCGCGACGCTGCCGGCATCGTTGTCGGCCGCAAGGCTGGACGTTTCCTGATATTCGGCGGGAGCGAGCATGTTCTGCTCGAGGCGCCCACGCGAGCGGGCAAGGGCGTGGGCGTCGTCATTCCCAATCTGCTGACCTGGCCAGATTCGGTGATCGTGCTCGACGTGAAGCGGGAGAACTGGGGCGCAAGCGCCGGCTATCGGGCACGGGCCGGCCAAGCAGTGCATCTGTTCGATCCGCTCGACGCGGAGGGGCGGACGGCGCGGTACAACCCCCTGGCGCACATCAGGCGGACTGATGACACCGAAGTCATCAACGAGCTGCAGAAGATCGCGGGCATGCTGTTCCCCGCGCCCGAGCGATCCGATCCCTTCTGGGCGGAGGCCGCGCGAGCGGCCTTTGTCGGCGTCGGCGCCCTGGTCGCATCCAACCCGGGCCTGCCCTTCACCATCGGCGAGATATACCGCCGCCTCACGAGCGGGGATCCCAAGAGCGACCTTCCCGCAGCGCTTCAGGAAGCTCGCAGGGTGGGCCAGCGCCTCAGCCAAGCTTGCGTGTCCGCGATCCAAGATTTCACCTCGGCCTCGGACAACACCTTTTCCGGGATCAAGCAGACCATCACCGCACGGCTCAATCTCTGGCTCAACCCCATGGTGGATACCGCCACCTCGGAGAGCGACTTCGACCTGCGCGAGGTGCGGCGTCGGCGCATGTCGATTTACCTTGGCGTGTCGCCTGACAATATCGACCGCATCGCGCCGATCTACAGTCTGTTCCTGCAGCAACTCGTGGATCTCAACACCCGCGACCTTCCTGAGGGCGCTAGCAATGTCCCGGTCCTGGTCCTGCTCGACGAGTTCGCCAGGCTCGGCAAAGCCTCGGTGATTGCGAGCGGCTTCTCCTACGTCGCCGGCTATGGCCTGCGCCTGGTTCCGGTCATTCAGAGCCGATCCCAGCTTCGCGCAATCTACGGTCCCGATGTCACCGACGAGATCATCGCCAATTGCGGCCTCGAGGTTGTCTTCACGCCTAAGGAGCTGAAGGTCGCGAACGAACTTTCCGAACGGCTCGGCTTTTTCACGATGAACGTGAAATCCCGCAGCCGTACCATCCACGGGCTACTGGCGAACCGGAGCATCTCGGAATCTGATCAGCGCCGCGCGCTCCTGCTGCCGCAAGAGCTCATGCAGCTGCCGAAGAACGAGCTCCTGCTCCTTCGCGCCGGCATCCCCCCAATTCGAGGGCGCAAGATCGCCTATTACCGGATGCCGCGCTTCACTCGGCGGGTGGTTGCTCCGCCTGTGCCGTCCGCCCGTCCAATCGCGGCAATGCTTTCCCCACCTACGCCGGCTTCAGCGCGGCAGGGCGCTGGTACACCCGGTCTGAGCGGCGCCCCACAGCAGCCGGCGACAAGCTCGGGCGAGACCATACAGGAGGAAATTGTGATGCGGGAAATGACCGACGCCGAGCTGGCAGGTGCGGCCAAGATCACGGATGACATGCTGGTTCTGGGCGACCTGGCCGAACTGCCGCCCCCGGGCGACGAGGCCGCCGCGATCGCGTTCGTGTCGGCGATGGTCGAGCGGGCACTTTTGCCATCGGTCGGGCAGCCATCCACATCCATTATCCAGGAAAGGACAGCCCATGTCCGCTGAGAAGTCCGAGAATTCGCGGGGCGCCAGGAAGCGCGCCAATGCCATTTCAATCGGTGAAGGTCAGTCCGCACCGCGTTCTGGGAAAGACACGCGGGACGACATTCCCAAGGATCCCGGCACCCCTAACAAAGGCAAGGAGGGGGCAGGGGTCGAGCCCCGATCAATTTCTGCCGGCGACATACCGGAGCCCCTGCGAAAGCGCTACTTTTCGTCGACCGGCAAATGGTCGGGCGAACCGGCCTACTTCACGACGGCGCAGGCAAAAGAGCCTGCATTTCGGGACCAAGGGCGGCGTCTTGTCACCTCGAGCGAGAGTGAGGAGGTCGTGCGTGATCTCGTCGCCATCGCCCGGCATCGCGGATGGTCGAATGTTCATCTTACTGGCAGCGAAGCCTTCCGCCGGGCAGCATGGCTCGAGGCCAGTCGCCAAGGATTGGAAGTACGAGGATATCGGCCGAACGAACGCGACCTACAAGAATTGGATCGGCTACGGCGAGACAAGAGCCGCAACAGTATTGCGCCGGCTGCCGTTCCATCAATCAGCCTGGAGTCCGGCCGAGGTCAGTCACAGGCTCGCGAGCGACCGACGCGATCCCGACCTGAGGCGCCCGGAGACAGAAACGAGCGAGCCGCGCAAAGTCAGTTGCGAGTGATCGAGGCGGTCGTGCGAACCGCATTGTTCGACAATCCCGAAGCGATCTCGCGTGTTATGAAGGTCGCGACCACGAAACTGCGAAACCACGTCGAACAGGGTCATCAAATTCGTCCTGCCACGGTCAGGGATACACGGGAACGGGGGCCTGTCAAAGTCGCGTCCGGCCGACAGGAATCGTCTAAGGTTCACCCACCTATCCAGCGATCTCGCAGTCGATAGGCGCGACTGAAACCGCTCGCACGGAATAGCTTGATCCTCATCGTCCTGAGCCCCAAAAGACTCAGAGCAAGGGGGGCCTGTGGACGTCGAAGATTTTATTGCGAAGTGGGCACCCGCAGGTGGCAACGAGGTAACCGCTGTTCTCAGGCCACGTCGGCAGAGTAATTCCACGGCATGAGTTCGCCGAGGCGATGATTGCGGTGCCCGGCGGCGAGCTTGGAAAGCGTGTGGGTGAGCCAGGCCTGCGGATCGATACCGTTCAGTTTTGCGGTCTCGATCAGGCTGGCGATGACGGCCCAGTGTTCCCCGCCGTCATCGGAGCCGGCAAAGAGAGCATTCTTGCGGTTCAGGGCAATCGGCCGGATCGATCGTTCGACCGTGTTGCTGTCGAGTTCGATGCGGCCGTCGTCCAGGAACCGGGTCAGTCCTTCCCAGCGGGTGAGCGCATAGCGGATCGCCTCGGCAAGACGGCTCTTGCGGCTGACCTGCGTGAGCCGCGTGTCGAGAACGCGATGGAGTTCGTCGATGATGGGGCGGCTATGCTCCTGACGCGCTGCGCGGCGCTGATCGGGCGACTGGCCGCGAACATCGGTCTCGAGGGCATAGAGCCTGGCGATGCGCGCGAGCACGTCGGATGCCACCGGCGAAGCGCCGGCAGCGGCAAGCTCGTAGAAACGGCGGCGGACGTGCGCCCAGCAGAAAGCGAGCGCGACCTCGCCCCGCCGCGCGAGCGCACCGTAGCCGCCATAGCCGTCCACCTGGAGCGTGCCCTTGAACCCGGCGAGATGCTCGATCGGGCGTTCGGCCTTGCGATCGGGCGCATAGCAATAGGCGACCGCCGGCGGATCACTGCCGCCCCAGGGCCGATCATCACGCGCGTAAGCCCAGAGCTGGCCGGTCTTGGTCCGTCCTCGTCCTGGATCGAGCACCGGCGCGGTGGTCTCGTCGGCGAACAGCTTGCCGCTCCGCTTGAGATCGGCGAGCAGATGATCGCGTAGCGGCGTTAGCCACCACGCTGCGCGTCCTACCCAGTCCGACAGCGTCGAACGATCGAGAAGCACGCCCTGGCGAGCGTAGATCTGCGCCTGCCGGTAAAGCGGAAGGTGATCGGCGTATTTACTGACCAGCACCTGCGCGATCAGCGCTTCGGTCGGCAGCCCGGCGTCGACGATCCGCGCGGGTGCCGGCGCCTGGACCGGCGCGGCCTCGCACGCGCGGCAGCCATAGCGCGGACGCCGGGTGACGAGCACGCGGAACGTGGCAGGCACGACATCGAGCCGCTCGGCAACATCTTCCCCGATGATGTGGAGATCACCGCCGCAGCACGCGCAGGCTTTATCCTCGAGATCGACGACTTGTTCGATCCGTTCGAGATGCGCGGGCAGCGATCCCCGGTTGCTCTTGCGCGGAGCCGGTGTGCCGCTGTCCTTCTTCACGGCGTCGAGACTGGCCATTACACCGCTCAGCGCTGCGTCGAGTTCCTCGAACGCGAGCTGCAACTGATCCTCGTCGAGCTGCTCGGAGCGCGCGCCGAAACGGTGGCGCTGGAATGCGGCGATGATCGCGTTGAGCCGTGCGATCTCGGCTTCGGCCCTGGCGCCAGCAGTCTCGAGGCCGGCGATCCGCTCCTCGTGTTCGGCGAGCGTCACCTCGCGCTTTGCAATCTCGCGATGGGCCGCGATGACCATCGCGCGCAACGCGTCCGGATCATCAGGAAGGTCGGCCTCGAGCAGCATCGAGTAGCACTGAATCAGGCGCCGCGACCCTCGTCAACCGGCCTTATCAACCAGCCAGTTGCGGCGCCTGCCGCCGAATGCGCAAGCGCCTCGGGTCGCCCTACGTCGATACGCTCCGGAGCGTGTACGGCGACCTTTCTGGCGAGATCGATTTCGTGACCTATTGGTGGGCACGAAGTGCCGAGCAGGTAGCGAATGGCTCTGTTCGAGGATTTGGTCTCATCACGACGAAGACTATTGCCCAATCGAGTAATCGCTCGGTGCTTAGCCGCTATCTCGATCCTGAGCGCGGTGGCAAACTCTACCTGACCTTCGCGATTCCGAACCATCCGTGGCACGATCAGGAAACAACCGCTGCGGTGCGGATCGCGATGACTGCGGCTGCTGCCGGACAAGGCGCAGGACGGCTGTCGAGCGTTTCACTGGAGAAGCGCAAAAAAGGTGAAACACTGCTCGAGTTTGAGGAGCAAGTTGCGCCGATTAACATCGATCTGACTACCGGCGCTAACGTCGCCGGCGCCACCTCACTCAGAGCCAACGGCAACATCTGTCGTATGGGTGTGAAAATGTCCGGTGACGGATTCAAAATCAATACCGAGCAGCGAGCCCGCTTCATCGCCGATGGCGTGCCGCCGGAACGAATGCCGCTGGTTGTGGCCGGCACGGATGTGACTGAGTCTCAAAGTAACACTTACGCTCTCGACTTCTTCGACATCGAGACTGAGGACGAGTTGCATGATCGCTTCCCTGGCGTGCACCGCTACCTGTTCGATCATGTGAAGCCAGAGCGCGATGAAAACGACAGGGAGCAGTACCGCCTCAATTGGTGGCGCTTCGCAGAACCTCGACCGAGGCTTCGTGCAGCCATCAGCGGTCTCCGGCGCTACATCGTCACCAGCGAAACAGCTACGGAGAGGTTCTTCAAGTTTATTCCCAGTGCGGGCCGTCTCGTGGATGGCTCAGTTATAGCGATTGCGTCCGACGACCCCTATGTTCTCGGCGTGGTCTCGAGCACAGCGCACACCGTGTGGGCGCTTCGTGCGGGCGGGCGGATGGGGTCGGGCGACGATCCGCGTTATCAAAATGAAACCTGTTTTGATCCGTTTCCCTTTCCGCCGAGCGTGCCGGAACTGGAGCAGAGGATTCGGATTGCAGCGCGCAAATTGGACAGGTTGCGCCGGAAGGTTCTAGCGCGCCATTCGGATCTGACCCTGACAGCACTTTATACCACGCTCGCCCGTATGCGAGATGCCAAGGGTGGAGTTCTTGATCCCAAATACCGGTCCATCGCCGAACGCGGCGAAGTCTCGCTCATCCGCCATTATCACCAACAGATAGATGAGGCTGTCGCTGAAGCATACGGTTGGCCGCGCGACTTGGAACATGAGGAAATGCTGGTCAGGCTTGTTGCTTTGAATGACGAGCGAGCCGAGGAGGAGCGTGCGGGGCAGATCCGGTGGGTTCGGCCCTCTTTCCAGGCGAAATCCCTCCGAAAGAAGCCGGCCCAAGTCGTCCTGCAACTTCGCAGAGGCACCAAGGCAAAGAAGGTGGAGCGGGATTGGCCAAGCGCCCTTCCAGAACAAGTGGTTGCCGTCGCAAGCGTCGTGGCGCGGTCCGCCAAACCATTGGCGCCCAAAGATGTTGCCCGTGCATTCAAAGGGAAAAAGGGTACGGCCGGCACGCTGCTTGACACGAATGACGCAGCGATCGACGAGGCTCCCCTTGCCTCGATGCTGAAAGGGCAGACCCGCGAAACCTTCAGCCTCTCCTTCAGTCTCGACCAGGATGCCCTGCGCTCGGGAGGCAAGGCAATGGTAGAAGCCAAGAACGACCTCGGCCGCACGTTGTTCGCCGCGGGTTCTGGCCTCACCGGCGTCGCCGACGAGCTCAAGAAGCTCGAAGGCGAGGCCGATGCCATCTGGGCGCCTACGACGTCCCAGCGACGCAGCTTTACCTTCGCGCACCGCCAGCTCGCCGAAGCCACCAAGACGATCCGAGACGCAGCTCTCAAGCCCAAGTCCTGGTCTGACGCACGGAACGCGATGCTGGAGGCACAGGCCGCACTCAATCTGGCTCGAGACGCCCGCGACGTGGTCCAAACGGAGCTGAGGGCTGCAGACCGCGTAAGGCGGCTCGCCCCGCTCGTACGGCTGCGCGACGAGCAGACCGAGACCCTGCTCGGCTACGAAACCATCGTTGATCTCAGTGTGCAACGCGAGGACGAGGCGGAACGCGTGATCCGCGAGGCCGAGGAGGCCCAGCGCCAGAGGTCGACCGCAGAGCAGCTAAAGGCTGACGCGGAAAACCGTCGGGACAAAATCGAGGCCGATCCGACCCTTTTGGAAAAGGCGGACGAGATCGACCAGCTCATCGCGGACGGGGGCGCCGTCGCGAAGGCCGCGCAGGATCTAGTCCGGCGCGAGGCGGAGCTCGTCGTCGCGGAGGCGCTGACTCGCCGTTTGAGGGCCGAAGCGGGACCCAACGCGGACGCCACACCTTCTCCTTCCGGCGATGATCCGCAAGACCGACGCTGCCGCGCAAGGCGAGCCGCAACTAAGCAGTCAGTACCTCACTGTCATGGAGGTCGGCGGCGCCTACGCCCATCGCTTCTTCGGCCTGCTGGCGTTCCTCGAGTTGCGCACGCTGATCATCACCGATATCGATTCCGTTGCGCCCGGGGCCAAGAACAAGCGCGTGGCGGTTCGTGTGGCCGAGGGCACATTCACCAGCAATGCCTGTATCAAAAGCTGGTACGAGCCCGACGTGAGCCCAGCCCAGCTGCTCGACAAGTCGACCGAGGAGAAGACCGACGGCGGACGACGGCTCGCCTATCAGATCCCCGAGCAGGATGGCGGTCCATGTGCTCGCAGCTTTGAGGATGCCTTCATCCTCGCCAATCCAGAACTCTTCGATCTCGGCGAGGGCGACCAGGCGACGCTCGCCTATGAGCATGCGGCCGAACAGAAAAAGTCCAGCTTTGCGCTTGAACATGCGATCGTAAACACCGAGTGGCGGACGCCGCGCTACATCGGCGAAGGGTTGCGGTGGCTTGCCCAAGGCAATCCAGCGCCGACCCTCGGGCCAGACGCGATCGCCGCCGAGTTGGTCGCCGAAGTGATTGACGCGGCTGATGGGGCCCAGGTCGATGGCTGACGAAGAGACCGCCGCCGACGCGGCCGGCCGCCTTGCACTTGAGCGTGTCTATGCGTGCTTCGATGCCGGACAAAGCTTCCGGCTCGAGGCAGGCGCGGGCGCAGGCAAGACATATTCCCTAGAAAAGGCGCTGCGCCGCCTGATCGAACTTCGCGGTACGGAACTTGTGCGTAAGCGCCAACAGATTGGTTGCATCACGTTCACGAACGTGGCGAAGGATGAGATTATCGCGCGCGTTCAGGCCCACCCGGCGGTTCGGCCGGAGACCATTCACGGATTTTGTTGGTCAGTATTGCAGGACTTTCAGCCCCAGCTCCGCGCGATCGTGCCTGACTTGCCGGGATGGGGAGAACGTCTCGCCGATGCCGGGGTGGGGGGGGCTAGGCGCGAGGAAGGTCAATTACGACCTCGGCTATCCCCGGGTGACGCCAGACGAGGTGTCATTGAAGCACGAAGACGTGCTGACGCTGATGACGGAGCTGCTGGCACGGCCCAAGTTTCGCTTAGTGCTAGCGAAGCGCTATCCCGTGCTGCTGATTGACGAATATCAGGACACCGATGCGGGCTTCGTAGAGGCTCTAAAGCAGCATTTCCTAGGTACGGGTACGGGGCCTATCATTGGCCTGTTCGGCGACCATTGGCAGAAGATCTACGGTGAGGGATGCGGTGCGGTCGAGCACGCAGCACTCGAGGTGATCGACAAAAACGCCAATTTCCGATCCGCCGAACCCATCGTCGCGGTGCTCAATCGCATGCGACCCGATCTCGAACAGATCCCCAGCGACCCGGATGCGCCGGGTGAGGCTCGAATCTTTCACACGAATGCATGGCCGGGCCAGCGCCGAACGGGCCAGGGCGGTGGTCACTGGACTGGCGACACGAGCCCCGAGGCGGCACGCGCCTATCTCGATCACCTGAAGCAGCGATTGTCGGATGAGGGCTGGGACTTTGCCGTCGAACGCACCAAGATCCTGATGCTCAGCCACAGCGTGCTGGCGAAGGAACAGGGCTATCCGACCATCCAGAGCATTTATGGCCAGTTCAACGATGCCTGGCTCAAGAAAGAAGACCCCCACATCAAATTTCTGGCCGACCAGCTCGAGCCAGCATGCGCGGCCTTTCAGGCGAAGCGCTATGGCGAGATGTTTGAGAGCCTAGGCGCCGGCAGGCCGTGCATCCGTCGGCATCACGACAAGGTCGCATGGACGCAGTCTCTCGAACAGCTTATCCAATTGCGAGCGACCGGCACGATCGGCGCCGTCATCGACCTCATCAAAGGCCAGGCTCACATGCATCTGCCCGAGGCGGTGCTGGACCGCGAGCAACGCTTGGCCGACGCCGGACCCGAACCGGTCGAAGGCGAGTCTCGGAGGATCGCCCAGCTGCGAAGGCTACGGGACGTCGCCTACACCGAGCTGATGGCGGTGGATGCGTTCATCGATGGTCACACGCCCTTCGCCACCAAGCACGGCGTGAAGGGTGCGGAGTTCGAGAACGTGCTCGTCATCGTCGGCCGTGGCTGGAACAAGTATAATTTCGCGCAGATGCTGGAACGGCTCGACCCAGGCCCCCCGGCAGACAAGGTCGAATCCTTCGAGAGCAATCGCAACCTGTTCTACGTCGCGTGCTCCAGACCGAAGCGCCGATTGGCGCTGTTGTTCACCCAGATTCTAAGCGAGCTCGCGATGGCGAAGGTGACAGCTTTGTTCGGCGAGGCCAATGTGATCCCGCTTCCAGCAGATCCCGCGGGCGGGGCCGCGCCATGACCAAGGGAGAGGCACCACCGATGGTGACGATCGCTGCCTAAACGGACCACGATCTTAGCCAGATTTTCTCTTGGCTCGAAGCGGAGCCGCCGCGGGAGACAGCACCTCTCATCCCAACAACAGCATGATCGCGAAGAGACACAATGCCGGCGAGCTCATCGTCCTGAAGGCCGGCAACGACATCGCGGCTTTCGCGCTCGGCGCTTTCGATCTCATCGATATCTTTAAGACCAAGCCGCCGTTCAGACGGATCGGCATCGGCCGGACGCTGGCGCACTATTGAATCAGTCGAACTGCGGATACCGATAAGTAACCCCTTCCTATCCACTCATCACACGGGTGGGGTGATGTCGGCCCAGTAGATGACTTCTTCCAGGATATGCATGCTTTCGGGATTTTCCCAGCCCTCACGGTCGCTATCCCATCGCCCGATCACAGGGAGGTCAACCTCCCAGAGCAGCAAGCGACGGCCGTCTTTCCGGTCTTCCGGCAAAGTGCCGATCGGCTCCCAAGGGATGTGCTTGGCGGTGATCATGCAAGTTCCCTCGCTCGATTCCATTGGTCCCGCATTTAGCCCATCTTTGTGCAGGCACGAAACCCAGCTGGTTGCCAACCTGTCGGGTTTCGGCAGCCCGAGCAGCTTTTCGGTGCGCCTTCGGCTTATGACGCCAGACTTCGGTGCGTGAGCCGCCACTCGCTTGTGCGATGCTGGCACTGATTTAACATAAGATATATTATCAGTCTTTTATCGTTCTATTTCAAATACTTAGATTACTTGCTCATTCGCGGTCTCCGGCATCAACGCCCGTTGATCGTCCCCTCGATCGCCGCCAGACCCTTCATCAACGCCTCGAATTTCGGCGGCGCGGCCATGAACATCTCCGACATCGCGCCATAGTCCCGCTCAAGCTTCTCCCAAGTCGCGCCATCGGGCGACAGGCGCAGCGTTCCAACCACGGCGGTGTCATAGGAGGCCGACCTGTCCGCGAACATCAGGCTCTTGTTGTGCACGACCTGCTCGAGCAGATCGATCCGCCCCATCGCCTCGTTCGTGATGCCCGCCTGGTCGAGCATCAGCACGTCATAATAATGGCGCGACATGCCCTCGCGCAGCTTGCCGTTATGATGGAGCGCATGAAGGATCGTGACCTTTTCCCAGAAGGTCCGCGCAACGGCCAGCGTCGGCACCTCGGTCACCGGATCCGGCAGTTCCTCGGGAAAGTCTTCGGCCAGATAGGGCAAGATCGGTCGAAGCGCGAACGGTTCCGTGTCGCCGCGGGCGCCAAATTCCAGCTTGATGCGCGGCTTGATGTAACCGCTTTCATCCGCGCCGCCGTAATTCTCGCCATAGGCGAGCCCGTAACCCGAGGTGCGCGGATAGACGAAGAGCAGCGTCTGCTGGTCCTTGTCGTCGGGATCGAGCGCCAGGCTCCAGCCCTCGGCCGTGCCGAGAGCGACTTCGATTTCGCGCGCCAGGATCGGCATGGCGACCGTGGCGACATAAGCCTGTGCCGCCGCCTTGAGCGCCTTGGTCCGGCGCTCGCGCTCCTTGCCGGTAATGTCGCTGTCCATCGGCGAGGCGACTTCGCTGAGCAGCGGCGCCGCGCGGCTGATGGTGAGGTCGATATCTTCGGAGAAGCGCGCGATGATCCCATAGGCTTTCGACAGCGAGGTCCCGCCCTTGAAGGTCATGTGACCGGCGAGGTCGGGACACATGACGAGGCGGCGTAGCGTCCAGCAGACCCAGAAATCCTTCTCGATGATGATCGGCGTCAGATCCCGCCGCGCCGCCGCTTCATCGATAAAGGCGCGCCGATCCTCGGCTGGTCTGCGTGCGAACTCATCCATTGCGGGCGGCGCCGATCTTTAAGACGACGTCGCCCATCCATCCGGGCATCTCGGCCCTGGCCTGGGCGAGCATCCGCATGTCGCGATCATCGAGGCGGGCGGCGAAGTGCCGGATCTTGTCGCTATCGATATTGTCCTTCCCCAGATGCGCGAGCGCCTGCACGACCGCGTTGACCGAGTCCGGCGCATTGTCGAGCACCGGTGCGCGGCTGTGCTTGAGCGTCAGGCTGCGCCCGCCCGCTTGCCTGACCCGGGTGCGGCCGGTCGTGGCATAGCTGGCCCGGGCGGGAACCTGGGTCGATAGCCCGAGCCTGTTCGCCGCCGCCGCGCCCGACGGTGCGAGCTTGTCCCCGCTCTGCGTCGAGAGGGCCTTGGCGACATTGGCGGGATCGGGACTGAGCGCACCGAGCTTGTCATGCTGGCGCGGATAGTCATAAAGACCCCGGCCGATGCGCCGGATGTCGCCGGCGGTCACGAGGCGCGACAGCGCCATGTCGACCGACCCACGCGTCCCGAAGTCGACGAAGCTCTTGGGCGTGAACACCCAGCCGCGGCCCTTGCCGCGCACGCGCTTCATGATCCGATCGGCTACCGCAGACACTGGCTGTGCTCCTATCTGTTAGATAATAGCACGCTTTTTTCTAACAAGCTAGAAGCGCGTATCAGCGCCTAAATTCGCTATTTTCCAAGATATTTTGGCATCGCATCCAGATAGGATGCCAAGGCCACACAGGCAAGGTAGGCAAGCCGCCCGCGGGAGCGCCGGCCATCATCGTTCCCGATCCCGGTGAGGCGGTGGCCGCCCCTCGTCCGCACCTGTGGGCGGCGAAACGCCCTCCGGCTCGTTTCGGCGCTCCTGCGGCGGCCGTTCGGATTGCAGTATCTCCCGTGCGCGCGCGAGCCGCCGCGACACCGCCGGCGGCATCGCCGCCAGAAAGCCGGCGATTTCCTGCCCCAAGGCCCGATCTTCCGGTTTTCCGGTGGCGGCGAGCGCGACGGCGGCCTCGGCATAGGCGCCGCGGATCTGCTTCTGGCGCGCCAGCGCCATGACATCTTCCGGCCGGCGCTCCTGGTCGGCCGCACGCACGAAGCTTTGCGCCCGCAGTTCGTTGAGCTGCGCGAGATTGAGCCTGCGCCCCTCGGCCCCAAGCCGGGCATCGAGATGGAGCGCGGCTGACCGCACGCGCTTCTGGACATGACCGCGCGCCCGCCGGGGTGTCGCTTCCGCCGCGACACCGCGCGCGCGCAGCTCATGCGCGAAGGTCTCACGCATATGATGGAGATCCGCCTTGCGCGGATTGAAGCGGGTTCCGTCCGCCCCTTCGGTCGCCACCGTCAGATGGACGTGGGGATGATCGGTGTCGGTATGGAGCGCCAGCATATAGGCATGGTTCCCCTCGAACAGGATTCGCGCGAATGCCTGCGCCGCATCATGGAGCGTCTCGGCGTCGGTCGATCCCCCGGGCATCGACAGCACCAGCGACATCGACGTCGGCCGTTCCCGGCCATGTTCGTTCATGGCCTCGTCGAGCATCGCCCAGTCCTGAGCGATCGCCTTGAGCCGATCCGGCTCGGTGATAATCTCGCCCTCGCTCGATCGGACGGCGAGCTTCCCGTGGCGCGCCACATAGCCGAAATGCTCGGCGACATGATGAGCGCCATATTGCTTGCCGGAGACCTTCACCATCACCTCGGGCGCCTTGCGCACGATCCGCTCGAGCTTGGCGCGCGCCTCGGCCTGGCCCATCGACATCGGCCGGGCGGCCCCGCCCCCGCTTCCGCCCGGTTTGATCCGAACATAGGCGCCGCGCAGGGTCCGCTTGCCGCCTGCCGGCGGCCGCCAGGCCTCCATCAGGCTGGGAAGCGGGAGAACCCCCTCCTCCTCACGCATCGGCCATGTCCCAGTAGCGAAGATCGCCCTTGAGCGCGGCCCCGAGACCGGCGAGCGCATCGACGATCTCGGACCTAAAGCTTGCGACCCTGGCCGCTTCCCGCGCGACGTCGAGGCCGGATTCGACCATCACCGAGGCGTTGAGCGCGCGGGTCGCCTGGTTGAGGTTGATCCCGATCCGATTGAGCTCGCGCCACGCCTGCGCGACGGCCGCCCGCTCCTCGCGCGGCAAGGGCGCGTTTGCGCGCAAGCGCCGCGCCAGCAACGTGGTGATCCAGTCGGTACGCTTCATCCCCAGCACATCCGCCGCGCGGTCGAGCGCGGCGATCTCTTCCGGGATCAGCCGAACCTCGACCCGGCAGGTTGCGCGCTGGCGGGCGCGCGGCGCCTGATGCCCCTCCCCCGCCTCCATGGCCAAGGCGTCACCGATCAAGCGGCGCAGCAGCGCCGAGCGGCCGCCCGATACCGCCGCGAGCGCGGCGAAACGCTGGGCGACATCATCGTCGAGCCGAAAGGTGAGGACGGGCATGTCCCCAACGCTATTGTCATACATCCCCGGCGCCAAGCCTATCCGGCCCTTACCTTTACTCAACTCATCTTATAGTCTGCTTGGGCAGACTATTGTTCTTCGGCCAGCGAACCCCTCTCGAACACCGATCGTCCGCAGCAAGGGGCGGCGCCTTCGGCGCTGCCCCCGCCCATCGACACGAAAAGGGCCGCACCCCGAAGGGTACGGCCCAAACCATCGTGCAAGATAAACTACGAACGCGGAGGAGGCGGGTCAGTTGTTGGCAAGGCCTCGCTTCTCTCGCCGGTCGGACCGATCGACGAGGCAGCGACTTCACGCTCGCGGCCATCCTCGAAAATCACCGTGACCAAAGGCGCCAGCGGGAGCCACGCAGGGAAGCCGTCGACCAAGACCGGTAGTCTAGGAGATCGGATCGGCGCGGAGGGTTTGTCCGTGAGGCCCGATCGAACCGGATCGCGGTCGGTGGGGGCCAATGGCTGTGCCACAGGCGCCCGCGGAGGGACCGGCGCCGGGTGCGTCTGCTTGAGTTCGGCGATGAAGCGCGATCCTGCGGCGAGCGTTGCGCCGGCGTCGCCCCAGCTGGCGACATAGGCCTCGACCTCGGCAGGGTAGTCCCTCGCCGTCCGGTGCAGATCATAGAGAAGGCGAATAGGCGCAAACGGCAGGGCCGCCTTGAGATAGGCCGGCATGTCGCCATAGGCGGCATAGAGCGAGACGAACTGCTTGGATCGGCCGAGTGCCGCCGCGATCTCGACCTGGTTCATCCCGCCCTTCAGCATCCGGGCGATCGCATGGGCGAGCTCGACCGACGACAGATTGGCGCGCTGGTCGTTCTCGACGATCTGGTCGGCCAGCAGTTGCACTCCCTCGCCGACCGGCACGACGATCGCGGGGATCGTGGCAAGGCCCGCCAGCTGCGATGCGCGGAAGCGGCGCTCGCCCAGACGTATCCGGTGCATGCCGTTCGCGTCGGGCGGCGTAACCGTGATCGGCTGCAGCACGCCGCGCGACGCGATCGAGGCGGCCAGCTCGGCGAGCGCGTCATCGTCGAAGCTGCGCCGGGGATTGCCGGGGTCGGGCAGGATGCGCGCAAGTTCGATATCCTCGACCCGGCGCGCCCGTTCATGGTCGCCGACAAGAAGTCCGAACTCCTCGATGCGCTCGTCGAACTTGCCCATCAGGCGGCCGCGACCTCCTGGCTTGTCATGCGCCCCTCGATCTCGGCGAGCACCGCGCGGATCTCCTCGGCCGCCGCCTTGGCGCCGCTGCCGGTCTCCTGCCATACCGGACGATGATTTTCCGCGGCATGCTTGTAGGTCGGCCGCGCCTTGATGAAGGCCGGGAACATGAGCTTCTCGCCGACCGCATGCGCCAGCTTCACCGCATTCTCCATCTCGCGCCGGTCGAACGGATTGACCATCGAGGGGAGGAGCCCGAGGAAAGCGATCTTGCGGCCGGCGCGCGCGGCCTCGGCCTTGCGCAGCGCGGTCAGCAGCATCTTGGCGCATTCGACCGAATCCTCGGCAACCTGCACCGGCGCGATCACGGCATCGGCGACCGCCATCGCGCTCAAGGTGAGCTCGTCCCACTTGGGACCGGTATCGATAACGCAATAGTCGAAATGCGGGCGGAGCGCCGGGAAGCGGCCGATGAAGTCGCGCACATCCTGCGCCGCCTTGACCATCTGGAGACGGGGATCGGCACCGAGCACGGTTAGCCCGGCCTGCCCGTCGGCGCACAGGGCAGCGGCAGGATCGAACAGGTCGGCGGAAAATCCGCCTTGCCGCTCGGCGCCCAGGCGCCGCGTCGAGCTGCCCTGCGGGTCGAGATCGACGAAGGCGACGCGGCGCTCAGGCGGTTCAGCAAGATACCAGGCGAGATGACTGGCGAGGAAGGTCTTGCCGACCCCGCCCTTGAGCAGGCTGACGACGATCGTCTTCATGACCGCGGCACCTCAGCAATAGTCGTCAGGACCATCGCGCAGGTTGCGCTCATAATGATCGCGCGAGGACCAGTCGCCGCCACCCCCAATGCCGGGACCGGCATAGCGGAACAGATAGACGGTGAGGGCGAAGCAGCCGAACGCGAAGAGAAACGCGTGATCGGGATGCGCGGCGAAATATGCGGCCATGATAAGTCTCCTTGGAGCCAGTGAACGGGCAAGCGAACGGCGCCACTGGCGCCGGCCACGCGCAATCGCGCGACATCTCGGACCCGCGCCCTCCCCTCCCGCATTTGCGGATGCGGCGTCCGTTGCCCGCATAGTCTGCTCAAGCAGACTATGCGGGCCATCCCCCCGGTCGGGGGGATGGCTGCGCCGGATCAATATTCGTCGGCCAGCAGGATAGTGAGCACGCGCGTCGTGACCTCGGGGTTCGCGGCATCCGGCGAGCCATAGGCGAGCTCGAGATCGTAATAGTCGATCTTCCAGTAGAGGATCGCATCCTCGAACTCGAAGCGGCCGAAATCATGCTCGTCGATCGGATCGTTGTCGGGCGTGAAGCTGTCATAGTCGCGCACGATCCGGAGGATCTCCGCGCGGCGGCGAAAGCCGCGGAACAGGGCGACGTCGCCGATCAGCGCCGCAACGCCCGCAGTCATCACGATCTGGTTGCGGCCCGGGCTATGGATGGACCGGCGAAGCGCGTCATTGAGTTCGGCGACGCGGGCGATCCGCTCGGCCTGGCTCATCGCATTCGGGGAGGATTGGGACATGAGAACGCTCCTGATCTGTCCGGCCCCGCCCGCCGGGGCCTTCCGACAGGCGTGCCAAGGGCCGGCGGCAGAGCGCGGCCGCGCACCGGCAGGGTCGCAACGGCAGTGGAGAAGCCCGCAAAGCGGGCTTGCGCGGGCGCGCGCGCCGGCCAGGCAAGCCGACAGGAGGAAGGTCTTGGCGGGCGGGATCGCGAAGAGATGATCGCGGTGTCCTGATTCTCTGGCTCCGCGGAGAGCCCGGCGCTATCCTCCGCCCATCATGACGAGCAGCGCCACTCTCTTCCGCCTTGCCCCGGCCTGGACCGCGTCACTCCAGGCGATGCGGCTGCGCCAGATCCTCGTCCGATCGCAATGCCGCCGCTGCGGTGCGTTGATGCGCGAGGATGTCGATGCCCTGATCGGGCTCCATGGAGCAGGCGCCAGCCTCATCGACCGGCAGGCCCGATGCCGCATGGTCGGCTGCGACGGCGCGGCCTATTATCTCGCGGCGCGGGGCCATGACCGTCCCTGGCACATATTGCTGCACGATGAGCACCTGCGTGCGGGCCTGGCCAACTGCCCTCCAGCGCGCGGCGCGACCGGCCGGGCCATAGTTTGCGCGCAGGGTTGAGAAGTGCGAGCAGTCACGGCAGGGATCGTCACCCGAATGGGCTGAGACTTGGCACAAGGCTCAGGGCGAAGCCTAGAGCCCGGTCCGGCCGCGCCGGAGCCGCCATTCTCAGCGCATAGATGCAGAGAAATCCGACTTTCAGACGGCAACCGCCCGTCGCAGATTGCCAAGTGCAGAACACAATTTCTGCGATACCTTACGGAGCTGCTGAAGCCTCTCCGCCGCCTCGTTCTCTTCGATCACGAGCGTCGAACGATCAGCCTGCCGTGCCCGGATCGCGATCACACGAAAGATGGCGGCCCATCGACTGGTCCGTTCGACTGTCAGCTTCGCCTGGCCATGGGCGAGCATCGTGCGCAGCCCTTCCTGGTGCCGAAATTCCGCCAGCAGGCTCGCGACACCCTTTCCCTCCACGGAAAAGGGGCCGCCCTCATTGACGAGTGCAGCAAGGTCATCGAGCCGTTGCCCGACCAAATGCCGTAGCTTCACCGACTGTCCTCGTCCCGGCTGAGCGCTCAGATGCAGCAAAGTCTCGGTAACGGCCACCTCCACCGCGGCGAAGCATTGCAGACAGGCACCGCGCCAGGCGTTCACCTCCTGGGTGACGCGCGCCCACAGGGCATCATCGCCGGCATTCGCTATCGCAGCCTCAATCGTCATTATCGCAGCATAGTCGCGGCATCTGAACAATCGGTTCTCGTCTTCGGCGCAAGCCGCGAGCGAAGCGCGGGGAATAACCGGGAGCCGAGCGGCTCCCGGTCGAGCCGTCAGGCAAAGGGATCGAATTCGGTGACGATGGCGACGCTGCCGTCGGCGTCTTCGGCGGTGATAACCCCGTAATGCTGCCCGATCGCGATGACGAAGGTGACCATCATGAGGCTGCGCGAGAGGCTGAAGGCGTGGCGGCGAGCGATTGCGATGTCGGTGAACATGTCGAGGCTCCTTTGCGCGCCGGCGGGTTCGTCCCGCTCGACAGGCGCCCGATGTGTCCGGCCGGTGGCCGCGATCACTTTTTTGGCTGGAGGCCCAAAAAGCCGTAGCGAAGCGACCGGACCCCTTGCGGGTTGATCGCAAAAGGTCACCGGGTGGACCAAGGATCGCGCCGATTGAGAGCGGGCGAACCCGCCGGCCAGGAGGCCAGGTCCCCGCCGATGTCGCGCCCCACCCCTTGCCCTGCCTGCCGCTCCATCCAACGGGTCCGGATGACAGGCCGCCGCTTGTCGGTTAGCCCCGCCGGATGCTGTTCCCGCTCCTGCTTGCCGCCGCCGTGGTCCCCAATGATCAGACCTTCGCCTGCACACCGACGCGCGTCTGGGATGGCGATGGCCCGATCTGGTGCCGCGAGGGCGCCCATGTGCGGCTCGCCGGCATTGCCGCGCGCGAGATCGACAACAGCTGCCGCCCCGGCCAGCCCTGTCCGAGAGCAAGTGGCCCGGCCGCCCGCGATGCGTTGGTGCGCCTGCTTGGCGGACCGCGCGGCCAGACATCCACCGGGCATATTCGCGTGGCTGGCCCCACCATGCGCTGCGTCTCGACCGGCGAAGCCAAGGGCAACCGGACCGGCGCCTGGTGCAACGCGCCCGGCATCGGCGATCTCAGCTGCGCGATGATTGCGACCGGCACCGTGCTGCGCTGGGAGCGCTATGCCAAGGGGCGATGCCGATCCCGCTGATCCGCTTGGGACCATGCCGCGCCTGAACAGGATAAGAGGCCCGGCGGCGATGCCGCCGGGCCGCCCTGTCCGAGCTCAGAAGGGGATTTCATCGTCTTCGGGCTCGTTGCCGCCGCCGCTATTCTCGTTGGACTTGGCGCGGGTGAGGAAGGTCACCTCGTCGGCGATGATCTCGACGCCGTAGCGTTCGATATTCTCGCTGTCGGTCCAGCGGGTGTAGTGGATACGGCCCCGGACCATGACCTTCATACCCTTGTCGACATATTGCTCGACCGTCTTGCCGACGCCGTTGAAGCAGGTGATCCGGTGCCATTCGGTGTCCTCGAGGCGGCGATTGTTGTCGTCGCGCAGGATCTTGCCGTTGCTGTCGCGCTTCGGGCGCGAGGTGGCGAGGCTGAAATGGGTAATGCGGGTGCCGCCCTGGGTGGTGCGGGTTTCCGGCGTGCCACCGACATTGCCGGCGAGGATGACGAGGTTCTGCATGGCCTGAGTTCCTTCGATGTGGGTCCAAGGGACCGTCCCTTCGACTGATCCCCGGCCAAGGCGGACAGGACGGCCCATCCACCGGCAGCGCAGCGCCGGGGAACCCCGAGACAAGGGGTGGTGCGGGCAGCCGTGGCACACGGCAACTCGGCCCGATGGCTTGCGGGTTGGATGGGCCGGACGGCCGGCTTAGGGGTCAGATGAGGAGAAGGACGGTGCGTCGCTTGGGCCATGACCGGAGCCCACCCAGCGAAACCGCCGATATTGCCGGCTTTGCCGAGCACGCCGGTCCGGCATCTCGCGGACCTTACGCCCGTGCCTTATCTGCCCGTCCCTTGAGCCGCAGGACGGGATTGTAGATCCTTCGCATGGCCACTCGCGGGCTCGACACGACGTCCGTTGCACGATCACGCGGAGGGGGAAGAGGAGGTACGCAAGGTGGCGGCGCCTGGCGTGGCTGGCCTCAGGCAGGCCGCCACGGCATCGAGGAGCTGCCCGGTCTCGCAAAGCACGGCGCCGATGTCGCAGGCATAGCCACCTGCCACCAGCGCGTCGATCCGATGCACGGCATAGGCCGGGCCGAGGCTCTTGATGAAATCGGCCAGCGGACGACCGGGCGCCGGCAGGCCTAGCTGCCGCGCCTCGTCGAGGGCGCGGACAAGGTCATGACGGATATCGCGGGCCAGCGCATCGTCCGTCCAGCCATGACCCAAAAGATGCGCCTTCAAACCCAGTTCGCAGGAGATCGCGAGCAAGTGCAGTGCCGGCGCAAGCGCAATAGGCGCGCCAATCTGCGCGCCGCGATGAAATTCGCGCGCTCGATCGAGAAACACGGCTTCAAGCACCGGATCGCCGGGCGCCGCCAATCTTTCGATCGCGCGCCAGCGGCGCGGCGTCAGCTGGCGGAGCCAGGAGGGACCGGCCTGGTTGCGAAGATGCCGTAAGTAAGCGCCATCGGCTTCGTCCACATCGCGGCCTGTCGACCATAAGGACAGCAGCTTCGCCTTCCAGTGGCGGCCATGCGCGGCGCGGAAGGCAAGGAGCGCGCACGCACTGGCGCGATCGGGCATGAACATGATGCGGAACCTCCGAAGGGAACAAGGGACGCATCCGCCCCGCCCCCTCCCCTCCGGCACCGGAATCCGCGAGATTGAGAAAAGCCGGCCGCCGAAGCGGCCGGCACGGCGGTCAGCCGCGAGATAAAGCCGCCGGCGGCGTTCCGAGCGGTCCGCGGCGATCGACGACATGGATGCCGCGCGCCTTGGCCTCGACCACCAGCCTTTCGGTGACGCCGTTGCCCTGGAAGGCAATGACGTAGCGCGGCTTGACCGAGAGCATCTGCTCGTTGCGCCGGAAGCCGGCACGATCGCCAAGCTTGCGATCAAGGCCGAACCGCAGCTGCTGGATGCCGTTCTGCTCGGCCCAGGATGCTGCAAGACGCTCGATGCCCTTCATGTCGCCGCCATGGACGAGATACATGTCGCCCACACGTTCGCGCACGGCCTTGAGGGTCCGCAGCAGATTGTCGGCAAACTGCTTGGCCTCGTCGTCGCTGGCGAAGCGAAGGCGCCCGCCGGCGAAGACCACGGGCGTGCCATGGACCATATTGGCATCGCGCACCCGCTCGCGCCGCGCCTGCAAATAGGCCCGGCCATCGACGATCGCAGCGGTCGTGCCGAGCGAGATGCGGTTGCCGGTCGCGGGCACCCAGGAGCGGCCGGTCTCATGCAGATAGTGGCGCGCCGCGGTGTCGCGCATCCCCTCATAGGCCTGGGCGGACTGCTCGACCTTGCGGGCGAGATCGATCTTGTCCTCGAGATCAGCGGTCGCGATCTCCGATCCGTCCTGCTCGGCGAGCAGGAGCCGGATCTCGTCGGTCAGGCGGTCGATCAGCTGATGCTTCTTGGCGGCCGCGCGGTGGAAGAGATTGACGAAGCCCCAGCCCAGATCCTCGATGTCGCGTTCGAGCGCGGTGAAGGGGAAGAGCGCGAAGAGATCGCTCCAGATGGCGCTGACGGTCTGTTCGAGCGCTTCGGCCGGCGGCGGCGCTTCCATCGAGCGTTGGTCGCCCATCAGGTCGAGATGGCCGAGTTCGAGTGCTTGGAGCACTGCTGAAAGGGAGCTGGTCATGAGGGATTGCCTTTCCGTGTCGCAGGGCCGGCGGCCTTCCCGCCGGATGCGCACCCTCCGGGCCATCGAAAAAGCGGCGGCGGCACCGCCGGGCAACGCCCAAGGGGAACCCGATAAGGTCCGGGTGGTGCGGGCAGGCGCGCCTCGGCGCGCCAACACGGCCGGAGCGTTCGGGTTGCCGCCGCCAGCGCGATGGCCCATGTGCCGCATCCTCTGGCGAAAGGCGCGAAGGCGCTGTCGCGTCAGGCATTCATGACGCAGAGGACCTTAAGAAGGGCACCCGCAACCCGATCTCCCGATACGCACAGGACGGCATGAAAGCGCGTCGCATCGGAAGAGCCCGGCCGTCAGGCCTTCGACCGTGAGGCCAGATCTTGGGCCGCGTCGCGCTTGGCGGCTGCCGCCTTGCGTTCCGAATAGCGGTCCACGAGTTGATCGGCATGGCGACGTGTCAGCACCGTGAAGCGCACCAGCTCCTCCATGACGTCGACGATCCGGTCATAATAGCTTGAGGCACTGAGACGGCCGTCCTCGTCGAACTCCTTGAACGCCATAGCAATGCTCGACTGGTTGGGGATGGTGAACATGCGCATCCACCGCCCGAGCAGCCGCAACGTGTTGACCGCGTTGAACGACTGCGATCCGCCCGAAACCTGCATGACGGCCAGGGTCCGGCCCTGGGTCGGACGCATGCCGCCGAATTCGAGCGGCAAATGGTCGATCTGCGCTTTCATGATGCCGGTGATCTGGCCGTGCCGTTCGGGACTGCACCAGACCATGCCCTCGGACCAAAGCGCATGCTCGCGAAGCTCATGCACCGCCGGGTGATCATCGTCCTTGATCTGGTCGGGGAGCGGGAGATCGGCCGGATCGAAGATCCGCACTTCGGCGCCGAAGAGGATGAGCAGCCGGGCCGCTTCCTCGACCGCGAAGCGACTGAACGACCGCTCGCGCAGCGAGCCGTAGAGGAGGAGGATGCGAGGTTTCGGCTCAAGCGCGCCGAGCCCGGCGGCGAGATCGGGCCGGATCATTGCACGGTCCAGCGCGGGCATGTGATCGGGTTCGGGAAGGATACGAAGACGCGACATCAGGCAATCCATTTGTACAAAAGGGCGGCGCTCGCCGGGCATAGCGATCGGAACTCGGCCGATTGCGCGATGACGGCAGGAACGTCGGTCCGTTCGGCTGTTTCATAGCCGTGACGGCGAAAGAAAGGCTCGGCGGTCGTGGTGAGCAGGTACAGGCTAGTCGCGCCCTCATCAGCTGCAGCGCGTTCGACTGCCGTGAGAATGGCACCGCCCAATCCGCATCCGCGCCGATCGGCCTTCACGACCAGCGAGCGCAGCAGGCGGTCGGAGCCGTCGCCTTCGATCCCGCCATAGCCGACAAGGCCAACATCATCCTCGAACCGAAAGAAGCGGCGTCCCGCCTCGGCGAGATCACTGGCAGGCAGACCCGCCGCGCTCAGCTCCGCCATCAGGTCGGAAAGCGACCTGGAATCCAGCAGTGTAGCGATCATGCAGGAACGCGTTGCTCGTACCAGGGCCGCGTCTTCTTGACGATGCTGACGACAGACAGCATTACCGGCACCTCGACCAGCACGCCCACCACGGTCGCGAGCGCGGCCCCGGAATTGAGGCCGAACAGGCTGATCGCGGCTGCAACCGCGAGCTCGAAGAAATTGGACGCGCCGATCAGCGCGGCCGGAGCGGCGACGCACCAGGCCACGCCGAAGCGCCGGCTGAGCCAATAGGCCAGGCCCGCATTGAAGTAGACCTGGATGAGGATGGGAATGGCAATCAGTGCGATGACCAGCGGATGAGCCAGGATCGCCGGGCCCTGGAAGCCGAACAGGAGGACGAGCGTCGTCAGCAGCGCAACCAGCGACACCGGCCCAAGCGTTGCCAGCAGCCGATCGAGCGCCGGCTGCCCGCCTGACGATAGCAACGCCCGACGAATGATCTGCGCGACGATGACGGGCACGACGATATAGAGCAGGACCGAGATGAGCAGCGTGTCCCAGGGCACTGTGATCGAGGCGACCCCGAGCAGCAGTCCGACCAGCGGTGCGAAGGCGAAGACCATGATCACGTCGTTGAGCGCCACCTGGCTCAGCGTATAGGTCGGCTCGCCGTCGCACAGGTTCGACCAGACGAACACCATCGCCGTGCAGGGGGCGGCGGCGAGCAGGATGAGCCCGGCGATATAGGCGTTGATCTCGCCCTGCGGCAGCAGCGGCCGGAAGAGCCATCCCAGGAACAGCGTGCCGAGCAGCGCCATTGAAAAGGGCTTCACCGCCCAGTTGATGAAGAGGGTGACGCCGACGCCCTTCCAGTGTTGGCGAACCGACCCCAACGCGCCGAGGTCGATCTTGAGCAGCATGGGGACGATCATCAGCCAGATCAGCACAGCCACGACCAGGTTCACGCGCGCGATCTCAGCCGATGCGATGGCTGCGAACAGATTCGGCAGCGAATAGCCGAGCGCGATGCCGACAGCGATGCAGAGCGCCACCCAGACGCTCAAATAGCGTTCGAAGCTGTTGATCGCCGGCTTGGGTCGTGCCGCAACGGTCGCGTTCACGCCCCGATCCTCTTGCCGGCGGCGTCGATGACCTGCTCGCCATCTTCCTTGGTGAAAGCCCCGCGCTGGGCGGACGGGAGAAGATCGAGCACCTCTTCCGATGGACGGCAGAGTTTCACGCCGAGCGGCGACACAACGATTGGCCGGTTGATGAGGATCGGATGTTCGATCATCGCATCAATGAGCTGGTCATCGCTGAGCGTCGGATCGGCAAGACCCAGCTCGGCGAAGGGCGTGCCCTTCTCGCGGAGCAACTGGCGTGCGCTGATGCCCATGCGGGCGATGAGCGAAACCAGGCGCGGGCGGTTGGGCGGCGTCTTGAGATATTCGATCACATGCGGCTCGATCCCGGCGTTGCGGATCATCGCCAGCGTGTTGCGCGACGTCCCACACTCGGGATTGTGATAGATGACGATATCGATTGCGGCATTGCTCATGCGCTGGGTGCCTTTTCGCTTGGGAGGTCGGCGCGGCCCTGTTCCTTGCCGATCCGGTTCAGCCGGTTCTGTAGACTCATCTTGTCGAGGCCTTCGAACGGCAGGTTGGTGAACAGCGAGATGCGATTGAACAGCATCCTGTAAGTATCGAAGAAGGCCGCGTGCTGCACCGTTTCGCTGTCCTCGATAGCGGCCGGATCGGGCACCCCCCAATTGGCGGTCAGCGGCTGCCCCGGCCAAACCGGGCAAAGCTCATTGGCGGCATTGTCGCAAACGGTGAACACGAAATCCAAGGACGGCGCATCGGGGCCGGAAAACTCTTCCCAGCTCTTCGAGCGGAACCGGCTTGCGTCGTAGTTCAGCTTCTCCAAGAGATGAATGGTGAACGGATGGACCTCGCCCTTGGGCTGGCTGCCGGCGCTGAACGATTTGAAACGGCCTAGCCCCTCACGGCTGAGGATCGCCTCGGCCATGATGGAACGGGCGGAATTGCCCGTGCAAAGAAACAGTACGTTCAACAGGCGATCCGTCATGTTGATGTCCTTTCAGGCAGCACGACAGGCAAGCAGTTCATCCGCAAGTGGATGGCAGAGCTCGGCCCGGCCACCACAGCAGTCCTTGACGAGGAACAGCATCACGGAGCGTAGCGCATCGAGATCGGCGCGGTAGTTGATGATCCGGCTGCGCCGCTCGGATGTGACCAGGCCGGCACGCGCCAGGGTCGCCAAATGCACCGACATCGTGTTCTGCGGGACATCCAGCGCCTTGGCGACCTCGCCGGCGGGAAGGCCTTCGGGTTCGTGACGCACCAGAAGGCGGAAGGCGTCGAGGCGCGTGGCTTGGGCAAGCGCGCCCAACGCGACGATGACAGATTCGTTATCCATATATCCACGATAGCGGATATATGGATATAGTGCAATCGGCGACATGGCGAGATCAAGCAGCCGCCTGCTCGTCCAGATCATCCTCGCAAGCGAGATCGGTTGCCCGCAGCAGAAACCCGGCGGCTTCCTCGGCTCGCGCAGCCGCCGTCAGCAATGCGCGATTATCCTTGCGCAAAATGGCGAGCCAGGATCCGATATAAGCCGCGTGGTCGTCGAGATGGGTGGTTGGGAGACCCACATCGGCGCCAACCAGCGCTGCTGTCAGTTCGGCGACCAACTCCTCGAACGCATATGCCTGATCGCCGAAGCGCTTCCCGAACGATCGGGCAAGCCGGGCTGGATGGCCTGTCCAGTGGCCGGCCTCATGCGCAATGGTGGCTGCCCAGGCGGCGCGCGTGTCGAATTGCTCGACCGGCGGCATGGTGATGACGTCCGCGCGCAGATCATAATAAGCACGATCGCCGCCGCATCGCAGCCGCGCGGGCAGCCGATCGACGAAGCGCTCCGCCCGCGGACCGAGCCGGTCGCCCGGCGGGACGAGGGAGAGGGCTTCGGGATAGAAATCGCCCGGCAGTGTATCGATCTGATCGGCATTGAAGACCGCATAGGACCGCATGACCCGGCGCTGCTCATCGACGAGCTCACCCGGACGTTCGTAGGAATCGACCTTCTTCGAATAGGCTTTGTAGAAGATCGCAAATTGCGACTGCTCACCGGCACGGACCTGCCCGCCGAGGCTTTGTGCTTGCCGATAGGTCATCCAGTAGCGGGACCGATAGCCGCACTGCTCGGCGGCCAGCCATAGCCAAAAGGTGTTCATGCCGCGATAGGGCTCGCCATTGGCGCGCAGCGGGCGCCCTTGCGCGGCGCATGATCGCCAGGGCCGTACCCAGGGACGCACACCGGCCTCGAGCCGGTCGATGATGGCGCGCGTGATGGTCTCGGCCGGCGAGGGCCGGCCCGATGATTGGGTCATGGTGGATACTCCGCGAAAGAGCGGCTGTCTCAGCGCCGCCGATGAAGGGCGGCGGGCGACACGAAAGCGCCGCCCGCCGTTAGGCGTTCGCCTCAGGCGGCCTGTTCGAAGTCGCCAGCATCGCCATCGGGGGCGATCTCCCCTGCCCCGCCGTCGCTGTCGTCTTCATCGCTGAGGAAAGCGGAATAGCTCCGGAAGCTTTCGGGCTTTTCGATCGCGCCGAACCGCATCTCGTCGGGCAGCCAGGAGAGCGCCTTTTCCCGGACTTCGGCCTCGACGATGCCCTGCCCCGAACAGAGCGCAGCGCAGGCATTGGCAAGGTCACCCTTCTTGGCGTCCTTGTATCGGCCGCGCAGCACCGGCCCGCCGATCTCGTCGAGCGCTTCGAGCATGACGTCCTTCTTCACCCGCCCGAAAAAGTTCTGGGCATCGGGCCGCCACCATTGCGCGACATCAATGTCGAGCAGCCGTCCGAGATGATCGTGGAAGCCGTTGCGGCGCCCGCCATCGTCGACGTTGAGTGTCGGCTCCAGCGTCTGCGCCATGACATGGGCGAGCCAATCGGCGCGCGCCTGTTCATCCAGTTGCCGGAAGGCATCGAAGCGGGACGACAGCGTGTTCCCGCCTGCCCAGCTCACATCGAGCGCCTGGCGCTGTTCGGTCAGGACATTGCTCGCCGCGCTACCTTCATCGCGGAAGCTGACGATCGGGAAGCTCGCGGCGGCGGCCTGCAACGTCGCGTGGTCCCGGACATAGCTGCTGGCGAACACCGTCCGGTGCGCCATCAGGAATATCGTGAGATCGAGCGCGAACCCGGCATCCGAGGCGACATGGGCTGCCAGGATCTGCCGGCGCTGGGTCGCGAGTTCGTCAACCAGCGTCGCGCTGAGCCGGGAGGCCGCGACCTTGCCGGACGGTGCTTCGGGTTCTGCATCCTCGCCCGCCTGCCGGATGGCGCGCTCGCTGAACATGCGGCTGTGCACCCGCGGACTGCCATCGGGCGCCAGATAGATGAAGGTGCCCAGCTGGTCCTTGATCGCATCATCGACCATCGTGCGCGACGCCTCGATCGTATCGAGTTCCCGCTCGATGTCGGCGAGACGCGCCGAAGCCGCCTCGGCCTCGGGCGTGCCGTCCTCGAGTTCGGTCTCAAGTTCGCGGATGAGCGCGTCGCCCTCATCCGAGAGACTATCGACGCGCTCCTGCTCGTCCCCGCTCAATTCGCGCAGCGGCGGATGATATTCGTGGAGCTGGCACTCCGTATCATAGGGCACATGCGTCGCGAGAACCGGCGTCACGAACGCCAGCTTCTGTTCGGCAGCGAGCGCTTCCGCGGCCGCTTCAAGCTTCTGGGCGGCCAGCTGCTCGATGAGCTCCACGTCGATCCAGCTCTCGTCCACATCTTCACCGAACAGGTCGCGCTCGATCCGGCCGCCCGCGCCGACATAGGCCTCGCGGCCGACGAACCGTGCCTTGGCGTCGGTCGCCTTGACCGTTCCGTTGAGGAGCGCACGGCGGATATTGTCGGGATTGTCGCCATAATAGGACCGGCTCATGCTCTCGAACACGCGCGCCTGGCGATCGACGTCGGGCGTGACGGCATAAGCCTGGGCGACCCCCAGCGTGATCTCGCCCGCCGCCAGCGCCGCGAATACGAGAGGAGCCAGTTCGGCAAGCCGTACCCGCTGCTCAACGAAGCGGGTCGTGACGCCGAAACGTTTCGCCACATCCTCGGCACTCGCGCCCTTGTCGAGGAAGTGCTTGAAAGCCGAGCACTCATCCGCCGGGTTCATCGCGACGCGGTGGAAATTCTCGGCAAGGCTCGCTTCGGCCGATCCAGCATCATCCTCGAGCACCAGCACCTGAACCTCATGGTCCCCGGCAAGCCGACCTGAATCGATCAGCCGCTGGAGCGCCCGCAAGCGGCGGCCACCCGCCTTGACGGTGAAATGTCCTGCCTTCTTGAGCGGCGTGACCACGAGATTCTGCAACAGGCCATGCGCGGCGATATTGTCGGCGAGGCTGTCGAGGTCGGCATCGCGATTGGATTTGCGGACATTGTCCTTCGAGAGCGAGAGGTTCTTGACCTTCACGGACTGGATCATCGGTTGCCTCCTTCGAGGGTTGCGCCGACCTCGTCGGCCGGCTTGAGCCACTCAGGCCCACCCGGCCGAAGGCCCCCTCCCCTCTCTTCGGTCGCTTGGCGCGGCCGCGGGTCAGTCCGTGATCCTGGCGAGGATCTCGAGGGCGCGGCTCGGGGGAACGAACAGCCGCGTGCGGTGCTGGATGATCTCGGTGAAGCAGCCCGCCGCCTTGAGATGCGGCAGCGCCTCGGGCTTCCAGTCCAGCAATTCGAGGCGTTGATCGCCGGCGACCAAGGCGCGCTTCAGCCGCAGCGCTCCGATCGGCATGATCTCGCCCGAGGTGCGGACGTGCTCGACCCGCGCGCCGAGGTCGATCTCGACATGGGCCGCGATGCCGAATGCGCTGGCAATCCGCTCAACCAGCGGCGCCGGAATAAGACGCCCGAGAAGC
>Ga0164243_10001904_pt1 | contig 34992 bp, 27 predicted proteins | sample OricompcompostOP_FD_108781 | JGI IMG/M metagenome (GOLD analysis project Ga0164243, IMG submission 108781) | Organic Plus compost microbial communities from Emeryville, California, USA - Original compost - Organic plus compost (OP) | ecosystem: Engineered > Solid waste > Mixed feedstock >...
GTCGCGCGCCACCACCTGGCGGTGCAGTTCGCCATGGGTCACCGCGCCCTCGACCAGGCCCAGATCGGCGCCGCCCTCCTGCACAGCATCCGCGACCTGGGTGGTATTGCTGACGGTCAGGCGCAGTTCGATTCCCGGATGGATCTCGCGCAGCGCCACCAGCCGCGCCGGCAGCCAATAGCTGGCGACCGTCTGGCTGGCATGGATGCGCAGCCGCCCACGCGGCTCGCGCGCCAGATCCTCCAGCACCATCTCGGCGGTTTCGACCCGATCCAGCACGGCGCGGGCCTCGGCCATGAAGGCCAGGCCGGTCTCGGTCAGCACGATGCGGCGCCCCACCCGGTCGAAAAAGCGCAGGCCGTGCCGCGTCTCCAGCGCCGAGACCGCGGCGCTGACCGCCGATTGCGTCAGGTTCAGCGCCTCGGCCGCGCGGGTGACGTGCTGCCGCTCGGCCACGGCCAGGAAAATGCGGAGCTGCTCCAGCGTCATGTGCCGTTCATAAGCAAAATCGAACGATATGGCAAATATAATGCGATGGAATGAATACTGATCCGGGACCATGTTCCGCACCGCAAGCAAGGAGCGCAACCATGTCCTCGACCGATCACGGGCAGCACAAAACTTCTGCCATCGCCGCCTGGCTGGCCGAAACCCTGCCGGGTCTTGGGCTGACCTTCGGCATCGCGCTGCTGGCCACGGCGGTCCAGCGGCTGTCGGGGATCGCGGCGCTCAGCCCGCTGGTGGTGGCCATGGTGCTGGGCATGGCGCTGCGCAACCTGCGGGGCACGCCGGCCATGGCGCGGGCGGGGATCGGCTTTTCGCTGCGCCGGGTATTGCGCTTTGCCATCGTGCTGCTGGGCTTTCAGCTGACGCTGGAACAGCTGGCGGCGGTGGGCCTGCCCGGGGTGGCGGTGATCGCGGCGACGCTGGCGGCGACCTTCGTGCTGACCAAATGGGCCGGCAGGGCGCTGGGGGTCGAGCCGAGGCTGGCCGAGCTGATCGCGGCGGGCACTTCGGTCTGCGGCGCCTCGGCGGTGATCGCCACGAACACGGTCACCCGCGGCTCGGACGAGGATGTCGCCTATGCCATCGCCTGCGTGACGGTTTTCGGCTCGCTGTCGATGCTCGCCATGCCGGTGCTGGGCGAGGCGCTGGCGCTGGCGCCGGCCCATTACGGGATCTGGGTCGGCGCCACCGTGCATGAGGTGGCGCAGGTGGTCGGCGCCGGCTTCCAGCACGGGGCCGAGGCCGGACAGGCGGCTACCGTCGCCAAGCTCAGCCGGGTGATGCTGCTGGCGCCGCTGATCCTGACGCTGGGGGCCCTGGCGCGCCGCCGCGGCGGCAAGGCGCAGGGTTCGGCCCCGACGCCCTGGTTCGTGCTGGGCTTCGTCGCCGTGGTGCTGGTGAACAGCGCCCTGCCCCTGCCGCGGGCGCTGCATGCCGATATCGTCGCGCTGACCGCATTCCTGCTGACCATGGCGCTGGCCGCGATGGGTCTGGAAACCGATATCCGCAGATTGCGCGCCAAGGGCATGCGGCCGCTGGCGCTTGGCGCGCTGGCCTGGCTGTTCATCTCGGCCTTCGGGCTGGGGCTGGTCACGCTGGTCTGAGTTTTCGGCACTGAGCTTTCGGCATTGAGCCGCCTGCCGGCGGCGCCTAGATTGGGCGCGACCCTTCAGGGAACCCGCCCATGGCCTTGCAGCCCGCCGACACCCGACCGATGACCCGGCGCGAAACCGAGGTCCGCCGCTTTGTCCGCGCCCGCTACGGCCTGCGCGGCACCCTGGCGCTGCACCGCCACGCCCTGGGGCTGGACCTGCTGCGCGCGCCGGTCAACGTGACGCTGTCGCCGCTGTTCCTGCTGTCCCGGCTGGGCGCGGCGCTGCTGCGCCGGATCGGGGCCCGGCGGGCCGGCGACTGGCTGGGACAAAGACGGATATTCCTGAAATCCGACGTCGCGCAAAGGATCGAGGCCGATCTGGCCGGCTTTGTCGCAGAGCTTGCCGAACAGGGCCTGGCGCCGCCGGCCGCGCCGGAAACCGTCGCGCGGGCCGTTTCCGACTATGCCGAGACCCGCAACGCGGTGGCCGAGATCACCACCTCGCTGCTGGTCATGGGCGCCGGCCTCCTGCTGTTCCACCGCGCCACACCGGGCGTGTTCTCGCTGGTCGAGCCGGTCGCGCATTTGCGGGCCCAGACCCAGGCGATCGAGAATTTCGCGCTGGGAAGCTGGGCCGGCCGCATGTGGTATGGCGCCTTTCCGCGCCAGCTGTCGGGGACCGAACTGCTGCTGACCGGAACCATCCTGGCCATGCTCGCCTCGGTGGTGACGACCTTTGCCGGGCTTGTCGCCGATCCGGTCCAGACCTGGACCGGAACCCATCGGCGCCGGTTGCTGCGGCTGCTGCAGCGGCTGGACCGGGCCGAAGCCGCACCGGGCCTGGAACGCGAACATGTGCTGGCCCGGCTGGGCGACCTGTCGGATGCCGCGCTGAGCCTGTGGCGCAGCCTGCGCGGCTAGCCATGCCGCGGCACGCCGCGCCGGCCGCGCGAACCGGGACGGCCGGAGCCGGCCAAGCCTGTCGGTGGCAGAACCCCGGCGGGCGGCGCCCTGCCCGGAGCCGGCCCCATGCTGCCTCCGTTCCCGCCTCGATGTCGGGGCCGGCATTTCCCGATCCGTGCCGCCGGATCCGGCCGGCGGGGATTTGTCAAACGGCCGCCGGTCGCAAGGAACAAGAGCGCGGGCAGGCGTGGCCGCGCGTCCACATCCCGCCCCGCCCGGCGCCGGAAATGGGCGGGGCCAGGAACCCGTTTTTCCGGCCGCCGCTGCGGATAGCAGGAAATCGGGCCGCGCCGGACCTACCAGATATTCCCGGGCCGGTGCGGTAATCCACTAAATCTGGATTGACCTCTTCGGCGGGCCATGGCTAATTAGCGGGGTCATGGTTGTCCCGGGACGCGCGACTCGGGGCTGAAAAGGGAAGCCGGTGAAAAGCCGGCACTGCCCCCGCAGCTGTAAGCGGCGAGCGAAGTCGGATCACCACTGGGGCCAACCCGGGAAGGCCGGCCAAGCCAGGACCCGCGAGTCAGAAGACCTGCCGTGGCGCGAATGGACGAAACCGTGCGGCGGGCGCGGGGCTGGAACAGGGTCTGGATGGCGCCGCCATCGGCCCGGCCCCCTCTTGCCGACAGAACAGCAAGGAGCCGAGGCATGACCATCACCGTTTACTCCAAACCCGCCTGCGTGCAATGCACCGCCACCACCCGGGCGCTCGACGCGCGCGGCCTGGACTATCGGCTCATCGACCTGACCCAGGATGATGCGGCGATGGAGCTGGTTGCCTCGCTGGGCTATCGCCAGGCGCCGGTGGTGGTCGCGGGCGATGCGCATTGGGCGGGGTTTCGGCCCGACATGATCGGCCGGCTGTCCTGAGCGGCGCCATGGGCGGGCTGGTCTATTACTCCTCGGCCTCGGGCAATACCGCGCGTTTCGTCGCCCGGCTGGGGCTGGCGGCCGGGCGCATCCCGGTCTCGCCGCGCGACGAGGCCATGCCCGCGCCGGCGGCGCCCTATGTGCTGATCTGCCCGACCTATGCCGATGGCGAGGGGCGCGGCGCGGTGCCCAAACAGGTGATCCGATTCCTGAACGATCCTGCCCGGCGCGCCCTGCTGCGCGGGGTGATCGGCAGCGGCAACCGCAATTTCGGCACCACCTTCGCCCTGGCGGCCAGGGTGATTTCGGAAAAATGCCATGTGCCCGTGCTTTACCGCTTTGAACTGGCGGGCGACGACAACGATCTTTCCCGCGTCAGGGCGGGGCTTGAGAAATTCTGGGGGACGGAATGCTTGACGATGGCGTAAAGGCCGAGCTGGACTATCACGCGCTGAACGCGATGCTGAACCTTTACGACGGCGAGGGCCGCATCCGCTTCGACGCGGATCGCAAGGCCGCGCGGCAGTATTTCCTGCAGCATGTCAACCAGAACACCGTCTTCTTCCACTCGCTGGACGAGAAGCTGGGCTATCTGGTCGAAGAGGGCTATTACGAGGCCGAAGTCCTGGACCAGTACCCGCGCGAATTCCTGCACCGGATCTGGGACGCGGCTTATGCGCGCAAGTTCCGCTTTCCGACCTTTCTGGGCGCCTTCAAGTATTACACCAGCTATACGCTGAAGACCCGCGACGGGCGGCGCTATCTGGAACGCTATGAAGACCGGGTGGTCATGGTCGCCCTGGCGCTGGCGCGCGGCGACCGGGACCTGGCCATGCGCTTCATGGAGGAAATCCTGTCGGGCCGCTTTCAGCCCGCGACGCCGACCTTCCTGAACGCCGGCAAGAAATCGCGGGGCGAGCTGATTTCCTGCTTCCTCTTGCGGCTGGAAGACAACATGGAAAGCATCGGCCGCGGCATCAATTCGGCGCTGCAGCTTTCCAAGCGCGGCGGCGGCGTCGCCCTGATGCTGACCAACCTGCGCGAGGCCGGGGCGCCGATCAAGGGGATCGAGAACCAGTCCTCGGGCGTCATCCCGGTGATGAAACTGCTGGAGGACAGCTTTTCCTATGCCAACCAGCTGGGCGCGCGGCAGGGCGCGGGGGCGGTCTACCTGAACGCGCATCACCCCGACATCCTGCGCTTTCTGGATACCAAGCGCGAGAATGCCGACGAAAAGATCCGCATCAAGACGCTGTCGCTGGGCGTGGTGATCCCGGATGTGACCTTCGACCTGGCCAAGCGCAACGAGGACATGTATCTGTTCTCGCCCCATGACGTCGAAAGGGTCTATGGCCTGCCCTTTTCGGAGATCTCGGTCACCGAGAAATATGCCGAGATGGTGGACGACAAGCGCATCCGCAAGAAAAAGATCAACGCCCGCGCGTTTTTCCAGACCCTGGCCGAGATCCAGTTCGAGAGCGGCTATCCCTATATCATGTTCGAGGACACGGTGAACCGCGCCAACCCGGTCGCCGGCCGCATCAGCATGTCGAACCTCTGCAGCGAGATCCTACAGGTGAACGAGGCGTCCGAATTCAACAAGGATCTGAGCTATCGCCACCTCGGGACCGATATTTCCTGCAACCTCGGTTCGCTCAACATCGCCGCGACCATGGACGGGCCGGATTTCGGCGCCACGGTCGAGGCGGCGGTCCGGGCACTGACCGCGGTCAGCGAAATGTCGGCGATCGAGGCCGTGCCCTCGATCCGGCGCGGCAATGACGAGGCCCATGCCGTCGGCCTGGGCCAGATGAACCTGCACGGGTTCCTGGCGCGCGAGCGCATCCATTACGGCAGCCCCGAGGGGATCGAGTTCACCGGCGTCTATTTCGCCGCCGTGGCCTATCACGCCATCCGCGCCTCGAACCTGCTTGCGCAGGAAAGGGGCCGGACCTTCAAGGGTTTCGAGGCCTCGAAATATGCCGACGGCTCGTTCTTCGACAAATATGTCGCGCGCGACTGGCTGCCCACGCTGCCCGATGTGGCGCGGGTGTTCGAGGGCGTCAGCCTGCCCAGGCGCGAGGACTGGGCGGCGCTGCGGGACGCGGTGATGCGGCACGGGCTTTACAACCGCAACTTGCAGGCGGTGCCGCCCACCGGCTCGATCAGCTATATCAACAACTCGACCAGTTCGATCCATCCCATCGTCGCCAGAATCGAGATCCGCAAGGAGGGCAAGATCGGCCGGGTCTATTACCCGGCGCCCTTCATGACCAACGACAACCTGGACTATTACCGCGACGCCTACGAGATCGGCGCCGAGGCGATCATCGACACCTATGCGGCGGCGACCGAACATGTCGACCAGGGCCTGTCGCTGACGCTGTTCTTTCCGGCCGAGGCGACGACGCGCGACATCAACCGCGCCCAGATCCATGCCTGGAAGAAGGGCATCAAGACCATCTATTACATCCGGCTGCGCCAGGCCGCGCTGGAAGGCACCGAGGTGCAGGGCTGCGTGTCCTGCACGCTTTGAGGCGGGGGTCTCGGACCCCCGCACCCCCGAGGATATTTGGACACGAAAGAAAGGCGCTTCGGATGAAGGACCATGCGCAGCGGTCGCCTTTGCGCGCGATCAACTGGAACCGGCTGGAGGACGAGAAGGACCTGGAGGTCTGGAACCGGCTGACGGTGAATTTCTGGCTGCCCGAAAAGGTGCCGCTGTCGAACGACGTGCAGAGCTGGGCGACGCTGCGCCCCGAGGAGCGCGAGCTGACCATCCGCGTCTTTACCGGGCTGACGCTGCTGGACACGATCCAGAACGCCGTCGGCGCGCCGGCGATGATGGGCGATGCGATCACCCCGCACGAGGAGGCGGTGCTGTCCAATATCGCCTTCATGGAGGCGGTGCATGCGCGGTCCTATTCCTCGATCTTCTCGACGCTTTGCTCGACGCCCGAGGTGGACGCGGCCTTTCGCTGGGCCGAGGAGGACCCGCATCTGCAGCACAAGGCCCGGCTGGTGCTGGAGGAATATGCGGCCGGGGCCGATCCGCTGAAGCGCAAGATCGCCAGCGTGTTCCTGGAAAGCTTCCTGTTCTATTCCGGATTCTACCTGCCGATGTATTGGTCCAGCCGCGCCAAGCTGACCAATACCGCCGACCTGATCCGGCTGATCATCCGCGACGAGGCCGTGCATGGCTATTACATCGGCTACAAATACCAGCGCGGGCTGGAGCGGCTGGACGAGGCCGGGCGCGCGGCGCTGAAGGATTTCGCCTTTTCGCTGATCTTCGATCTCTACGATATCGAGGCGAAATACACCGCCGCGCTTTACGACGGCATCGGGCTGACCGAGGATGTGAAATCCTTTCTGCATTACAATGCCAACAAGGCGCTGCAGAACCTGGGCTATGAGGCGCTGTTCCCGCCCCAGGCCTGCGAGGTCAATCCGGCGATCATGGCGGCGCTTTCGCCCGACAGCGAGAACCACGATTTCTTCAGCGGCTCGGGGTCGTCCTATGTCATCGGCAAGGCGGTCGCGACCGAGGACGAGGATTGGGATTTCTAGGCGCGGGGGTTTCTAGGCCCTGGCCGCCAGCCGCTGGGCGACGGCCGAGCAGACCAGCAGCTGCGTCATGTGATAGATCATCACCGGCAGCACGATGGCGCCCACCGCCGTGGCCGGGAAGATCGCCGTGGCGATGGGCAGGCCGCTGGCGAGGCTTTTGGTCGAGCCGCAGAAGAACAGCACCGCGCGGTCCTGGGGCGGCAGGCCGAACAGCCGCGATGCCCCGGTCATGGCCCCCATGGCGAGCGCCAGCAGCAGCCCGGTGACCAGCAAGCACAGCACCAGCCCCGGCAGGGGGATCGCCGACCAGATGCCGGCGACCGTGCCGGCGCCGAAGGCGGAATAGACGATGAGCAGGATCGAGCCCCGGTCCACCGCCATGGTCATCAGCCGGTGGCGCCGGACGAAACCGCCGATCCAGCGCCGCAGCAATTGCCCGACGAGAAACGGCAGGAGGATCTGCACCGCGACCTTCTCGATGGCGTCGAGGCTGGCGCCGCCGCCGTCGTGGTGCAGCAGATGCGTGACCAGCAGCGGCGTCAGCACCACGCCCACCAGGTTCGACAGCGAGGCGGCGCAGATCGCTGCCGGCACGTTGCCGCCCGCGATCGAGGTGAAGGCGATCGAGCTTTGCACCGTCGAGGGCAGCACGGCCAGGAACAGCAGCCCCAGCGCCAGTTCCGGCCCCAGCACGGCGCCGAACAGCGCCGCGAGCAAAAGCCCCAGCAGCGGAAAGAGCAGATAGGTCGCGGCAAAGGTCAGCCCCTGCAGCCGCAGGTTCAGCAGTCCCGCCCGGATCGAGGCCGGATCGAGCCTTGCGCCGTAAAGAAAGAACAGCAGCGTCACCGCCCAGAAGGTCGCGCCGCGCAGGATATCGGCCGCCAGCCCGCGCGCGGGCAGCACCAGCCCCAGAAGCACCGTGCCCAGAAGCAGCAGCATGTAGCCGTCAATGCCGATCCGTCTCAATGCCTGCATTGCCCTTCCTTTCGCGCTTGCCGTCCTGTCTGGTATACATTGCCGCCGGACACAAGCCGGGCGGGCGGACGGCCGGGGACGGAATGCGGTCCTGGCTCCGCCGACCGGGATGGGGCGGGCCGCGCGCGGGGCAAGGGACGGGCCGGGGCCGGGGTGCGACCGTCAGACCGGCCAGGCCAGCAGGATCAGCGGCACCCCGGCCAGCACGACCAGCCCCGACAGCGGCGCGCCCAGCCGGGCATAGTCGCCGAAGCGGTAGCCGCCCGGTCCCATGACCAGCGTATTGCATTGATGCCCGATGGGGGTCAGGAAATCGCAGCCCGCCCCCACCGCCACCGCCATCAGGAAGGCATCGGGGCGATAGCCGAGCTGGCCGGCAAAGGTCGCAGCGATGGGCGCCATGACCAGCACGGTGGCGGCATTGTTCAGAAAGGGTGTCACCGCCATGGCCACGACCAGGATCAGCGTCAGCGCCCCCCAGGCCGGCAGGCCCGTCGCCGCCTGCGACAGCCAGGCGCCCAGCAGGTCGGTGACGCCGGTCTTTTGCAGCGCCTCGCTGACCGGGATCAGCGCGCCCAGCATGACCAGGATCGGCCATTCGACGGCCTCATATGCCTCTTCGGCGCTGATCGCGCCGGTCAGGATCATCAGCACGGCGGCGGCGAAGAAGGCGACGGCGACCGGCACCAGCCCCGCCGCCGTCGCCGCCATCGCCACCGCCAGGATCAGCACCGGCAGCAATTGCCGGCGCACCCCGCCCAGCCGGATCCTGCGTTCGGCCAGCGGCAGCAGCCCCAGCACCCGCATGCGCTCGGGCAGCCGGTCGATGGGGCCCTGCACCAGCAGCACGTCGCCCGCCGCCAGCACCGTCTGGCTGAGCCGCTGCGTCATGCGATGGCCGGCGCGCGAAATCGCGATCAGGTTCACCCCGTGCTGGTCGAACAGCCCGATCCGCCCCACGCTTTGCCCCACCAGCATCGAGGCGGGCGCGATCACCGCCTCGATCACGCCGATCCGGTCGGCCGGCAGCCCTTCTTCGGCGGCGGCATCCTGCCGGGTCAGTTCCATCCCCAGCTTGGTGACCGCCTGTTCCAGCGCATCCGGCTCGCCGCGCAAAAGCAGCGTGTCGCCCGTCTCGATCACCGTATCGGGCAGCGTGACCGCACGCCGCGCGCCGCCGCGGACCAGCCCGGTCACCGCCACCTCGCCATCGACGGCGGAAAGATAGTCGCCCACCGTCATGCCGACGATCTGGGCGCCTTCGGGAACGCTGGCCTCGGTGTGATAGTCGCTGATGTTCACCGCCTCGCTCAGCGAAGCCGTCGCGCGGCGATCCTGCGGCAGCAGCCGATGCGCGAACAGCAGAAAGACCAGCCCGACCAGCGACAGGCCGATGCCGACCGGCGCATAGTCGAACATGGTGAAAGGCTGGCCGGTCATCTGCTCGCGCACCCGCGAGACGATGATATTGGGCGAGGTGCCGACCAGGGTGATCAGCCCGCCCAGGAGCGAGCCGAAGGCCATGGGCATCAGATAGGCCGAGGGCGAATGTCCCGAGCGCCGCGCCATCTTCAGCGCCGCCGGCATCAGCATGGCCAGGGCGCCGATGTTCTTGACCAGCGCCGACAGGGCCGTGACCGAGCCGACCAGCACCAGAAGTTGCCAGCGCAGCCGGCGCAGCGGCGACAGCAGCCGGCGCATCACCGCCTCGATCACGCCGGTGCGCGAAATGCCGGCGCTGACCACCAGCGCGCTGCCGACGATGACCACGATATCGTCGCCGAAACCGCGAAACGCCTGTTCGGGCTTGACCGTGCCCACGGCCAGGGACGCCAGAAGCGCCAGCATCGCCACAAGGTCGTAGCGCAGCCTGCCCCAGACGAGCAGCGCCATCATGGCGCAAAGGATCAGCACCGCCAGGATCTGCGGCATGGCCATCGGCTCGCCTCTTTCTCTCTGTCTGCCTTGCGCAAAGGGTCTCTGACGCAATGCCATCACCGCAAGGCGGGTTCCGCAACCATCCGCCGCCCGACCATCAGCCCCCTGACAGAATGTCGCGGCCGGGCGCCGGGGATGGCGCTTGACAGCCGATGCTGCCCTGCGGCAATCCAAGGACCGCTATGGTTCCGGCATCAAGCCGGATGAAAAGGGAACGCCGGTGCGTCCCGGGCCGCGATGCGGTCGGGGCAAGGCCGGGGCTGCCCCCGCAACTGTAAGCGGTGAGCAAAGGCCGAATGCGCCACTGGGGACATCCCTGGGAAGGCCGGCCCGAGCGGCGATCCGCAAGCCAGGAGACCTGCCGTGGCGATCACCCATTTCCGGCGCGGGGCGCGTCTGGAAAGCGGCCATTCCGCAGAGGTGACAGTCGCCGTCCTGCGGCCGGGCTGCCTGCGGCCTTTCCACGGGACCGTTCTGCAAATCGCGGGCCACGGGCCCGTGCTGGAAAGGCTTTGGAATGTCGAAGATCCCGGTTTCCCTGATTGCTGCCACCGCCACCCTCCTGCCTGCCGTCGCGGCGGCGCAGGACAGCTATCGCCTGGACGAGGTGGTGATCTCGGGCGGGCTGACCGCCATGGCCGCGGACGGCTATGCCCGCGCCCATACCGTGCTGACCGCCGAAGAGATCGAGGCCAAGGGCATCGCCACCGTCCAGGACGCGCTGCGCGCCGTGCCGGGCGTCGCGGTCAGCAGCACCGGCGCGACCTATACCCAGGTCCGCATCCGCGGCGGCGAGGGCAATCACACCCTGGTCCTGATCGACGGGATCGAGGCGACGGGCGGGGCCGACGAATATATCCTGACCGGGCTGGAGACCGCCAATATCGAGCGCATCGAGGTTCTGCGCGGGCCGCAATCGGTCTATTACGGCTCGAACGCCTCGGCGGGCGTCATCAACATCATCACCCGCAAGGGCGGGCCGGGGCTGCATTACGGCGGCTCGGTCGAGCTGGGCAACGGCGCCGCCGCCTCGGCCCATGTCAGCCAGCGCGGCGCGCAGGGCGGCATCGCGCTGACCCTCTCCGCGCGGGACGATCACGGTTACGACCAATCGGGCGACGGCGGCGAAAAGGACGGCACCAACCGCAAGACCATCGGGCTTTCGGGCGACTGGCAGGCCAGCGAAAACCTGCGCCTGGGCACCACCCTGCGCCGCGCGACAGAGAAATACGGCTATGACGCCACCAGTTGGGCCGCGACCGGACCGGCGGGATATGTCGTCGACGACCCCGACGCCCATAGCGAGCGCGACGAGTTCCAGGGCAGCCTCTGGGCGGAATATTCCATGCTGGACGGCCGGCTGACGCATCGGCTGGACTATCAGGATACCATCTACAAGCAAAGCTATGACGGCGGCCCGACCACCCGCGGCGAGACGCAGAAGCTGAAATATCGCGGCAGCTTCGGCATCGACGGCAGGGTGGCCGAGGCGTCGCACCTGCTGAACCTGCTGGCCGAGCGGCAAGAGGACGAAAGCTCCTCGGCCCCGGAGAACCGGCGCGAGATGACCTCGGTGGCGCTGGAATATCGCGGCTTCCTGGACAACGGGCTGGATGTCCAGGCCGGCATCCGCCACGACGGCAACAAGGTGTTCGAGGATTTCACCAGCTGGAACCTGGGCCTGTCCTGGCGGATGCCCGATCGGCCCTTCCGCCTGCACGCCTCGGCCGGGAACGGGCTGGTCAACCCGTCCTATTTCGAGCTTTACGCCAATGCGGATTACGGCAGTTCGGTCTATCGGGGCAACCCCGATCTGAAGCCGGAAAAGAATCGCGGCTTCGACCTGGGCGTCGAGGCGGAACTGCCCGACGGCATGGGCACGGTGGACGTGACCTGGTTCAAGGAGGACCTGGAGGACGAGATCGAATCCTATCTGGAGCGCATCGAGAACGGCGTGGCCTATTACGGCTATCGCAACCAGGCCGGCGAAAGCCCGCGCGAAGGGGTCGAGGTGACCGCCCGCATCAAGGCGACCGACAGCCTGGATGTCGCGCTGAACTATACCTATCTGGACGCGGAAAACCCCGACGGCTCGGTCGAGGTGCGCCGGCCCCGGCACGAATTGGGCCTGTCGGCAACGCTGGCCGTCCTGGAAGGGCGCGGCACCGTCACGGCGGATATTCGCCATGTCTCGGGCAATTGGGACTCGCAATATTGGGGCGGCTATGAGACGCGGGAACTGCCGGCCTATACGGTGGTCAACCTGGCGGCAGGCTACGACCTGACCCGGAATCTCCGCCTGACCGGACGCGTGGTGAATCTGTTCGACAAGGAATATTCCGATGTCTGGGGCTATGCCTCGCAGGGCAGGACCGTCTATGCCGGCCTGACGGCGCAATGGTAAGGCGGCTTTTCCTGGCGGCCGGGCTGCTGGCCGGGCTGGCCCTGCCCGCCGCCGCGGCCGAGCCGCCGCGCCGGGTGCTGTCGATGAACCTTTGCACCGACCAACTGGCGATGATGCTGGCGGCGCCGGGACAGTTGGTCTCGGTCTCGCATCTGGCGCAGGATCCCGGCGCCTCGGCCATGGCGGATCGGGCGGCGCGCCTGCCCGCCAACCATGGCCTGGCCGAGGAAATCTTCCTGATGCGGCCCGATCTGGTGCTGGCCGGGGCCTGGACCACGCCCGAGACCGTGCGGCTGCTCAGGCAGCTCGACATCCCGGTCGAGGTCTTTCCGGTCGAAAGCGACGTCGCGGGGATCCGCGCCAATATCCGCCGCATGGGCGAGGTCCTGGGGCGCGAGACCCAGGCGCAGGCGATGCTGGCGCGTTTCGACGCCGATCTGGCGCGGCTGGCCGATGCGCCGCCGGGACCGCGGCCGCGGGCGGCGCTTTACATGGCCAACGGCTACAGCACCGGCCGCGACAGCCTGGCCGGGCAGATCGTGGACCTGGCGGGTTTTGACAACGTGGCCGACGAACTCGGCCTGCCCTCGGGCGGGATTCTGGCGCTGGAATCGCTGCTGGTCTCGGACCCCGACCTGCTGATCGAGGGGCGCCGCTATGACGGCCATGCCCGCGCGCAAGAGGTTCTGGACCACCCGGCGCTCAGGGCGCTGAGCCGGGGCAGGCCGGGCCAGGTGATCTCGGACCCCGACTGGATCTGCGGCAACCCCCACATCCTGCGCGCCGTGGCGGAACTGCGCGAGGCGCGGCTGGCCCTGCGAGAGGCGCCATGACCCGGCCGCACCTGCTTTTCGCCGGGCTTGCGGCGCTGGTCGCGGCCTTGTTCCTGGCCTCGCTGCTGATCGGACCGGCCGGCATCGGTCCCGGCGAAAGCCTGGCTGCGCTGTTTCGCGGCGATGACGACCTGCTGGCGCTGGTCATGCGCGAATTGCGCCTGCCGCGCGCCATCCTGGGGCTGATGGTCGGGGCGGCGCTGGGAATGGCCGGGGCGGTGCTGCAAGGTTTCCTGCGCAACCCGCTGGCCGAACCGGGGCTGATCGGCACCAGCGCCTCGGCCGCGCTGGGGGCCGTGCTGGCGATCCAGACCGGGCTGTCGGCCGCCTTTCCGCTGGGCCTGCCGCTGGCGGCGCTGGCGGGGGCCGGGCTATCGGTGCTGCTGGTGCTGGCGCTGGCCGGTCCGCGCGGCGGCACCTTGGCGCTGATCCTGGCCGGGATCGCCATTTCGGCGCTGGCCGGGGCTGGCACCTCGCTGGTGCTGAACCTGTCGCCCAACCCCTTTGCCATCAACGAGATCGTGTTCTGGATGATGGGCTCGCTGGCGGACCGCTCGATGCTGCATGTCTGGATCGCGGCGCCCTTCATGGGCTTGGGATTTGCGCTGCTCTGGCCCATGCGCCGCGGGCTGGAGGCGCTGACCCTGGGCGAGGACGCGGCGGCATCCAGCGGCGTGAACCTGGGCCGGCTGCGGCTGATGCTGGTCGCGGGCATCGCGGCGCTGATCGGCGGCGCGACGGCGGTGGCCGGGACGGTGGGCTTCGTCGGGCTGGTGGTGCCGCATGTGCTGCGCCGCGCCGTCGGCGCCAGCCCGGCGCGGCTGGTCCCGGCCGCGGCGCTGGGGGGCGCGGCGGTGGTCCTGGCCGCCGACATCGCGGTGCGGCTGATCGCGCCGGGCCGCGACCTGAAGCTTGGAGTGCTGACGGCGCTGGTCGGCGCGCCCTTCTTTCTGCACCTGATCCTGAAAACCCGGCGCGAGGGGTTGTGACCATGCTGGAGCTGCACGCCCTTTCCTTCCACCGCGGCGGCCAGGCGGTGCTGGACGGCATCGACCTGCGCATCGGGGCGGGCGAATTCGTCGGCCTGCTTGGCCCGAACGGCACCGGCAAGACCACGCTTCTGCGCGCGGCGCTGGGGCTTTTGCCGGCCGCCGGGCACAGTTCGCTGGCGCGGCTTTCGGTGCGCGAACGCGCCCGCGCCGCCGCCTATATGCCGCAGGGCCGCCAGATCGCCTGGCCGATGCCGGTCGAGGCGCTGGTGGCGCTTGGCCGCATCGCCCATCCGCATTCCGCAGGCGCGGCCGACCGCGCCGCGATCGAGCGCGCCATCGCCGCCCTGCGCCTGGGCCCGCTGCGCCACCGGCCCGCCACCGAACTGTCGGGGGGCGAACAGGCCCGCACCCTGATTGCCCGCGCCCTGGCCCAGGACACGCCGCTGCTGCTGGCGGACGAGCCCGTCGCCGGGCTGGACCCCGGCGCGCAGATCGAGGTGATGCGCCTGTTTGGCCACCTGGCCGGCGAAGGCCGGGCGGTGCTGGCATCGCTGCACGACCTGGGGCTGGCGGCGCGGCATTGCACGCGGCTGATCCTGCTGCACCAGGGCAAGGTCGCCGCCGACGGCCCGCCCGAGACGGTGCTGACCGCCGAAAACCTGGCCCGCGTCTTTGGCATCACCGCCCATTTGGCGCAGGGCCCCGGCGGCATCCTGTTCCAGCCGCTCGACACCATTGAGGGAGAAGACCGATGACCGACATGCTGACCGCGCGCCTGGCGGCATTGATGAGCGATACCGGGGCGGGCTGGTCCATGGGCTCGTTTGGCGCCATTGCCGAGTTCCACCATGTCGCGGGCGATCCGCCGCCGCGGCCGCTGGACGGCTGCGGCATCGTCACCGAACGCGGCGGGGTGCGGCTGGACGACCTGACCGATCTGACCCCCGTGGCATGGGAGGCGCTGAGCCCGCGGCCGCATCGCTGGCAGCAGGGCGTCGCGCTGTGCCTGCCCGAGGGGCGGCTGGGAACTGCGCAGCGGCAGGTGCTGACCGAGCTTGGCCCCGACGCGGGCGCGCTGCGCGACCAGGATCGCGGGGCGGTGCTGTTCGACCTGGGGCTGGACCAGCCGCAGGTGGATTTCTGCATCCGCAGCGACGATCCGGCGCTGATCGCGCGGCTGCGGGCGGAATGCGGCCGCTCGGTCCTGGATCCCGAAAGCCGGGCCATGGCGGCGATCCTGCCCGCCCATCCCCACCGCGTGGCGCTGACCCGCATCGGCCGGATCGAGGTCTGGCAAAAGATCGGCGGCCCGGATACCGGCGGCGTGTCGCCCATCGGGCCGCATACGCATATCCTGCCGCCGCTTTTGCGGTCGCGGCGCACCCATTCGGCCAATACGCCGATCCCGTCCGGCCTGGTGCCGGTGGGCGGCCTGCACCCGGCCAGCCCGGTCATGGACAGCCTGGGCCAGGACCGCGATTTCGACGCAGCCGCCTTTGCCAGCTTCCAAGCCATGCTGGCCGATTGGGGCGATGCCGGGCGCAACGCGATCAAGGCCCGGGTCTGGGCCGCCCTGGCCGCGGACCGGCCGCCTGCGGTGATGGCCCTGCCCGCCGACCGCCATGCCCGCGCCGCCCTGCGCATCGCCCTGCGCCAGGCCGAACGGCGGGATGGCGCCTCGGCAAGGCTTTCGCAATGGCGGGCGGTCTTTGACCGCGAAGGCGGATCCCTGGACGAGGACGCACCGGGACATTGACCGCGGCGCGGGCCGGCCCGGCCCGGCCGGCGCCTGGCCTATTCCGCCGCCGGCCGGGCCGGGCGGCACCCGGACAGGAATGCCGCAAGCGCGTCTTTCTGTCCATCGTCCATATGCAGGCCCAGCTTGGTGCGGCGCCACAGGATATCCTCGGCGCTGCAGGCGAATTCATTGCGGATCAGCCACATCACCTCGGCCTCGGTCAGCCCGGCGCCAAAGTCGCGACCCAGCGCGGCCAGGCTGTCGGCACCCTCCAGCAGCAGGAACGCCTCGGTCCCATAGCTGCGCACCAGCCGGCGCGCCAGCCGCGGCGGCAGGAACGGGTGGCGCGCCTGCAACTGGGCAAGCAGCCCCTCGACCCCATCGACCGGGAAATCCCCGCCCGGCAGCGGCACCCGCGCCGTCCAGTCGCCACCCGCCTGGGGGAAAAAGGGCGCAAGCCTTGCCATCGCCGCCTCGGCCAGCCGGCGATAGGTGGTGATCTTGCCGCCGAAGACATTGAGCAGCGGCGCATCCCCCTCGGCATGCCCCTGATCCAGGCCAAGCACATAGTCGCGCGTCGCCGCCGTCGCCGATCTGGCGCCGTCATCGTAAAGCGGCCGGACGCCGGAATAGGTCCAGACCACCTGGTCGGGCGTCACCGGCCGGGCGAAATACCGGCTGGCAAAGGCGCAGAGATAATCGCGCTCCTCCTCGGTGCAGCGCGCTTCGCCGGGGGGGCCGCGGTGATCCATGTCGGTGGTGCCGATCAGGGTGAAATCCTCTTCATAGGGGATGGCGAAGATGATCCGCCCATCCGTGCCCTGGAGGAAATAGCAGCGGTCGTGATCATAGAGCCTGGGGACGACGATATGGCTGCCACGCACCAGCCGCACGCCCTGGGCCGAACGGATATGCGCGACATTGCGCATCACATCCCCGACCCATGGCCCGCCGGCATTGACAAGGGCGCGGGCGTGATGGACCCGCACGCCCCCCGCCCCCTCGGTGGTGATCCGCCACAGGGAGCCCAGCCGCTCGGCCCCGGTGACGCGGGTGCGGGTCAGGATCGTCGCGCCCCGCGCCTGGGCGTCGCGGGCGTTCAGCACCACCAGCCGCGAATCCTGCACCCAGCAATCGGAATATTCCCAGCCCAGCCGGAAGCCCGGCTTCAGCGGCGCGCCCAGCGGATCGCGCGACAGGTCCAGCCGCCTGGTCCCCGGCAGGATCCGGCGCCCACCCAGGTTGTCATAGAGAAACAGCCCCAGCCGAATCAGCCAGGCCGGGCGGTGGCCGCGCAGCCAGGGCATGGCCAGCGACAAGAGGCGCGAGGTCGGCGTATCGGTCGGGAACCGCATCTGCGGCGACCAGGGCAGCACAAAGCGCATCGGCCACGAGATATGCGGCATGGCGGCAAGCAGGGTCTCGCGTTCCTCCAGCGCCTCGCGCACCAGCCGGAACTCGAAGAATTCCAGATAGCGCAGCCCGCCATGGAACAGTTTGGTCGAGGCCGATGAGGTCGCCTGCGCTAGGTCGCCCATCTCGGCCAGCGTGACCGAAAGCCCGCGTCCCGCCGCGTCCCGGGCGATGCCGCAGCCGTTGATTCCGCCGCCGATGATGAAAAGGTCGGCATCGGGTCGCATTGGTGCCGGCACGGCAATCCCCTTCCCATCATTTCGCGCCTGTCGATGGCCGAAACCTGTCATGCTGGCCTCGCCATGGTCAAGCACAAATTTTCGTTTGTGATCGTTTTTACTGAAAGCGAACGATAATGGATAAATAATGGCCAGAATCGGCCGAACAGACCCGCGATTCGGCCCCTTGCCCGCGCATGGATGCGCGTTTACGCACCACCTCGCGGCCGGCATTTTCTTGCGCAAGCCCGAAAACGAACTGAAACGAACATTACAAAAGCCAAAGGATCGAACAATCGCAGATAGAACGGCGTCCCGGCGAAGCCGGCGCGATCCCTTTCGCTGCCCGGCGTTGCCGCAATGCAGCAAATTCGCGCGCTTTCCGGCGCCGCTTTGCCGTTTCCCCCGCGGCGGTCTTGGTCTTGCGGAAAAAATCTGGCAAGCACGGCCCATCCTAGAACCAGGGGCCATCCAGATGAACAGCCAATCCGTCATACAATCCGGGGGTCAGGCGGCCACGCTGACCCATCTTCAGAGGCTCGAGGCCGAAAGCATCCAGATCATGCGCGAGGTCGTGGCCACTGCCGACAACCCGGTGATGCTGTATTCGGTGGGCAAGGATTCCGCCTGCATGCTGCATCTGGCGAAAAAGGCATTCCACCCGGCCCCGCCGCCCTTTCCGCTGCTGCATGTGGACACGACCTGGAAGTTCCGGGCCATGTATGAATTGCGCGACCGCGCCGCGGCCGAGGCGGGGATGAAGCTGATCGTGCATCACAACCCCGAGGCGATGGAAAAGGGCATCAACCCCTTTGACCACGGCAGCCTGCATACCGACATGTGGAAGACCGACGGTCTGAAACAGGCGCTGAGCAAATACAATTTCGACGTGGCCTTCGGCGGCGCCCGCCGCGACGAAGAGAAGTCGCGCGCCAAGGAGCGGGTATTCTCGTTCCGTTCGGCCAATCACCGCTGGGATCCCAAGAACCAGCGCCCCGAGCTGTGGAAGCTTTACAACACCCGCAAGGGCAAGGGGGAATCGATCCGGGTCTTTCCGCTGTCCAACTGGACCGAGCTGGACATCTGGCAGTATATCCACCTGGAAAACATCGACATCGTGCCGCTGTATTTCTCGGCGCCGCGGCCGGTGGTCGAGCGCGACGGGCTGCTGATCATGGTCGATGACGAGCGTTTCCGCCTGCACGACGGCGAAGAGCCGATGACGAAATCGGTGCGCTTCCGCACGCTGGGCTGCTATCCGCTGACCGGCGCGGTGGAATCGCATGCCAAGACCCTGCCCGAGGTCATCCAGGAAATGCTGCTGACCACCACGTCCGAACGTCAGGGCCGCGCCATCGACCACGACCAGTCCGCCTCGATGGAAAAGAAAAAGCAAGAGGGGTATTTCTGAGATGAACCACGAGATGAAGGACCCCGTCTATGTCACGGATGCGCTGATCGCCGAGGATATCGACGCCTATCTGCTGAAGCACCAGCACAAGACCATGCTGCGCTTCATCACCTGCGGCTCGGTCGATGACGGCAAATCGACGCTGATCGGCCGGCTGCTCTATGACAGCAAGATGATCTTCGAGGACCAGCTGGCCAGCCTGGAAAGCGACTCGAAGAATGTCGGCACCCAGGGCGGCGAGATCGACTTTGCGCTGCTGGTGGACGGGCTGGCGGCGGAACGCGAACAGGGCATCACCATCGACGTCGCCTATCGCTTCTTTGCCACCGACAAGCGCAAGTTCATCGTCGCCGACACGCCCGGACATGAACAGTATACCCGCAACATGGTCACTGGCGCCTCGACCGCCGACCTGGCCGTCATCCTGATCGACGCGCGCCAGGGCGTGCTGACCCAGACCCGGCGGCACAGCTACCTGGTGAACCTTCTGGGCATCAAGAACGTGGTGCTGGCGGTCAACAAGATGGACCTGGTCGACTACTCGGCCGAACGGTTCTATGAAATCGTCAGCGACTATTCGCATTTCGCCAAGCAGATCGGCATGGACAGTTTTCTGCCCATCCCGATCTCGGGACTCAAGGGCGACAATATCGTCAGCCCCAGCCCGAACATGCCCTGGTATCAGGGACCGACGCTGCTGGGCCATCTGGAAGAGGCGCCGGTCAACGACACCCAGATGCAGGAACATCCCTTCCGCATGGCGGTGCAATGGGTGAATCGGCCGAACCTGGACTTCCGCGGCTTTGCCGGGCAGATCGGCGCCGGCACGGTGCGGCCGGGCGACGCGATCCGGGTGCTGCCCTCGGGCAAGACCACGACGGTCAAATCCATCGTGACCTTCGACGGCGCCCTGGACCTGGCGGTGGCAGGCCAGTCCGTCACCCTGACCTTTGCCGACGAGATCGACTGTTCGCGCGGCGACGTGATCGTCCAGGCCGACGAACCCTGCGAGGTCGCCGACCAGTTCGAGGCGACGGTGGTCTGGATGACCGAACAGGAGATGCTGCCGGGCCGCCCCTATCTGTTGAAGATCGGCACCCAGATGGTCACCGCCACCGTCACCGAGCCGAAATACGAGGTCAACGTCAACACTCTGGAACATCTGGCCAGCAAGACACTGGGGCTGAACGCGATCGGCGTGGTCAATATCTCGACCGACCGGGCGATCCCGTTCGAAGCTTATGCCCAGAACCCCGACCTGGGCGGGTTTATCCTGATCGACCGGATGACCAATGCCACGGTGGCGGCGGGCATGATCCATTTCGCGCTGCGCCGGTCGCAGAACATCCATTGGCAGGCGCTGGACGTGAACCGCGATGCCCATGCTGCGCTGAAGAACCAGAAGCCGGCGGTGATCTGGTTCACCGGCCTGTCGGGTTCTGGCAAGTCCACCATCGCCAATATCGTCGAGAAAAAGCTGCACGCGCTTGGCAAGCACACCTTCCTTCTGGATGGCGACAATATCCGCCACGGGCTGAACCGCGACCTGGGCTTTACCGATGCCGACCGGGTGGAAAACATCCGCCGCGTCGGCGAAGTGGCGCGGCTGATGACCGATGCCGGGCTGATCGTGCTGACCGCCTTTATCTCGCCCTTCCGTTCGGAGCGGCAGATGGTGCGCGACCTGATGGCGCCGGGCGAATTCGTCGAGGTCTTCGTGGACACGCCGCTGGAGGTGGCCGAGGCGCGCGACGTCAAGGGCCTGTATAGAAAGGCGCGGGCCGGCCAGTTGAAGAACTTCACCGGCATCGACAGCCCCTATGAGCAGCCGCAGAATGCCGAGCTGACGGTGAACACCGTCGAGCTGACGCCCGAAGACGCGGCCGAGCGGATCGTGCAATACCTGCTGCGTGAAATGGCCTGACCGCCGGCCGGGCGGACCGGCTTTCGCAGGCGCCCGGAATGGCTGGCCGCCCCCCACAGGGGCGGCCGCGCCTTTGCTGGCCGCGGCTTACATGCCGGATCATGACGGCGATCAGGACGGCGGCATCCGGCCCCGCGGCCGTGACCGGCGGGGAAAGTGACCCTCTATCCCAGATGCGCCAGCGCCCGCGGCCTTGGCCCGCCGGTGGCCCAATCCAGCAATTCGGCGGTATGGACGACCGGCACCCCGGTCCCCGAGCCGATCTGCATCATGCAGCCGATATTGCCGGCACTGATCACCTGCGGGGTCAGCGCCTCCAGCGTCTCGACCTTGCGGCGCTTGAGTTCGGCCGAAATCGCCGGCTGCATCAGGTTATAGGTGCCGGCCGAGCCGCAGCAGATATGCGCGTCTTTGGGCTCCAGCACGGTAAAGCCGGCGGCGGCCAGCAATTCCTTGGGCGCGCCGCGGATCTGCTGGCCGTGCTGCAAGGAGCAGGCGGCGTGATAACCCACCCGCAAGGGCTGAGCATGGCCGGGCCCGCGCAGGCCCAGATCGGCCATGACCTCGGTGATGTCCCTGGCCAGCGCCGCCACCCGCGCGGCATCGGCCGCCAGCGGATCATGCGCGAACATCTGCCCGTAATCCTTGACCGTGGTGCCGCAGCCCGAGGTGTTGATGACCAGCGCATCCAGCCCTTCGCCGTCGATCTCGGCCACCAGCGCACGGATATTGGCGGCGGCCGAGGCATGGCTTTCGTCGGTCTTGCCCATGTGATGGGTCAGCGCGCCGCAGCAGCCCAGGCCGCGCGGGATCACCACCTCGCAGCCATGCCGGCGCAAAAGGCGGATGGTCGCGTCGTTGATATCGGTGTTCAGCGCCCTTTGCGCGCAGCCGATCAGCAGCGCCACCCGCTTGCGGCGCGGGCCTTCGGCGGCAAAGACCTGCGGGCGGTCGTTCAGGCTGGGCGGCGGGATGTCGCGGGGCGCCATGTCCAGCATCGCCCGCAGCCGCGCATCCGGCACCAGCCGGCGAAACGGCCGCGCCAGTTTCGCGCCCATCAGCGCCAGCCGGAACCGCCCCGGATAGGGCAGGATCCGCGCCAGAAGCCAGCGCAGCGCCCGTTCGCCCAAGGGGCGGCGATAGGTCTTTTCGATATAGTCGCGGGCGTGATCGACCAAATGCATGTAATGCACCCCCGAGGGGCAGGTGGTCATGCAGGACAGGCAGGACAGGCAGCGGTCGATATGGCCGACGGTCTTGGCGTCGGGAACCTTGCCGTTTTCCAGCATGTCCTTGATCAGGTAGATGCGGCCGCGGGGGCTGTCCAGTTCATCCCCCAGCACCTTGTAGGTCGGGCAGGTCGCGGTGCAAAAGCCGCAATGGACGCAGGAACGCAGGATCTCGTTGGCGCGGGCCGTGCCGGGATCGGCCAGTTGCTGGGGCGTGAAATTGGTCTGCATGTCAAAGGTCCATCAGGCCGGGATTGAGAATGCCGGCCGGGTCGAACACCTGCCTCAGCCCCGCCGAAAGCCGGGCGATGGCCGGGGCCTGGGGCGGAAAGGCCGGGCCGGCAAGCCCGCCGCGCCGGACCAGCGTGGCATGGGGGGCGACCTGCCGCACCGCCTGGGCCGTCCCCGGCCCGCAATACCAGATCAGCCCGCCGCCCCAGTCCAGCGAAACCCGGCCGCCAAGCGCCTGCAAGGCCCGCGCCGTGGCCGGTGCGTCGCCGGGCTTGACCAGCACCCGCCAGAGCGGGAGGTCGGAGCCGGCGAAATGCGCCAGATCGCGCAACTCGCGCCACAGGGCCAGGCTGGCAGCCGCGTCCAGCAGCTCGGCTTCGCGCGGTGCCAGCAGCGCCAGCAGCCGGTCGCGGCGATAGTCCATCTGCGGCCCCAGCCCCTCGACCCGCAGCCAGGCGGTGCCGTCGCGAAAGGCGGCGCCCGAAACCTCGAAAGGCGTGGCCAGCGCCGTCGCAAAGATCGCCGCCGCATCATCGACCGTGACGCCGTGAAAGCCCAGCGTGCAGCGGTCGGGCAGATGCGGCAGGGTCTTCAGCACCACCTCGGTCAGCACGCCCAGGCTGCCATGGGCTCCGGCCATCAGCTTGCCCAGGTCCAGCCCGGTCACGTTCTTCATCACCCTTCCGCCGTTCTTCAGCACCCGGCCCTGGCCATCGACGAAGCGCAGCCCCAGCAGATGGTCGCGGCAGGCCCCGGCCAGCAGCCGGCGCGGGCCGCTGGCATTGGCCGCGACCACCCCGCCGATGCTGGGCGTGCCATTTCGGCCCAACACGCCGCGCATATCGGCAGGCTCGAAGGCCAGCGCCTGCCCCTCGGCGGCCAGCATCGCCTCGATCTGGTCCAGCGGCGTGCCGGCGCGGGCGATCAGCGTCATCTCGCCCGGCTCATAGGTCACGACGCCGCTGATGGCGGCGGTGGACAGGGTATCGCCCGGCACGGCGCCGCTCTCGACCCGCGTGCCGCCGCCGGCGATGCGCAGGGGCTGGCGGGCGGCGAAACGCTGGGCGATCAGGGCGGCCAGCTCGGCCTCGCTGGCGGGGTTCAGCCCCGCGCGGCTGGGATGGTCGGGGGTCATCGGGCGGCCGCCTCATCGCGCCAGGGCCGGCTTGCGTCCAGCGGAAAGACCTTGGCCGGGTTGAGCAGCCAGCGCGGGTCGAACAGGTCCTTGACCGCCATCTGGATCTCCAGGTCGGGGGCGTCATATTGCTTGCCCATCAGGTCGCGCTTTTCGATGCCCACGCCATGTTCGCCGGTCAGGCAGCCGCCGACATCGACGCAAAGCCGCAGGATGTCGGCGCCGAAAGCCTCGGCCCGCTCCAACTCTCCGGGCTTGTTGGCGTTGAACAGGATCAGCGGATGCATGTTGCCGTCGCCGGCATGAAAGACATTCGCGACCTCCAACCCGTGCTGGCGCGAAAGCTCCCCGATCATTTTCAGCGTATGGGGCAGTTGCCCGACCGGCACGGTGCCGTCCAGGCAGATGTAATCGCCCAGCCGGCCCATGGCGCCAAAGGCCGACTTGCGGCCCTTCCAGATCGCCATGGCCTCGTCGGCATTGCGGCTTTCGCGGAACTCGACCGGGTTCAGCGCATCCGCGATCTCGCGGATGCGGGCGATCTGGTGGTCGATCTCGGGCGGCGAGCCCTCGACCTCGACGATCAGCACCGCGGCGCAATCGGGATAGCCGGCATGGGCGAAATCCTCGACCGCGCGCAGGCAGACATCGTCCATATATTCGATGGCGACCGGCAGCACGCCCGAGCGGATGATCCGCGCCACGCATTCCCCCGCCACCTCGGCGCCGTCAAAGCCGATCAGCACCGGGCGCGCGCCTTCGGGCCGGGGCAGGATGCGCAAGGTCGCCTCGGTCACGATGCCAAGCTGGCCCTCGGACCCACAGATCAGCCCCAGCAGGTCCAGGCCCATCGGCCCCATCTCGGGCCCGCCCAGTTCGACCACCTCGCCGGTGGGCAGAACCACGGTGGCGCCCATCAGGTTGTTGGTGGTGACGCCGTATTTCAGGCAATGCGCGCCGCCCGAATTCATGGCGATATTGCCCGCAATGGTGCAGGCGAGTTGCGAAGAGGGGTCGGGCGCATAGAAGAACCCATGCGGTTCCAGTTCGGCGCTGACCGACAGGTTGGTCACGCCGGTCTGCACGCGGATGAAGCGGTTCTGGGTGTCGATCTTTAGCACCTCGCGCAGGCGCAGGGTGGCGATGATGACCGAATCGGCGGTGGGCAGCGCGCCACCCGCCAGCGAGGTTCCCGCGCCGCGCGGCACCACAGGCACCCGCAGATCATGGCAGATGCGCATGGCCGCCGCGACCTCCTCGGTGGTGCGCGGCAGCACCACGGCCAAAGGCGGGCAGCGATAGGCGGTCAGCGCGTCGCATTCATAGGCGCGCGTCTCCTCGGGGTTCCAGATCACGGCATCGGCGGGCAGGGCCGCGCGCAGCGCGGCGACGATCTGCGGCGCGCGGGCCAGGATGGCCGCATCGGGCGCGGGCATGGCGATGCCGGACAAGCTCTCCTCCCTTGGTGGCGGGGCGGTCCTTCGCCCCACAGTTTTGGTATAATTTTCAGACCATGGCAGTCAATCGGTATTTTTCTGGACCATCCGGTGCGGATCATGCTTACAATCCGGCCAGATGCCGGAGATTCGGATTGATGATGCCATGACCAACCCTTCCGTGAAATCCGAACGGGCCGCCGAGGCGGTGGCCCAGCATCTCGAATCGCTGATCCTGGAAGGTTCGCTGCGCCCCGACGAGCGGCTGTTGCCCGAACGCGAGCTGGCCGAGCGGCTGAGCGTATCGCGATCGACCCTGCGCGACGGCATGAAGATCCTGGAAGAGCGCGGGCTGCTGAGCAATGCCGGCGGGCGCGGCAACCGCGTGGCGGCCCTGGGCCGGGCGGCGATCACCGACCCACTGATCGCCATGCTGGCCCGCCATGCCGAGGCGGCCGACGATTATCAAGAGTTCCGCGGCATCGTCGAAAGCGCGGCGGCGGCAATGGCCGCCGCGCGCGCGACCGAGGTGGAGCGGGCGCGGATCCGCGACTGCCTGGACCGTATGGATCGCGCCCATGCCGCCGCCGACCCCCAGGAAGAGGCCGAGACGGATGCCGAACTGCACCTGCTCATCTATGAAGCCAGCCACAACCTGACCCTGCTTCAGATCATGCAGGCCATGGCGGGGGTCTTGCGCTCGGACGTGATCCAGAACCGCGGCCGGCTGTTCGCGGTGCCGGCCATCCGCGACCTGCTGCGCCGCCAGCACCGCGCCATCGCCGAGGCCATCCTTGACCGCGATGCCCAGGCGGCGCGGCAGGCGGCGGACGACCATATCCGCTATCTGCGCCAGGCCAGCCGCGAGATCCGCGAGGCCGAGGCGCGGCTGGATCTGTCGCTGCGCCGGCTGAACGGCGGCGGCGCCGCCACCCGCGCGGCCGGCGGTGGCGGGCGGCAAGCGGACCCGGCGGGCTAGGCTGCCGCGGCAGGGCCGGGATCCGCCCGGCCCCGCGATGTCGCATCAGTCCAGGCTGACATTGGCGTCGCGGACCACCGGCTCCCATTTCGCCATCTCGGCCTTGACATGCTCGGCCAGTTCCTCGGGGGTCGAGGCGACGATGGTGGCGGAAAACTCGTTCATCCGCTCGGCCACCGCCGGATCGGCCATGGCGGCCAGCGCGGCCTTGTTCAAGGCGGCGATGGCCTCGGGCGGGGTGCCCGCGGGCGCGAAGAGCGCGTTCCAGCTATAGGTTTCATATCCCGGCAGGGTCTCGGCGATGGCGGGAATATCGGGAAAGCTGGGCGCGCGTTCCGAGGTGGTGACACCAAGCGCCCGCAGCTTGCCCGAGGCGATATGCCCCGAGGCCGAGGGCAGGTTGTCGAAGATGATCGGCACCTGGTTGCCCAGCACATCGGTCAGCGCCGGGCCCGAGCCCTTATAGGGGATATGGGTGATGTCCACGCCCGCCATGGCCTTGAACAGCTCGCCCGACAGGTGCAGCGGCGTGCCGTTGCCGGACGAGGCATAGGCCAGCGGCTCCTTCTTGGCCAGGTCGATCAGGTCCTGCACCGTCTCGACCGGCAGTTCCGGGTTCACCGCCAGCACGTTCGGCACCAGCACCAACAGCGAGACCGGCGCGAAATCCGCGACCGGATCATAGGGTTTCTGCTTGAGGATCAGCGGGTTCAGCGCATGGGTGGCGACCGTGGCCATCAGGATCGTATAGCCGTCGGGATCGGCCTTGGCGACCTGGGCGCCACCCAGGCTGCCGCCGGCGCCGCCGACATTCTGCACGATGACCTGCTGGCCCAGGTCCTGGCTCATCCGGTCGGCGACGATGCGGCCGACCACGTCGGTCGAGCCGCCGGCGGCAAAGGGGATCACCAGGGTGATCGGCCGGTCCGGGTATTCGGCGGCGGCCGTGCCGGCCAGGCCAAGCGCCATGGCGGCGCCCATCAGCAGCCGGCGAGTGATGGATAGGGTCATGACTTCCTCCCAGTTGAATGCGTCACGCATCGCTTTCGGTAAAGACCTCGTCCCGGCGCTTGCGGATCTGCGGCAGGAAGACCAGCACCAGCACGACCAGCGACAGCACCAGCAGGGTGGCGCTGATCGGGCGGGTCACGAAGGTCATGGGATCGCCGCGCGACAGGATCATGGCCCGGCGCAGGTTCTCTTCCAGCAGGGGGCCAAGGACGAAACCCAGCAGCAGCGGCGCCGGCTCGCAGCGCAGCTTGGACATCACATAGCCCAGAAGCCCGAAAAAGGCGACGGCGAAAAGGTCATAGGTGTTCGAGGCCACCGAATAGACCCCGATCGAGCACATGGCCATGATGATCGGAAACAGCACGTAATAGGGCACGGTCAGCAGCCTGACCCACAGCCCGATCAGCGGCAGGTTCAGCACCACCAGCATCAGGTTGCCGATCCACATGCTGGCGACGATGCCCCAGAACAGCGCCGGCTGCTCGCTGACCACGTTCGGGCCCGGCACGATGCCCTGGATGATCATGGCACCGATCATCAGCGCCATGACCGGGTTCGCCGGAATGCCCAGGGTCAACAGCGGGATGAAGCTGGTCTGCGCCCCTGCATTATTGGCGCTTTCCGGTCCCGCGACCCCGGCCAGCGCGCCCTTGCCGAAGTCCTGGGGCCGATCCGAGACCTTCTTCTCGATCGTGTAGCTGGCGAAACTGGCCAGGATCGCGCCGCCGCCCGGCAGGATGCCCAGGACCGAGCCGATGCCGGTGCCGCGCAGCACCGGGCCGATCATCTGGCGGAACTCGTCGCGGGTGGGGAACAGGCGGTTGATGGTCTTGGTCATCACCTGGCGGTCATGCTCGTCCTCCAGGTTGCGCAGGATCTCGGCGATGCCGAAGACGCCCACGGCCACCGCGACGAAGTTCAGCCCATCGGCATATTGGGTGATGCCCATGGTAAAGCGCGGCGCGCCGGTATAGATATCCGTGCCGACCATGCCCAGAAGCAGGCCCAGCACCACCATGGCCAGCGCCTTGAGCACCGAGCCATGCGCCAGCGCCACCGACATCACCAGGCCCATGACCATCAGGCTGAAATATTCCGCCGCGCCGAATTTCAGCGCCACGGTGGTCAGCGGCGGGGCAAAGATCGCGACCAGGAAGGTGGCGACGGTGCCGGCAAAGAACGATCCCAGCGCCGCCGTGGCCAGCGCCGTGCCGGCGCGACCCTGGCGCGCCATCTGGTAGCCGTCGATCGCCGTCACCGCCGACGAGCTTTCGCCGGGCATGTTGATCAGGATCGCCGTGGTCGAGCCGCCATATTGCGCGCCGTAATAGATGCCCGCCAGCATGATCAGCGAACTGACCGGCTCTAGCTGGAAGGTGATGGGCAGCAGCATGGCGATGGTCGCCGTGGCCCCGATCCCCGGCAGCACGCCGATCAGCGTGCCCAGGATCACCCCGATCAGACAAAAGGCCAAGTTCGCCAGCGACGAGGCGACCGAGAAGCCAAGCGCAAGATTGCCGAGCAGTTCCATGCCGCCCCCTTTCTAGAACTGGAGCCAGGGGCCGAAGCGGCGGAACGGCAGCCCCAGGCCATAGCTGAAGATCAGCGTCGACAGGATCGCCACCGCCGCCGCCAGGATCAGCGCCGGCAGCGGCCTCATCCGCATCGACGCCTGCGAGGCGATCAGCGTGGTCACGAACAGCGCCGGCACAAAGCCCAGGCCGCGAACGGTCAGGCCAAAGAAGATCGGCGCCGGCAGGATGAACAGGATGCCGCGCCAGGCGACCTTGCCGAAAGGCTCGTCATCCTCGCGGCCAAAGGCGCGCAGGAACACGATCAGCCCCAGCACGAACAGCGCCCCCGACAGCACCATCGGGAAATAGCCCGGCCCCATGCGCAGCGAGGTGCCGATTTCAAGCCCCGTCGTCTGCCAGCCGAAAAATCCCGCCGCCGCCATCAAAAGCAGGCCGGCCGCGATATCGGTCTTGTCCTTGGGTTTGGTGGACATCGGTTCCCCCACATGCAGCCGGCCCCGCCGCGATGACCGCGGCGGGGCCGCAGGATCAGTCGGCGTAAACGCCCGCGGCCTCGATCACCGGCTTCCAGCGCGCGATCTCGGATTCCAGCTTGGCTTGCAGCGCGGCGGGCGTCGCATCCTCGGCCGGCGAGGGCGCGGTGCCCAGATCCGCCATGGCCTTGATCACGCCTTCGTCGGCCAAGGCGGCCTGCAAGGATTTCGACAGCCGCTCGTTCACCTCGGCCGGGGTGCCCTTGGGCGTATAGATGCCGTGCCAGATCGACACGTCGAAGCCCTCGATGCCGCTTTCGATGGCGGTGGGCAGGTCGGGGAACAGCTCCAGCCGCTCGGGCGTGGTCACGGCATAGGCCTTGATCGTGCCGCCCTTGATCTGCTGGGTGGTATTGGTGGTCTGGTCGCACATGATGTCGGTCTGCCCGCCCAGCAGGTCGGTCATCGCCGGGCCGGTGCCCTTGTAGGGGACCGTCACCAGCTGCGCCTCCAACGCCGACATCAGCATCATCCCGCACAGATGCGAGGCCGAGCCGATCCCGGCATTGGCCAGCGTCAGGTTGTCGGCATTGTCCTTGACATAGGAAATGAAAGCCGCGAAGTCGCCCGGCTCGAAATCCTTGCGGGCGACGACGACCATCGGCACCTCGGTGACCAGGCCCACATAGTCGAAGGCCGCCAGCGTGTCATAGGCCAGGTTGCGATACAGCGTGGCCGAGGTCGCCATGCCGATATGGTGCAAAAGCACCGTATAGCCGTCCGGCTCGGCCTTGGCGACATTGCCGGCGCCCAGCGTGCCGCCGGCGCCGCCGATATTTTCAATGATGATCTGCTGGCCCAGATCGGCCGACATGCGCTCGGCCACCATGCGCGCGACCGTATCGGTCGGCCCCCCGGCCGCGAAGGGCACCACCATGGTGATCTGGCGCTGCGGCCAGTCCTGCGCGAAAGCCTCCGGCGCGAAAGCCGGTGCGACAAGCATCGACGCGGCGCAAAGCGCGCCCAGAATCTTCGGGTAAGCCATCTCCCCTCCCCCCATGACAGGCCGGCCGGCACCCTCCTCGGCGCGGCGGCCGATCCAAGCCTGCGGCGGCGCGGCCCCCCACACAAATCAAAAACGCCGCCCGTCGCAGGAAACTTGCGAAAATGCGCCGGAAATGGGTGGAAAGGGGAACAGTGGGTGGAAAATAATGGGTGGATTTCCACCCATTCGTTCAATCGGGACCGTCTTCGGCGGCATCCTGGATCAGCCGCCGGTCCAGCCCGTATTTCTGCATCTTTTCGTAAAGCGTCTTGCGCGAAATCCCCAGCGTCTCATAGGCCGGGCGCAGCTTGCCGCCATGGGCGGCGATGGCGCCGGCGATCAGGCCGCGCTCGAATGCCGCGACGCGCTCGGCCAGGCGGGCACCCTGCGCGGGTTCCAGTTCGGCCCCCTCCAGCCCCAGCACGAAACGCTCGGCCAGGTTGCGCAATTCGCGCACATTGCCCGGCCATTCCCTGGCGGCAAGGCCGGACAGGACGGCTGCGGGCACCTCGCGCTCGGGCAGGTTGTGGCGAGCGGCGGCCTCGCGCAAGAGCTGCAGAAACAGCAGCGGGATGTCCTCGCGCCGGGCGGAAAGCGGCGGGACATGCAGCACCGCGACATTCAGCCGCCAGAACAGGTCCTCGCGGAATCTGCCCTGCGCCACCAGCCCCGCCAGATCCACCTTGCTGACCGCCACGAAGCGCACGTCCAGCGCCACCGGGTCGTTCGCGCCCAGGCGGGTGATCATCCGTTCCTGCAGCACGCGCAGCAGCTTGGCCTGCAATTCCAGCGGCATCGAGCCGATTTCATCCAGCAGCACGGTGCCGCCGCGGGCATGTTCGAACTTGCCGTAGCGTGGGCGCAGCGCGCCGGGAAAGGCGCCCGCCTCATGACCGAACAGCTCGGATTCGATCAGCGCCTCGGGCAGGGCGGCGCAATTGATGGCGATAAAGGGCCGCCCGGCGCGGGCCGAGATGTCGTGCAAGCTGCGCGCCACCACCTCTTTGCCGGCGCCGGTCGGGCCGATGATCAGCGTATCGGCATCCGAGGCGCCGATGGCGCGCAGCCGATAGCGCAGATCGACCATGGCCTGGGTGCGGCCGGGCAGCCGCGCCTCGATATCGTCGCGCTTGCCGGCGACAGCCCGCAACCGGCGGTTTTCCAGCACCAGGCCGCGATGGTCGATGGCGCGGCGGATCACCGTGGCCAGTTCCTGCACCACGAAGGGCTTTTCGATGAAGTCATAGGCGCCGCCGCGGATCGCCTCGACCGCCAGCGGCACTTCGGCATGGCCGGTGACCAGGATCACCGGGATTTCGGGATCGACCTCGTGCAGCCGGCCCAGCAGGGTCATGCCGTCCATGCCCGGCATACGGATATCGCTGACCACCACACCGGCGAAACCCGGCCCGGCCAGCGCCAGCGCCTCTTCGCCCGAGGCCAGCGGCTCGACGGCGAATCCCGCCAGCTCCAGCGCCTGCGCGGTCGAGCTGCGCATCTGCCCGTCATCCTCGACCAGCAGCACACGCGGGGTCATGCCGCCGCCTCGGCCGTGTCGGCGACAGGCAGGGTCACGCAGAATTCGGCGCCCGGATCCATGTTGCGACAGGCGATCTCGCCGCCGAAATCGCGCACGATATTGGCGGTGATCGACAGGCCCAGGCCAAGCCCCGCCCCCATGCCCTTGGTGGTGAAGAAGGGGTCGAAGATGCGCGCGGCGATGGCCGGCGGCACGCCGGGGCCGCGGTCGCGGACCCGGATGGCGACGCGCCCGCCTTCGGCCCGCGCGGCCAGGGTGATGCGGCGATCCGCCGCCCCCTCGGCCGCGTCGGCGGCATTGGCGATCAGGTTCACCAGCACCTGTTGCAGCCGCGTCGGCCCGGCCCGCAGCGGCGGCAGGTCGGCGGGCAGGTCCAGGTCCAACACCGCGCCGCTGCTGGCCAGCCGGGCGGCGGCGATGGTGCGCGTCTCGTCCAGCAGCGCGGCCAGCGCCACCGCGCCCAGCCGGTCGTCGGGCTTGCGCGCGGCGTGGCGCAGATGCTTGCCGATGGCGGCCATACGGTCCACCAGCGCCAGGATCTGGGCGATGTTTTCGCGCGCGCGGTCCAGCTCGCCGCGCTCGATCAGGATGGCGGCGCTGTCGGCATAGTTGCGCGCCGCCGCCAGCGGCTGGTTGATCTCATGCGAGAGCGAGGCCGACATCTGCCCCAGCGCCGCCAGCTTGCCGACCTGGACCAGGCTGGCTTGGGCTGCGCGCAATTCCGCCTCGGTGGCGCGGCGCTCGGCGATTTCCTGTTCCAGCTGGGTATTGACCCGCGCCAGGGCGGCGGTGCGCTCGACCACGCGGCGCTCCAGCTCGGCGGTGGCGAATTGCTGCATGGCCAGGCGCTCGGCCGCCTGGGCGCGGCGCTGGCGCCACATCGTCAGCCCGAAGCCCGCGGCCGAAAGCAGCAGCGCCAGGCTCAGCACCGCCAGCCGCGCCTCGGCCCGCAATTCGGCGCTGTCCAGCAGCACATGCACCGTCCAGCCGGCGCCGGGCATGTCCTCGGATGCGGCGATATAGTCGTGGCGCGTCTCGCCGCCCAGGCTGGGCGGCAGGCGAAACACCGACACCCCATGCAGATCCACCCGGTCGATCGGCAATTCGGAAAGCGGGGTGCCGGCATAGCGGCGCGAGGATTGCGTGCGCGCCAGCCGCTCCGGCGTCAGCGAACGGATGCTGTGATAAAGCCAGCTCGGCTCGGATGACAGGAAGGCGGTGCCTTCGGGATCGGTCACCAGCACCCGATACTGGTCGCCGCGCCAGGATGCCTCGATCCGGTCCACGCCGATCTTGACCGCCACGACGGCACTGATGCGGCCGGCATCGTCGCGGACCGGGGCCGAAAAGAAATAGCCCCTGACGCCCGAAGTGGTGCCGATGCCGTAAAACCGCCCCTGCCCGCCGGCCATGGCGTCGATGAAATAGGGGCGATAGCTGAAATTCTGCCCGACGAAGCTGGCCGGGCCCAGGTAGCCGGAATGGGCGACCGTCTCGCCATCGGGCAGGATCAGGTAGATGTCGGCGGCCTGGATGGCCTGGTTCTGCTCGGCCAGCCACAGATTGGTGCGCCGGCGCAGCGCGGCATTGCCCGGGTCGGCGGCCAGTTCGTGGATCAGGTCCAGATCGGCGACCAGCTGCGGCACCACCTCATAGCGCGCCAGATCGGCATTGAGCGCGTTCACGGTCAGCCGCAGCGCGGTGGCGGCGCGGGCATGTCCTTCGCGGAAATAATGCTGATAGGCCAGATGCGCGCCCAGCCAGAGAATGGCCGCCGCGCCGGCCAGGCACAGCAGCACCGGCCAGCGGCCCGGCCGCGGCTTGTGCGGCAGCAGCTCTATCCGCATCTGGACCCCTGCATCCCGGGCATGGCCCCGTCCCCCGTCTCCCATGGGGCGGAATCTGACAGCAAGGCCGGCGCGGCGCAACCGGCCTTGCATCGGCAGCGGGCGCGGCGCCAGCCGGGCAGGCAAGGAAAGCAGCGCAGAGGGCAGGCGGAACCAGACGGGCGGGGCAAGGCGGGCAGAAGCAGGCCGGGATTCAGCCCAGGAAACGCCATTCCCCCTCGCCAAGCGCCGGGGCGGCGCGATCCGTCACCAGCGGGCTGCGCGAAAACCGCAGCGGGCTGCGCAGCCCGGCGATGCCCTCGGGCGCGATGCGCAGGCCGCGGGCCTGGAGTTGCGGCTCGGCCAGCGCCTCGGCCACGTCGTGGACCGGACCGGCGGGCACCCCCGCCCCCTCCAGCGCGGCGATCAGCGCGACGCGGGCGAAGCGGCGCGTGGCCCCGGCCAGCAGCGGCACCAGCCGCGCGCGGTTCGCCACCCGCAAGGGGTTGGTCGAATAATCCGCGTCATCCGCCAGCGCAGCCAAGTCCAGCACCCGGCACAGCGCGGCGAATTGCCGGTCATTGCCGCAGGCGACGATCAGATGCCCGTCCAAGGCCGGGAAAAGCTGATAGGGCACGATATTGGGGTGCGCATTGCCCAGCCGGTGCGGCACCGCGCCGCCCAGCAGGTAATTCGTCGCCTGATTGGCCAGCACGGCGACGCCGCAATCCAGCAGCGACAGGTCCAGATGCTGCCCCAGGCCCGACCGCGCGCGTTCCGCCAGCGCCGCCTGCACCGCAATCACCCCGTAAAGCCCGGTGAAGATGTCGATCCAGGCCACGCCGACCTTTTGCGGCTCGCCCGCCGGATCGCCGGTCAGGTCCATGATGCCCGACATGCCCTGGATCAGGAAATCATAGCCCGGCTGCGCCGCGCGCGGCCCGTCCTGCCCGAAGCCGGTGATCGAGGCGTAGACCAGCCGCGGATTGCGCGCCGAAAGCGTCCGGTAATCCAGCCCGAACCTGCGCAATCCGCCCAGCTTGAAATTCTCGATCACCACATCGGCCTGGTCGATCAGCGCCCGCAGCCGCGCCAGGTCGGCCGGGTCGTTGAAGTCGCAGGTGACGGAACGCTTGCCGCGATTGGCGGCGTGGAAATAGGCCGCGACCCGTTCGGTCGTCCCGTCGGCGCGCGGCCGGTCGATGAAGGGCGGACCCCAGCGGCGGGTGTCGTCGCCCTCGGGCGCCTCGACCTTGATCACCTCGGCGCCCAGGTCGGCCAGGGTCTGGCCGATCCACGGCCCGGCCAGGATGCGCGCCAGTTCGACGACGCGCAGCCCCTTGAGCGCCGGCTGATCCATCACCCGAACGCCTGGATGCCGGTCTGCGCCCGGCCCAGGATCAGCGCATGAACGTCATGCGTGCCCTCATAGGTGTTCACCGTCTCCAGGTTCTGGGCGTGCCGCATGACGTGATAGCCGATCTGGATGCCGTTGCCGCCATGCATGTCGCGGGCCATGCGCGCGATCTCAAGCGCCTTGCCGCAATTGTTGCGCTTGACCAGCGAAATCATCTCGGGGGCGAAGCGGCCCTCGTCGAACAGCCGCCCGACCCGCAGGCTGGCTTGCAGGCCCAGGGCGATTTCGGTCTGCATGTCGGCAAGCTTTTTCTGGTAAAGCTGGGTCGCGGCCAGCGGGCGGTTGA
>Ga0164243_10001905_pt1 | contig 34974 bp, 32 predicted proteins | sample OricompcompostOP_FD_108781 | JGI IMG/M metagenome (GOLD analysis project Ga0164243, IMG submission 108781) | Organic Plus compost microbial communities from Emeryville, California, USA - Original compost - Organic plus compost (OP) | ecosystem: Engineered > Solid waste > Mixed feedstock >...
GGCCGGGACGCCCAGTCTGACGGCCTCGGCGGGCAGAAGTTCGCTCAGTGCGGCCATGAACCGGAATCGTCGCACGTCGCGGCGGTGGCCGAAAGATGACCGTCCTCTTCTCGTGCTGAGTTGAGGCGGTGGCCGGGGATCCCGGGGCGGCCCGGGACCCCCGGGGCCGTCAGCCGTTCACGTGGGTACGAGCCACGAACCGCGTCCACGCAGCGTGCGTGAAGGCAAGTCGGGGGCCGTGTACGCGCTTTGAGTCGCGTACGTGGACGGTGGTGGGGGTGGCGGCGGCTTCGACGCAGTCGCCGCCGTCCTCATTGGTGCTGTAGCTGCTCTTTATCCAGTGCAGCGGAGAACCGGTTCCCGCGCTGGACTTGATGCTCATGTGTCTCCCCATACTTTTTCGATGTAGGCCAGCGATTCCATTGGTGTGAGCGCCTGGGCCCGGAGGATGCCGTACCGCATCTCCAAGGGTTGGACCTCGCGAGGCTCGGAGATCAGACGAGTCGTGTCCTGCGCTTCGACGAAGCCGAGCGTGCTCCCGTCCCGCACCTTGAACAAACGGAAGGCTCCGGCGAGCCCTGCATGGTCCTCGCGACCCGTCGGCATCACTTGGATCTCCGTGTTCCTCAACTGTCCCACGTCCAGCAGCCGTTGAAGCTGTTCACGCTGCACGTCCCGGCCTCCTGGAGACCGCAGAAGAGTGACCTCCTCCAGCACAAAGCTCACCATGGGCGCTGTCGGCGCAGCGTCCAGGATCTGCTGACGATCCATACGAGCTTGGACGTTCCGGTCGATCACCTCAGCCGAGTGCGGCGGACGACGCATCCCGAACATGGCCCGCGCATAGTCCTCGGTCTGGAGCAGCGCAGGAATCGTGTGGTTGCTGTACGTCCCCAACTCGACCGCTTCAGCCTCCAGTTTGGCCAGATCCCGCAGCTTCTTCGGGTAGCGGGCAATGGCCACCGCATCCTTCAGCGCGGAGAGCTTGCCGCCCGCGCCCAGCACCTCGTCCGCCTTGTCGAGGAATTCGGGCCGCGGCAGCCGCCTGCCACGCTCGACAGCGGAGACCATCTCCTCTCCGTACCCGATCTCCGAACCCAGCTCCGCCTGCTTGAAGTCGGCCGCTTCCCGCCACAGTTTGACCTGCCGCCCGACGGTTTTCAGCAGAGCGCCGGAGTCGTCCTCCACGTCCGCTTCCCAACTGGTCGCATTTCCCGCATCACTTGAGTGGTTCACGCCCACGTGCCCCTCCCTTGCACCCGTTCTCCCCAACGGCGCCCGACCTCGCGGCGTCACGAGGAACCGCCCGACAGCACAAGCCCCCACCCGGACAGTCACCGTGCGTACGTACACCGTTACCGTGCAGCGTATGTGTGCGGGTTACGGCCGCGTGGCCGAACGCAGAAATCCGGCCAATCCAACCTTCCGTGTTCTTCCGGGAGTTCACCGTCCTGCGCGTCACTCGGTGCCGGACAGCAGAACCTGCTGGCTCGTCTCCATGAACACCAGATACTTCTGCCTGATGGAGTCGACGGCGGTGCACATCTCCGCGAGGAGCGGAGCGCGCTCGTTCTCGGGCGGGCCGGGAACCTCGAACCGCTGGAAGAGCGCGAACACGTCGCGCAGCGTGTGGCGCAGCTCCTCCCCTGCGGCGAGGACGTTCGCGGGGCCGAGCAAATTGAGGCGGGTGCACGCGCCGAGCAGCTCGTCGAAGCGGGCGTCCAGATCCGCGAGGTGGTCGGCCTCCAGCGTCCGGCCGCCGACCAGGGACTGCCGGACCGTCCAGATCACCGGGGTGAGCACCGCATAGGCATCCAGTATGTCCCGGTACGACTTCTGCCGCTCCTGGCGTACCCAGTGCCGGTGCTCCAACTCCGCCTGGTCCGCGAGCTGTTGACGTGCGGCGTCGGCGGCCAGCACGGCCGCGTCCCGCGCGCTCCTGATCGCCGCCCGCGCGCCCAGCAGAGAGCCCCCCCAGCGCACCGGCCGGGCCGATGCCCGCGGTGATAACCGTCGCCCACTCCTCACCCAAAGGCATGGCCTCAGCCGTACCCAGGTGATGCCTTGATGCCTCCGATCAGCGTGTGGCGCGCCAAACAGCAGGAGTGGAGGGGCCGTTGGCCAGGAGCCGGCGCGGCGGAGAGCTGCTGCGCCGGGGCCGGCACCTCCTCGTATGTTCCCGCGGGGCCGGCGGCTAGCTTCCGGCGCCCGCCGCTCCACCCGCCGCACCGCCGGCCCGTTCCGCCGCCGTCAGCCGCTCGACCAGAGTCGCGGCGTCGTACGGGCCGTGGTGGCGCTCGTCGCCGATGAAGAACGTGGGGGTGCCGCGGACGCCGCTGTCCCGGCCGGAGCGCAGATCGTCCTGCACGCGCCGGGCGTACGCACCGCTCTCCAGGGCGTCCGCGAACCGCTCCCGGTCCAGGCCCAACGCGTCGGCGTGGGCGAGCAGTTCGTCGTAGCCGAGAGCATCGCTGTGTGCGAAGAGGCGGTCGTGCATGGGCCAGAACGCGCCCTGCGCGGCGGCGGCTTCGCTGGCCTCGGCGGCCAACCGGGCGTCGGGGTGCACCTCGTCGAGTGGGTGGTGCCGGAAGACGTAGCGCAGCCGGTCGCCGAAGTGGGCGCGCACCTCTTCGACGGAGCCGGTGGCGCGGCCGCAGAACGGGCACTCGAAGTCGGCGTACTCGACGAGGGTCAGCGGCGCGTCCACGGGGCCGCGGATGTGGTCGCGTTGCGGGTCGACGGGGTCGGCGAGCCGCTGGGTGACGACCATCGCCGACCGCGGGCGCGCCCTGCGGTAGCCGTAGGCGATGGCGCGGCCGAGAGCGACCGCGAGCAGTGAGGCGGCGAGTACGCCGATCCGCGCGTCGTCCTGCAACCGCGGCCCGGGCAGGGCGAGATCGACGATGAACAGGGCGATGGTGAAGCCGATCCCGGACAGTGCGGCGCCGCTCGCCAGCCACGGCAGCCGCAGCCCGCCGGGCAGCCGGCCGCGGCCGAGCCGTACCGCGAGCGCGGAGGCGCCGGTGATGCCGACGGTCTTGCCCAGTACGAGGCCGGCCACCACGCCCCAGGTCAGCGGGGAGACGGCGGCGCGGGCGAGGGTCTGCCCGTCCAGCCGTACGCCGGCGTTGGCCACCGCGAACAGCGGCACGATGACCAGGCTGCTCCACGGCTGCCAGAGCCGGTGCAGCCGCTCGTTGACGGAGATCGCCCGGTCCACGCCGAGCCGGGCCGCGCGGGCGTAGGCGGGGTTCGGGGACTGGCGGAAGCGGCGGGTGAGCCGTTCCGCGTCCTCGACGAGCGCGCGCCGCGGCGGGTGTACGGGCATCAGCAGGGCGATCGCGACGCCGGCGATGGTGGGGTGCACCCCGGACGCGTACACGCTGAGCCAGACCAGCACCGTCACCACGAAGTAGCCGGGGCCGCGCCACTGCCCGGAGCGGGCGAGCGCGACCGCGGCCAGCAGCCCCAACACGGCCGGAATCAGCGGCAGTAGGGACAGCCGGCTGGTGTAGAACACGGCGATGACGCACAGTGCGCCGATGTCGTCGGCGACGGCGAGGGCGAGCAGGAACGGGCGCAGCCGTACGCCGCGCGGTACGACGAGCGAGAGCACCCCGAGCAGGAACGCGGTGTCGGTGGAGATCACCACGCCCCAGGCGCGGGAGGCCGCGCCGTGCGGGTTGAACGCGAGGAAGACCGCGGCGGGCAGGGCGAGTCCGGCGACGGCGGCGGCGAGCGGCACGCGAGCGTGGCGCCGGTCGGTCAGCTCGCCCATGACGAGTTCGCGGCGCACCTCCAGGCCGACGACGAAGAAGAACACCGTCATCAGCCCGTCGTTGACCCAGTGCCGGAAGTCCATGGCGAGCCGGTGCCCGTTCCAGCTGACGGCGACGGTGCTGTGCCAGAACGCCGAATAGCCCGCGCTCCAGGGCGAGTTGGCCCACAGCAGCGCGAGCAGCGTGGCGGACAGCAGCAGCACCGCGGCGAAGGAGTCGCCGCCGGCGGCGGAGCCGAGCCGGGACAGCAGCCGGCGGGTGCGCGACGGGCGGCCCTCTTCCGGAACGGTCGGGCCGGCGGGACCGGCGGGGCGGGCCGAACCGACTGGGCCGGCCAGCCCTGCCGGTCCTGCCCGTCCTGCCGGTTCTGCGGGCCGTGGCCGAGCGCCGCCTTCCGCGTCGGACTGGTCGGGGGCGGGCGGGCCCTCCACAGGCTCGGCGCCGGAACCGCCGCCGGAAGCGCGTCCGGCTCCGTCCCCGTGCCCGCCGCCGGGATCGCTCAGGTGCTGGTTCACCAGGCCACGTTAGGGACTGCGCGTGCGGTCGGGACGAGCGCGCGGTACGGCGTGGCGGGCGCCACCGGCCCCGGTCCCGGAGGAGCCCGGCCCGTAACCCTCCGGTCCGGACGGACGTCAGATGCCTCCGGTCCGGACGGGCGTCAGATGCGGTAGCGGCGCAGCGCCGGTACGGCCGCGGCCAGCGCCAGCATCACCACGACGACCAGCAGCCCGCCGCCGGTCACCGCGGCGCGGGTGCCGAACGCCGAACCGGCCGTACCGTGCAGCAGATCGGCCAGTCGCGGGCCGCCCGCGACGACGACCGTGAACACCCCCTGCATCCGTCCGCGCATCGCGTCCGTCGCCACGGACTGCAGGATCGCGCCGCGGAAGACCATCGACACCATGTCCGCCACCCCGGCCGCGGCGAGGAAGCCCGCGCCCCACCACAGGCTGCTGCTCAGCCCGAAGCCGGTGATGGCTGCGCCCCAGGCGACCACCGCGCCGATGACCATGAGCCCGTGGCGCCGGGCGCGCGAGAACGTGCCCGACAGCAGTCCGCCCGCGACGGCGCCGACCGGTATCGCGGCGAACAGCAGCCCCAGCGCGAGCCCTTCGCCGCTCGGCGCGTACGTGGTGGCGGCGAGCTGCGGGAACAGGGCGCGCGGCATGCCGAGCACCATGGCGACGATGTCGGCGAGGAAGGACAGCAGCAGCACCGAGTGCGCGGCGATGTACCGGAATCCGGCGGCCACTTCGCGCGGCCCGGCCCGCCGCCTGCCCGCGGCCGCGGACGTACCCGCAGCCGCGGACGTACCGGGCCCGGGCGGTTCGCCGAGCGGCGGCAGTGCGGGCAGCCGCCACACCGCCCACAGCGCGCTGCACAGCGCGAGCGCGTCGAGCAGATACAGCACCGGCAGCCCGAGTACGGGGATCAGCGCGCCGGCCAGCAGCGGTCCGAGCACCATGCCGGTCTGCATGACGGTGGAGCCGAGCGCGTTCGCGGCGGGCAGTTCGGCGGCGGGCACCAGGCGGGCGATCGCGGCGCCGCGCGTAGGGGAGTTGACGCCGAAGCACGCCTGCTGCACGGCGAGCAGCACGATCAGTACGAGCACCGAGCCGAGGTGGGCGGCCGCCTGCACCCAGAACAGCACCGAGGTCAGGGCCAGGCCCGCGTTCGTCACGAGCAGCAGGGTGCGGCGGTCCACGCTGTCCGCGATGGCGCCGCCCCACAGCCCGAAGACGATCAGCGGTACGAGGCCGGCGAAGCTGGCGTAGCCGACCCAGGCCGAGGAATGGGTGAGGTCGTAGACCTGCTTCGGCACGGCCACGGCGGTCAGTTGGGAGCCGACGGCGGTCACGGTGGTCGAGGACCACAGCCGCCGGAACGCGGGGTGGCGCAGCGGCCGGGTGTCCATCACCCAGCGGCGCCAGCCGGACGCTCTGACCGGTGCGGGCGCGGGCGTACCCGCGGGCGCGGACCGGGCGGCGGTGTCGGACGGGCGCGCGGCGTCGGACGGCGACGCGGGTCCGGCCGCGGGCGTGCCCTGCGCCCGCTGCGTACCCGTCGCCGCCGGTGCGGTCAACTCGCCCTGCTCCGCGCCCGGTTGGTCCCCCTGCTGCGGCACGGCCGCCTTCTCCTCCAGTCCCCCGGTCATATGCGCACCAGCGCCCAGGGCAGCCCGGCGCAGTCCGGCAGCGCGGAGCCGACCGGCAGCCGGGGCGGCGGGTCCCCTGCGCCCGCGGACGGCGCCGCCGGCGCGAGCGAACCGCTGATCGCCTCCGGGGTGTTGGAGGCGACCACCCGGCCCGAAGCGTTGACGAGCAGCATCGGTCCGCCCTCGGACTCCAGCAGCGGCAGCACGGCCCGCTCCAGGTCGGAGGTGCGGACATCCGCCGCGGCCACCCCGAAGAAGCCGCCGTCGCTCTGCACCGGGACGGCGAACGTGAGGAGGTATTCGTCGGTGCCCGCGTAGTCGACGTACGGACCGGCGACCACCCGCCGGCCGGTGCGGCACGGCACGTCGAACCACTCGGCCGCCGGGTACTCGTACGTGCCGACGCCGCCCGGCTCCAGCTCGACCCGTAGCGGGCACGGCTCGTCCGAGCCGCGCGGGCGCCGCCACCACTCCAGCCAGCGCGGCCGGTCGGCCAGCGCCCCGGGTGCTGCGATCACGCCCGTGCCCGCCAACAGGCCCGCGCTCTCGTCGAGTCGGCGCAGCACGGCCGGGCGGAGCGTGGCCAGGTCCTCGGTGGTGGGCGCCCGCTGCTCGGCGCCGGCGCTGCGCGGCAGGGCGGCCGCCAGCTCGCGCAGCTCGGCGAGGCCGGCGAACACCTCCGCCAGCACGGCCTCGACTCCTCGCGCGGTACGGGCGGAGGGCGCGGTCGCTTCGGGCACGGCTCAACTCCACTGCGGTTGCGGACGGTTGGACGGTGGACGATCGGACGGTGGGCGGGCGGACGGGCGGGTTGGGAGGCGGCCGGGCCGGTGGGAGCGCGGTCCGCGCGTCCCGGTGGCCGGCGTCCGGCGTGCGACGACACCCCAGAGTAGGGCTCAGCGGGTCGCGAGCTGTAGGTGGAATTCGATCAGGCGGGCGACGCCCTGCTCGACGTGTGTCTCGGCGAGCGTGCGCGCCCGCTCCCCGTCCCCCTTCTCGATCGCGCCGAGGATCGCGCGGTGCTGCGCGACGGCCTCGTCCCGGTGCACCGCCTCCCCGAACGGGATCCACAGCAACTCGCCGATCTCGCCCTGGAGATCGATCTCCTGCCGGGTCAGCCGTGCCGACTGCGCCGCCGCGGCGACCTCTATGTGGAACCGGCCGTCCGCGCGTCTGCGCTCTCCCGCGGTGCCGGCCGCGGCCAGCTCCTCGATCAGCTCGTGCAGCCGGCGGCAGTGGTCGGCGGACGCCCGCTCGGCGGCGAGCCGGGAGGCGGTCGCGGAGACCGCGAGCTGGTGGTCGCCGATCTCGCGCAGTTCGTGAACTCCCGTGTCCCGCAGGGCTGTTCGCAGCCGCTCGACGGAGGCGTCCACGGGAGCGCGTACGAAGCTGCCGCCGCCGCGGCCGCGCCGGGTCTCCACCAGGCCGCGGCGGCGCAGCAGGGACAGCGCCTCGCGCAGCGTCACCGTCGAGACGTTGAGGGCGGCCGCCAACTCGACCTCGCTCGGGAGCTGTTCGCCGTCCCCGATCAGTCCGAGCCCGATGGCCTCGCTGATCCGGCGCTCGACGACATCGACCCGGCCGCCCTCCTGGAGGGGGGCGAACACGACGTGCCGTGCCGCACCGGAGACGCCGACCTCGCTCACCTGGACCTTCCTCCCCGCTCCGTCCCGCGCCCGGCGGCCGCCGGACCGCAGCCGAGCCTATGCCCCGCCCGGACGGGCCGCCCCGACGGGCGCCCGGAGGCGACGCCAACGCCCGCGTACGTACGGGTGGTTGGCCCTCCTTCGCACTCCCCCGTGCCCGCCCTCTTGCCACTTGAAGTATGAAGTCATATGTTAACGCGCACTGTTACGGCCGTCACACGCGAACGCGACCTTCGATCCGCACCTGTTCCGGCGCGGCACCCGCACCGCACGCGCCGTGTGGAGGCGTCACCATGACCGACCGCGACCCCGGCACCGACTCGGGCCCCGACTCCCGTACCGCCGAGACGTCCCAACCCTCCCCCGTGACCGCCGAGTTCATCGAGGACTGGCGGAACGCCGCCTACAACTGCTTCTCCTCCGGGCACAAGTTCTGCCGGGAGGTCTGCCCCGTGATGCAGGAGACCCGCAACGAGTCGTGGACGCCCACGGCCTTCCACGCGAACGTCGTGGCCATGGAGCAGGGCGAGCTGTCCGTCGAGGACGTCGCCGAGGACTACGTCAACTGCACCCAGTGCGGTGCCTGTGAACTGCGCTGCCCCAACACGCTGTTCACCGGCGACTTCTACCGCTTCCGCACCCGCACCGTCGACCTCGTCAAACAGATGCGGGCGCTGGCCGTCGACAACGGCGTGCACCAGTCCGGCTACCGGCGCTGGAACCTGCTCACCGACGAGCGCGGCCACGAACCCGTACTGGGCGCCACCCCCGTCAGCCAGGAGCACGTGCGCGACTGGGCGGACGGGCTCGACCTGCCGGTCGGCGGCGAGACCGTGCTGTTCGTGGACTGCGAGGCGGCCTTCTACCGCACGTCGCTGCCGCGGGCCGTAGCCCGGCTGCTGCGGCTGGCCGGGGTGGAGTTCGGGCTGATGCGCGAGCAGTGGTGCTGCGGCGGGCCGGCCGCCGAGATGGGCTACCGCGAGCAGTCCCGGCGGTTCGCCGAGCACAACCTCGCCGACTGGCGGGCGAGCGGCACCCGCCGGGTGCTGGTGCTCGACCCGCACGACTACATCACCTTCACCGAGGACTATCCGGCCTATTTCGGCGAGGACTTCGACATCGAGGTGGTGCTCGTCGTCGAACTGCTGGCGCGGCTCGTCGACGAGGGGAAGCTCGTGCCGAGCGTGCCGGTGGAGCGGACGGTCACGTACCACGACCCCTGCCGGCTCAACAAGCGCAAGGGCGTGTGGGAGGAGCCGCGCCGCATTCTGCGGGCGATACCCGGGCTGACCTTCCACGACGTGGACCGGGTCACGCAGTGGTCGTACTGTTCCGGCGCGGGCGGCGGACTGCCCGTGGAGAAGCCGGAGTTGACCGCGGCGATCAGCGGCACCCGGATGCGCCGGGCGGCCGAACTGAACGTGGACACGCTGGTGTCGGCCTGCCCGTGGTCCGAACGCCCGCTGTCGGAGGCCGGCGAGGAGCACGCCATCGACGTGGTCGATCTGCACGAACTGCTCGCGGAATCCTGCGGGTTCGACGTGTACACCGGGCCCGGAGCGGGGCCCGCGGCCGCAGGGGGTGACGGCCGATGAGCGCACCGGCCACCGCCGCCGCGCCGCAGCTGCCAGACCGGCTGCTCGCCGAACTCGTCGACGTGCTCGGCCCCGCGTACGTGCTCACCTCGAAGACCGCCCGCTACAACCGCGCACGGGTGCCCGCGCCGTTCCCCGTGCACCGCTGGCCGGAGCGGGTGCCCGACCTGGTGGTGCTGCCCGGCACGGCCGAGGAGACCGCCGAAGTCGTACGCCTCGCGAACGCGCACCGGGTGCCGATCGTGCCGCGCGACGGCGGCACCGGGCTCACCGACGGGGCGGTGCCCGAGCGGCGCGGCATCGTCGTCGACGTCAAGCGGATGAACGCCGTCAAGGAGATCGACACCGACGCCTGGACGGCCACCGTCGGCCCCGGCATCAACATGCTCAAACTCAACGAGGCGCTCGCCCCGCACGGGCTGATCTACCCCGACGACCCGGCCTCGTACCCGTGCTCGCTGGTCGGCGGCCGGATCGGCACCAGCGGCTGGTCGCTGGTCGGCTCCCGCTACGGTCACTCGCGCGACCTCGTACTCAGCTTTCAACTCGTGCTGCCCACAGGGGACTTGATCCGGGTCGGCGACGGCGGCGGGCGCAAGACCTCCAAGTCGTCGAGCGGCTACCAGCTCAAGCACCTGTTCATGGGCCACCAGGGCACGCTCGGCATCGCCACCGAGGCCACGCTCAAGCTGTATCCGAAGCCGGAGGCCGAACTCTCCCCGTTCTTCGCCTTCTCCGACTACGACAGCGCGCACGACTGCGTGCGCCGGCTGGCCCGCGCCGGCGTGGGCGTGTTCGCGGGCGCCGTGCTGTTCGACGAGTGGAAGGTGGACTATCTGCGCCGGGACGACGAGGCGTACATCCCGCAGCCGAAGGACGTACGGGCGCTGGTGTGCGCCGTCGCGTACGGCAACGAGGACGAAGTGCGCGCCGGCGGGCGGCGGTTGATGCGCATCGCGCGCGACGCCGGCGGGCGCTACCTCGGCGACGAGGTCTCGCAGGGCGACTGGGCCGCGCGCCACGACCGGTACGCGACGCCGCTGCACGGCCGCACCCGCGAAGGCCAGGTGGCGCCGATGAGCTGGCACTGCGAGGACGCGGCGGTCAACTGGGCCCGACTGCCCGCCGTACGCCGGGAATGGCACGCGATCGTGGAGCGGCTGCGCGAGCGCCACGGCATCTTCGACGACTGGGGCATGTTCTGCTACACGAGCGCGGACACCGGCGTCGACTACCTCACCGAGATCGACGTCGGCATCTGGGAGCAGCGGCTGGACGACGAGGCGTGGGCGGCCTGGGTCGACGCCAAGCGGGACATCGCCGACGTGGCGCTGCGGCACGGCGGTTCGATCAGCGCGTGCCACGGCTCGTGCCGCGAGGGCGAGGTGGATCTCGTACCGCTGGAGCTGGGCGGCGGCTACGACGTCATGTGCGAGGTCAAGCGCGCGCTCGACCCGCACAACATCATGAACCCCGGCAAGTACGGCCTGCACCGGGCCTATTCGGACTCCGGCGGCGGCAGCGGACCCGGCGGCGGCGACGTCGGCGGCAGCGGGGAGGGCGTGCGATGAGCGGTACGGAACAAGGCTCCGGCGGCGGCTACCGCTACGGCGAGCAGCACACCGCGCCGCCCGTCCGGCGGGTCACCGACGTCGCGGTGGAGCGCTTCGAGGACGTCTACGAGGTCGATCCGCGGCTGATGACGCTGCACGTGGCGCAGCAACTCTTCCCGAACTGGGACACGTTGCGCATCGTCGCGGGCCGCGAGGACCACCTGGCGTGGATGCATCGGCACTGGGCGCACACGGTGGTCTCCGGGCAGGAACTGCTCGACGAGATCGAGGCGGAGGAACGAGCCGAGGGTGCGAACGGGGCCGCCCCATGAGCGGCATACGGAGCGGGCCCTGCGCCCGCGCCACCGGACCGGACGCGTCCCGGCCGGAGGCGGCCCACCCGGACGCGGCCCAACTGGCCGCGCTGGGCTACGAGTCCGAGTTCCGGCGCGACATGAGCCCCTGGGCGAACTTCTCGCTCGGCTTCACGTACCTCTCCCCCGTCGTCGGCGTCTACACCCTGTTCGCCAGCTCGCTCGCCGCGGGCGGCCCGGCGATGATCTGGAGCCTGTTCCTCGTCGGCGCGGGCCAGTTGCTCGTCGCGCTGGTCTTCGGCGAGATCGTCTCGCAGTACCCGGTGACCGGCGGGCTCTACCCGTGGGCGCGCAGGCTGTGGGGCCGCAAGTGGGCCTGGCTGACCGGCTGGGTGTACGCGATCGCGCTGCTGGTGACGATCGCGAGCGTCACCTACGGCGCCGGCCCGTATCTGGCCGCGCTGCTGGGGCTGCACCCGAGCACGGACACCACGATCCTGTGCGCCCTGGCGATGATCGTGCTCGCCACCGCGATCAACCTCGGCGGCACCAGGGCCCTCGGGGTCGCGGCGATCACCGGCTTCACCACGGAGATCCTGGGAGCGCTGGCCGTCGGCGGCTGGCTGCTGGCGACGCAGCGGCAGCACGACCTGGGCGCGCTGTTCGACACGGCGGGCACCGGCGCGCACGGCGGCCACGGCTCGTACCTCGGCGCGTTCCTGGCCGCCGGGCTGATCGGCATCTTCCAGTACTACGGCTTCGAGGCGTGCGGCGACGTCGCCGAGGAGGTGCCGGACCCGAGCCGGCGCATCCCGAAGGCGATGCGCATGACGATCTACGTCGGCGGGGCCGCGGCCACGTTCGTGTGCCTGGCGCTGGTGCTGGCGGTGCCGGACTTCCACGCCGTCGTCTCCGGCGCGGACTCCGACCCCGTGTCGGGCGTGCTGCACCGGGCGTTCGGCGAGGTGGGCTCGCGGGTGGTGCTCGCCGTGGTGCTGGTGTCCTTCCTCTCCTGCGCGCTCAGCCTCCAGGCCGCCGCCGGCCGGCTGCTCTACTCCTACGCGCGGGACCGGATGCTGCCCGGCTCGCGGCTGCTGTCCCGGTTCTCCCGCGCGCGGGGCGTACCGCCGGCCACGCTGCTGGTCGCCGCGGTGGTGCCGGCGCTGGTGGTGCTCGCGTCGCGGGTCTCCGAGAACGCCGTCACCAAGATCATCTCGTTTGCGGTGCTCGGCATCTACCTCGGCTTCCAGATGGTCGTACTGGCCGCGCTGCGCGCCCGGTTCAAGGGCTGGCGGCCGGCGGGCGCGTTCACGCTCGGGCGCTGGGGGTTCGCCGTCAACGCCGCGGCGCTCGCGTACGGGGTCGCGGCGATGGTCAACCTCGTCTGGCCGCGCACTCCCGGCGCGCCCTGGTACGACGACTATCTGACGCTGCTGTCCGGGGCGGTCGTCGTCGGCACCGGGCTGGTGCTGCTGGCGGTGCTGCGCCCGTACCGGCACAGCGGCGCGGCGGCGGGCGACGCGGCGTCGACTTCGGCTGCGGCAGGGGCGGTTGAGGTGCCGCCCGGCACGACACCGCCCGGCACGACGGAGACGGAAACGGACACGCACGCGGAACGGAACTGACCGGACTCGCCGCACGGAGGACCCCATGAGGTTCAGCTATGTGATGCTGCCGGACTATCCACTCGCCGACACCATCGAATCCATCGCGCTCGCCGACGAACTGGGCTTCCACGCCTGCTACGCCGCCGACGAGACCTGGCACAAGGACCTGTGGCTGCTGTTCGCGGCGGCCGCCGACAAGACGCGCCGCATCCGCTTCGGCCCGAGCCTGTCCGCGGTGACGCTGCGCGAGCCGTCGCTGATCGCCCAAGCGACCGCGACGCTCGACGAGTTGACCGGCGGCCGCGCCGAATGCGTGCTCGGCTCGGGCAACTTCGGGCTGCTCGCGCAGTACGGCATCGACTGGGCGCGGACCAAGCCGCTGAGCCGGCTGACGGAGGCGCACGACGCGGTGCGTACGCTGCTCGACGAGGGCGCGATCAGCAAGGACGGCGAATTCTACTCGTACGACGGGCTGTTCACGTTCGCGCGGCCGGTGCAGCAGCGGGTGCCGGTGAAGCTGGGCGCGATGCGCGGGCCCAAGTCCTTCCAGCGGGCCGGCGAGATCGCCGACGGTGTGCACCACGCGCTCAGCTACACCCGGGACGCCTACGAGTACATGATCGAGAACGTGCGGACCGGCGCCGAACGGGCGGGCCGCGACGTGCGGTCGCTCGACCTCGGCGCCTGGATCGTCTTCGCCACCGGCTCCGACTCGCGCGCCGCGAAGGACGCGGCACGCGCCATGGTCGGGCTGTACGCGTCGTCGATGCCGGCCGAGCAGCTGCGGCGCAACGGCGTCGAACCGGACGAACTCACCGACATCGTCGCGGCGGTGGGCGAGGGCCGCGTCGACCGCGCCTACGAGCTGACCCCGCCCGATCTGGCCGAGCGGCTGTCCGTCGCGGGCACCCCGGAGGAGTGCGCCGAGAAGATCCGTACGCAGATCGCCGGCACCGGCGTCAACCATCTGATCCTGGCCATCACGGACGCCGCACTGGTCAAGGCGTTCTCCGGGATGGAGCTGCCCGGGGTGGCCACGATGCGGGAGCAGCTGCGGCTCGTGCACGAGCATCTGATGCCCGAGTTCGGCGACGGCGCCGCGGCCTGAGCCCGTACGGCACCGCCGCGGCCGGCCGACACGTCCGAACGCGCCCTGCCGGCGCCGCCGTTGGGCTCCGCGGCGTCGGCACGGGGGGCGCGCCCGCACGGCCCCGGGGCATCCGGGGAGCCGCCGGGCGGGCGGCGTGCGGTGGGCGGCCTTATGGTCGGCGTATGCCGCACCGCCGCCGCTTCCCGCCGCACCGCCCCGGGCACGAGCACCGCCTACGGCACGAGCACCCAGCGCCGCCGCCGCGCTACGTCATCGTGCTCAAGCCGCAGACCGCCGACGCCGAGGGCCACCCGGAGCACGGGCCGGAGGTGCGCACGACCCCGGTCGAGGCCACCGGCGAGCTGGGCGCGTCCGGGTATCCGCGCTATGCGGGCGACGGCGTCGTCGCGGACGTCGATCCGCGCACCCGCACCGTGGAGGCCGCCACGGTGGACGGTGCGGAACTCCCGTACGGCTGGGTCGCGTTGGTGGCCGACGAGAACGGCGACCGGGGCGGCGGGAACGGCGGGGACGGGGAAGACCGGGACGGCCGGGACGGCCGGTAGGAGCGCGGCGGCGCGAGCTGAGCCGGGCCGCCCCCGCGCCGAACAGCCCCGAGGCGGGGGCCGCCCCCTCAGCCGGCCTCGCCGCTCTCCTCCCGTACCTCCTCCGCGAGCCGGTCCAGGCTCTCGTCGAGCGCCGCGACGATCGTCGGGCCGCCCGGGTCCAACTCCTCGTCGAAGAAGGAGAGATGGACGGTGACCTGGCTCGCGCCGCTGCCGATGCCGGCCACCTGGAGCCAGCCCGCGTACCGCCCGTCCTCGCGGGTGCCCCACTCCAGGCGCAGCTGCTCCTCCTCGGCGCGCAGCAGCGCGGGCGCGTCCCGGCCGGTGTCGTCGTCGTACACCGTCACTCCGGGCGAACCCGCGGCTTCGGGGCGTACGTGCAGCTCGTCCGGCAGCCAGGTGTCGAGCCGGTCGACGTCGCAGGCGCGGTCGAAGACCACCTCGGGCAGGGCCGGCATCGTACGGGACCGTTCGTGTTCGCTCATCGGCCCCAAGTGCCCCTGCCGGCAAGGGCGAAACGGCGGCGCAGCGCCACGGCCTGTGACGGACCGGACCGCCGTCCGCCGTTCCCGGCCGTGCGCCCGCGGGTACGCCTCACCGACGGACGCGACACCGCCAGTGGACGCCAGTGGAGGAGCCCATGACCGCCAGCACCCCGCACTCCCGCACCGGAGCGAAGGTCGCCGTCGTCACCGGCTCGGAGTCCGGCATCGGCAGGGCGACCGCGCTCGAACTCGCCGCCCGCGGCTACGACATCGGCGTCACCTGGTACACCGACGAAGGCGACGCACAGGACACCGCCGAGCGGGTGCGCGCGCTCGGGCGGCGCAGCGAGGTACGGGCACTGGACCTGAGCCGACTGCCGGAGGGCGCCGAAGCGGTCGCCGAACTCGCCGACGCGCTGGGCCGGTTGGACGTACTCGTCAACGCCGCGGGCACCAACCGCAAAGCGCCCTTCGTCGAGACCGGGTTCGACGACTTCCGGCACGTGCTCGCGGTCGACCTCGAAGGGCCGTTCCTCGCCGCGCAGCACGCCGCGCGGCGGATGATCGCGCAGGGCGACGGCGGCCGCATCGTCAACGTCACCTCCGTGCACGAGCACACGCCGCTGCCGCGGGCGGCCGCGTACACCGCCGCCAAGCACGGGCTCGGCGGCCTCACCAAGATCCTGGCGATCGAGCTGGCCGAGCACGGCATCACCGTCAACTCCGTGGCGCCCGGGCTGACCGCCACTCCGCTGAGCGGGCTGGCCGGCGTCGACGTGCACACGGTGCGCCGGGACGCGCTGCCCGTCGCACGGCCCGGCGACCCGCGCGAGGTCGCGTCGCTCATCGGCTGGCTCGCCTCGGACGCGGCCGCCTACACCACCGGCGCGTCCTTCCCCGTCGACGGCGGCTTCCTCGTCGCCAACCCGCAGTACACCACCGTCGGTCTCGGCGCCGGCGACTGAACCGCCGGGCCGCGCAGGGCAGTTGGGCCGTCGCACACGAGGGGCCGCGGGCGCCGGGCGGCTGCTACCGTGTCGCCGCCACAGCGACCGAGGGGGGCGGATGCCGGAGGAACGGGTCCGTGCGCGCGCCGGTCTCCGGCTTCCGCGTAGTCGCCGCGCCGGCGCTACGGACGCCTCCGCTCCGTCCGCGCCCGACTCCGCATCCGACTCCAGCGGGCGGCCCGCCCGCACGTCCGCGCGTACTTCCGCCCGCACGTCCGCCCGCACGTCCGTGCCCCCGCCGCGCACCGCCCGGGACCGGCGGCGGGCGCTGGGCCTGGACGCTGGCGCCTGGTTTCTGCTGCTGCCCGCGCTGCTGCCGATCCTGGTGCTGAGCGTCGGGCCGCTGCTGTACGGCATGTCGCTGGCCTTCACCGACGCACAGGCCGGGCGCACCGACCCCACCCGCTTCACGGGGCTCGCCAACTTCGCGGACCTGCGCCTGGATCCGCTGTTCTGGGACTCGTTCCGGGTGGGCCTGGTGTGGGCGGTGAGCGTCACCGTGCTCCAGTTCGCGCTCGCGCTGGGGCTGGCGCTGCTGCTCGACCAGAACCTCCGGTTCCGCTGGCTCGCCCGTACGCTCGCGCTCGTACCGTGGGCGATGCCGCAGGTCGTCGTCGGCGAGCTGTGGCGGCTCGTCTACCACCAAGACGCGGGGCTGCTGAACACCACGCTGCGCGGACTGCACCTGCTCGACCACAACGCCGGCTGGCTGACCAGCCCTTCGCTTGCTCTGCCGGCCGTGATCGTGGTCGGCGTGTGGGCGGGCCTGCCGCAGACGACGGTGGTGCTGCTGGCCGGGCTGCAGAACGTGCCGCGCGAACTGCACGAGTCCGCGGCCCTCGACGGAGCCGGCGCCTGGCGGCGGATGCGCGCGGTCACCTGGCCCGCGCTGCGCCCGGTCGCGGTGGCCATCGCCTCGCTCGACCTCATCTGGAACATCAACTCCTTCGGGCTGGTCTACGTGCTCACCCAGGGCGGGCCGGGCGGGCAGACCAGGCTGCCGATGCTGTTCGCGTACGAGGAGGCGTTCCGGTACGGGCAGTACGGCTACGCCGCCGCGATGGGGCTGGTGCTGGTCGCGGCGGTCGCGCTGCTGCTCGCCGTGTTCCTGCGCAGCCGGCTGCGCCCGTACGAGGAAGAGGGTGGAGTCCGGTGAGCGCTCCGGGCGGTGTCCGGCAGCCGAGCGTGGCGCGTGCGCGAACGGCCGCGCCGGGCACGGGAGTTGCGCGGCCCCGGCGAGCAGTGCGGTACGCGCAGTACGCGGCGCTGCTGTGCTATCTGGCCTTCCTCGGGCTGCCGCTGCTGTGGCTGCTGTCCACGGCGTTCAAGCCGCCACGCGAACTGGGCTCCGCCGCCCCGGAGTTGCTGCCCGCCCACCCGACCCTCGGCAACTTCGCCGCGGCCTTCGACGAGCAGCCGCTGCTGCGCTCCGGGCTCAACAGCCTGACCGTGGCGGGCTGTGCGGCGCTGCTGTCGGTCGCGGTCGCGGTGCCCGCGTCGTACGTGCTGGCCCGCCGGCGCACGCTGCCGGCCCGTGCCACGTCGGGCTGGATCGTGGCCGGCCAGCTGTTCCCGCTCGTCCTCGTGATCGTTCCGCTGTTCATGGTGCTGCGGCAGCTGCGCCTGGTGGACTCGCTCGGCGGCCTGGTGGCCGTGTACGTGGTGTGGAACCTGCCGTTCGCACTGTGGATGCTCCGCGGCTACGTGCGCGCGGTGCCGCCGGCGCTGGAGGAGGCGGCGGCCGTGGACGGCTGCGGCCGGCTGCGTACGCTGCGCAGCGTCGTGCTGCCGCTGCTCGCGCCGGGCGTCGTGGCCACGCTGATGTTCTCCTTCGTCGCCGCCTGGAACGAGTTCTTCTTCGCTCTCGTCCTGCTCAAGTCGCCGGAGAAACAGACCATTTCGGTGCTCCTGACCCGGTTCACCGGAGCGGAGGGCGCCGCCGACCTCGGGCCGCTCGCGGCGGCGTCGCTGCTGGCGACCCTGCCCAGCCTGGTGTTCTTCGCGCTGCTCCAGCGGCGGCTGGCCGGCGCCCTCTCGGCCGGGGCGGTGAAGGGCTGATGCGGCGCCGCACCCTGCTGCGCGCCGCACTGACCGCGGCCGCGGCCGCCGCGCCGCTGCCGCTGACCGGCTGCGGCCCGCGCGGCACGGACGCCCGCCCCGGCCTGGACTACCTCAGCCTCGCCTGGCAGAAGGAGTCCGTCGACGCCAACAAGGCGCTCGTCGCCGCCTGGAACGCCGCACACCCGCACACTCCCGTGCGCTACCTCCAAGGCAGTTGGGAGTCGGTGCACGACCAGCTGCTGACCTCCTTCGAGGGCGGCAGCGCGCCCGACGTCATCCACGACGAGGCGGGCGACCTCACCGACTTCGCCCACGGCGGCTACCTGACGGACCTGCGGCCGCTGCTGCCCGAACGGCTCAACTCGGCCATCCCGCAGCGGACTTGGCGTACGGCCCGGATCGGCGGCGGCCTCTACGGCGTGCCGTTCCTGCAGGAGCCGCGGGTCCTCGTCGCCGACCGCCGGCTGCTGCGGCGCGCCGGAATACGGCTGCCCACGGTCCGACGCCCGTGGGACTGGGCGGAGTTCGAAGCGGCCGCACGCGCGCTCACCCGGGACCGCGGCGGCGGGCGCGGGCGGCGCTACGGCGTGGCCTGGGCGATGAAGGAGCCGGTCAGCCAGTCGGTCAACCTGGCGCTCAGCACAGGCGGCCGGGTGTTCCACCGCGCCGGCGGCCGGGACGTCGTACGGTTCGGGCCGCGGGACTCCGCCGTCGCCGAGCTGATACACCGGCAGGTGCACCGGGACCGCACCGCGGCCCCCAGCGGCCTCGGCATGTCCGGATCGGACGTGCTGCCGGGCTTCTTCGCCGGCCGGTACGCCATGGTGCCGCTGAACTTCTCGTACCGGCAGCAGGTGCACCAGCAGGCGCCCGAGGGCTTCGACTGGGTCACGCTGCCACTGCCCGCGGGAAACCGCGGCGGACGCGGCGCCGGCGGCAGCGGCCCACACGGCGGACGAGCGCAGGGCGTCAGCCCGCAGACGCTGTCGATCGCCCGCGACTGCCGGCACAAGCGGGCGGCCATGGAGTTCGTCGCATTCCTCACCGGGGCGCGGCAGTTGGTGCGGCTGGCGCGCGGCGACTGGCTGGTGCCGACCGCCACCGCCGCGCTCGCCGCCCCCGCCCTGCACACGGAGCGGTACGGCTGGCGCACCGGCACCGAGAGCGCCCGGCACCTGGTGGCCTCGCCCGTGCTCGGCGTACGCGGCTACCAGGAGTGGCTGGACAAGATCGCCACGCCGGCGTTCCAGGAGTACTACGCGGACGGCATCGCACTGCGCGAACTGCGCGGCCGGCTCGTCGAGGACGGCAACCGGGTACTCGCGCGCTACCAGCGCTGACGCCGGCGCCGCGCCGACTTCCGCCATACGTACGGGACTTCGAGACCGTACGCACGGGACTTCGAGACTTCGGGCCGGGACTTCCGACCGGGGCTCCGGGCCGCCGTCAGGCCGCCTGCTGCGACTCCGCCGCCTCCGGGCGCAGATCCCGCAGACCCAGCTGCCGCGCCGGCGCCTCGGGCAGCAGGATGCGCGTGGACGTCTCCAGGCCGGGCCCGACGTGCAGCAGCTCGCCCGGCTCCAGCAGACGCCAGCCGGGGTTGTCGTCCATGCGCTCGCTCGCGACCACGACCGACGGCGCCTCGGCCAACCGCCGTGCGTGCACCCGCATTCGGCCGGCCGTGCCGCTGTGGTCGAGGTGCCGGTCGCCGTGCTGGCCGCCGGGAGTCCGCTGCAGTACGTACAGCTTGTGCGTGTCCGGGTAGCGCAGCGCCCACAGCTCGTCGGCCGTCGTGACGACCAGGTTGAGGGCGTAGACGGGCAGCCGGCGGGCGATCCAGCGGGCGGCGTGCTCGATGCCGGCCTCGACGTCTCCGCCGTGCGCGCGGGTCTCCCGGGTGATCAGCGCGAAGAAGCGCTCCGAGTCGGTGTCGCCGGCGACCAGCGAGCGGTCGTCGCCCAACTCCTCGTCCAGCGCGGGCAGATCCTCGATCACGCCGTTGTGCGCGAAGAACCGCCGGTCCTGCAGGAAGGGGTGGGTGTCGCGCTGGTTCAGGGCGCCGGTCGAGGCGAAGCGCACGTGGGCCAGGAACGTCGCGGACTCCACCGACTTGGCCTCCCGGGCGAAGCACCGATCCTCGTACGCGGCGTACGGCGCCTTGTGCAGCCGCGGCGTGCCGTCCGCGCCGAAGTAGCCGAGGCCGGTGCCGTCCGGGTCGCGGTGGCTCTGCTCGCTCAGGTTCTCCGGAGCGTCCAGCAGCCAGAACGTCGCGTGCGTCCGCGTCGGGGCGCTGGTGAAACCGAACAGCCGGCACATCTGCGGGCCTCCCTCCGTACGTGCGGACCGCGCCGCGGGTCGTCAACCGCTCCTGCGGCGCCGGGAGTTGCGGGTCTCGGCACCGTGCGCGAAGCCGGTGGTGTCCTCGGGGCCGCGCTGCGGCTCGCGCTGCCGGCCGAGCCGGGGCAGCACCCGCCGCAGGTCCTCCAGCAGCAGGTCGGCGAGATCGTGGCTGAAGCCGTTGCGTACGACGAAGCGCAGCACGGCGAGGTCCGTGCGGTTCTCCGGGAAGGCGTAGGCGGGCACCAGCCAGCCGCGCTCGCGCAGCGCCGCGGAGACGTCGTAGACGGTGAACGGGGCGGCGCCGTCGGCCAGTTGGACGGCGCACACCGGCACCTCGCGGCCGTCGGTGATCAGCTCGAACGGGCCGAGCGCGGCGATCTCGGCCGCCAGCCGGGCCGCCACGTCCCGGCAGGTCTGCTGCACGCGCCGGTACCCGTCGACGCCCAGCCGCAGAAAGTTGTAGTACTGCACGGCCACTTGGGCGCCGGGCCGGGAGAAGTTCAGCGCGAACGTGGGCAGTTCGCCGCCGAGATAGCTGACCCGGAAGACCAGGTCGTCCGGGAGCGCCGCGGCGTCCCGCCACACCACCCAGCCCACGCCGGGCGGCACCAGCCCGTACTTGTGCCCCGAAGTGTTGATCGACGCGACGCGCGGCAGCCGGAAGTCCCAGCGCAGCTGCGGGTCGAGGAACGGCGCGATCATCGCCCCGGAGGCGCCGTCCACATGCAGCGGCACGTCCAGCCCGGTGCGCTGCTGAAGCGCGTCCAGCGCGGCGGCGATCGCCTCCACCGGCTCGTAGCTGCCGTCGAAGGTGGAGCCCAGCACGGCGACCACGCCGATGGTGTTCTCGTCGCAGAGCGCGACCGCCGTCTCCGGGCTGAGGTGGAAGCGGTCGCCCTCCATCGGCACGTACCGCGGCTCCACTTCGAAGTAGTCGGCGAACTTCTCCCAGCAGATCTGCACGTTGATCCCCATGACGAGATTGGGGCGGTCGGCCGGGCGGCCCTCGGCCCGGCGCCGGTGCTGCCAGCGGCGCTTGAGCGCCAGCCCGCCCAGCATCGCCGCCTCGCTGGAGCCGGTCGTGGAGCAGCCTCTCGCCTCGTGCGGATCGCGGGCGTGCCAGAGACCGGCCAGCATGCGTACGCAGCGCGACTCCAGCTCGGCGGTCTGCGGGTACTCGTCCTTGTCGATCATGTTCTTGTCCGTGCACTCGGCCATCAGCCGAAGCGCCTGCGGCTCGGCCCAGGTGCCGACGAAGGTGGCGAGGTTCAGCCGTGCGTTGCCGTCCAGCATCAGCTCGTCCCGGACCACCTGGTACGCCGTGTCCGGCTCCAGCTCTCCCTCCGGGAACGCGTACCGGGGCACGGTGACCGGCTCCCGGGCGAAGACCGGATTCACCTCCAGATCCCGCGCACGGTGCCGGGACCGCGGCTGCTCCTCGGGCATCGCGGGCCCCTCCTTCCCGTCCTTCCGGCTCGCGCCTCCAGCTCGTCCGCCCGTCTCCGGGCGGCCCGGCCCGCGTACCCAGAAGTGACCCGGGCATCGGGGCGCCGGGTCTCCGGGACACCCGGGGCGCGGTGACGGGCAGGGGCGAGCCGTGCCGGGCGGGAGCGGAGCCGACCGATCGCGCCCGGTGTGGGAGCGGCAGAGCAGGCGGCGGCGAACTCGGCGGCGGGCGGCGGGAGTTCAGCCGCCGGCGGCGCGGTCGTCGACGATGCGGCGTATCTTGCCGACCGAGCGCTCCAGCGTCTCCGGAGCGACGATCTCCACCTCGACCGTGAGCCCGGCGCCCTCCTTGACCGCGTGCGCCACGGCCGCGGCGGCCGCCGCCCGCTGCTCGGGGCCGAGGCCGGGACGCGACTCGGCGCGTACCGTCATCCTGTCCATCCGCCCGCGCCGGGTGAGGTGCAGCTGGAAGTGCGGCGCCACCCCGTCCGTACGCAGCAGGATCTCCTCGATCTGGCTGGGGAAGACGTTGACCCCGCGCATGATCACCATGTCGTCGCAGCGTCCGGTGACCCGGCGCATTCTGCGGAACGCCGGACGGGCGGTGCCGGGCAGCAGCCGCGTCAGGTCCCGGGTGCGGTAGCGGACCACCGGCAGCGCCTCCTTGGTGAGCGAGGTGAAGACCAACTCGCCGTCCTCACCCGCCACTTGAGGACCGTCGCCGAGCGGGTCCACGACCTCGGGGTAGAAGTGGTCCTCCCAGATGTGCAGCCCGTCCTTCGTCTCGACGCACTCCTGCGCCACGCCGGGGCCCATGACCTCGGACAGGCCGTAGATGTCGAGGGCGTGGACGTCCAGCCGCTCCTCGATCTCGCGGCGCATCTCCTCCGTCCACGGCTCGGCCCCGAACAGGCCCACCCGCAGCGAGCTGCCGCGCGGATCGACGCCCTGGCGCTCGAACTCGTCGATGAGCGTGAGCGTGTACGACGGTGTGGCCATCAGGACCTCCGGCCGCAGATCGCGGATCAGCCGCACCTGGCGCGCGGTCATGCCGCCGGAGGCGGGGATGACGGTGCAGCCGGCCCGCTCCGCGCCGTAGTGCGCGCCGAGCCCGCCGGTGAACAGCCCGTAGCCGTAGGCGACATGGACCTTGTGGCCCGGGCGGGCGCCGGCCGCGCGCAGCGAACGGGCCACCACGTCGGCCCACACGGACAGGTCGGCGTCGGTGTAGCCGACGACCGTGGGCGTGCCCGTGGTGCCGCTGGAGGCGTGCAGCCGGCGCACCCGGTCCATGGGCACCGCGAACATGCCGTACGGATAGCCCTCGCGCAGGTCGTCCTTCGTCGTGAACGGGAAGCGCGCGAGATCGTCGAGGCTGCGGCAGTCCTCCGGGCGCACCCCTGCGGCGTCGAACTTCCGGCGATACAGCTCGACACGGTCGTAGGCGAGGCGCAACGTCCGCTGGAGCCTGGACAGTTGGAGCGCACGCAGCTCGTCCGCGTCCATCAGCTCGGCGCGGTCCGGACCGGCCGCGGAGCCTCCGGCGGGCGGCGCGGTCGGCGAAGGCGCCTCCGCGGGACCTGCGGGACCGGGCGCGGGCGCGGGCTGCGGCGCGGACACGGCGGCGGGCGGCGGAGCGCCGCCGGTGCCCTCGGCCGCCGTCACGGCAACTCCCCTTCGTACGGGGCGGGTTCGTACTCAGCGGAGTCGTCCGGGGCGAGGTCGTGCGAGGCGGGGTCGTCCGGGGCGGGCCGGTCCGCCGCGTCCGTACGGTCCGCCGCGGCGCGGTCGCCGACCACGCGGCTGCGTCCGCGGAACTCGGCGACCACCTCCCCGTCACGCAGCACGCTCACGTCGTAGATACCGCTGCGTCCGTATCGCACGCGCTCCGTCGCGAGCGCCGTCAGCTCCTCGCCCACGCGGACCGGGCTGACGAAGGAGATGTCCGCGCCGGCCGCCACGGTCACCGGGCCACGGCTGTTGCAGGCGCAGGCGAAAGCGGTGTCGGCCAGCAGGAACAGATAGCCGCCGTGGGCGATGCCGTGCCCGTTGACCATCTCCGGGGTGACCGTCATACGCAGCCGGGCCGCGCCGTCTCCGGAGGAGAGCAGTCTGATGCCGAGCCGGCGTGAGGCTTCGTCCGCGGCGAACATCGCCTCCGCCGCACCGGCGTCCGCGGCCTGCGTCATGGTCCCCTCCGCGTACTCGGAAAACCGCCGCCGCACACCCGCGACCGGCCGACGACAAAGACCGACCGATCATTCGGTCAGCAGCATCGCGGACCAGTAATCCAGCCCGACCGGCCGGGTGTCAAGAGCTGTGGACAGCCCCTTCCGCACCTCGCCCCCGCCTCCGAACTGCCCGAACGGGACGTCCCGTTCGGGCAGTTCGGAGGCGGGGGCGAGGAGGGGCGGCGGCTCACGCGCCGAGCAACGCGTCCGGGGTGACCGGGAGTTGGCGTACCCGGACGCCGGAGGCGTTGTGCACCGCGTTCACGACGGCGGCCGCGGTGCCGACGATGCCGATCTCGCCGATGCCGCGCGAGCCCATCGGGTTGGCGTGCGGGTCCTCCTCGTCGAGCCACGTGGCTTCGATGTCGCCGACGTCGGCGCAGGTGGCCACGTGGTATTCGGCGAAGTCGTGGTTCACGACGTGGCCGGTGCCGTGGTCGAGCAGGCCCTCCTCGTGCAGCGCCATCGACAGTCCCATGACCATGCCGCCGACGAACTGGGAGCGCGCGGTGAGCGGGTTGATGATGCGGCCCGCCGAGAACACCCCCAGCATGCGCGGCACCCGCACCTCTCCGGTGTCGGCGTGCACCCGCGCCTCCGCGAACTGCGCACCGAAAGAGTGCACCGAGTACCGCTCCCGGTCCGGGTTTTCGGGCATCTCGGCCTGAGCCCGGTCGCCCGGCGAAGGGTGCCGCCCGTGCCGGTCGCGGAAGGCGCGCACCGCGTTCACGATCGTCGAACCCCACGAGGCGACACCCGTGGAACCGCCGGCGACCGTCGCACGCGGCAGATGCGTGTCCCCGATGTGCACCTCCACCTGCTCCACCGGCACACCCAGCGCGTCGGCCGCGATCTGCGTGAGCGTGGTCCAGGTGCCGGTGCCGAGGTCGGCGGCCCCGATCCGTACGGTGTAGCCGGCGACCCCGGAGCGCAGCGCGCCGTACTCGACCTCGGCGGCCGAACCGGACATCGTGCCGCCGGGATACGTGGACGCGGCGACGCCGAGACCGACCAGCCAGTCGCCCTCGCGGCGGGTGCCGGGCTCGGTCCGCCGCTCCCAGCCGAACCGGCGCGCGCCGGTGCGCAGGCACTCCGTCAGGTGCCGCCCCGACCATGGCCGACCGCTCTCCGGGTCGGTCTCCGGCTCGTTCCGCAGCCGCAGTTCGATCGGGTCGAGGCCGCAGGCCAGGGCGAGTTCGTCCATGGCGACCTCGGCCGCGAACATCCCGGGGCACTCACCCGGCGCCCGCATCCAGGACGGTACGGGCACGTCGAGGGCGGCCAGCCGGTGCCGCGTACGGCGGTTCGGGGCGGCGTACATCATCCGTGAGCACACCGCGGTCTGCTCCGCGAACTCCTTGATGCGCGAGGTGTGTTCGACGACCTCGTGGCTGAGCGCCGTGATCCGCCCGTCGGTTCCGGCGCCGAGGCGCAGCCGCTGCACCGTCGGAGTGCGGTGCCCCACCGTGGCGAACATCTGCTGCCTGGGCAGGGCGAGTTTCACGGGCCGTCCGGCGGTGAGCCGCGCGGCCAGCCCGGCCAGTACGTTGTGCGCGTGCGGCATTCCCTTCGAGCCGAAGCCGCCGCCGACGTGCGGCGAGACCACCCGCAGCCGCTCCGGATCGAGGCCGAAGACGGGCGCGAGGGTGCGGCGCACCACGTGGGCGCCCTGCGTGGAGTCGTACAGCGTCAGCCGGGGGGCGCCGCCGTCGCCCTCGGCGGTCTCCCAGACGGCGACGGACGTGTGCGGCTCCATGGGGTTGTTGAACTCCATGGGGGTGCCGTACGTCTCGTCGACCGTGACGGCGGCGGAGGCCAGTGCCGCGTCAACGTCGCCCTCGTCGGTGTCGGTGGGAAAGGCGGGGTTGACGGCCCCGGGTGTGTAGAGGTCGCCGCGGTCGGGCCGCAACTCGGTGTCGTGCGGCAGGAGTTCGTACTCGACGTCGACGAGCGAGGCCGCGTGCCGCGCGGTCTCCGGGGTCTCCGCGATCACGGCGGCGATGAACTGGCCGCGGAAGGCGACCTCGTCGGACTGGAGCACCGCCAGCTCCCGGTCGCCGGTGTCGGCGAGCCGGGCGGCGTTGAGGTGGGTGAGCACGGCGTGCACACCCTCGACGCGCTCGGCGGGTTCCGTGTCGATGCGGGCGATGCGGCCGCGGGCGATCGCGGCTTGCAACGGGTGCGCGAACAGCGGCCTGGGCAGCGGGTGTTCGTACGCGTACGGCGCGCGGCCGGTCACCTTCAGACCGCCTTCGAGGCGGCGCAGCGGAGTGCCCACGGCGCGCGGCTGCAACGGCTGGGGTTTGACGGTCTCGGTCATCGCCGCTCCTGGGGGTCCGGCTCGCTCAGCCCGCGCAGTACGGCGGCGAGCGTGTTCCGCGTCATGGGGATCTTGAAGCCGTTGCCGGGCAGCGGCTCGGCGGCGGCGAGTTCGGCGTCGGCGGCCCGCCGGTAGGCGTCCTCGGTGGCGGGCGCGCCCCGCAGCTCCTGCTCGGCGTGGGTCGCCCGCCAGGGCTTGTGCGCGACGCCGCCGAGCGCGATACGGGCCTCGCGTACGGTGCCGGCCTCGACCACGAGCACTGCCGCGACGGAGACCAGCGCGAACGCGAACGAGGCGCGGTCGCGGACTTTGCGGTACGCGGAGCGGGCCGTCGCGGGCAGCGTCGGCACCTCGACCGCGGTGATCAGGTCGCCCTGCCCGAGCACGGTGTCCCGGTCCGGCGTATCGCCGGGCAGCCGGTGCAACTCCGCGACGGGGACGCGGAGTTCGCCGTCCTCGCGGAGCACGACGGCCACGGCGTCCAGCGCGCTCAGCGCGACCGCCAGGTCGGAGGGGTGCACGGCCACGCAGTGCTCGGAGGCGCCGAGCACCGCGTGGTAGCGGTTGTAGCCGCCGAGCGCGGCGCAACCGGAGCCCGGGGCACGCTTGTTGCAGGGCGTGGTCACGTCCTGGAAGTAGACGCAGCGGGTGCGCTGGAGGAGGTTGCCGCCGGTGGTGGCCGCGTTGCGCAGCTGCCCGGAGGCTCCGGAGAGCAGCGCCTTGGCGAGCGCGGGGAAGCGCTGCCGTACGAGCGGGTGTGCGGCGAGGTCGCTGTTGCGTACGTTCGCGCCGATCCGGACGCCGCCGTCCGGCAGTTCCTCGACCCGGTCGAACGGCAGCCGGCTGATGTCGACGAGAAGGTCGGGCCGGGCGACGCCGAGCTTCAGATGATCGACGAGGTTGGTGCCGCCGCCGAGGTAGGCGGCGCCGGGGCGTGCGGCGACGGTGGCGACGGCGGTACGCGCGTCGGCGGCGCGGGAGTAGTCGAAGGGCTTCACCGGTGCGCCACCGCCTTCACGGCTGCGGTGATGTTGCCGTACGCACCGCACCGGCAGAGGTTTCCGCTCATGCGCTCGCGCACCTCTTCGTCGTCCAACGCGACGCGGTCGGCGGTGAGATCGGCGGTCACATGGCTGGGGTGGCCGGCGGCGGCCTCGTCCAGCATGCCGACCGCGGAGCAGATCTGGCCGGGAGTGCAGTAGCCGCACTGGAAACCGTCGTGGTCGATGAACGCCTGCTGCATCGGGTGCAGCCGGCGGGCTTCGGGGGGCAGGGTGTCGGTGGCGGGGCCGTCCGGTGAGAGGCCGTCGGCGGTGGTGACCTCGGAGCCGTCGCAGGCGACGGCGAGCGCGAGGCAGCTGACGATCCGCCGTCCGTCGAGCAGGACCGTGCACGAGCCGCACTGGCCGTGGTCGCAGCCCTTCTTGGGTGAGGTGTTGGCGAGCCGGTCACGTAGCGCGTCGAGGAGGGTGGTGCGCGTGTCCACGGTCAGCGACCGCTCCGCGCCGTCCACCCGCAAAGTGAGGTGAGCATCCACCTCGCCCCAGTACCACCCGATATCGCCGAACTAAACCGGTACGCGCGGCGCTCGGCCGCACAGCGCAGGGCCCGCGAAGGCGCCCGTGATGAGCGCGGGGCGAAGGGCACCCGAACCGCCGGACGCCCCAGTTGGGGCTGCCGGACACATCGAGCGACCGAGTGGAGGCGACGATGTTCGAGGCGGAAGACATTCGCCAGTGGCAGGGCCGGGACGTGGTCGGCGAGGAAGGCAGCAAGATCGGTTCGCTGGAGTCGGTCTACGTCGACACCGGCAGCGACGAGCCGTTCTTCGCGACCGTCACGGTGGGTGTGCCCACGCGGCACCGGCTGGTGTTCGTCCCCCTCACCGGGGCCACGGTCGGACCGGAGTACGTGAAGGTGTCGTACCCGAAGAGCAAGGTGAAGGACGCCCCGTCGATCGGCACCGGCGGCCAGCTGCCCGTCGAGCGGGAGAGCGAGGTCTTCTCCTACTACGACATCGGTTACGAGCGCGGCCGCGGCGGCGAGCGCCGGCTGGCGCGCCGCTGACCGCGGCGGCGGCCAACTACCGCGCATGGAGGCGGAGATGCGGATCTTCGTGCTGCTTCTCGTGGCGTCCGCGGTGCTGGCGGTGATCGGCTCCGCCACACCCGGACTGTTCTTCCTGCTGCTCGGCCTGGGCGTGCTCGCGGTCGACCTGTTCGTGGGCGCGATGCTGCGCCGCCAGGGTGGCCGCGGGCACGGCGCCGGCGGCTGACCGTACGGACCGGACCGCGGGTGACCCGCCCGCGCGCAGCTTCTAGAGTCGGGGCATGGCTACGGACCAGGGGGCGGAAGCGGGGAGCGTACGCGCGGACAGCTGGATCTGGTCGGTCCGGCTGACGAAGACGCGCTCGCTGGCCGCGTCCGCGTGCCGCGCGGGGCACGTGCGGGTCAACGGCGAGCGGGTCAAGCCGGCGCATCCGGTGCGGCCGGGCGACGAGGTGCGGCTGCGGCACGCGGGCCGTGAACGGATCGTGGTGGTCAAGCAGTTGCTGCGGAAGCGGGTCGGGGCGCCGGTGGCCGCGCAGGCGTACGTCGACAACAGTCCGCCGCCGCCACCGCCGGAGCAGCTGGCCCCGGTCGCCCGCCGGGAGCGCGGCGCCGGCCGCCCCACCAAGCGCGAGCGGCGCGAACTGGACCGGCTGCGGGGCCAGTCGGGCTGATCGGCGGCCTGCGGAGCGGCTGCCGCGGAGCTGCCGCAGCTGCCGGGCGCCCGGCCGGCGCGGGCCACCGCGGCGTCGGCCGCGCGGCGCTCACCCGGGCTGCGCCGTCTCCCCCCGGATCTCCCGGTCGACGGCGCGCAGCAGCGTCAACAGCAGCCGGTTGAGCGGCGCTTCGACGCCGTGCCGCTCCGCCGCCCGCACCACGGCGCCGGTGATGTGCTCGTGTTCGAGCGGGCGGCCCGCGAGCCGGTCGTAGAGCATCGACGAGCCGCCGTCGGGCGGCACCGAGGTGTACAGGCGCAGGACCTCCTCGACGTCGTCCGCGCCGATCCGGGCGCCCTCGGCGCGGGCGACGGCCGCGGTCTCGCGCAGGATGTCGCGCGTCGCGGCGTACATCTCCGGGTCGTGGAAGACGTGCATGCGCTGCTGGAGGAGCGCGGTGACCGGGTTGGCGACGACGTTCGCGAGCAGCTTCCGCCAGGCGGCCGTACGGAAGTCGGCGACGGGCTCGACCGACAGCCGGCTCGGGGCGAGCAGTTCGGCGAAACGGTCGGCCGACTCCCCTTCGGGCACGAGGAGTTGGTGCGCGTGGTGGTGCACCAGGTGTCCGGGGGCGGTGCGTTCGGCGGCGATGTAGGCCAGCGTCGGCAGCAGCCGGGTGCCCGGGGGCAGCAGCGGTCCGACGCGCTCCTCGTGCTCCACGCCGTTCTGCACGACGGCGACCGTGGTGCCGGGGCCGCACAGGGCGTCCAGCCAGTCCCGTGCGCCGTCGGTGTCCTGCGCCTTCGTGGTCAGCAACACCCAGTCCGCGGGCGGCTGTCCGGCCGGGTGGGTGGCGAACTCCAGGTCCGGGCGCAGCACTTGGCCGCCGGAGCGGACGGTCAGCTCGTGCAGCGGCGTACGCACGCAGAGCACCACCTCGTGCCCTGCTTCCCGGGCGAAGGCGGCGAGCAGCCCGCCGATCGCGCCCGCGCCGACGACGGCTATGCGTACCGGTGATCCGCGCTGTTCCATGCGGCGATCGTAGGCGCCGTACGTCCCGTGCGACGCGGCGCGGGCCGGTGCGAGCGGTGCGGAGTGCGGGCGAGCGCGCGCGGACAACGCGTACCGGGCCGTTCGCGGCCATTACCGCTTTACGGACAGAGCGGATGTTAGTCATGAACGAGTCTTTCCGGTCCTGAGTCTTTCCGGTCCTGCCACTTCCACGAACTGGACGAGGTTCGGTCATGTACGCGCAGTCCGCGGTTTCGGCCCTTCCCGCTCTCGAACCCCTCCGCCGCCCCGGGCCGCCGCCGCGGCGACCACGCGCGCTGCCGCCGCTGGCCGCGGTCGCCGCCGCCTTCACCGCCGTCCAACTCCTGCTGGTACTCCCGCACTCGGGGCTCGGCTGGGACGAGACGGTGTACGTCAGCCAGGTCGGCGGCCAGGCGCCCGCCGCGTACTTCAGCGCACCGCGCGCCCGCGGCATCTCCTACCTCGTGGCGCCGCTGGTGTCCGTCACCTCCTCCATGACGGCGCTGCGGATCTACCTCGCGCTGCTGTCCGGGGCCGCGCTGCTGGCCGCCTTGTGGGTGTGGCGCCGGCTGCTGCCCGCGCCGGTGCTCGCGTGGGGCGGCGCGCTGTTCTGCGGACTGTGGATGACCGTCTACTACGGGCCGTTGGCGATGCCGAACCTGTGGTGCGCGTTCGGGGCGTTCGCCGCGCTCGGCTTCTTCCTGCGTACGGCGCGCTCGCACGCGTTCCAGGATCCGGCGGCCACCGTCGGGCTCGCCGGCTGCGTCGCGGCCGTGGCTCTGCTGCGGCCGCCGGACGTGTGCTGGCTGGTGCTGCCGATGCTCGTGGCCGCGCTGGTGCTGCGCGGCGTGCGCCGCCGGGTGCTGCTGGCGGCGCTCGTGGGAGGCGCGCTGCTGGGCGCGGCCCCGTGGATCGTCGAAGCGTACGTGCACTACGGCGGGTTGCTCGCACGGCTGGAGCGGGGCAGCGAGATCCAGGGCGGCATGGGCTGGAACGTCGCGATCGGCGACCACGTGCGCAGCCTTCAGGGGCGCGTGCTGTGCCGGCCGTGCGACGTGCCCTGGCGGCAGCCGGAGACGGCCCTGTGGTGGTGTGCGCTGCCGCTGGTGACGGCCGCGGGAGTGCGGGCCGCCGCGCGCGCGGGCAGGGCGCTGCCGGCGGTGCTCGCCACCGCGGTGGCGGGCTCTACGGCGGTGCCGTATCTGCTGCTGATGGGGTACGCGGCGCCGCGCTTCCTGCTGCCCAGCTATGCGCTGCTGGCGCTGCCGGCCGGCGAGGCGGTACGGGCCGGCTTCGCCCGCGCCTTCGGATCCGGCTCCCGCTTCGGTTCCGGTGCCGGGGCGCGCGCCGCCGCGCGCCCCGGCACCGCCCGTTGGCCCAACGGCCGCCCGCACACGGCCCGTTCACGGCTGCTGGGCGGAGCGCTGGTGGTGCTGCTGGCCGGGCACCTGTACGTGCAGTACCAGGTGCTGGAGGGCGCGCTGCACCGCAGCCGGGGGCTGACCCGGCATCTGCGGGCGACGGCGGCGCAGCTGCACGGGCTCGGGGTGCGGCCGCCGTGCGTGATCACCGGCGAGACGGCCGTGCCGGTGGCGTACTACACCGGCTGCGCCTCGCTCGAATCCTCCGGCCCGGACGCGAGCGTCAGCGAGGCCGAGCTGCGCGGCCGCATCGCGCGGGAGCCGTCGGCGGTGCTCGCCCGGCCCCGGAACGGCCCGCCATCTTGGGCGCGGCACTGGCCGAAGGCGCAGACCCGGATGCCCGGGCTCCAGGCGTATCTCAAGACGGGCGGTGCGGGCCGCGGACACTGACGGTCCCGCTCCGCCGCCGTACGCGCTCGCACTGTAAGCGCCGAAGGTGCCGGGCCGTCAACTCGGCGCGTACCGCGGTGCGTTGCCCGTGCGGCGCCCGCGCTCTTCCGTACCCGCTCGACTCACCGCGCGCCCGTTCCCGCGCCCGCGCGGCCCGCTCCCCAGGAGGCCCGAATGTCCGTGCCGCTGCCGGAAGGCGCCGTCGGCATCCACTTCGTGGGCAACGCGACGCTGCTGCTGCGCTTCGGCCCGCTCACGCTGCTGACCGATCCGAACCTTCTGCACCGCGGCCAGTTCGCGCACCTCGGATACGGGCTGATGTCCCGGCGGCTGACCGATCCCGCGCCGCCGCCGGCCGGCATGCCGGAGCGGATCGACGCGGTGGTGCTGTCGCACCTGCACGGCGACCACTGGGACCGGGCGGCGCGGCGCCATCTGACCCGGTCGCTGCCGGTGGTCACGACACCGCACGCCGCGCGGCGGCTCCAGGGCGTGCACGGCTTCCGCCGGGCCAACGGGCTGCGTACGTGGGAGAGTTGGGACCTCGTCAAGGACGGCGCCGCGGTGCGGGTCACCGCGGTTCCCGGGCGGCACGCCGGGCGGGCCGCGCTGCGGCGGCTGCTGCCTCCGGTGATGGGCAGCGTCGTCGAGTTCCGCGGCGCGGACGGGGAGGTGGCGGTGCGGCTGTATCTCTCCGGCGACACCCTGCCGTTCGACGGGCTGCGAGAGATCACGCGGCGGTTTCCGCACCTCCATCTGGCCGTGCTGCACCTCGGCGGCACGACGCTGCCGGGCGGCTCCGTCGTCACCATGGACGCCCGGCGAGGCACCGAGCTGCTGGCGATGCTCGACGCGCCGCTCGCGCTGCCGGTGCACTACGACGACTACACGGTGTTCCGGTCGACGCTGGAGGAGTTCCGGCGCGAGGCCCGGCGGCGCGGCTTCGGCGCCCGGCTGGTGCGCTGCCCGCGCGGCGAGGAGGTCGTCGTCGGCCCGGGGCCCGAGGTGCGGTCCGCGTACGGGAGTCCGGGCGCGGGCGCGGACGCCGAGTGAAGGACGGCGTCCCGACTCGGGCCCGTACCCGGCCGGTACGGGCCGTTCGGACGGCGGCTTCCGGGCGCGCCGGATGCGGCGCGGAGCAACGGGCCGCGGGGGCAAGGGAGTTGCGGTGGGCCGTCCCCGCGGGCGGTGGGCCGCGGCGTCAACTCTCCGCGTACGTACCGGAGTCGGCCGGGCGCTCCGCCCGCACCAGCGGGAGGAAGCGCTCGGCGTAGCCGGTGCGATGGGCGGCGGCCGCGTCGTCGGGGCCGGCGGTCAGCGTGCGCACCCGGGCGGCCACCGCGTCCGGGCCGAGGCCGAGGGCGGCCCCGGCGAAGGCCGCCGCGCCCAGGCCGGGGGCCTCCGGCTCAGCGCACAGTCCGGTCGGCCACGGGGCGACCGCGGCCTTCAGCGCCGTCCAGGTGTGCTGCCGCGTGGAACCGCCCAGCAGCGTCACCGCCTCCGGCTCGCGGCCGGTCAACTCGCCCTGCACCTCGGCCATCCAGCGCGCGTGGTACGCGGCGCCCTCCAGCAGCGCCCGGGCGAAGTCCCGCGGCCCGTGCCGGAGTTCGACCCCGTGGAAGGCGAGCCGGGCGGCGCGGTACGGGCGCGGCGAGCTGCGCCCGTACGGGTAGGGCAGCACGGTGATCCCGGTCGGCGGCGGCACCTGCGCGACGGCCGGCGGGGCGCCCGCCGCGCCCGGCTCCTCGCCGCCCGGGGCCGCGACGAGCCGCGCGAAGGCGCGGTAGCGTTCGTCGCCGCCGCTGTCGCCGTCTCCGGTACCGCCGCCGTCGCCGCTCGGGGCGCGGCCGCCCGCCGGGAGGAAGCGCTCGCAGAACCACTCCACCAGGGCGCCGGAACCGCTCATCCCGGCGATCGTGCACCAGTGTTCGCCGTCCACGTGCCGCCCCCACGACATGCCTTCACGGGCGGCGGGCGCTAGCGCGGGCGGCTCGGCGCACACGGTGAGTACGGCCTCGGCCGTGCCCATGGAGTCGGCGGCGCGACCCGGAGTGCGGGCCCCGGCCGCCCAGGCGCCCACCAGATGATCGTGCCCGGCCACCACGACGGGCGCGCCCGCCCGCAGTCCCCAACTCCCCGCCGCGGCACGGGTGATGGCACCCACCGGTTCGCCGGGCGCGCGTACGGGAGGCAGCTGCGCCGGCGTCAGCCCGGCCTCGGCGAGCAGTTCCCCGCTCCAACGGCCGGGCTCGCCGGGCGACTTGGGGGTGCACCACGCCTGCGTACGCTGCGCGAAGGTGGCGTCGGTGGCGACTCGACCGGTGAGCGCGCAGGCCACGAGGTCCGCGGCGCCCGCCCACACCCGCATGCGCGCCAGCCGCTGCGGATGCCGCTCGCGCAGCCAACACCAGCGCGCCAGCGGCACCTTGGCGCTCGGCAGCACGCCGGTACGGGCGTGCAGCGCGGCGCCGCCGAGCGTGCGCCGCAGCCGTTCGGCGTGCTCGGCGGGCGCCGGGTCCGCCCAGGTCAGCACCGGGCCCAGCGCACGCAGCCGGCGGTCCAGCGGCACCCCGGTCTCGGCCATGCCGGTCAGCCCGACGGCGTCCGGGGCGCGGCCGGCGAGGCGTACGCAGTCGGCGAGCGCGCCGAGCGCCGCAGCGGTCAACTCGTCCGGATCGTGGGCGAGTCCGTCCGCCGTGTACGGGGTGGCGCGCCGTGCGCGGGCGAGGACGGCCCCGTCCGTTGTGCACAGCAGCGCCTTGCAGCGGCTGCTGCCGACATCGACGCCCGCGAGCAGCGGCCCGCCCGCACCGTGGGCCGACTTCCGCTGTGCGGCGGGAGGTTGCGGGGAGCTGTGTGCGGACATCGGCGGGACCGTTCCGGGTTGGGAGGACGGACGTCGGCGGCGGGGGGCGAGGCCGGACGGAGGCGGTCACGGTAGCGGACTGCGGGCGGCATACGAACCTGCCGCCCCTGCACGAGGGTTGCCCTGGCGGCCTCCTCAACCGCCCCGCGCGGACGGGGCGTTGGAGCCGGCAACCGGCCTGTCACGCGGTGGCGTCCCGCCCGTTCCGCCGCGCGCCGGAGCCGCCACGCACGCCAAGTGCCCTACGGCCGCCGGGAGTTGCCCGGCAGAGTCCGACCCTAAGCCGACGCGGCCCAGTCCGGACGGCGCCCGGAGAGACCCACCACGCGGTCGAGCAGCGGGGCGTCCGGCGGCACGTCCACCAC
>Ga0164243_10001908_pt1 | contig 34946 bp, 35 predicted proteins | sample OricompcompostOP_FD_108781 | JGI IMG/M metagenome (GOLD analysis project Ga0164243, IMG submission 108781) | Organic Plus compost microbial communities from Emeryville, California, USA - Original compost - Organic plus compost (OP) | ecosystem: Engineered > Solid waste > Mixed feedstock >...
CGAGAAGGAAGGAGTAAGTGATGTTCGTTCAGCGCAACGTTGGCGGGGCTCTGTGATCAGGGACGTGTCGATCAGCAGCAGGGTTGATCTTGTAGGGAGTGGCAGATGTTCGTTCAGCGCAATGTCGGCGGGGCTCTCTGAGCGCCCCCCGGGTGTGGATGCCGGATTCGAGAAGGAAGGAGTCAGTGATGTTCGTTCAGCGCAACGTTGGCGGGGCTCTCTGAATGGCACCCGGGGACATGGGGGTGGAGATTTCGAAGTGTGAAGGAGTCGGGATGTTTGTTCAGCACAACGTCGGTGGCGGCCTGTGACGGGCTGCGTGTGCTGTCAGTCGGGTTTGAACGTGGAAGGGGTCCGAATGTTTGCTCAACGCAACGTCGGCGGCGCTCTCTGAGCCCCGTAACAGACTCGGTCAGCGACTGACCAGAGTCATCAGGGTGACCTCCGGCCGACAAGCGAATCGGACCGGAGCGTACGGCGACGCCCCGACCCCTGCCGAGACATGCAGGAAGGTGCGTTTGCCGGCGTACTGATACGTCGACAAGCCCTTGGCTTGTCGGGGATCCAGATCGCAGTTGGAGACGAGTGCGCCGTAGCCCGGGACACACACCTGTCCACCGTGGGTGTGTCCGGCGACGATCAGATCCAGATCGTCGGCGGTCATCGCGTCCAGCACACGGCGGTACGGCGCGTGGGTGACCCCCAACGCGGCGGCAGCAGCCGGGTCGGGTGGCCCGGCAACTTCGTCGTAGCGATCAAGGTTGAGATGGGCATCGCTGGTGCCGCGGAATTCCAGCTCGCACCCGGCGATCCGCACTCGTGCCCTGGCCTCGGTGAGGTCGACCCACCCGGCATCCAGAAACGTCTTGCGAAGGTCCTCCCAGGGCAGATCCGGTTCGCGTGGCACCGGCTGGTGGGAGGGCTGGGTGAGGTACCGCAGCGGATTCTTCGGCCGCGGCCCGTGGAAGTCGTTGGAACCCCACACGAACACGCCCGGAACGTCCAACAGTCGGCCGAGGCTCATCGTCACGTACGGCACGGCGTCCGGGTGGCCGAGGTTGTCACCGGTGTTGATCACCAGATCCGGCTCCAGCGCGGCAAGTCGGGAGAGCCACCGCTGTTTGGCCTGCTGGTAGGGCGTCATGTGCAGATCGGAAACCTGCAGCACGCGGATCGGTCGCGATCCTCGGGGCAGTACAGGGATCCTCACCCGGCGCAGCGTGAACGCCCGCACTTCGTACAGCCCTGCGTAGGCGAGACAGCCGGCGCCGAACGCAGCAACCGTTCCGGCCCCTCGGGCGATCCGGCCTAGTGCCGAACGGGGTTGCAGTGGGGCTCGGTCTGGCATGCCGAGAAGGCTACCCGAGCCGCACTCCCGCACGGGCACGCGGCGGCCGGGTGTCAGACTTGGCCACATGGCCACCGATACCGAACTCCTCAGCCGGTTGCGCGCTGATCTGACCACGGCCCTGAAGGCACGCGACCAGTTGCGGGCCAACACCATCCGCGGCGTCCTGACGGCCGTCAGCCGTGCCGAGACGGCCGGTGCCCAGGCGATCAGCCTGACCGATGATCAGGTGCGTGATGTGGTGATCAGCGAGGCGAAGAAGCGCCGAGAGTCGGCGCAGGCCTATCGGGACGCCAACCGGCCCGAGTTGGCCGACAAGGAGGACGCCGAGGGAAAGATCCTCGCCGAGTACCTGCCGGCGGCGCTGTCCCCACAAGAGCTGTCGACCATCGTCGCCGAGGCGATCGCGTCGACCGGCGCAGCAGAGCTGGGCATGCGGGGCATGGGCAAGGTCATGGGTGTAGTCACTCAGCAGACCAAGGGCCGTGCCGACGGCAAAGCCGTCGCCGATGAGGTCAGGCGACAGTTGAGCTGACCGCGGTCAGCGTTTGCCGCCCTTCTTGTCGCCACCCGGTTTGGTGTCCCCGCCGGAATTCTTGTCCCCGCCGGACTTGTCCCCGCCGGACTTGTCCCCGCCGGAATCGCCCTTGGATCCCTTGTCGCTGTCGTTCTTCTTGTTGTTCCCCGTGTCGGAGTGCTTCTGCGGGGGAGGACCGGCGGAGTAGACGGCGTAGATGGTGCTGAACCGCGGCAGCTTCCCGCCGTACTGGGAGAAGCCCAGGAAGTAGCCCTGCGGTGACCGGCTGTAGATCGAGGTCGGAACGACACTGAAGCCGGCCTCCTCGAGGACCTTAATGGCCTTGCCGACACTCATCCCGGACACGTCCGGCACGTCCACCAGGTGGTTGTCGGTGGTGTCGCTGTTCTTGTAGCCGTGGAAGTCGGTGGGGTCGATACCCTTCAACGCCTTGGTCATCGCCGGTTTCCAGATGCCGGCCCCGGCATCACCGCCACCGGTGCCCTGCAGCACCACGCCGGTGTCCAGCTGGTAGCCGAGCAGTCCACCGGGTCGTACGTTGCCGTGCCGGAATGGCTTGCGGGTCACATCCTCGGCAATGGACGCGACGCCGGCCAGGTCCGGGGTGTACCCGGCGAACCAGACGGCCTGGTTGTCGTCGGTGGTGCCGGTCTTGCCTGCCTCGGGCCGCCCGTCATCCAGACGTGCCGGCGAACCCGTCGCCCCACCCTGCATGACGCCCTGCAGGATGTCGTTGACCCCGTCGGCCACGTCCTTGGAGATCACCCGCTTGCAGTTGGCGCTCGGCGGATCGATGTCCTTGCCCTGGTAGTTGGTGATCTTGTCGATGATGATCGGGTCGCAGTGGATGCCGCGGGCGGCGAAGGTCGCGTACGCCTCCGCCAGGCTGAGCGGCGCGATGTTGGCGACGCCAAGGGTCAGCGAGGGAGCCGAGGCGTACGGCGAATCCTCGATCGGCTGCCCCGACGCCAGCTTGACGCCCAGTTTGCTGGCCATCTTCACCACCGGGCAGAGGCCGATGGTCTGCTCGAGCTGCAGGAAGTAGGTGTTGACCGAGTACTCGGCCGCCTTCCGCATGTTCATCACGCCGTTGACACCGGTGGAGTTCTTCGGCGAGTACGGCTCGGTCAGCGTGAAGTTTCCGTCACAGGTCTTCCACCGCGTGCCCGTCATCGGCAGCGGCGAGCGGGCGTTGTAGGTCTTGGACGGCGAGACGCCCTCCTCCAGCGCAGCCGCGATGGTGATCGCCTTGAAGGTCGACCCGGACTGGAAGCCACCCGAACTGCCGCCGAGATCCGGAGGCGCCGGATAGTCGTAGTAGGTCTCGCCCTTCTTCGCGTCGCCACCCATCTCCGGACGGCTCTGCGCCATGCCGATGATCAATCCGGTGCCCGGCTGAATCATCGACATCGTCGCGATCACCGGATCGCGGGGACCGACGTAGTTGCTGACCGCCTTCTGTGCCGCGTCCTGGGTCTTGGGATCGATCGCGGTCTGGATGGTCAGACCGCCACGCTTGATCGTGTTCACCCGGTCCTGTTTGGTCTTGCCCAGCGCCGGCAGTTTCAACAGGCTGTTGTAGACGTAGGTGCACAGGAACGGGTACCGGCTGCTGACGCAACCGTTCGGCGAGCTGCGCACCTTGTCCTGGTCGAACTTGACCTTCTTGGCCTTGGCGGCGTCCTCAGGAGTGATGATCTTGAGTTCGGCCATCCGGTCCAGCACGACATTGCGGCGGGCGATCGCGGCATCGGGATGCTGCACCGGGTTGTCCGAATCCGGGCTCTGCACCAGGCCGGCGAGCATCGCTGCCTCCGGCAGGGACAGCTTTTTGGCCGACGTGTCGAAATAGTGCCGGGCGGCCGCCTCCACGCCGTACGCTCCGTCGCCGTAGTAGGCGATGTTCAGGTACCGCTCGAGGATCTGGTCCTTGGAGAGCTTCTTCTCCAGTCCGATCGCGTACTTGAGTTCCTGCACCTTGCGGGCGACCGTGTCGTCCTGGGCATCCCGGACACCCTTCTCGTCACCGGCGAGCTGTGCCTCCTGGATGCGCACCATTTTCACGTACTGCTGGGTGATGCTGGATCCACCCTGGGTGACACCACCGGCGGCAGCATTGCTGAGCAACGCCCGGAGCGTGCCCTGCACGTCCAGTGCGCCGTGCTGATAGAAGCGGTGGTCCTCGATCGCCAGCTGGGCCTTACGCATCACCGGCGCGATGTCGTCCAGCTTCTTGTAGATGCGGTCCTGGTCGTAGAAGTAGGCCAACGTGTCGCCGTTGGCCATGGTCACCTTGCTCTTCATCGCCTGCGGCGGCGTGGTGAAGTCCTGGGGCAGGTCGTTGACCGTCTTGACGGCGGCCCGACCGCCGACCCCAGCCATCGCCGCAACGGGGACGGCGAGCCCGGCGACCAGGAGACCTGCGACCATGCTCACCACGAGAAACATGGCAGCCGAGTAGGCGACGCTTCCCGCGCGCTTGGGGCTGAAGGGCATGGGTTACAGGCTACGGGACGTTCAAGTCCAGACCGAATCACAAGGCCGCCCAAGTGTTGCGGAAAAATCTTGGTCTTTAGTCCCTAGTCAAACCTTAAACGGCTTCGTACGATTCCATCACCGATTCGCTGGGGAACTGTCCGTCAGGCCGTCGGGGCCATAGGACACGGGTCGGTGTTGTATTGGGGGATACGCGTAATGACTGCGTTGTTTCAAGAAGACTGGGCTCTGCAGGCTAAGTGTCGCGGCATGGAGGACGCACTCTTTGTCGAGGCATCCGAACAGAAGCGCGCGCGCACGGTGTGCGCCGGCTGCCCGGTCCGCTCGGAGTGTCTCGCCGAGGCACTCGACAATCGGATCGAATGGGGCGTGTGGGGAGGGATGACCGAGCGGGAACGCCGACTGTTGCTCCGGCAGCACAGCAACGTGCGGAGCTGGCGATCAATTCTCGTCGGCCAGCGCGGCGCCAAGTAACCGGAGCGCGTCGAGGTCGGTGACATCGCCGGACTGGTCCGGAACGCTCCGCACCGCGACATCGGGTCGTGACGCGGAGAACCGGGCCAGCAGGCGGTGTTCCCGCTCGATCATCCGCATCCGGTCAGCATGGCGACGGAGCGCGGCGATCTCTGCCTGATGATCACCGCCGTCGGTGCGCCCGGACGACGCCTCGAGATCCTCGGCCAGCGCCAGTGCCCGTTCAGCCGAGATCTCCAACTGGCTGCCGTGGGTGCGATTGACCACCAGCCCGGACAACGGAAGCCCGGACTCGGTCAGCCGGTCGACGAAGAAACTCGCCTCCCGTAGGGCGTCGGGTTCAGGGGTCGCGACGACCAGGAACGTGGTTCGGTCGGAGCCGAGCAGGGCCAAGGTCTGTTCAGCCCTCGCCCGGAACCCGCCGAACAGCGTTTCGAACGCGGCGGCGAACGTCTTCACGTCGGTGAGCACCTGGGCGCCGAGCATCTTCTCCATCGCGGAGTAGACCAGGCTGAAGCCGACGCCCATCAGCCGGAACGGCCCGCGCGACGGATTGAGCAGCAACCGGAGGAACTTGCCGTCCAGCAGGCTGGCCAGGTGCTCCGGAGCGTCCAGGAAGTCCAGCGCCGACCGCGAGGGCGGCGTATCGACGATGATCAGATCCCATCGGTCATCGGCGTCGGCCTGGGCGGACAGCTGCCCGAGCTTCTCCATGGCCATGTATTCCTGGGTTCCGGAGAAGGACGTGGACAACGCCTGGTAGAAGGGGTTGGCGAAGATCGCCTCCGCCTTCTCCGGTGTTGCGTGATCAGCGACCACCTCGTCGAAGGTGCGCTTCATGTCCAGCATCATCGCGTCCAGGCTGCCGCCGGCCGCAGTGTCGATCCCTCGCACCGGGCGAGGGGTGTTGTCCAACTGTTCGACACCGATCGACTGCGCCAGCCGGCGGGCCGGGTCGATGGTCAGGACCACCACCCGGCGTCCGGATTCCGCGGCTCGTACGGCCAGCGCGGCCGAGGTCGTCGTCTTGCCGACCCCGCCGGAGCCGCAGCAGATGATGATCCTGATACGCGGGTTGTCGATCAGCTCTGCGACATCCAGGTCGGTCATGCCCGCACCTCGTCGGCCAGCTGGTGACGCAGGGATGACGCGATCGCCAGGATGGCCGCCTCGTCAATGCCGAGCGGGTCGAGATCGACGTCGAGGATCGGCAGTCGCAGCTCCTGCAGCCGCTCCCGGCGCTCCAGTTCGGCGAGCAGGCGCTGGGCGTCGGTCGCGAACTCGTCGGCAAGCGTCTTGTTGATGACTTCGGACAGTCCGGGGATCTTGAGCGGGAGCCGCCCGGCGACGGCCATTTCCAGCTGGTCACGGCCGAGGGTGTTGGGTGTGATCATGTTGGCGATCACCGTGCCGATCTCGATCTTGGTCGGCGCAAGATCGGTGACCGCCTCGATGGTCTCGGTGATCGGCATGTCCTCCAACAGGGTGACCAGGTGGACGACGGTGTGTTCGGACCGCAGCACGGCACCGATCGCGTCCGCCTGGCCGCGGATCGGACCGACCTTGGCCAGATCGGACACCGCTTCGTGCACATTGAGGAAGCCCGCGATGCGGCCGGTCGGTGGTGCGTCGAGCACGACGGCGTCGTAGGAGTTGGGCATCCTTTTGATCAGCCGGCGGGCCACCTCGTACACCTTGCCGATCAGCAGGAGGTCCTGCAGACCGGGTGCGATCGACGTCGCGAAGTCGACCACGCCGAACCGGTCAAGGGCACGGCCGGCGATCCCGAGGTGGTAGTAGGTCTCCAGGTACTCCATCAGGGCGTTCTCGGGATCCATCGACAGCCCGTACACCTGGCCGCCGGCCGGCGTCATCACCAACCGCCGCTCGCCGGCGCCCCGCAACGGTCCAGCGCCGAAGAGCTGGCTGACGCCCTCCCGCCCTTCGAGTTCGCAGAGCAGCACCCGTCGCCCCTTCGTTGCCAGCGCGCAGGCCAGTGACGCGGCGATGGTCGTCTTGCCGGTGCCGCCCTTGCCGGTGACGATGTGCAGAGTGTGTCGCGGTCCGTCGGCCGGAGGCGGTGTCAGCCAGCCCGGACGCCGTGGCATTTCCATGACGGCGTCGGCCTCAGACGTCGGTGATCCGGATGCCGGCGTGAGCCTTGTAGCGGCGGTTGATCGCGATGATGTTGGCGGTCAGCGCCTCGATCTGACCGCAGTTGCGTAGCCGCCCGCCGTAGATGCCCCGGGCTCCCGGGATGGCCGTGACGAGCTCACAGACCAGTTCGACCGCCGACCGATCCTCGCCGAGGACCAGGACGTCCAACTCGACCCGGTCGACCTCCGGATCGTCCAGCAGCACCGAGCTGACGTGGTGGAAGGCGCCGATGACCGTCGAGTCCGACAGGATCCGGGCGGCCTCCTGAGCACTTGATCCGTCCGGAACGGGAATTGCGTACGGCCCCTGTTTGTCGAAGCCGATTCGATTAACACAGTCGACGACAATTCTTCCGGCGAGTTTCGGCGCCAATTCGGCGAGCAATTCGGCGTGCCCGTCGTAGGGCACCGCAACGATGACCAGGTCGGCGCCGGCGGCATCGGCATTCGCCGCCCCGGACACCGGCAGCCCGGCAAAGCCGGCGGCCGCGGTGGTCGCTCGTTCGGGGGACCGCGAGCCGATCATCACCTGGTAACCGGCCGCCGCGAATCGACGGGCCAGACCTCGTCCTTGAGGGCCGGTACCGCCGAGGATGCCGATCGATCGGGGCCGTTCGTACGGACCGGTTGGTGAGCCCTCAGTCATGCTCCGATGGTAGTGCGCGCACGATTTCGTCCGACGGCTCGGCCAGGACGGCCCGACGCAATGTCAGTGGCAGCGTGCACGCTGTCGCCCATGAGCGACAACAGCGCCGGTGGGAATCCTGCCGTCAGCATCATCTCCGTGGTCATCGACACTCCCGACCCCGGAGGCCTGGCCAAGTTCTACGCCGATCTCCTCGGTTGGGGAGAACCAAGCGTCGATTCGGACTGGGCCGACATCAAAGGCCCGGACGGCTCCACGCTGAACTTCCAACTGGCGCCGGACCTGACCCCGCCGTCCTGGCCAGACCCGAGGGTGCCGCAGCAGTTCCACCTCGACTTTCGGGTCGACGACCTCGATGCCGCCGAGAAACACGCCATCGCGCTCGGCGCCCGTCCGGTTGAGGGACCCGACCACAGCCCGACCTTCCGGGTTTACCTCGACCCGACCGGCCACCCGTTCTGTTTGTGCCGCTGATCGGCCTGCGCTGATCAGCTGGTCGGTCGCGGACACCGGATGGCACTCCCGACCTGCCACCCGGTGTCCGCACGTCGGCGAGAGCTCGTCGGCCCTCAGCCACCGGAACCCGTCGATTCCTCGGTGATCGCATGGACCGCGGCGGCGGCGAGCGCGGCCCCCTGCAGCGCTCGGCCCGACCCGCCGGGACCGTCGGAATAGCGACGACCTCGGGAGGTCTCGGTCGTCGTCGTGGTCACGATTTGTGCGCCGTCCGGCTGACCGCCCGCCGCGGCCCGGCCCTCGGCGGTCGGGGAGGCGCCCGAAGAGCCAGAACCCGAGGCACCGGGATCGGTGGCCTGGAGTAGCGACCCGCCGGACCCGCCACCTGATCCGGCCGACGCCGCCGCGGAGCCACCCGGGGAACCGGTGCCCGTCCCGGACGCGCTCCGGGTGGTGGACCCGCTGGGAGCCGACATCGTCGTGGAAGATCGTGCCGACTCCTGGGTCGCCGCCGATCGGGCACCCGACGGCAGCCGCGCCGCTGCCATCATCACCGCAGCGCCCGACGCATGACCACCCGACGCCGCACCGGCCATCGGCGCGACGAAGCGCAGCAGCGCAGGAAGGGCGAGTACGGCGAGCAGCATCAACATGGTGCCGGTCAACATGCTCAGCAGGTCGTCCTGCGTTCTTAGGTCGGTGGTGACCAATTTGAACGCCGCTGCGTAGATCAACGACGCGATCGGCTTGTAGAGCAGGAATGCGACCAGCCACGAGACACAGCGCTTGAACCACAGTCTGCCCATCTCGGTGTTCGTCGCGGACGCGGCGATCGGAAGTACACCGGCGAGCAGTACGAGCATGCCGGAGCGGGCGACCATCAGCACGATCTGGATCAGATCCGACAACAGCGCCACCAGTCCGATGATGATCAACAACAGCGTTCCGTTGAAGCTGCCGTCGCCCTCGCTGAGCTTGAGGATGCGTTTCACGCTGTCGACGAAGCATTCGGTGTTGCCCGGCCCGCACCCCATGCCCTGATCGATCACCCACACAGAGAAGGAATCGGCTGCGGTGATCAACAGGTTGACGATGGTGACCCCGGCGGCAGCCACCACGATCAATGTCAACAGGCTCTTGACCAGCTCACGTCCGGGGTGCGCCCGTTGCTCCCAGATCATCCGGATCGCGCCGATCAGCACCGATGCCGTCGCCGCGGCAGCCATGTACCACCAGAGCGCCGACTGGATGAACCCCGTCGCGCCGCCGACGTTGTGCGGCCCGGCGGGCAGCGCCCGGCTGACCAGGGAGCCGGCCCCCGACAACAGCAGCACTCCGCAGAGCACGGCGCCGATCCTGCCCAGCGCCGCGATCCCTTCTCCGGCGCGCATCCGGACGGCGATCAATGCTCCCAATGTGATCAACGACAGCACAGCCAGCGCCAGACCGATCCAGCTGACGTAGCCGAGGACCGTCTCGATGTTGCCGGCGTGCGGAGCGGGCCCGGTCACTGTCTGTGCGGCACCGCCGGTCAGGTCCGGCGTCCGCGACCGTGTCCAGAACGTGCCCAGGGTCGCGACGGTGTCGGTCTGGGAGTCGATGATCGCGTACGAGATCTTCCTGAGTACGTCCTTGCCCATCTTGTCGAGATGGTTGATGGTGCAGATCGGCTCCGGCCAGCACATCAGTCCGCGCTCCACTGCGAGTAGCCGATGGTGTCGCCGATACGGACGACGTTGGTCGGATCCGGCCGGTCGGTGCTCAGCCGCCAGTCACCACGTTGCCAGACCAGGTCCATGACACAGGAGATGATCATGGTTTCCTGGGCGGTGGATGCCCGGGCGGCAATGTCGACCAGCGCTTCGTCGCCGGTGTAGGAGAGGATCCGGTAGCCGATGATCTGCAACCGGATGTCAGGATCGTGAGGCACATAGTCCTCGGCGAGCTGCTGCTGCCGGTAGGGGCCTTCGGCGAGCAGGTACTCCGAATAGGCGAGCGCCTGGGCTGCGTCCACGTCGTCGAAGGCCATCGAGTTCGCTGCAGCGAACAGCGCACCGACTGCGGAGTGCTGGAAGCAGTACCGAAATCCTTGGTCCGAGGTGCGGCCGGGTCCGTAGACCGGTGACACCGGGTAGGCCATCGCGTTGCTGTACCGCCAGGCGGTCTGCCGCCGGTCGATGGTGACAGGGGAGTCGGTGGGAGAGTCGGGGACCGGGTCAGGCAAGGCGCAACCGGTGTTCCGACCCGCTCGCGATCCGGCCGGGGGTGCCTTGGAGGCCGCGCTGGCCTGCACAGTCGCCCCCTCCCGGCCGGCGGCGATCTTGCTGACACCGACATAGAAACCGAGCGAGAGGATCACCGCCACGACGCAGCAACTGGCCAGGAAGCCCGGGCGCAGCCACGGGTTGTCCCCGATCGGATCCGCGGCGGTGGACTCGGGACCGGAGTCGGGAGCGGAGCGGCCACCGGGCTCGCGTTCCATCGACGATCCTCCGTCCTGGCCCGACCGTCGGGCCCGGAGGAAACGCTAGGAATTCCCGTCACCGCCGGGGGCCGGTTATCCACAGACCGCGTCCTCGAGCAGCGTCAGTAGGGTGAGCGTCATGACGAAATGGGAGTACGTGACCGTTCCGGTGCTGGTGCACGCCACGAAGCAGATCCTCGACAACTGGGGAGCTGATGGCTGGGAACTGGTGCAGATCGTTCCGGGCATGAACCCCGAGAACCTGGTCGCCTACCTGAAGCGGCCGATCGAGACGCCACAGCAGGGCGGCCAGGGATGACGGCCGGCGAACGCATCGCCGAACTCGGACTGACCCTGCCCACGGTCGCCAAGCCGATCGGCTCCTACCAGCCGGCGGTGGTTCTGGGTGACCTCGCCTACACGTCCGGGCAGCTGCCCATGGTCGACGGACAGCTCGCCGCGACCGGGAAACTCGGTGCCGAAGTCAGCCTCGAGGACGCCGCCGCCGCCGCACGCAGTGCCGCACTGAACGCGGTTGCTGCGGTCGCCGACGTCGCCGGCGGGGTCGACAACATCCAACGGATCGTCAAGGTCACCGCCTTCGTGGCCGGTACCTCCGACTTCGACGCCCAACCGAAGGTGGCCAACGGCGCCAGTGACCTGTTGGGTGAGATCTTCGGCGCCGACGGCGTCCACGCCCGGAGCGCGGTCGGCGTCTCCTCATTGCCGCTGAACTCGTGTGTCGAGGTGGAGATCATCGCCCAGATCACCACCAGCTGACTTTCCGGGAGGTTTTGATGACCGTATCGTCACGGGACGTGCTCGCCCGGCTCGACCGGGTGGTGCCGACGTCGGTGATCAAGGTCCTGGAAGAGAAGAGCCGGGAGACGATCCTAGAAGGCACCCGATCGGTCGACCCAGTGCCTGCCCGCACGGCGGCCAGCGTCGTCCTGCTGCGTGATCATCACGGCCGGCTGGAGACGTACGCGCTGCACCGCCACTCCCGGATGGCGTTCGCGGCGGGAATGGTCGTCTTTCCCGGCGGCCGACTGGACCCCGTCGACGGCGTACCAGTCGGTGATCATGATCCCGCCGACCCAGCGTTGTTGGCCTGTGCCGTCCGGGAGACCGAGGAGGAGACCGGTGTACGGCTGGCTCCCGAGCAGCTGCGGCCGTGGGCGCACTGGATCACCCCGAAGATCGAACCCCGGCGGTACGACACCTACTTCTATCTCGCGGCGTTGCCGGGCGGACAGCAGGCGACCGATATCTCGGGCGAGACCTCGACCGCGGAATGGCGGACACCGTCGGAGCTGCTGACCGCCGCGGATTCGGGCGAGATCGCCATGTTGCCCCCGACCCGGTCGGTGCTGATCGAACTGGCCGGATTCGGCTCGGTCCCGGCTGCGCTCGCCGCGGCGTCGGGCCGGATCATCGAACCCGTGCTGCCGGAACTGGTCAACGGGCCGGACGGCTGGAGGTTCGACTACGGAACGGCCGGCCATGATCAGGAACAGGTGCCCTGATGCCGTATGCCTATGAACGCGTCAGCCCTTTCGTCCAGAAGGTCCTGGCGCCCAACCCCGGACCGATGACCTTGGACGGCACCAACACCTGGATCCTCGGTGATGCTGATCGCCCTCCGATCATCGTTGATCCGGGTCCGCTCGACGAAGATCATCTCGACCGGGTGTTGGCAGCTGCCGGCGGGTCCGCCGAAGCCGTGTGGATCACCCACCGGCACCATGATCACACCGACGGAGCCGCCCGGATGGCCGAACTGGCCGGCTGCCGGGTGATGGCTGCCGACCCGGCCGTCGCCGCCGCCCCCGACGGTGTCCTGGTCGACGGATTCCGTCGCGAACTGGGCGGCCTGGTGCTGCAGGTGGTTGCGACGCCGGGCCACACCAGCGATTCGATCTCCTTTCTGATCACCGAGCCGGCGGGAGGTAGCCACCTGCTCACCGGTGACATGGTGCTCGGCCGGGGTACCACGGTGATCACCCACCCCGACGGCGACCTCGCAGCTTATCTCGATTCGTTGGACACCATGATCGACATCGTCCGGCGCCACGCCGTCAGCGAGATCCTTCCCGGCCACGGCGACCGGGTGACCGACCCGCAGGGGACGCTGGTCCTTTATCGAGAACACCGGCACGAACGGCTCGAGCAGGTGCGCGCCGCTCTCGCGGCAGGTGATCGGACGCCGAGCGAGATCGTCCGTCGGGTGTACGCCGATGTCGATCCCGCGGTGTGGCCCGCGGCAGAACAGTCGGTCCGCGCCCAACTGGAATATCTGCAGTCGCCGAGGGTCAGATCCTCGGACTGAAGAACGGCTCGTTGTTGGCGTCGAGGTAGACGAAGCCTGACACCGTGAAGTCGACCCGTCGATCCTCGCTCGTCGAGGACGAGACGGCGAGTCTGCCCGGGCGGACTGTTGTCACCGCGATGCCGTTCCCGGACAGGGAAAGCCTGATCCGGGGATAGCGGTACAGGGTGATGTCCTCGCCGCCGCGGAGTCCGAGGCGGGTGAGGAATTTGCAGTCCTGGTTGAGCGTCCGGCGGGCGGCTTCGGTGACGCACTGTTGGACGTAGTCGGTGATCAGCGGGGTGATCGTTCGGGTCGCCCCGGGTTTGAGGTGGGGTGCGAGGTCGGCCGAGCCCGTGGCACCGACCGGCACGGCAACGCGGGTCGGCGGAATGTCGGCCAACGGATTGGGTGAGTTGACGAGCCGGTAGCTGCCGGGCAGCAGCGGGGGCACGACGTCGCTGTTCTGCGGAATCAACCGGCCGTTGATGCTGGGTGTGGCGAAGACGGGGCTGTCCAGCTGGAGACCGGACAGAGTCTGCGTGGTATGCCAGGTCCGGCGCCCCACGATCGACGGCTTCTGCTTGCGGAGAACGGTGATCGTCGAACTGTACGGCTGATCGTTGATCAGATAGCTGGTCTCCACCCAGACCCGACCGGTACCGGCAGGGATGACCTCGCCGATCCGTACGGCGCTGGGCGGCTGGTAGTCCGGGCTCTGCAAGACGCGGATGGCGTAGGACCGCCGATCAAGATCGGATTCCAGCTCGAGAATGCGGTCGACGTCCCGTTCGGCCAACGCGGTGAAGTACTGCCGTACCGCCGAACGGGGAGTAAGGGCGACCGTCGCCTCGAGCACCCGGACAGCGACGAGCAGCCCGGCGCCGACGAGGACCGCGCACGCGACCACACCGACGATCCACGCTTGCGTCGGCCGGAGGCGACGCCGTGAACGGGTCGTCATCGCTGTCCTCCAGGATCGGGCGGCCACGGGTTCCGGAAGGAACATCATCCACTCTTCCACCTCCGGCCGTCCTGATACGTCGGCCCGATACTTCGAATCGGGTTCAGACCGAGCCAACAGCCGATCCACAGCCAACACATAGACAGCCCAGGAACGGTGGTTGCCATGAACCAACAGTTGCCGGAAAACCCGGAGGGACGCGACCAGACCTCCGGTCGATCATTCGGTGCCGGCTCCGGATCGGAGCCGACCCAGCCCATTGCGCCGCAGCCCGACCACGGCTTCGGTACGCCGTCGGCCGAACACCCCGGCTACCAGCAGAGCCCGTACACCGGCTACAGCTATCCGCCGGAGGATCCGTTCCGGACCACCGCCTATGGCCGGACCGGATACCAACATCCGCCGTACGGGAACAACGGCCGGTACGGGGAGGCGTTCGGCGCCCAGCAACAATCCGGCCCGGACGGAACGAATCCGCAGGGCAACTCGACGCCACCCGGACCGGCCCGACCCGGGAACCGCAGCGGCAACCGGCGCCGCGGCCCGCTGGTGGTCGCGTCCCTGGCCCTGGCCGCCGTGATCGGCGCGGGTGCCGGGATCGGCTCGTACGCGTACCTCGATCACGGCTCCGGAAGCATCGCGTCCCCGATCACCGTCACCACCCAGCAGGCGCCGCAACAGGCGAAGACCAACGGCACGATCGAAGCCGCGGCCAAGAGGATCGAACCGTCGGTGGTGACCATCACCGTGCAGACCGGCACCAGCGGCGACATCGGAAGCGGCGTCGTCCTGGACAAGGAGGGCCACATCCTGACCAACGACCACGTCGTCGCGGCGCTCAGCCAGAACCAGGGCGGATTGGGCGGCATGCAGCAGAACGGCCCGTCCAAGGTCACTGTCACCTTCAATGACGGCCGGACGGCACCGGCCACGGTGATCGGCGCCGATGAGACCGACGACCTGGCGGTGATCAAGGTCAGCGGCGTCAAGAACCTGGTGCCCGCCGATTTCGCCAAGTCCGGTTCGATCAGCACCGGACAATCGGTGGTCGCCGTCGGTGCACCCCTCGGCCTGTCGCAGACCGTGACCAGCGGCATCGTCTCGAATGTCGCCCGGCCGGTCCGGTCCGGTGAGAACAACGACGCCGTCTACATGGCGGTGCAGACCGACGCGGCGATCAACCCCGGCAACTCCGGCGGCCCGCTGGTCGATCTGAACGGTTCGGTCGTCGGGATCAACTCCTCGATCGCCTCGACCGACGAGGGATCCGGCGGCGGGCAGTCCGGCAACATCGGCATCGGCTTCGCCATCCCGTCCGACGTCGCCGTCCGGGTCGCCTCGCAGCTGATCGCCACCGGCAGCTCACCCGACGCGGTGCTCGGGGTGACCATCTCGGCGACCGACGACAGCAGTCTCGGTTCGACCACCACCGGTGTCGAGCTGCAGAGCGTCAAGCCCGGAAGCGCCGCCGCCAAGGCCGGACTGAAGGCGGGCGATGTCGTGACGTCGCTGAACGATTTCAAGGTCACCACAGCCGACGGGCTGATCGCGGCGACCCACTACTACGGGCCGGGGACGACGGTGACCCTCACCTACCAGCGGGACGGCCAGTCGCACACCACCCGGGCGACCCTCGGATCCTCCTAGGACGCGGGGTCGGGTGACGGGCTATCGGGCCCGGCGCTCGACCCGCTCCACGTCGATCAACGTGACCGAGCGCGGCTCCAACCGGATCCAACCGCGGGCAGCGAAATCGGCGAGTGCCTTGTTCACAGTCTCCCGGGAGGCGCCGACCAGTTGGGCCAGCTCCTCCTGGGTGAGGTCGTGGTGTACGTGCACCCCGTCCTCGCGATGGTCGCCGAAGCGGGTCGCCAGGTCGAGCAGCGCCTTGGCCACCCGGCCGGGCACATCGGAGAAGACCAGATCGGCGTTGGTGTCGTTGGCCCGCCGGAGCCGGCCGGCCAACTGGCTCAACAGACCCTGGGCGACCTCGGGCCGCCCGACCAGCCACTTGTTCAGCACGTCGTGCTCCAGGACCCGAAGCTCCGCGGCGGTCACCGCGGTCGCAGTCGTCGAGCGGGGACCGGGGTCGAAGACGGAGAGTTCACCGAACATCTGTCCGGGTCCGAGGACGGCCATCAGATTCTCCCGGCCGGCCGAGCCGCTGCGGCCCAGCTTGACCTTGCCGCTGACCACGACATAGAGCCGGTCCTCGGTGTCACCCTCGTGAAACAGAATCTCGCCCTTGGCGAGCTTGACCGTCCCCATTGCAGCCGAGAGTGCAGCTACTGCCTCGTCCTCAAGTCCCTTGAACAGCGGAGCCTGTTTCAAGACTTCGGGGTCCACGTGCCCTCCTGGTCATCTGCAATTTCCTCGCACAGGCTACAGTCATGGGCCTGGGTCCGCACCCGGACGGGCACACCCGCCACCGGACTGCGACCGCTCCGTGACCGAACGGTCCGGCGCCGCCCTGCAGCGTTGTCGGGCCGCCTCAGTAGGCTGATCGTCATGACGTCAGGCCCGACCCGGAGCAACCGGACCGCCGACAGCAAGGCCAGGACCGGTGACTCGAGTCGTACGGCTCTGGTCCGGCGTGCCCGCACCATGAACCGGGTGCTCGCCCAGACCTATCCTGACGCGCACACCGAACTGGATTTCACCACGCCGTTGGAGTTGCTGGTCGCCACCATCCTGTCGGCGCAGACCACCGACAAGCGGGTCAACCAGGTCACTCCGGTGCTGTTCGCCAAGTATCCCGACGCCGCGGCGTATGCCGCGGCGGACCGGGCCGAGTTGGAGACCCTGCTGCAGCCGACCGGATTCTTCCGCGCCAAGACCGAAACCCTGATGAAACTCGGTGCCGATCTGGTCGAGCGGTACGGCGGCGAGGTGCCGGGCAGACTCAAGGAACTGGTGACCCTGCCCGGCGTGGGCCGGAAGACGGCCAATGTGGTGCTGGGCAACGCTTTCGGTGTCCCCGGCATCACCGTCGACACCCACTTCGCCCGACTGGTGCGCCGGTTCGGCTGGACCGAGCAGACCGATCCGGACAAGATCGAGGCCGAGGTCGGCTCGCTGTTCCCGCGCAAGGACTGGACCCAGCTGAGTCACAACGTCATCTGGCACGGCCGTCGTCGGTGCCACGCCAGAAACCCGGCCTGCGGCGCCTGTCCTGTCGCCCGCTGGTGCCCGTCCTTCGGCGAGGGACCGACCGATCCGGTCAAGGCGGCCAAGCTGGTCCGGGAACCGCGAGGATGATGCGGCGCCTCCTCAGCGTTCTCGCCGTTGTGTTGATGCTTGCCGGCTGCAGCGGTGCGCCCGCGGCCGCACCGTCCCGGGGGTCGGCGCCGGCCACGACGGCAGCGGCGCCCGGCCCTTCGGAGAAGGAACTGCAGACCGCCCGGAAGGAGGCGGGCATCGCCAACTGTCCGCGCTCGGACGACCAGGCGGCCCGGGCCGACGGGTTGCCCGACATCACCCTGGACTGCCTGGGCAGCGACCGCACGGTCCGGCTGGCCGGTCTCCGCGGCAGGCCGATGGTGATCAACATCTGGGCCCAATGGTGCCGCCCGTGCCGGATCGAGGCACCGCATCTGTCCGCGGTCGCCAAGCAGGCGGGCCGTTCGGTGGACTTCATCGGCATCGACTACGCCGATCCCGATCCGGCAGCCGCGATCGAGTTCGCCCGCAGCGCCGGCTGGCGCTACCCGCAACTGCAGGATCCGCACCAGCGGGTCAAAGGGCCGCTCAAGATCATCGGAGTTCCGCAGACCTTCCTGGTCGATGCCCACGGCAAGATCGTCTACCGCCAGGTCAAGCCGTTGACCAGCGACACCCAGCTGCGTGCGCTCATCCATGATCATCTCGGGGTGAAGCTGTGACCGATCATCAGCTGCCGGCCTGGCTCCGGCCCTTGCGGAACAGTCTTTCCGAGGCAGAACGGAGGTTTGCCGCGGCGCCGACCCAGGGCCGTCCGGCGGGTATTCTGGTGCTCTTCGGTGAAGACCGCCGGGGGCCCGATCTGCTCTTCATCGAACGGGCGGCCTCGTTGCGCTCCCATCCCGGTCAGGTGGCCTTCCCCGGTGGTGGGCTGGAGGACGGCGACGCCGATCTGGTGGCGGCGGCACTGCGGGAGGCGGCGGAGGAGACCGGACTGGATCCGACCGGTGTCGAGGTGTTCGGTGAGCTGTCGCCGCTGGACCTGGAAGTGTCCGGATTCCAGGTGACGCCCGTCCTCGGCTGGTGGCGGCAGGCAACACCTGTCGCTGTTGTCGATCCGGGCGAGGTCGCGGCCGTACGGCGGGTCCCGATCACCGAGCTGACCGCGCCGCAGAACCGCTACACGATGGTTCACCCCAGTGGCCGTCGTGGTCCCGGCTTCCAGGTCGACGATCTGTTGATCTGGGGGTTCACCGCCTACGTGTTGGACAACCTGTTGACCCGCGGCAGCTGGCAACGCCCCTGGAACCGGGACAGGACGATGGCGGTACCGTCACGGTATCTGGGCCGGCAGCCGATCGCCGGCCCCGACCTGGACGCACCGACAGGAGCTGAACCCGCATGACCCCCGAGCTCGACCCGCCGGCCGACGCCGACGCGCAGAGATCCGCCCTGCTGGCCCGCTTCGAGGAACTCCTACCCGGCCATACGGATATCGGCGAGAACCTGATCCGCCGCTACAGCGAACCCCAACGGCACTACCACGGCGTGAGCCACCTGTCCGACGTCCTGGACCGGGTCGACGAGTTCGCCGGCTCCAGGCACGACCTGTTCCTGGTCCGGCTGGCTGCCTGGTTCCACGACGCGGTGTACGCGATCCCGCCGGGTCAGATCAGCAACGAGGAGGCCTCGGCGCGGCTGGCGATCCGGACGCTCGGCCGTTCCGGGTTCGAACAGGAGGAGATCGGGGAGATCGCCCGCCTCGTCCGGCTCACCGAGGGACATCACCCGACGGGCTCCGACCCGAACGGTGAGCTGCTCTGCGACGCCGACCTGGCGATCCTGGCCGCCGAGCCGGACGCGTACCGGCGCTATGTCGACCAGGTGCGCCAGGAATACGCCGAGCTCGGCGCCAAGGAATTCGCCACCGGCCGCTTGCACGTGCTGCTGCGCTTCGGCGGCCGGGACGTCTTCCGGACCCAGGCGGCCCGAAAACTGGAGCCCGCCGCCCAGCACAACCTGACCACCGAGGCGTTGCAGCTGATCGACCAGCTCGGCATCGATGATCAATTCGATGCCGACGACTGGCCGAAGTCCGCGCGCTGACCGCTACTCCACGCCGCTGCTGCGCAGCGCCTCCCGGACCGACACCTTGGCGCCGGTGCGCAACAGCGCATTGCCGTAGATCTTGGCCGCGATCATGATCACGCCCGCCGTGCCGCCGATCAGCACCAGCAGGGACAGCAGCGGTTCCCACCAGGCGGCCTGGGACAGGAAGATCCGCAACGGCATGCCGACCGCGGCCGAGAAGGGCACGTAGGACATGACCGTCAGGACGACGTCGTTGTTGTTGAAGAAGATCACCAGGAAGTACGGCACCATCACCAGCATGGTGACCGGGGTGACGGTGGACTGGACGTCCTCCTGACGGGAGACCAGCGAGGCTGCCGCCGCGAACATTGCAGCCAGTAACACGAAACCGATCACGAAGAAGATCACGAACCAGGCCATCGGCGCGCCCAGCGCGGACAGCACGCTGCTCTCCCCGGTGGTCGACAGACCGATCACCGCACAGGCGCCCAGCAACACCACCTGGGCGAACGCCAACAGGCTGTTGCCCAGGATTTTGCCGGTCAGCAGGGTGCGACTGGTCACGCTGGAGATCAGGATCTCCACGATCCGGGTCTGTTTCTCCTCGACGACGCTCTGGGCGATCGTTCCGCCGAACGTCGCCGCCGACATCAGGAAGACGATTCCGAATCCGTACGAGGCGATGTAGCGCAGGCCTGGTGGGACGGCCGGCGGGTGCAGCAGCGTCACCGCCGGCTGGATGCTGAGGCTGTTGACCAGCGCGTCCGGCGCCTGCTCGTCGGCGATGATCCGGACCTTCGCCGGGCTGGACGGGTCGGAGACGATGGCTGCCTTGACTGTGCCGTTCTCCACCATCTCGGTGGCTGCCGCCACCGAATCGGCCCGGGTGATGTCCAGCCCGCTGGCGTGCTGGACCTGCCCGGCCGCGTCGCCCACCACGGCGACCGGGGTGGTACTCGTCCGGCCACCCAGGAGGCCGCTGATGATCACCCCGGCCAGGACCGCAGCCAGCATGATGCCGGTGGACACTTGGAAGGCGCGGCTGCGGACCCGGGTGACGATCTCCCGTTCGGCGACCAGGCGCACGGCCTGGCCGAAACTCAGTCCGGGCCCCGCCGCGGGATGGGTCAGGGTTGCGGTCTGGGTCATTGGATGACCTCCTTGAAGATCTCGGCCAGCCGTGGCCGGCGTGGCGTGAAGCTGAGGACCGGACCGCGGGCGATCGCGGCGGTCAGCACGGCCTGCGCGGCCTCGGGCGATTCGGCATCGAACACCGCGTTCGGGCCGTCGAACTCCTGCACGGTGATGCCCGGTTGATCACGCAGCCATCCCGCGTCGCCGCCGAAGGTCGCTTGGTAGGTGTTGCCGGCGTACTGGTCGCGAAGATCATCGCGGGAGCCCTCGGCGCGGATGGTCCCGTCCGCGATGATCACCAGGTCGTCGCAGAGCCGCTCGACGATGTCCAGCTGATGGGAGGAGAACAACACCGGGACCCCGGCGGCTGCGCGTTCCCGCAGCACCGACAGAACGACGTCGACGGCCAGCGGATCCAGTCCGGAGAAGGGTTCGTCCAGGATCAGTGCCTGGGGGTCGTGCACCAGGGCTGCGGCGATCTGGGCCCGTTGCTGGTTGCCCAGCGACAGCGTCTCCACCTTGTCACCGGCGCGTTCGGACAATTCGAGTTTGGCCAGCAGGTCGGTGGTGTTGCGCTGTGCGGCCGACCGGCTCAGCCCGTGCAGTCGGGCGAGATAGACCAACTGCTCGGCGACCGGCATCTTCGGGTACAGCCCGCGTTCCTCGGGCATGTAGCCGAACCGCCTCCGATCGGCCGGGGTGAGCAGTGCTCCGTCCAGCCGGACTTCGCCGCTGTCGGCGGCGAGCACACCGAGGATGATCCGCATCGTCGTCGTCTTGCCGGCGCCGTTGCGGCCGACGAACCCGGTGATCCGTCCGCCGACGACGGTGAAACTCACATCGGTCAACACCTGACGGTCGCCGAATGATCTGTTGATCTTCGTTATCTCCAGCACAGTTCCAGGCTAGGGAGAAGCCGGGTTCGCCACATCCGCCGCCGGACGGGTCCTGCCGCTCCATCCAAGGGTGGAGGCGGGCCGGTCAGGTGGTCCCGGGGGTGACCAGTCGGTGTTCGTAGGCGTAGATCACGGCCTGGATGCGGTCCCGCAGCTGCAACTTGGCGAGCACGTTCGACACGTGCGTCTTCACCGTTGCCTCTCCGACCACCAGCCGGTGGGCGATCTCGGCATTGGACATGCCCTGCGCGACGAGCTGCAGCACCTCCGCCTCGCGATCGGTCAGCGACGGAGTCGGAGCCTCCTGCTGTCGGTCGGTGGATGGTCCACGATCATCCGGTCTGCCTGGGCGCGCTACGTGATCGGTCCGCTGATGATCATGTCGGCCGGCGAATCCGGCGATCACCCGACGGGTCACCGAGGGGGAGAGCAGTGCGTCGCCGGCGGCAACCACCCGTACGGCTTCGACCAGCTTCTCCGGAGAGGCGTTCTTCAACAGGAATCCGCTGGCGCCGGCTTCGAGCGCCTGGAACAGATAGTCGTCCCGGTCGAAGGTGGTCAGGATCAACACCGCGGCCCGTATCCGGGGATCGGCGATGATCTCCCGGGTGGCGGCCAGGCCGTCCTTGGTCGGCATCTGGACGTCCATGCAGATCACGTCCGGCAGCAGCGTCTGCGCCTGCCGGACCGCTTCGTCGCCGTCGCCGGCCTCGCCGACCACCTCGATGCCGTCGGCAAGATCAAGAATGACCCGGAAGCCGTACCGGACCAGGTCATGATCGTCAACGAGCAGCACGCGGATCGGTGGTTGGGTCGGGTCAGTCATCAGCTCTCCGCGCTCATCATCGCCGTACGCTTTGACCGCGGCATTCTGGCGCGGACCAGGTAGCCGCCGCGGGCCAGGGCCCCGAGTTCGATGGTGCCGCCGGAGGCAGCCACCCGTTCCCGCATACCGATCTGCCCGAGCCCGGAGCGGCTTGCCGGGGTACGCAGCGGCGCCGCACCGCTGTTGCTGATCTCCACCTCGACCTCGTCGGGGTAGTAGCGCAGCCGGACATCGGCCGTGGCCCGGGATCCGGCGTGTTTGCGTACGTTGGTCAACGCTTCCTGCACGATCCGGTAGACGTTCACGTCGACCACCGAGGGAAGCGTCCCGGGCGCGCCGATGATCTCCAGTCGGGTCGGCAGCCCGGCCGCGTTGGCTTGTTCCACCAGGGCCGGCAGTTGCCGGGTCCCGACAGTGGCACCGGCGTCGGTGGTGCCGCGTCCTTCTTGATCATCGTCACACGTTTCCGGGTCTCGCAGTGTGGTCAACATCCGGTGCAGTTCGTCGACAGCGGTCCGTGCGCTGGACTCGACGTGACTCAGCGAGCGACGGGCGACCTCGGGATTCTGGTCGAATGCGACGCGGGCGGCGCTGGCCTGGACGCCCATCACCGAGACATGATGGGCGACCACGTCGTGCAACTCCCTGGCGATCTGCAGCCGTTCCAGGGCGACGGCCTGGGCTGCGGCTCGTTCCCGTTCCTGCGCAAGTTCGACGGTCCGACGTTCCAGGGCGTCCTGTCCGATGGCTTGGGCGAAGCCGAGGTTGCCCAAATAGTAGGAGCCCGCGAAGAAGGTGACGTTGGTCAGCAACTGGATCAACACCAGCGACACCAGCGGGGAGAACGGTCCGGTCGCGGACGGTTCGTCGTTGCGGTGGCCGGTGGCGTACACGAAGATCGAAATGACCAACCAGATGAACATCGCCGCGATTATGATCATGCGGCTCCACCAGGCGCGTTGCCGGTCCGATTCCCAGGCGCCGACCGTGTAGAAGGCGACGAACAGCGCGATCATCGGGAAGAACAGTGCGACACCGAAGGCGATCCCACCGGCCATGTAGAGCGCAGACACTGCAAACGCGATGATCACCGGATAGCGCCTGCGCCAGGCGAGCGGGATGGTCACGGCAGCGGACCACAAGAGTTCCAGCCAAAGCGGTGCACTGGTCGGGTGCATCAGCCCGGCCCAGGGATACAGCGGCATGGTGATCACCGCTCCGACGGTCAGCGCGACTGCGCCGATCAGGTCGGCACGGAAGCCGGACGGGCCGGGCGATGGTCGACGCCACCCCGGATACGGCGGTTCGGCGCCCGGCAGGATCTGGTCCAGGGCGGACCAGGAGACGCCGGCGCCGGTCAGTCCAGAGCCACTCACCAGAACACGGTAACGACCATCGGCGGTTCGTACATCCGCCGCACGGCGGAGTCCCCGCCTCCGTCCGGAAACGGGGCGGCGGTGCGTGCGGATCAGCTGCGTTTCGCCGGAGCGGCGATCTGCGGCTGGCCGACCGAGCCCTCGATCTTCGGCGCGGTCGCCGCCGCGTTCCCACGGGCGATTGCGGCCTTCACCGAATCAGCGGTGCGTTGTCCTTGCACGATCGCCCGCTCCGGACCCTTGACCTTCTTGACCGCGACCAGCCCGATCAACCCCAAGATCACCGCGACCACGATCAGCACCCCGGCCATGATCACAAATCCGACGGCGATCGGCACGTCGAGCCACTTCCAGATCGCCAGCGAACCGGCGATGAACAGCAGGATCAGCGCGTTCAGGACGAAATAGAGCGCGCCACCGAAGAGACCGGCGCCGATGCCGCCGTTCCGCGCCGACGGCACGAGCTCGGACTTCGCGAGCTCGACCTCATCCTTGATCAGGTTCGAAACCTCGGCCTGGATGTCCTTCAGGATGTCCCCGACCCCGGGCGCCTGGGGAACCTGTCCCGTGTTGGTGCTCGTCATTGCCATGGTCTCCTCTCGCGCCGAATGACGCCAAGACGACGATGATCGATGCGGCTGAGCCTAACGGCTGACGGTTGCACCACGCTCAGTCGCCGCTAACAGCGGCTTTACCCGACATTCGGCCACGGTATCGGATGCGGTTGCCCCGGCCGGCGCATCACGGCTCGGGACCCGCTGGTTCACGGGGTGGACGGCGGCTGTTGCCAGGGGCTCTGCTCGGGCCGGTCGGGTGGGTCGGGTCGGCCGGTGGGGCCCGGGCCGGTCGGTGGGGGCACCTGGGGTGAATAACCGTACTCGCCGGGAACAGGCTGCGGACCCGGCGCAGGTTGGGGCGGCTGGGCCGAAGGCTGCGCGGCAGGACGGGGCGCGGGCCCCGGCGCCGGGTGGCCGGAATCGCTCGGCGGTCGGCGCTCCGGGCGGGCCTCCTGGGGTGCGGCCGCGCGGGAGCCCGATTGCGCCGCCTGCTGGGCCGATTGCACGGTGGCGCCGTCCTCGCCATCAGGAATCGGCCGGACCACCACGGCCGTGCCGTAGGCGCAGACCTCGGTGAAGGCCTGGGCGATGTCACCGGTGTCGAATCGCATGCCGACGATCGCGTTCGCACCACGCCGCTGGGCGTCGGCCCACATCCGGTTCATCACCTCATTGCGGCTCTCGTAGACGATCTTGGTGAATTCGTGGATCTCACCGCCGCCCATGGCGCGGAAGCTTGCGACGAAATTCGCCCCAAGATTGGCGCTCCGCACGGTCATGCCCATGACCTCCCCGAGCACTGCGTCGATGCGGTAGCCCGGAATCTCGTTCGTGGTGACGATGATCATGCGTCGATTCCACCAGACTCCCAGGTCAGCGGCCAGTGCTGCAGGCCGGGAGAGTGCCGGACGGGGCATCGTCCGGTAGCTTCGCCGTCTGTGTCCCAGAACATTTCCGAGCCGACCACCCCGATCGTCGCCGACGACCGTGCCGATCCACCGTTCCTCGACTCCGACCGGCCCGCACTCGAGGCCTGGCTCGAGCTCTACCGGAAGACGCTGCCGATCAAGATCGGCGGTCTGACGGCGGACCAATTGTGCCGCCGCTCGGTTCCGCCGTCGACGTTGAGCCTGATGGGCATCGTCCGACACCTCACCAAGGTGGAGCACTACTGGTTCGGCACCATCGCCGCGGGCTTGCCGGCACCCATGCTCTACCGCGAGAACGATCCGGACGGCGACTTCAACGAGGCCGATCCGGCAACCGCGTTCCGCGACCTGGATGCCTACCATGCCCAGCTTCCGGTGTCCCGGCAGCAGGCCGCCGCGGTCGACGATCTCGACCGGCCGCTGCCCGGTCTTCGGCACGGCGAGCCGCTCAATCTGCGCTGGGTCTACCTGCACATGATCGAGGAGTACGCCCGTAACCTGGGCCACGTGGACCTGCTCCGGGAAGCGATCGACGGCAGCACCGGCTACTGAACGGATCGACCAGAACGTCCCCACGGATCGACGAAACCGGCCCGGAGCGGCCGCCGATTCATCGAGCTGCAGGGACGTTCTTATTCATCGAGCCGCAGGGACGTTCTTATCGGTTCGGAAGTGCGACTACCGCTCAGTCCTCGGTGGGAGCCGTGGACAGGTTCGACTTGATCAGATCCATCACCGTCGAGTCCTGCAGCGTGGTGACGTCACCGAGTTCGCGGTTCTCGGCGATGTCCCGCAGCAGCCGCCGCATGATCTTGCCTGAACGGGTCTTGGGCAGTTCCTCGACGATCATGATCTGCCGCGGACGAGCGATCGGGCCGATCTCGGTGGACACGTGCTGACGCAGCTCCTTGGCGACGTCCGGTCCGCCGTCCCCGGCCTCGGACCGCAGGATCACGAACGCGACGATCGCCTGGCCGGTGGTGTCATCGGAGGCGCCGACCACTGCGGCCTCGGCCACCTTCGGATGGGACACCAGCGCCGATTCGATCTCCGTGGTCGACATCCGGTGGCCCGACACGTTCATCACGTCGTCCACCCGGCCGAGCAGCCACAGGTCGCCGTCCTCGTCCTTCTTCGCCCCGTCGCCGGCGAAGTAGAGACCCTCGAACCGTGACCAGTAGGTGCTCTTGTAACGCTCGTCGTCACCCCAGATGGTGCGCAACATGGCCGGCCACGGTTTGGTGATCACCAGGTAGCCACCCTCGCCGTTGCCGACCGGGTGACCCTCGTCGTTGACGACGTCGATGGACACGCCCGGGAACGGCGTCATCGCAGCACCCGGCTTGCCGGAGGTGACACCGGGCATCGGCGTGATCATGTGCATACCGGTCTCCGTCTGCCACCAGGTGTCGACGACCGGAGTCCGGTCGCCGCCGATGTGCGTGCGGTACCAGATGTAGGCCTCGGGGTTGATCGGCTCGCCGACCGATCCCAGCACGCGCAGGCTGGACAGGTCGAACTTGGCCGGGATGTCGGCGCCCCACTTCATGAAGGTACGGATCGCCGTCGGCGCGCAGTACAGGATGGACACCTTGTACTTCTCGATGATCTCCCACCAGCGGCCCTGGTGCGGTGTGTCCGGCGTTCCTTCGTACATCACGCTGGTGGTGCCGTTGACCAGCGGGCCGTAGACCAGGTACGAATGCCCGGTCACCCAGCCGATGTCGGCGGCGGTCCAGAAGACATCGGTCTCCGGCTTCAGGTCGAAGGTCGCCCAGTGGGTGTACGCGGTCCCGACCAGGTATCCGCCGGTGGTGTGCAGAATGCCCTTCGGCTTACCGGTGCTGCCCGAGGTGTACATGATGTAGAGCGGGTGCTCGGCCTCGAACGCCTCCGGGGTGTGGTCCTCGGACTGCTTGCCGACGAACTCGTCCCACCACAGGTCGCGACCCTCGGTCATCTCGATCTGTTCGCCGGTACGGCGCACCACGAGCACGTTGCGTACTCCGCCGACGTGTTCGATCGCCTGGTCGACCGCAGGCTTGAGCGATGACGGCTTGCCCTTGCGGAAACCGCCGTCCGACGTGATCACGACCTCGCAGCCGCAGTCGGAGATCCGGCTGGCCAACGCCTCTGCGGAGAATCCGCCGAAAACCACGGTGTGCGGCGCGCCGATCCGGGCACAGGCCAGCATCGCGACCGCGGCCTCGGGGATCATCGGCATGTAGATCGCAACCCGGTCGCCCTTCTTCACGCCGAGTTCGACCAGCGCGTTGGCCGCCTTCTTCACCTCGGTGGTCAGCTCCGCGTAGGTGATCGCCCGGCTGTCCCCGGGCTCGCCCTCGAAGTAGAAGGCGATCCGGTCGCCGTGCCCGGCCTCGACATGCCGGTCGCAGGCGTTGTAGGCGGCGTTCAGCGTGCCGTCGGCGAACCATTTGGCGAAGGGCGGGTTGCTCCAGTCCACGACCTGGGTCGGTTTGGTGGCCCAGCTGAGCCGATCGGCCTGTTTGCCCCAGAACGCCTCCGGATCCGCCGCTGCTTCGTCGTACGTCGCCTGCGTGACGTTGGCGTGAGCTGCCAGATCCTCGGGCGGCGGGAATCGCCGATCCTCGGTCAGCAGGTTCTCCAGGGTCTCGTCACTCACAGCACGCCTCCTCGGGTGAAGTCCTTCGCGCCCACAGCCTAACGATCGTCGATTTCTGGGAAAGGGGTGCTGGGTACTCCCAGCACAGACTTCCCAGCTGAGGTCAGGATGCGGCGGCCCGGCGTTCCCGCTCCCGTACGGCATGCGGGTCGGTGCGGTTGTCGTAGCTCCAGAAGCCGCGGATCGCGGCAGTGGTGATGGTCACGCCGAGCACGCAGAGGGCACCGCCGGAGGCGATCGCGGTACGGACACCGGTCAGGTCCGCGACCACCCCGGCCCGCAACTGGCCACCCAACGGTCCGACGGAGTAGGAGAGCATCTCGATGCCGGCCAGCCGGCCGCGCAACTCGTCGGGGATGGTCTGGTTCCACAACACGGTCCGGAAGGTGCCGCTGATCTGGTCGAAGGCGCCGGCCAGGATCAACAGGCCGAAGGCGAGCCAGTACCACGGCGACAGACCGGCCAGGCCGATCGTCGCTCCCCAACAAATCGCGGCAAGCGTGATCGCCCGCCCGTGCCGGTGCACCCGCGCCATCCAACCGGAGGTCAGGGTGGCCAGTGCCGAGCCAAGGCCCTCGGAGGCGTACAGCAGACCGACGAGTTCGGGATGTCCGAAGACGTCGATCCCGAACGCCGGGAACAACACGGTCGGCATGGCCATGAACATGCCGACCAGGTCGACGATGTACGTCCCCAGCAGGTCCCGACGGCCGGCGGCGTACCGGAGCCCGACCCCGATCGAACGGAAGGCCGAGCCGGCGGTCCGTTCGGCCGGCGGGTACGGGCCGAGCCGGGCCAACAGGATCACCGTGAGCAGGGCGCCGGCCACCCAGATGACATAGCCCACGGCAACGCTGAAATGCGCGATAAGCACACCACCGACCGCCGGGCCGACCAGGCTGCCCAACTGCCAGGCCAGTGACCAGGCGGCGACGGCGGCGGTCAATTTGCTGTGCGGGACAGTCCGCGGCATCAGGGCGTCCTGGCTGGGACGCTGCAGGGACGAACTGACCGACAGCAGCCCGGCACCAGGTAGATGACCCAGACCTGGGGCCGGTGCGACAGTGCGTTCGCCAACAGAGCGGCGGCGAGAATGGTGTTGAACACGCCGGCGACGACCATGATCGCCCGCCGGTCGAACCGGTCGGCCAGGGCACCGCCCCAGAGCCCGAAAACGATCAACGGGACCAGTTCGATGCCGCCCACGATGCCGACCGCCAGATTCGACCGGGTCAGCTGGAAGATCTGGAACGGAACCGCCACATAGCCGACCATCGAACCCAGGTAGCCGACAGTCGCCGCGGTGAACAACAGCCGGAAGTCCCGGATCCACAGCGGCGACAGGTCGAGGCGGGAGTCCCAGAGCCGTTGCCACCAACGCTGGGACGGTTGGTCGCTCACAGCCGGGCACTGTGCCATCGGGTCGGATCGCCGGCAACTCGATTTCACGGTCGCTTCTCGGCCGGGTCCTCCACCCAGGGATGGATCCGATCTCGTGCCGGTGGGGGTTGTCCCCGATCGTTTTCGCGCCGATTCTGGGTGACACTTGTCCGGGCGCCGGCCCTGCGTGTGGTCGGAGTCCGAGGAATGATGCCCGGGTGGGCCGATGACGAATGGTGGACTGAGAGTTCTATGGGGAGACTGGCCAACCTGAGCCTGCGGAACCGCGCGTTGATCGCGTTGGTGACCGTGTTCGTCATGGTGTTCGGCGCGATCACCGCCGGACAATTGAAACAAGAGCTCATCCCGTCGATCAGCGTTCCCACCGCTGTGATCACCACCACATATTCGGGTGCTGCGCCGCAAGTGGTCGCGCAGAGTGTCACCACGCCGATCGAACAGGCCGTCGGCGGAGTGTCGGGGATCGAGGACATCACCTCGACCTCGTCCACCGGTCTCTCACAGGTCGTCGTCAACATGCAGTACGGCACCGATATGACAGCTGCCCAGCAGGATCTGCAGGCGGCGGTCAGCCGGATCAAGTCGACACTGCCCGACGATGCCGACACTCAGGTCAGTACCGGCAGCGTCGAGGACTTCCCGGTCGTTCAGCTCAGCGTCACCAGCGCCGGCGACAAGGCCGTACTCGCCGACCAGCTCAGCAATGTCGCCGTGCCCGAGTTGCAAAAGATCGACGGCGTACGGGCGGTGACCATCTCCGGTGCCCCGGACCCGCGGGTCGAAGTCGATCTTGACCTGGACAAGTTGCAGAAGAAGGGGTTGACCACCGCGAGTGTGCAGCAGACGCTGCAGTCGTCGGGTCTGGTCACCTCCGCCGGCAGCATCAACGCCGGTGACCGGACCCTGTCGGTCAACGTGGGGGAGCGGCTGCGGTCGGCGTCCGACGTCGCCGACCTGCGCATGCTGACCCCGGACGGCTCCAAGGTCAGGATCGGCGACGTTGCCAAGGTGACCGAGAAGAACGCACCGGCCACCTCGATCTCCAGGACCAACGGGCAGGACTCGCTGTCGGTGTCGATCACCAAGACACCCGAGGGCAACACCGTCGACGTCAGCACTGCGGTGAACGCGGCATTGCCCGACATCGCCAAGAAGCTCGGCGATGATGCGAAGTTCACCACGGTCTTCGATCAAGCGCCCTTCATCACCCAGTCGATCCACGATCTGCTCACCGAAGGCGGACTGGGGCTGGCGATGGCGGTTCTGGTGATCTTGATCTTCCTGCTGTCGGGTACCTCGACATTGGTCACCGCACTGTCCATTCCGGTCTCGGTGCTGATCACGTTGATCGGTCTACGCGTCGCCGACTATTCACTGAACATCCTCACCCTTGGTGCCTTGACGATCGCGGTCGGCCGGATCGTCGACGACTCGATCGTGGTGATCGAGAACATCAAACGGCATCTGGCCTACGGTGAGCCCAAACTGAAGGCGATCACCACTGCGGTACGCGAGGTGGCGACTGCGATCACCGCGGCAACCGTGACGACCGTCGCCGTCTTCCTGCCGATCACGCTTGTCGGTGGGCAGGTCGGTGAGCTGTTCCGGCCGTTCGGTCTGACGGTGACCATCGCGCTGCTCGCCTCACTGCTGGTCGCGCTGACCATCATCCCCGTGCTGGCGTACTGGTTCCTGCGGGCGCCGAAGGTGACCGTGGATCCCGACCAGGTGCGGGAGCAGGCCGAGGCCAAGGAACACCGCAACCTGTTGCAGCGCGGCTACGTGCCGATCATCCGCGTCGCGACCAAGCATCCGATCGTGACGATCTTGATCGCTCTGCTGGTGATGGGTGCCACCGGGACGTTGTCGTCACAATTGAAGACCGACTTCCTCGGGGAGAGCGGCCAGAACACCCTCTCGATCACCCAGGACTTCGCGCCGGCGCTGAGTCTGGATGCCAAGAGCGCCAAGGCGTCGAAGGTCGAGGATGCCATCAAGGACGTTCGAGGGGTGCAGACGGTCCAGACGACCATCGGCGGTGGCGGATTCGCCGGAATCTTCGGCGGGGGGAGCGATTCCGCATCATTCGCGGTGACCACGAACGCCGATGATGATCAAGACCGGATCCAGCGCGGTGTCAGGTCCGCGATCGACAAGCTCTCCGATGTCGGAACGGTCACCGTCAGCAACAACTCCGGCTTCGGTACGAACTCCGACGTCGAGGTCAACATCACCGCGCCGGACCAAGATCGTCTGGAGAAGGCCGCTGACCTGGTCTATCAGAAGATGAAGACCGTGCCGGGGATCAGCAATGTGTCCTCGACGGTCGTCGCGGCGCAGCCGATCGTGCAGGTCGACATCGACCCGATCAAGGCCGAGCGCAAGGGGCTCAGTGTTGCTCAGATCAGCCAGACACTGAAGGGCGTGCTGGCACCGGCCGTCGTCGGCAGCATCGAGACCAGCGGCGACGACGAGGATGTGGTGCTCAAGGTCGCCAATGCCCCGGTCGGTCTGAAGGAACTGCGCAACCTCAAGATCGACGTACCGGCCTCGGCCGCTGCGGGTCAGGGCGGTACCGGGCAGGCAGGCGGACAAACAGGCGGTGGCGGCCAGCAGGGCGCAGGTCAGCCGGGTACGGGTCAGCCGGATACGGGTCAGCCGGATACGGGTCAGCCGGATACGGGTCAGCCGGGTACGGGTCAGCCGGATACGAGTCAGACGAATACCGGCCAGGCGGACCCGGACGGCGGTGCAGGACAGACTGCCGGGACGCCGTCGGGACAGCAGGCGACGCAGGATCCCGCGCAGCCCGAACAGATCAAGTTGTCCCAGGTCGCCGACGTCACCGAGTCCAAGGTCGCGCCGTCGATCAGCCGACGCGACGGACAGCGGAGCGCCACCGTGTCGTTGACCCCGACCGGCGACAACCTGAGCGCAGTCAACTCCGATGTGACCAAGGCGCTGGACGGACTCGATCTTCCGGCCGGTGCAGCGACGGAGCTGGGCGGAGTCAGCTCCGATCAGGCCGACGCCTTCTCCCAGCTGGGACTTGCCCTGCTGGTCGCCATCGCGATCGTGTACGTGGTGATGGTGGCGACCTTCAAGAGCCTGGTGCAGCCGTTGATCCTGCTCGTGTCGATCCCGTTCGCGGCGGTCGGCGCGCTGCTGGCGTTGGTGATCACCGGCACTCCGTTGGGGGTGCCGTCGCTGATCGGGTTGTTGATGTTGGTCGGCATCGTGGTCACGAACGCAATCGTCCTGATCGACCTGGTGAACCATTACCGCACAGCGGGTGAGTCGGTCAACGAGGCGTTGATCAACGGCGCCCGGCGCAGGTTGCGGCCGATCCTGATGACCGCGATCGCGACGATCTTCGCCCTGATCCCGATGGCACTCGGCGTCACCGGCGGTGGCGTGTTCATCTCCCAGCCGCTGGCGATCGTGGTGATCGGCGGCCTGGTGTCCTCGACGGTGTTGACCTTGATCCTGGTGCCGGTGCTCTATCGGTTGGTTGAGGGACGACGGGAACGCAAGCAGTTGCGCCGTGAGGCCGAACGGGAAGCCCGGGAGGCCGAACTGGCTGCTCGACGGGCCGAACTGCATCGCGCAGAGGAGGAGGCCAAGGCCGCCCGTGAAGCCGAGGAGGCGGCCGCCCGCCGGGCAGCCGAGGAAGCCGCGGCGGCCCGGGCCGAAGCCGAGGCCGCTGCGAGGGCGGCGGCTGAGGCCAAGGCCGAGAGCGAGGCCAGGGCGAGAGCAGAAGCCGACGCGGCGCGTCCCCTGCAGCGTCTGGTCAGACGGCTCCGCGGGCCTCGCTGATCAGTCGAGCACGGCCCCGCTGATCAGTCGAGCACGGCCCCGTGGGCAGCGGCCACGGCTACCGCCCCCGAGATGTCCACGTGGGTGTTCTGCAGGATCGCCGCCGCCAGATCGACGCCGTCGAAGATCGCGCTGGTCAGGTCGGCGTCGGCCAGTCGGGTGTTGCGCAGGGTGGCTCGGCTGAGGTCACAGGACCGCAGCTTCGCGCCGCTGAGGTCGGACTCGGAAAGGTCCGCGTCCCGGAAGTCCACACCGCTGAAGTCGATCATGGTCAGATCCGCGCCGCGCAGGGTGACGCCCTGCCACAGTCCGCCGCGGATGGTGATCGGGTGGAAGTCACAATCGGTGAACACCGATCCGGACAGCTTGCAGCCGGCCAGCGTGGCCGCGAAGAACGAGGTGCGGGCGAAGATGCAGGCGATGAAGCTGCTCTCGTGATGTTCGGACGCGTTGAACGCGCAGTTGCCGAAGCGGCAACTGTCGAAGATCACATTGCGGCTGCGGAGTTCGGTCAGATCGACGCGGCTGAACCTGCAGTCGACGAAGCGCGTGCCGGTCAGGTCGTTGCCGTACCAATCCTCGTCGACGATGTCCTCGTCGGTGCGCACCGCTGGGTCAGCCATGGCCAGCACCGTACATCCGACGTACGACACCGTTGCCGGCAGAGGCCGATCTCCCGCCGCTCACAGACCCAACGGGATCTCCAGCCCGTCGTCACCACCGGTCAGCGCAAGTTCCTGATGATCCACCCGGACCCGCCAACAAGACGCCTGGAAGGGCAACAGCAACGGTTCGGGTGACCTGGCGTAGTCGTCGTACAGCCCGCCGACCTCCTCCAGCAGCGCGGCCCGGCGTTCCTCGTCCAGTTCCGAGGTGACCGGGCGGCGGGCAACCATGTCCAGCAGGCCCGGCCGGTCGATCGGCAGCCAGTTGCTGAAGTTCCGTCGTTCCATATCAGTGAAATACGGCGTCTGGGCCATCGCCTCGATCGATCCCTGGCCGAAGTCGCCGGTCATCGCCTCGGGATCGACCTCCCGAAGGATCCGGGCGAGCTTCTTCACCCACGGAACGGTGTCGTCCCGGGTGAGATAGATCGCCACCAGACGGCCACCCGGCCGCAGCACCCGGGCGATCTCGACACTGACCAGACCCGGCGCAAATCGATGCAGTGTCTCTGCCGAACTGACCACATCGAAGGTCTGATCGGCGAACGGGAGCGACTCGGCCTGCGCCACGACGTGCAGCCCGGTCGGGATGCGCCGGGCGAGCCGGCTGACCGCCGACGCGGAACGATCCAGCGCATGCACCCGATGTCCGGCGGCAGCGGCCATCCGGGCCAGCCGGCCCCGGCCGGAACCGAGGTCGAGCAGACGCTGCGGCGACTCACCCACCATCCAGGAGATCGCCGCCTCGGGGAAGGGGGCACGGCGCTGAGCTGGCATGGTCGGAGTCTAGTGTCCGGGTCGGCCGATCCCTCGGGCGTGACACGATGGCCGAGTGGCACCGCCTGATTCCGACCCATTGGCCGACCTGGCGCGTCTGGAGGGAGTCGGATCGGCGGTGATGGCCGCCCGGGATGCGGTGGATGCTGTGTTGCGGGACCGTGGTCGGCGGCAGGTGACGGCCGACCAGCAGGCGGAAGCCCTGGTACGGGCCGCCCGGGCCAATGCCGAACTCGGTGATCTTGAGGACTGCCAGCAGGAGTCCCAGCACGACGGGCCTGGCTGGGAAGCCGCCACACTCCGCCTGTACACCGAATTCGTCGACCTGGCGACGCTGATCAGGACCTCGCCGCTGCAGGCCGTCGCGCGGGCACACACCGTGCTGGCCCGCGGCCTGCTGCCCGAAGACGATCTTGGCCGAATCCGGTCCGACTCGACCGTTGCGGACCGGATGACGTCGCTCGGCCGGGTGCTGGCCGCCCCGACGTCGGCGCCGGTCATCGTCGTGGCGGCAGTGGCCCATGCCGAGTTGATCACCGTGCAACCGTTCCGGCGGGGCAACGGGATCGTCGCCCGCGCGGTCGAGCACATGATCATGATCGCCGGTGATCTCGACCGGCCGCCGGTCACCGTTCCGGAGTTGGGGCACCTGCAATCGGGTACGGCCTATCGTCATGCGTTGGACGGCTATCGCAGCGCCACGGCCGAGGGCGTACGGGACTGGCTGCTGCATGTCGCGGTCGCGGTGACCAGAGGCGCCGAGTTGTCTCCGGTGCGGCCGGTGAACAGGTCGGGTGAGCAGCGGGATCGCTGACGGCGAGCCCG